>FWPU01004048.1_pt1 | contig 35020 bp, 39 predicted proteins | sample 2228361 | NCBI WGS metagenome assembly FWPU01 (sample SAMEA103939777, study PRJEB20133) | metagenome
GAGGGGGTGGTCGCCGGCCGAGACCCTGAGGTGCCCCGGGGTGGGGACTTTCAGTTGGCCACCAGTGGGGACTTCTCGATGGCCATTGACAAACGGGAGCGCCAAGAACGCCCCGGGATGCTGGGCTCGGTCGGAGGCGGTCGCTAGGATGCGGCGGAACGGGCGTCGGGAGGTGAAGACCATGGCGAGGAGCCGCCACCGCGGGAAGCCCGGCCGGAGGGGGCCGGGGCGCGCGGGGAAGGGCGCGCCCGTGCTCTCGATCGAGGACGAGCGCCTCTTCCGCTCGGCGATCGCCGCGCTGTCGGCGGTCGCGGCGCAGGGGGATCCGCTCCTCGTGGAGCTGTGGGCGAGCGAGGTGCTCGGCAGGGCCCTCGTGGCCGCAGGCCCGGGGCCGGCGGACGACGAGCTCATGGAGGAGCTGGCCGGCCTCTTCGCCCGACGGGCGTCCCGGGAGCGCACGCCCGAGGCCCTCGGCCTGCTCCGGGCCCTCGCCGCCGTCGGCCCGCCGAAGGCGGCCGTGGTCGCGCGGGAGGCTGCTCGGGCACTCGCGGCCGCCGGCGTCGCCCCGCTCCAGGGGACCGAGGGCGTCGGCGAGGCGAGCTTCGACGGCGCCTGGCGGGTCACGCACCTCCTCGGCGACCAGGAGGTCGTGCTCGCGGCGTTCCGCCACCCCGGCCGGCCCCCGCACCTCCTGAGCGTCCTCGTGGACCGGAACCTCGGCGGGATCGCCAAGGACGTCGGGGTGACGGACCGCCCGGGCGAGGTCCTGGGCATGTGGCGGAGCCAGCCGGGGTTCTCGCTGCGGGCGATCACGGAGGTGGAGGCGGCCGGGCGGATCCGGGCGGCGGTCGAGGTCTGGAGGCTCTTCCTCGACCCGCCCGCGGACGAGGACGTCCCGGCCCTGATCCCGTTCGTCCTGGGGCGGCTCCGCGACCTGCCCGACACCTGGGAGCCCGAGCCCGAACGCGGGTGGACGGAGGAGGAGCGAGAGGAGCTGGTCCGGGCGTTCCTCTCCTCGCCGGAGGCCCGCCGGTCGCGCCAGCCGCCGGACGTCCTCGGGGTGGTGGCGGAAGCCGGCGTCGACTACCTCTGCGACTACGGCGCGGGCGACCCCCTGCGCTGGAACCCCGTGGCCGTCGAGCTGTTCCTCGTCGACTGGTGCCCGAGGAAGCTCACCGTGGGCGAGGAGGTGATCGAGGGGATGCCGGCGGCGCTCCGGGCCCTGGTCCGGTTCACGGGCCGGCGGGCGGGGCTCCCCGAGCACCTGATCGCCGAGACGTGCCGGGCCGTCGACCGCTTCCGGTGGGAGTTCGCGGACGGGATGCGGGACCGGCGGAGGTTCGGCCCGGCGAAGGCGATGTTCACGGCGATGCTCGCCGAGGGCGTGGACGTGAGCGACCCGGCGGCGGTGCAGCGCTGGGTGGACGACTTCAACGCCCGGCCGTTCGAGGAACGGGAGCGCCTCCTCCCCCTGCCGTACTAGCGCGCCGGGCGCCGGTCGGCGGCTACGATGGCCGCGCGATGGCAGCGGACGGTGCGCTGGAGCGTCTCCTCGACCGGGCCCGGGAGGACCCGGCGGTCCTCGCCGTCATCCTCTTCGGCAGCGCGGCCCGCGGGGAGGCGACGCCGGCCTCGGACGTCGACGTGTGCTTGGTCCTCGCGCCCGGAGCCGACCCGACCCGCGTCCGCCTGGACTACCTCGGCCGGTTCGACCTCGACGTCCACGCGTTCCAGGCGCTCCCGCTGTACATCCGGACGAGGGTCCTGCGGGAGGGCCGGGTCCTGCTCGTGAAGGACGAGGACGCGCTCTACGAGCTCGCGGTGCGCACGGTGAAGGCGTTCGCCGACTTCGAGCCCCGGTACCGGATCTACCTCGAGGAGGTCCTCGCTGGACCGTGACCGGATCCTCGCCAAGCTGGACCAGGTCCGGGGCTACCTCGAGGAGCTCCGGGCGCTCGCGCCGGCCGACCTCGGGGGGTACCTCCGGCCGCCGGTGCGCCGGGCCTGCGAGCGGCTCCTCCAGATCTCGGTCGAGGCGGCGGTGGACACCTGTGCCTTGCTCGTCGCCGGCCTCCGGCTCGGCCTGCCCGCCCATGAGGACGACCTGTTCGAGAAGCTCGCGACCGCCGGGGTCGTGACCGCGCACATGGCGGAGCGCCTGCGCGAGATGAAGGGACTCCGGAACATCCTCGTGCACGAGTACGCCAGGGTGGATGACCGGATCGTGTTCGAGACGCTCCGGTCGGGCCTCGGCGACCTCGAGGCCTTCATCGAGCAGGTGACGCGTTTCCTCAGGGAGCGGACGCCGGGGTAGTCATATCGGGCTACCCGGAAATCCCCCGCGTCCCCTCCTTCAGCGCCCCGCGCGGGCTGCCGATGACTCCTCCGACGCACGCGCCAGGGTGGCGCCTGCGTGAGGAAGGAGGAGGTGACTCCATGCTCAAGCGCCTCATGGAGCGGCGCCGCGAGGAGGAGGGCTTCACCCTCATCGAGCTGATGGTGGTCGTCCTGATCATCGGCATCCTGATCGCCATCGCGCTCCCCACGTTCCTCGGGGCCCGCCAGCGCGCCCAGGACCGCGGCGCCCAGTCGGACCTGCGGAACGCCATGGCAGCCGCGAAGACGTACTTCACGGATGGGGACGTCTACACGGGCTTCGATGCCGCCGCGGGCGAGGCCATCGAGCCGTCCCTCACCTGGGTCAACAACACCGCCCCGGCCGTCGGGCAGGTTTCGGTCAACGCCGAGTCGGCTACGCAGGTCATCATGGTGGCCCTGAGCGCGTCGGGGACGTTCTTCTGCATCGCGGACGACTCGACCGTTGGCACCACGTATGACTCCGGCGGTGCGTTCGCGGACGTCGACACTGTCGCGGAGTGCGACCAGACGAGCTGGTAAGGGTCGGACGAGCGGAGTGAAGGGGCGGCCGGAAGGCCGCCCCTTCGTTTCGTGAAGGTCGGGGACCGAAAGCCCGATAGGGGTTCCATGGGTCGCAACGGCGGGTCGCGCGAGGCGGGCTTCAGCCTCGTGGAGCTCATGGTGGTCATCCTCGCCGTGGGGATGCTCATGGCCATCGCGCTCCCGACGTTCCTCGGCGCCCGGGCGCGCGCGGCCGACCGGGCGATCCAGACGGACATGCGCACGGGCCTCGCGGCGGCCCTCGCCTACTACGCGCAGACCCGGGACTGGACCGACTTCGACCTCGCGCAGGCGCAGAGGGAGGAGCCGAGGATCCCCTGGGTCGAGGACCCGGCCGGCCCGGGCCGCGGCGAGATCTCCATCCACGTCCACGACGACCAGGAGCTCCTCCTGGTCGGCCTGTCCTCGAGCGGGACCTACTTCTGCCTCGCCCAGGTCGCGGGGAGCCCCTCGACCGCCCGCGGGCGGGCCCCCGCCTTCGACCAGGTGGACACGATCGCCGAGTGCACCGGCGGCTGGTGAGGGGGCCGGCCGACAGGGCGACCCCCATTCAAGCCAGGCACGGCCGTGCCGATAACCACGGGAGAGACCCGATGACGCCCTCGAGCTGGTCGGCGGTGGTCCGCGCTCGGTTCCGCCATGACGAGCGCGGCTTCACGCTGCTCGAGACGATGATCGCCATCGTCGTGATCTTCGGCGCGCTCCTCGCCTTCGCGTACACCGCCACCGTCGGCTTCCGCTACCAGGGGTTCGCCCGGGAGCGGCAGGCCGCCACCGGCATCGCCACCGGGATCATGGAGGAGGTGCGGGGCCTCGCCTACGAGAAGGTCCAGCAGGGGCTGGAGACCGACCTCCTCGCCACCGACCCCTACGCGGTCACCGGCTGCACCGGGGACCTCGCCGGGACCTACCGGTTCGAGTCCTGCTCGGGGGAGGAGATCGTCCACACCGACCTCGAGCCCGACCAGACCGTCGTCCCCCTCATGCCCAACAGCGGGACCCTGGACGCCGACGACGGCTACCCGACCCCCTACACCTGGCGGGTCTACGTCACGAACGAGGACCCCACGAGGAACCCCTACCGGGTGACGGTCATCGTCACCTGGTCCAGCCGGCGGATCACCGGCGCCGCCAACGAGGTCCGGATCCAGAGCCTGTTCTACTCGCCGGCCGGGTGCCAGAGCACGACCACCCACCCCTTCGCCGCGCCCTGCCAGCCGTTCTTCTTCGGGATCGGCCACTCCTCCCAGCAGATCGTCACGATCACCGGCTCCATCCCCGGGATCGCGGGGTTCGAGGAGGCCGAGCTCCTCGGCCCGGTCGTGAACGCCGACCTCCAGGTCGAGCAGGTGGCCCAGGCCCAGACCAGCGCCTTCACCTCGGGGGTGTCGCTCACGGTCTCCGGCACGACCCAGACCGGCGGGCAGCAAGCCACGACGGCCCTGGCCGACGGCGACCCGGCGAGCGCCACGCCCGAGTACGCCACCGGCTCGGTGACCGGGGAGGCGGGCTCGCTCACCACGCAGAACGGGGACGGGACGAACGTCCTCACGGTCTCGAACGTCCAGGGCGACCCGGGGTCCGTGGTGAGCACGGTGGAGGCCGGCGGGACCAACACCTGCCCGCTCGCGGGGACCGCCGAGACCGACCTCGAGCCCTGCGCGTGGGGGAGCGTCCGCCGGGCGGGGACCTCCGAGGCGCGGCTCCGCCTGGACGGGCTCCCCACCGGCCTGGGGACCGCCACGCTCGCCAGGATCGAGGCCCCGGACGTCTCCTCGCCGACCACCGCCTTCGGGGACCGGACGCTCGTGGCGGACGCGCCGGGCTACGTCACCGAGACGGTCACCCGCCGGTTCGGGACGGTCACGGTCGGCGGGCTCCCGAACGGGGTCGACGGGCCGGCGGGCTGGAGCGGGTACCTGTTCCGCCTCACGTCCTACGTGGACACCGTGTCGGCCTCCGCGGGCGACGTCGGGACCACCACGCCCCCGGCGCCCTCGGCGAGCGTCTCGTCGGGGACGCTCGAGTACTGGAACGGCGCGGGCTACACGACCCTCACCGCCGCCCAGCTCCAGGCCGGGGGCGCCATCCCGTTCGCCGCCCTCGACGCCCTCGACACGGTGGCGGGCCGCCAGGTGCGGGTGCTGATCGAGGGCAGCGCGTCGCGGGGCGGCGTGGCCACCGACTCGACCGGGTCGGGCACGAGCATCGAGACCGCCGAGGCGACCTCGGGCCCGCCCCTGGACGCCCTCCTCACCTACACGGTGCTCGTGGCCGACGGCGTCGACGACGACGGCGACGGCGACGCCGCGGAGCCGGAGGCCGAGGACGTCGCCGTGCAGCTCACGATCGTCGTGGACCTGGGGGCGGCCGAGGTCCGCACGACCTACGAGCCGCCCCCCACGGGGAGCTGACGGTGGCCCGCGCGGTGGCGAGGCTCGGTGGGGAGGAGCGGGGGATGACCCTCGTGGAGCTCCTCGTGGCGATGGCGATCGTGGGGCTCGTGGGGATGGTGTTCACCTCGGTCCTGGCCTCGGTGCAGCGACGGGTCGTGGACCAGGAGTACCTGGACCGCAACAACGAGCAGGCCCGCCTCGCGATCCAGCAGCTCGACCTAGAGATCCGCTCGGGGAACGTCCTCTACGACCCGGCCCTCGAGGATCCGGCGAACTACCGGCTGCGGATCTACACACAGACCAACGCCGACACGCGGGACCCCGCGCCCGGGTACCTGTGCGTGCTGTGGGAGCTCACCGAGGACGGCGTCCTCCGCACCCGCTCCTGGCCGCCCGGGCAGCCCGGGGAGGCGAGCGCCTGGCGGGTCGTGGCCGAGGGGATCGTGAACCGGGACCTCGGCGAGCCCGCCTTCTCCCTCGACCCCGACCCCAACAAGGGGGGGCGGACCATCCACGTGGAGCTCCACGTGAACGCGGACCTCGAGGGGAGGGGGTTCGCCACGACCACCGTGGAGTCGTCGCTCACCGGCCGGAACACGTCCTACGGGTTCCCGCAGGACGTCTGCGCCACCCTGCCCAGCTGAAGGAGGACGAGATGCTCACGAGGTTCCGGGACGAGCGCGGGATGGCGATGGTCCTCGCGCTCCTGGTCGCCTTCGTGGTGCTGATCCTGTCGTCGGTGGTGGTCGCCCAGTCCATCCGCACCTCGAACCAGAGCGGGTACGACCGGAAGCGGTCCCAGGCGGTCGCCGCGGCGGAGGCCGGCACCAACGACTTCTACGCGCTGCTCCGGAGCGTCGTCATCGACGAGCTCGAGTGCACGCCCCGGGCGGGCACCGTGGCGAGCGCCCCGGGGGACGCCGCCTACACCGTGACCCCCGTCTTCTACGAGGCCGACGGGGACGTCATGGACTGCCCGGCTGCCGACCCCACGCCGTTCACCGACGAGTACTACCCGGCCGCGGTCCTCCTGGAGTCGACCGGGACCGTGGGCGGCGGCGCGCCCCGGACCATCCAGACCTACGTGGAGCTCGCGCCGATCTTCGACGGGTTCGACGCGGCGGTGATCACCCAGAACGGGCTGGACCTGGACAACAACCTCACGCTGAACGGGTACGGCTCGACCAACGCCGACATCTTCGTGAACTCGGGGAACGTCACGATCAGCAACCAGCCGAACATCTACGGCAGCATCTACGTGGCCCAGGGGACCGCCACGGTCCAGAACAACTCCTCGATCCAGGGGGACCTGTGGGCCTACGGGTCGATCACGATGACCACCGGCTCCGCGGTCCTCGGCGACGTGATGTCGACGACCGGGTCGATCTCGGTGTCGAACCCGGCCCGGGTGTACGGGGACGCCACCGCCGCCGGGAGCATCGCCGACAGCTCCCGGATCGACGGGGTCGAGAGCCCGAACCAGCCCGGCCTGCCCTCGCCCCCGACCCAGCCCCTGCCGAAGGTCTACTGGGACCCCCAGGACTGGATCGACGCGGGGTACACGATCACGACCTTCAACGACTGCACGAGCGCGAAGAACTGGCTCCTGAACCCGGCGAACACCAACACCGACACGAAGAAGGTCGTCCGGATCCAGACGGTGTGCTCGCTCTCGTTCACGAACAACACCACCGTGAGCTTCGGCGGTGACCTGGCCATCGTGACCGACGGGTCGATCTCGATGTCGCAGTCCGTGGCCTGGAACGGGAGCGCGGGGAGCGGCCACGACCTGTTCTTCATCTCGGCGTACCGGGATGGGCTGAACTGCTCCACCGGCGCCTACGACGTCTCGGACTCGAACAACGTGAGCTACTCGAACGTGACCGGCGTGTCCTTCTACTCGCCCTGCAAGGTCACGATCAAGAACCGGAGCTCGATGAACGGCCAGGTGATCGGCGGGACGGTCGAGTTCCAGAACCAGTTCACGATGAACTTCGTGCCGGTCCTGATCCCCGGGGTGGGGGACGTGGTCGGCTTCGAGCAGGACATCGCGTACATCCGCGAGGTCCGGAGCTGAGGCCGGGTCCGCGGGGGTAGGCTCCCGGCCGGTGTCCGTGCCCTGGGTGCTCGCCTTCGGCCTCGTCGGCCCCGTGATCGGGAGCTTCCTCTCGGTCGTGGTCCACCGGGTGCCGCGCCGCGAGTCGGTCGTCCGGCCGCGGTCCAGGTGCCCGTCCTGCGGCACGCAGCTCCGCGCCGTGGACAACGTGCCGCTGGTCTCCTACCTGCTGCTCCGGGGGCGCTGCCGCTCGTGCGGGGCGCGGATCTCCCCGGCCTACCCGCTCCTCGAGCTCGCCACCGCCGGGCTGTTCGCCGCCGCCGCCGCGGCCTTCGACCGCCCCTACGTCGCGGCCGTGATGGCGGCGTTCCTCGCGGTGCTCCTCGCCCTCGCGGTCATCGACGCCCGCCACCGGATCCTCCCCAACCGGATCGTGTACCCGGCCGTGCCGGCCTTCGCCGCCCTCCTGGCCCTGGGGGCCCTGCTGGGGGAGGGGTTCGACCTCCGCGGCGCGGCGATCGGGTTCCTCGGGTACGGCGGGGGGCTGCTCCTCGTCGCGCTGGTCTCCCCGCGCGGGATGGGGATGGGCGACGTGAAACTCGCCGCCCTGATCGGGCTGGTCGTCGGCTCCCTCGGCGCCGAGCTGGTCCTCGTGGCGGCGGGGGTCGGGATCCTCCTGGGCGGCGTGGCGGCGGTCGGCGCGCTCCTCGCGGGGCGGGGGAGGAAGCAGGCGATCCCGTTCGGGCCCTTCCTCGCGGCCGGCGCCGCCGCGGCCGTGCTGGCGGGCGACCGCCTGGCCCGCCTGTACCTGGACCTCGTGCTCCGGTAGGCCCGGCGCTGGGGCGCTCGCGGCGCCGCACCACGTCGTGTTGCTCCTGTTGTTCCTGTGGCTTCTGCTAATCACATCTATGTAACTTAGCCTTCCGTGCCGAAAGTAGGAGAAAGAGGGGATTGACAACGTGTGTTGCGGGAGTTACGGTTCGCGTCCCTCGAACTTCCTGGGGAAGTCGGGGCGTATGTGGAAGATGTGGCAGATGTGGAACGTGTGAGGGATGTGGCAGATGTTGAGGATGGGGAACGTGGGGCAGGGACCGGACGGGAAGGTGTAGGCGATGGGCAAGCGGCGGCCGTTCGTGGGTGATCGGCTCCTCACCGTGGGCGAGGTGGCCGCCACCATGCGGGTCTCGAACATGACCGTGTACCGGCTGATCAAGAGCGGGCAGCTCGCGGCGATCAGGGTCGGGAAGAACTACCGGATCCGCGAGTCCGACGTGAACCGGTACCTCTCGGAGCGCTCGGTCCGGGTGGAGGGGGAGGAGTAGTGGCCCGGAGCCGGGTGGGGCTCGACGTCGGGTCGACCGCGGTGCGGGCGGCGGAGGTCGCGGTGGGCGAGCCGATGACCGTGGTCCGCGCCGCCCAGGTCCCGCTCCAGCGGGGGGCCGTGGAGCTGGGGGAGGTGCGCCAGCCCGAGGTCGTCGGGCAGGCGATCCGCGAGCTGTGGCAGCGCGGCGGGTTCAAGGCCCGGCAGGTCGTGATGGGCGTCGGCAACCAGCGGTGCGTCGTGCGGGAGGTGGCGATCCCCTGGCTGCCGGAGAAGGAGCTCCGGGCCTCCCTCGGGTTCCAGGTCCAGGAGTACATCCCGATGTCGGTCGACGAGGCGGTCCTCGACTACGACCTGCTCGGGGAGTTCGAGCAGGAGGGGCGGAAGATGCTCCGGCTCCTCCTCGTGGCGGCGCAGCGCGTGATGGTGAACAACCTCGTGGCCGCCGCGCAGGCCGGGAAGGTGGAGCCGGTCGGGATCGACCTGATCCCGTTCGCGCTGGTCCGGTCGGTGGGGAGCGACGAGCTGGGGATGGACCTCGAGGGCGGCGAGGAGGCCGTGATCGACGTGGGCGCCCACGTGACGAACATCTGCGTCCACGACCACCAGGCCACCCGTTTCGTGCGGATCCTGCCCTCCGGCGGCCGCGACGTCACGCTCGCGATCGCCCGGAGCCTGGGCCTCGAGGAGGACGTGGCCGAGCGGCTGAAGCGCGGGGAGCCGGTCGAGGGCGCCCCGCCGGTGGAGGAGGCGCTGCGGGTGGCGACGGCCCGGGCGGGGAGCTTCGTCGACGAGATCCGCTCGTCGCTCGAGTTCTACACCGCCCAGGTCCAGGGGGCGCGGATCGGGCGGGTGCTCGTGACCGGGGGCGGCTCGAAGCTCCAGGGGTTCCTCGAGCTGCTGCGCGACCGGATCCCGGTCCCGGTGGAGCGGGGCCGGCCGTTCGCGAAGGTGCAGTCGCGCCTCTCCCTGTCCGAGGAGGCGGCCGCCGAGGCCGAGCCGGTGCTGGCCGCCGCGATCGGCCTCGCGATCCCGGGCCGGAGCTCGTGAGGAGGCTGGCATGAGTCAGGTCAACCTGCTCCCGCCGGAGATCCGCGAGCGGCAGCGGACCCGGCGGCTCACGTCGCTCGTGGCGCTGGCCGGGGTCGTGGTCCTGGCCGGCATCGGGTTCCTCTACGGCGTGCAGGTCCTCACGCTCGCGCAGGTGCGGGAGGACCTCCGGGCCCAGGAGGCGGTGAACGGGCAGCTCCAGGCGGAGATCGCGAGCCTCCAGCGGTTCGCCGACCTCCAGGCCGAGCTGCGCGAGAAGCAGGCCCTGCTGGGCGAGGTGTTCGCGAACGAGGTCTCCTGGTCGGGGGCCCTCCTCGACCTGTCGCGGGTGATCCCCGCGGACGCCTACCTCACGGGGATGACGGCCCAGCTCTCGGTCCAGACCGGCCAGCCGGCCGAGCCCACCGCCGAGGGGGCCCCGCTGATCGGCACGATCACGTTCGACGGGGTCGTGGCCGACATCGACACGCTCGCGGACTGGCTGACCAGGCTCGAGGGGGTCCGGGGCTGGGTGAACGCCTGGGCCTCCAACGCCACCGAGACCGAGCCGTTCAGCGGGCACTACACGTTCTCCTCGGGCGTCGACCTCTCCGTCGACGCCGTCACGGAGCGCGGCGCGGGGGGTCGGTCGTGAACCGCCGGGGCCCGATCGTCGCCGGGGCCGTGGTGGCCGTGCTCGCCGTCCTGGCCGTCTTCCTGCTGCTGCTCCCGAAGGTGCGCGAGGTGGGGGAGGCCCGGGAGCAGCTGGCCGCGGCCCAGGACCAGGAGCAGAGCCTGCAGAACCAGCTCCGCGCGCTCCAGGAGGCCCGGGAGGAGGCGCCGCGGGTCCGGGACGCGATCCGGCGGCTCGAGACCCAGGTGCCGCCCACCGCCGACCTGCCGGGGATGATCCGCCTGCTCGCGGGGGCCGCCGACCGCGCGGCCGTGGACTTCTTCTCGGTGGCCCCCGGCACCCCGATCGCCGCCGAGGCCGGCTTCTCGGTCGTGCCCGCCCAGATCCAGGTGACCGGCGGGTACTTCTCGCTCGACGAATTCCTCTACCGGCTCGAGACCCTGCCCCGGGCGGTGAAGGTCACGAGCCTCCAGATCTCGCCCGGGGGCGGCGGGGAGGGCCAGGCCGCCCAGACCGGGCTCTCGATGCAGCTGTCCGTGGAGTTCTACACCACCGACGTGAGTGCCGGCCCCGGGTCGGTCCCCGGCCCGACGGAGGGCGCCGCGGCGGCCGCGACGGTCCCCGTAGGAGGCTGAGCCGAGATGCCCCTCTCCCCCCGCGACCGACGCGCGCTCGGGGTCCTCGGCGCCGTGGCCGGCGCCGCCCTGGTGTTCTTCCTCGTGACCAGGCTCCTGGGAGGGGGCGGCGAGGAGGTGGCGCTGCCCGAGGCACCCGCGGGCAGCCCGGCGCCTCCCGCGAGCCCCGAGCCGACGCCCCGCGAGACCCCGCCGCCCGTGCTCAACTTCACCGGCCGCGACCCCTTCTCGCCGCCTCCGGTGCTGGTGAGCCCGAGCCCGGGCGGTGGGGTCAGCCCCTCCCCGGGCGCGAGCCCCTCCCCGGGCGCCACGGCGTCGCCGACCGCCACCCCCACCGCGCCGGCCGGGTCGAGCGGGACCGTCGGCGGCCACACCGTGGTGCTCATCGACACGTTCACCCGGGGCGGGGAGCGGATGGCGCAGGTGGAGGTGGACGGCACGGTCCACACGGTGGCCGAGGGGGAGCGGTTCGCCCGGGGGTTCGAGCTGGTCGCGGTCTCGGGGAACTGCGTCGACCTCCTCTTCGGCGACGAGTCCCTCACGCTCTGCGTGGCCGAGCTGAAGTAGCGTCCGGCGCCCGCGCTCGGGGGGAGCGGTCGCCGGCCCGGAGGGCGGTCCCGTCCCGGGGCCGCCCTCCGCCAACCCGCGGCCGGACGCGACCCCGGCGGGCGGGGCCGGACCGGGCCCTATGATGTGCCCGTGCTCCGCATGCTCACGGCCGGGGAGTCGCACGGGAGGGGCCTGGTCGCCGTCCTCGAGGGCCTCCCGGCCGGCGTGCCCATCTCCCGGAAGGAGCTCGCGGCCGAGCTAGCCCGCCGCCGCCACGGCTACGGCCGGAGCGGACGCCAGCGCCTGGAGGCCGACCGGTTCGAGATCCTCTCGGGGGTCCGCCACGGCCGGACCCTCGGGAGCCCGATCGCGGTCACGATCGAGAACGCGGAGTGGGAGGAGAAGTACCGGGACCTCATGGCCGTGGAGGGCGAGCCCGACCCGGCCCGGAGGCTCACCCGCCCCCGCCCCGGGCACGCCGACCTGGCCGGGGTGCAGAAGTACGGGTTCGACGACGTCCGCAACGTGCTGGAGCGGGCGAGCGCCCGCGAGACCGTGGCCCGGGTGGCGGCCGGCTGCCTGTGCAAGGCGTTCCTCGCCGAGCTCGGGATCCGGATCGTCTCCCACGTGGTCCGGATCGGCCGGGTGGCCACGCCGGCCCGGATGCGCCCGCCCCGGCCCGAGGACCTGGAGGCCGTGGACGCCTCGCCGGTCCGCTGTTTCGACCCGGGGGCCTCGGCCGGGATGGTGGCCGAGATCGACCGGGCGATGGCCGAGCGGGACACCCTGGGCGGGGTGTTCGAGGTCCTGGCCTACGGGTGCCCGCCGGGCCTCGGCTCCCACGTCCACTACGACCGCAAGCTCGACGCCCGCCTGGCCCTCGCGCTCATGAGCATCCAGTCGGTGAAGGGCGTCGAGGTGGGCGACGGGTTCGCGGTCGCCGCCCGGCGGGGTTCCCGGGCCCAGGACGAGATCGTGCTGGAGGGCGGCCGCCTCTCCCGGACGTCGGCCCGGGCCGGGGGGATCGAGGGCGGGATGAGCACCGGCCAGCCGATCCGGGTCCGGGCCGCGATGAAGCCGATCTCCAGCCTGCCCAAGCCGCTCGCCACGGTCGACCTCGCCACCGGGGAGCCCGGGGTGGCGATCACCCAGCGGACCGACGTCTGCTCGGTGCCGGCGGGCGCCGTGGTGGGGGAGGCGGCGGTGGCGCTCGTGCTCGCCGACGCCGTGCTCGAGAAGTTCGGGGGCGACTCGCTCCCCGAGACCCGTCGGAACCTCGAGGCGTACCTGGAGGGGCTCCGGTGATCCTCTACCTGATCGGGCCGCCCGGGTCCGGCAAGTCCACGGTGGGGCGGATCGTGGCCGAGCGGCTCGGCGTGCCGTTCGTGGATCTCGACGCCGAGATCGAGCGGGAGGAGGGCCGCCCGGTCGCCAGGATCTTCGCCGAGGACGGCGAGGAGCGGTTCCGGGCGCTCGAGGCCAAGAAGCTCGCCGAGGTGGCGGCGGCCGACCCCGCGGTGGTGGCCTGCGGCGGGGGGATCGTGCTGGAGCCGGCGAACCGGGTCACGCTCCGGGCGACGGGGACCGTCGTCTACCTCCACGCGCCCCTCGAGGTCCTGCGGGAGCGGGTCAGGCCGGCCGAGGACCGCCCGCTGATCCGCCGCGAGGGGGACCTCGAGCGGCTCCTCGCGGAGCGCGAGGCCCTGTACCGGGAGTTCGCGGCGCACGTCGTGGACGCCTCGGGGCCGCCCGAGGAGGTCGCCGCGAGGGTCGAGGACGAGCTGCGGTGGCGGGCGTAGGGCCGCGGGCCGGGGCCGCCCGGGGCGCCCTCCGCCGGGTGCCGGTCCCGGTGCCGGGGCGGGCGTACGAGGTGCTCGTCGGGGCCGGCCTCCTGGAGCGGGCCGGCGAGCTGCTCCCGCCGCTCCCCGGCGCCGAGCAGGCGTTCGTGGTCTCCGACCGCGCCGTGGCCGAGCGGTGGTTCGAGCCGCTCGCCCGGTCCCTCGCGGCCCGGGGGCTCCCCGCGCTCCTGCTCCCGGTGCCGGAGGGGGAGGAGGCGAAGACCCTGGCGGTGGCCACGGCCCTGTGGCGGCAGCTCGCGGCGCAGGCCGCGCACCGGGACGACGTGGTGCTCGCGCTCGGGGGCGGGGCGGTCGGGGACGTGGCGGGGTTCGTCGCCGCGACCTACATGCGGGGGGTCCCCCTGGTCCAGGTCCCGACGACCCTCACCGCCCAGGTGGACGCGGCGATCGGCGGGAAGTGCGCGGTGAACCTGCCCGAGGGGAAGAACCTGGTGGGGGTCTTCGCCCAGCCCGTCGCGGTCCTGGCCGACGTGGGCACCCTCTCGACGCTCCCCGAGCGCGAGTACCGCTCGGGGCTCGCGGAGGTCGCGAAGTACGCGCTCGCCCTCGACCCCGAGCTGCTGGCCGCGCTCGAGGCCGATCCCGGCCCCGTGCTCGCCCGCGACCCGGGGGCGCTCGAGGACCTCGTGGCCCGCTGCGCGGCGGCCAAGGCGGCCACGGTCGCGGCCGACGAGCGCGACGCCGGGCCCCGGCTGGTCCTGAACTACGGCCACACGCTCGGCCACGCGCTCGAGCGGCTCGAGGCCTTCGCCGGGCGGAGCCACGGCGAGGCGGTGGCGGTGGGGATGGTGTTCGCGGCCCGCCTCGCCGAGGCCCTCGGGCTGGCCCCGGCCGGGCTCGCCGCCCGCCACGCCCGGCTGCTCTCCTCGCTCGGGCTCGAGGTGGGCGGGGCCCTGCCGCCCGCAGGCGAGGTCCTCGCGGCGTTCCGCCTGGACAAGAAGTACCGGGGCGGGGTCCGGTTCGTGCTGCTCGAGGACGTGGGCCGGCCGCGGGTCGTGGAGGACGTGCCCGAGGAGCTGATCCGACGGGTGCTCGGCGAGATGCGGGGGGAGGCGTGAGGGTCCTGTTCCTGTTCGGCCCGAACCTCGGCGCGCTCGGGCGCCGGGACCCCGTGCGCTACGGGACCCTGACCCTCCCCGAGGTCATGGCCGAGGTGGAGGCCCGGGCCGCCCGGCTCGGCCACGAGGTCGCGTGGCGGCAGTCCGACCACGAGGGGGAGCTCGTGGGCTTGCTCCTCGCCGCCGCCGGGGAGGGGTTCGGGGCGGTCGTGCTGAACCCCGGCGCGCTCGGGCACTACTCCTACGCGCTGCGGGACGCGGTGGAGGCGAGCGGGCTCCCGGTGATCGAGGTGCACATGACCAACGTGCACGCCCGGGAGCCGTTCCGCCGTCGGTCGGTGATCGCGGAGGTCTGCCGGGGGAGCATCGTGGGGTTCGGGGCCGGCTCCTACCACCTGGCGCTGGAGGCGCTCGCGTGGGCGGCGGGCTAGGGGCCGCGACCCCCGGGGAGGTCGCGTGGACGGGACGCTGAGGCGGGAGCGGCTGGCGGCGGAGCTCCGGGCGCGCGGGCTCGACGCCCTCCTCGTGACGCGGCTCCCGAACGTCCGCTACGTCACGGGGTTCACGGGCTCGAGCGGGCAGGTCGTGGTGGCCGCCGACGGCCGGGCCGTCCTCCTCACCGACGGGCGCTACGAGCTGCAGGCGGCCCGGGAGGCGCCGGACCTCGAGCGCCTCGTGTACCGGGACCGGTCGGTCGTCCCCCACGCGCTCGAGGCCGCGCGGTCCCTGGGCGCGTCGCGCCTGGGGTTCGAGGCGACCCTCGCCCACCGCGAGGCGCGGGAGCTCGAGGGCCGGGCCGAGGGGATCCAGGTCGCCGCGGTCGACGGGCTCGTGGAGCGGCTCCGGTGGGTGAAGGACGAGGAGGAGCTCCGGGCCCTGGCGCGGGCCCAGGAGCTCACCGACCTCGCGTTCGCGCGGCTCCCGGACCTCCTCCGCGAGGGGCTCGCCGAGCGGGACCTCGCGCTCGAGCTCGAGTTCGAGGTCCGCCGGGCCGGGGCCGAGGACCTGGCGTTCGACCCGATCGTGGGCTTCGGCGAGCACGCCGCGGAGCCCCACCACCGCCCCTGCGACCGCGCGCTCCGGCGGGGGGACGTGGTGAAGGTCGACCTCGGGGCCCGCGCCTCGGGCTACCACGCCGACATGACCAGGACCCTCGCGTTCGGGGAGCCACCCGCCGAGCTCCGGGAGCTCCACGCGCTCGTGGCCCGGGCCCAGGCCGCGGGGCTCGCCGCGCTCCGGGCGGGGGCCACGACCGGGGCGGTCGACGCGGCGGCCCGGCGGGAGATCGCCGGGGCGGGGTTGGGCGAGCGGTTCCCCCACGGGCTCGGCCACGGCGTGGGGCTCGAGATCCACGAGGGCCCCTGGCTCCGCGCCGAGGGGACCGAGGAGGTCCCGGCGGGCGCCGTGGTCACGGTCGAGCCCGGCGTGTACGTTCCGGGGCTCGGCGGGGTCCGGATCGAGGACGTCGCGGTGGTGGGGCCGGAGGGCGCCCGGGTGCTCGGGCGCGTCCCCCGGGAGCTGGTGGTGGTCTGACGCCCGGGAGGGAGCGGTGAGCGTCTCGACGAACGACCTGAAGAACGGGATGACCCTGGACCTCGACGGGGAGCTGTGGACCGTGCTCGAGTTCCTGCACCACAAGCCGGGGAAGGGCCAGGCGGTGGTGCGGACCAAGCTCCGGAACGTGCGGACCGGCGCGGTGCTCGAGCGGACGTTCCGGGCCGACGAGAAGGTGGGGCTCGCGATCCTCGAGAAGAAGGAGCAGCAGTTCCTCTACCGGGAGGGCGACGCGCTCGTGTTCATGGACCTCGAGACCTACGAGCAGGTCCACGTGCCGGCCGACGTCGCGGGGAACGCCGTCGGCTACCTCACCGAGGGCGCGACCGCCGTCGTCGCCTACCACCAGGGCGTGCCGATCGCCGTGGAGCTCCCCGCGGCGGTCGCGCTCACGGTGGCCGAGACCGAGCCCGGGGTGCGCGGGGACCGGGTGTCGGGGGCGATGAAGCCGGCCACGCTCGAGACCGGGCTCGTCGTGCAGGTGCCCCTCTTCGTGGAGCCCGGGGACCGGGTGAAGGTGGACACCCGCACCGGGCAGTACCTCGAACGGGTGAAGTGAGCCGGGGGCGGCGTGACCTCCCGCCGGCGGGCCCGTCGCGTCGCCCTCGAGGTGCTGTTCCAGTCCGACCTCACCGGGCGGGACCCCCGGGAGGTCCTGGCGGAGTGGCGGGCGGCCGGGGAGGACGTGCCGGCCTTCGCCGCCGAGCTCGTGGAGGGGGTCGCCGACCGGCTGGACGAGATCGACGCGCTCCTCGAGGCCCACGCGGAGGGGTGGCCGGTGCACCGGATGGCCGCCGTCGACCGGGCGATCCTCCGGCTCGCCTGCTACGAGCTCCTGCACCGCCCAGACGTGCCGGTGGGGGCGGCGATCGACGAGGCGGTGGAGGCCGCGAAGCGGCTCTCCACCGAGGATTCCGGTCGGTTCGTCAACGGGATCCTGGGGCGGATCGCCCGCGAGCACCCGCGCGCCTCGTAGCATCTCGGGTGGAACCACCGTCCCTCTCGCAGCGGAGGCGGAGGCGATGCGTGCGGTGCGGAGGCTCGTCGCCGCGGCCGACGTCCGGGGCGACGTCGCCCGGCTGGAACGGCTGATCGAGCGGGCCCACGGGGCCGGCGCGCAGGCGGTCGCGCTCGTCGGGGACCTCCGCGGGCCGGCGGGCGACGCCGAGGACTACCGGGCGCTGTTCAAGGTGCTGGGCGAGGCCCGGGTCCGGGCCTACTGGGTCCCGGGCCCCGCCGACGCGCCGGTCGCGACCTACCTGCGGGAGACGTTCAACGTCGAGGTCGTCTTCCCCTTCCTCCACGGGGTCCACGGGACGATGTCGCTCGCCCCCGGCTACCTCGTGTTCGCCGGGATGGGCGGCGAGATCGTGGACGACCCCGACGCGCCCCGGGAGGAGGAGGCGGCCCTCCGGTACCCCGGGTGGGAGGCCGAGTACCGCCTCAAGGTGCTGGAGGACCTCGACGAGTACCAGCGGGTGCTCCTGTTCTCGACCCAGCCCCGGCACGAGGGGCGGGGGGAACCGGGGAGCGAGGTCGTGGCCGAGCTGATCAACACCTACCGGCCGCGCGTCGCGGTGTGCGCGGGCGGGCCGGGGGTGCGCTCGGAGCTCCTCGGGGTCACGCCGGTCGTGCTGCCGGGGAGCCTCGAGGCGGACGAGGCGGCCCTGGTCGACCTGTCCCAGCAGCGGGCCGAGCCGCTCGCCTGAGCGCCGGCCGCGCCTACTCGGAGGCCTCGGGCGGGGCCGTCTCGGAGCCGGCCGTCGGGCGCGGTGCCTCCTGGCCCTGCGCGTCCTCGACCTGCGCCTCCTTCAGGCCCCGCTTGAACTCGGCCGACGAGCGGCCGAGCGAGCGCGCCAGCTCGGGGAGCTTCTTGGCCCCGAACAGGAGGACGATGATGCCGAGGACGACCAGCCACTCCGGTCCGAAGTTCATGTCTCGACCGCCTTCCGGTCCGCCTACGCTCCCAGTGTACGCCCTCGCGCCCCGGGCCGCCCGCCGGTCGCGGATCGGGCCGGGGTCGTTGGCGCGGGCCTGGCGGGGCGGTATCCTCGCGCCCGGGAGTTCCCCTTTAAGTCCGGTCCCGCGAGGCCGGGAAGGGAGCGAGGACGGATGCAGCTCGAGACGCGCGCCCTGCCGCACGAGCGGCCGGGCGCTCCTTCGTAGATGGCGCCCGCGCGCCTCATGGACGCGGCGGAGGTCCGCCGGGCGCTCACCCGGATCGCCCACGAGATCCTGGAGCGGAACAAGGGCGCCGGCGACCTCGTCCTCGTCGGGATCGCGGCCCGGGGGGACGACCTCGCCCGGCGCCTCGCCGCCGAGATCGAGCGGATCGAGGGCACCAGGGTGCCGGTGGGCGTCCTCGACATCACCTTCTACCGCGACGACATCGGCCTGCGCGCGGAGGCGCCGGAGGTCCACGAGACCCGGGTCGAGGCCGACATCACCGGGAAGGTCGTGGTGCTCGTGGACGACGTGCTCTACACGGGCCGGACCGTCCGCGCGGCGATGGACGCCCTGGTCGACCTGGGGCGGCCGCGGGCCATCCAGCTCGCGGTGCTCGTGGACCGGGGGCACCGGGAGCTCCCGATCCGGGCGGACTTCGTGGGGAAGAACGTGCCGACCCGGCGGGACGAGCTGGTCCGGGTGGCGGTGGCCGAGGTCGACGGCGAGGACGGCGTGTTCGTGGAGGAGCCCGGGGCGGCCGCGGCCGCGGGGGCCGGGACGGGAGGTCGGGGATGAAGCGGCACCTGCTGTCGGTGAACGACCTCACGGCCGAGGACGTCGTGAGGATCCTGGACACGGCGGAGTCCTTCCGGGAGGTGGGGACCCGGGTGATCAAGAAGGTCCCCGCGCTCCGGGGGCGGACCGTGGTGAACCTGTTCTACGAGAACTCCACCCGGACCCGGATCTCCTTCGAGCTGGCCGCGAAGCGGCTGTCGGCCGACGTGATCAACTTCACGACGTCGGGGTCCTCGGTCGCCAAGGGCGAGAGCCTCAAGGACACCGCCCGGACGCTCCAGGCGATGGGGGCCGACGCGATCGTGATCCGCCACTCGTCCTCGGGGGCCCCCCACCAGCTCACCCGCTGGGTCTCGGGCCGGGTCCTGAACGCCGGCGACGGGACCCACGAGCACCCCACCCAGGCCCTGCTCGACCTCTACACGATCCGCGACCGGCTCGGGCGCTTCGAGGGCCTCCGCGCGGCGATCGTGGGGGACGTGCTCCACTCCCGGGTCGCCCGCTCGCTCACGTTCGGCCTGGTGAAGATGGGGGCCGAGGTGACGCTCGTGGGCCCCCCGACCCTGATCCCGCCGGAGGCACCCCAGTGGGGCGCGCAGGTCTCCTACGACCTCGACGCCGTGCTGCCCAAGCTCGACGTGTGCTACGTGCTCCGGGTCCAGCGCGAGCGCCAGCGCCAGCGGTTCTTCCCGAGCGTGCGGGAGTACTCGCGCCGGTACGGCCTCACGCGGGAGCGGGTGGCGGCCCTCCCCGAGGGGTGCCTGATCATGCACCCGGGGCCGATGAACCGGGGGGTCGAGATCGACTCCGACGTGGCCGACCTCCCCCGCTCGGTGATCGAGGAGCAGGTGACGAACGGGATCGCGGTCCGGATGGCGCTCCTGTACCTGATGCTCGGGGGGGCCGGCGAGGGGGGCGGGGCCTGATGGGCCGGCGGCTGCTCCTGCGCGGGGGCCGCGTGGTCGACCCCGCCGCGGGCCGGGACGAGGTGGCCGACGTCCTGGTCGAGGGCGACCGGGTGGCGGCGGTCGGCTCCGACGCCCACCGGGCGGGGGCCGAGGTCCTGGACTGCGAGGGGCTCGTGGTGGCCCCCGGCCTGGTCGACCTCCACGCCCACCTCCGCGAGCCGGGGTTCGAGCACAAGGAGACGGTCGAGACCGGGTGCCGGGCGGCCGCCGTCGGCGGCTACACGGCGGTCGCGGCGATGGCCAACACCGACCCCGTGGCCGACCACGTGGCGGTGATCGAGGAGGTCCGGGCCCTCGCCGCCCGGGCCGGGCTCTGCGACGTGTTCCCGGTGGGCGCCGTGACCGAGGGGATGCGCGGGGAGGCGATCGCCGAGGTCGGCGAGATGGCGGAGGCCGGCGTGCGGCTGTTCAGCGACGACGGCCGGCCGGTCCCGAGCGCCCGGGTCCTGCGGATCGCCCTCGAGTACGCGAAGGCGTTCGAGGCCGTGATCGCCTCGCACGCGCTCGACCCCGACCTCGCCGAGGGGGGGCAGGTGCGCGAGGGCTACTGGTCGGCGACCCTGGGCCTCCAGGGGATCCCCGCCGAGGCCGAGGAGGTCGCGGTCTACCGCGACCTGGCCCTCGCCCGGCTCACGGGCGGCCGCCTCCACCTCTGCCACCTCTCCTCGGCCCGCGCCGTGGAGCTGGTCCGGCGGGCCCGGGCCGAGGGCGTGCGGGTCACGGCAGAGGTCACCCCCCACCACCTGGCGCTCACCGACGAGGCCCTGGCCTCCTACGACGCGAACCTCAAGGTGATGCCGCCGCTCGGCACCGCGGAGGACCGCGACGCGCTCCGGCTCGGGCTCCTCGACGGGACGATCGACGCCGTCGCCACCGACCACGCCCCGCACGCGGTCGAGGAGAAGGAGGCCGAGTTCGACCAGGCCCCGCCGGGGACGATCGGCCTGGAGACGGCCCTGGCGGTTGTCCTCACCGAGCTCGTGGAGCCCGGGGTCCTCACGCTCGCCCGGGCCCTGGAGGCGATGTCGACGGCGCCCGCGCGGATCCTCGGGGCCGCGGACCACGGGGGTCCGATCGAGCCCGGCCGCCCGGCGAACCTCACGGCCTTCGACCCCGCGGCGGCCTGGGTCGTGGAGGCCCCGTTCGCCTCGAGGAGCCGGAACTCCGCCTTCCTCGGCCGCACGCTCCGGGGCCGGGTGGTCCACACGCTGCTCCGGGGGGAGCCCACGGTCGCCTGGGGGAAGCCGACGCGGTGAGCGCGGCCGGTCCCCCCGCGATCGTGGTCCTCGAGGACGGCACGGCCCTCCGGGGGACGGGCTTCGGCGCGCCCGGCGAGGCCTTCGGCGAGGCCGTGTTCAACACCGCGATGGCCGGCTACCAGGAGGTCCTCACCGACCCGTCCTACGCGGGCCAGATCGTGGCCATGACCGCGCCCCAGCAGGGGAACTACGGGACGAACCGGGAGGACCCCGAGTCGGACCGGGTCCAGGTGGCCGGGTTCGTGGTCCGCGAAGCGTCGCGGCGGGCCACCGGGTGGCGGGCCGAGCGCACGCTCGCCGAGGAGCTGGCGGCGGCGGGCGTGGTGGGGATCGAGGGCGTGGACACGCGCCGGCTCACGCTCCGCCTGCGGGAGCGGGGGGCGATGCGCTGCGGGATCTCCACCCTCGACCTCGACCCCGGCTCGCTCCTCGAGCGGGTCCGCGCGCACCCCGGGATGGAGGGCGCGGACCTGGCCCGCACGGTCTCGGCCCGCCGCCCCTACGAGGCCCGGGACGTGGTCGGGCCGGCCCGCCCCTCGGCGGGGCGCGTGTTCCGGGTGGCCGCCTACGACCTCGGCCTCAAGCGGAACATCCTCCGGCTGCTCGCCCGGGCGGGGATCGAGGCCACGGTGTTCCCGGCGGAGACCCCGCCCGCCCGGGTCCTCGCGGGCGGCTTCGACGGGGTGTTCCTCTCCAACGGGCCCGGGGACCCCGCCGCGACCCGGTACGGGGTCGCGGCGGCGCGGGCCGCCCTCGAGGCCGGGGTGCCGACCTTCGGGATCTGCCTCGGCCACCAGCTCCTGGCCCTCGCCCTCGGCGGGCGGACCTACAAGATGAAGTTCGGCCACCGCGGCGGGAACCAGCCGGTGGTGGACCTCGAGACCGGCCGGGTCGAGATCACCTCCCACAACCACGGCTTCGCCGTCGACCCGGGGTCGCTCGGCGCGGGCGGGGCCGCGCCGCGGGACGGGTCCGCGCCGGTGGTCGATACCGAGCTCGGGCGGGTGGCGCTCACCCGCTGGAACCTGAACGACGGGACCCTCGAGGGGTTCCGCTGCCTCGACGTGCCGGCCCTCGCGGTCCAGTACCACCCGGAGGCCGCCCCCGGCCCCCACGACGCGCGCCACCTGTTCGACGGGTTCCGCCGGCTCATGGGGGGCGCCTAGTGCCGGCGCGGCGGGACCTCCGGAGCATCCTCGTGATCGGCTCGGGGCCGATCGTGATCGGACAGGCCTGCGAGTTCGACTACTCCGGGAGCCAGGCCGTGAAGGTCCTCCGCCGCGAGGGCTACCGGGTCGTGCTCGTGAACTCGAACCCCGCCACGATCATGACCGACCCGGAACTCGCCGACGCCACCTACGTGGAGCCCCTCACGCCGGAGTCGGTCCTCGCGGTGCTCGAGCGGGAGCGGCCCGACGCGCTCCTGCCGACGCTCGGGGGCCAGACCGCCCTCAACCTCGCCGTGGCCCTGGCCGAGGCCGGGGAGCTGGACCGGCTCGGGGTCCGCCTGATCGGCGCGAGCCTCGAGGCGATCCGCCGGGCCGAGGACCGGAGCGGCTTCCAGCGGGCGATGGTCGAGGCCGGGCTCCCGGTGCCGCGCTCCGGCGTGGCCCGGAGCGTGGACGAGGCGCTCGCCGTGGCGCGGGGGATCGGCTACCCGGTGATCGTCCGGCCCTCGTTCATGCTCGGCGGCGGGGGGAGCGGGTTCGCGGACGACCCCGAGGCGCTCGCCCGCCTCGCCCGCCGGAGCCTCGCGGAGAGCCCGGCCCACGAGGTCCTGGTCGAGGAGTCGGTCCGGGGCTGGAAGGAGTTCGAGCTCGAGGTGATGCGGGACGGCGCGGACAACGCGATCGTGGTCTGCTCGATCGAGAACGTCGACCCCATGGGCGTCCACACCGGCGACTCGATCACGGTGGCGCCCCAGCAGACGCTCTCCGACCGTGAGTACCAGGAGATGCGGGACGCCGCGCTCGCCTGCATCCGGGCCATCGGGGTGGAGACCGGCGGGTCCAACGTGCAGTTCGCGGTGGACCCCCGGACCGGCCGGCAGGTCCTGATCGAGATGAACCCCCGGGTCTCTCGGTCCTCGGCCCTGGCCTCGAAGGCCACGGGGTTCCCGATCGCGAAGATCGCGGCGCTCCTCGCGGTCGGCTACCGCCTCGACGAGATCGCCAACGACATCACGGGGGAGACCCGGGCGGCCTTCGAGCCGACCCTCGACTACGTCGTGGTGAAGGTTCCGCGGTTCGCGTTCGAGAAGTTCCCCGGCGCCGACCCGCGGTTGTCGACCACGATGCGCTCGGTGGGGGAGGTGATGGCGATCGGGGGCACGTTCAAGGAGGCGCTGGGGAAGGCCTGGCGGGCGATGGAGCGGGCGGGGTTCGAGCTCGGCGGGGACGACCCCGGCCTCGGGGGCCGGGGCGCGCTCGAGGAGCTCCGCGAGGGGAGCGAGCGGCGCCTCCACCTGATCGAGGCCGCGCTCCGCGCGGGGCACGGGGTCGACGAGGTCGCGGCGGCCTCGGGGATCGACCCCTGGTTCGTGGACCAGGTCGCCCAGGTCGTCGAGGAGGCCGAGGCCCTGCGGGGGAGGCCGCTCGCGTCGGTCGGCCCGGAGGAGCTCCGCCGGGCGAAGCGGGCCGGGCTCTCGGACGCGCGGGTCGCGCTGCTCACGGGGTCGCGCGAGGCCGAGGTCCGCGCCCGGCGCGCCGCGCTCGGCCTGGAGCCGGTCTTCAAGACCGTGGACACCTGCGCTGGGGAGTTCCCGGCCCGGACCCCGTACCACTACTCGACCTACGCCGACGAGAGCGAGGTCCGCCCCGCGGACCGGCCCCGGGTGGTGATCGTGGGCGCCGGCCCGAACCGGATCGGGCAGGGGATCGAGTTCGACTACGCCTGCGTCCACGCGGCCTTCGCGCTCGAGGAGGCCGGCTTCGCCTCGGTGATGGTGAACTCGAACCCCGAGACCGTCTCCACCGACTACGACACCGCGAGCCGGCTGTACTTCGAGCCGGTCGCGGCCGAGGACGTCCTCGCCGTCTGCCGGGCCGAGCGGCCGGCGGGCGTGATCGTCCAGTTCGGGGGGCAGACCCCGCTCCGGCTCGCGCCGGTCCTCGAGGCCGAGGGGTTCCGGGTCCTGGGCACGCCCCCGGTGGCGATCGACCTGGCCGAGGACCGGGGGAAGTTCGCGGCGCTCTGCGCCGAGCTCGGGATCCCCGCCCCCCGCCACGGGGAGGCGCGGAGCGCGGCGGAGGCCCGGGAGGTGGCGCGGGCGATCGGGTTCCCCGTGGTGGTCCGCCCCTCCTACGTGCTCGGCGGGCGGGCGATGGAGATCGTCTACGACGAGGAGGAGCTGGACCGCTTCGTGGCCACGGCCGCCGCGGCCTCGCCCGAGCACCCCGTCCTGATCGACCGGTTCCTCGAGGGCGCGATCGAGGTGGACGTCGACGCCGTCGCCGACGGCCGGGAGGTGTTCGTGGGCGCCGTGATGGAGCACATCGAGGAGGCCGGGGTGCACTCCGGCGACTCGTCCTGCCAGATCCCGCCCGCCACCCTCTCCGACGGGGAGCTCGACGAGATCCACGGGGTCGTGGAGGCCCTCGCGCGCCGGCTGGGGGTCGTCGGGCTCCTCAACGTCCAGCTCGCGGTGAAGGACGAGCGGGTCTTCGTCCTCGAGGCGAACCCCCGGGCCTCGCGGACCGTGCCGTTCGTCTCCAAGGCCACCGGGGTGCCGCTCGCGAAGGTCGCGACCCTCGCGATGGTGGGCCGGCCGCTCCGCGAGCTGGCCGCGGCCGGGATGCTCCCGCCCGACCCCCTCCACTACCGGCGCCTCCGCCACACCGCGGTGAAGGCGGCGGTGCTCCCGTTCGGGCGCTTCCCCGGCGTCGACACCGTGCTGGGGCCCGAGATGCGCTCGACCGGGGAGGTGATGGGGATCGACCGGGACCCGGGGGCAGCCCTGGCGAAGGCCCTGGTCGCGAGCGGGGCCGGGCTGCCCGAGAAGGGGACCGCGTTCGTCTCGGTGGCGAACCGCGACAAGCGGGCCATCGTGCTCCCCGCCCGCCGCCTCGCGGACGTCGGGTTCCGGCTCCTCGCGACGCGGGGCACGGCGGGGGTCCTGGCCCGGGCCGGGGTGCCGGTCGAGCCGGTGGCGAAGGTGTCCGAGGGGAGCCCCAACGTGGTGGACCTGATCGCCCGGGGCGAGGTGGACCTCGTGATCAACACGCCGTTCGGGCGCTCCCCGCGGAGCGACGGGTCCCTGATCCGGCAGGCCGCGGCGGCGGCCGGTATCCCCTGCATCACGACCCTCCCCGGGGTCCTCGCCGCGGTCCGGGGGATCGAGGCGCTCCGGGAGGGCCTGGCCGAGCCCCGCTCCCTCCGGGAGCACCACGCCCGCGCGGCCGGGGGATGGCGATGAGGCGGGCCCGCGCCGAGATCCTCTCGGTCCGCAGGCACGGCGCCTACCACACGCTCACGCTGGTGGCGCCGGAGATCGCCGAACGGGCCAGGCCGGGGCAGTTCGTGGGGGTGGCCCCGCCCCCGGGCGGGGCCTCGCTGCTCCGGCGCCACTTCTTCATCCACGCCGCGTCGCGTCGGGGCGGGTGGGCCGGCACGCTGGAGTTCGCCTTCGACGTCCGCGGCCCGGGGACCGGCTGGCTGGCGGGGGCCCGGGCCCACGGGGCGCTCGACGTGATCGGGCCGCTCGGCACGGGGTTCGCCTACCCGCGCCGCCTCTCGAACTGCCTCCTCGTGGGGGAGGGGCACGGGGTGGCGCCCCTGCACTTCCTGGCCCAGGAGCTGCGGGCCCGCGGAAAGCGGGTGGACATGCTGGTGGGGGCGGAGGGGATCGAGGCCGTGTTCGAGCCGATCGAGGGCAAGCGCCTCGCGACCAACATCGCGATCGTGACCGACGACGGTTCGATGGGGGAGCGCGGGCGGGTGGCCGACCTGCTCCCGGAGGCGATCGAGCGGTGGGGCACGGAGGTGGTCTACGCGGCCGCCCCGGACCCCACGCTCCGGCGGGTGGCGCAGGTCTGCCGGGAGCGGCGCGTGCCGGCCCAGGTCGCCCTGGAGGGCCCGATGGCGTGCGGCGTCGGGCTGTGCTTCGCCTGCGCCGTCCCGGTGCTCCGGCGGGACGGGGCGGGCTACGACCACCTCCGCGCCTGCGTCGAGGGCCCCGTGTTCAACGCGCGGCGCGTCGCGTGGGAACGGTGGCCCTGGCCCGCGGCCTCGGCCGGGGGGTGAGCGGGTGCCCACCCTCGAGGTCGACCTGGCCGGGCTCCGGCTCCGCTCGCCGGTGGTCGCCGCCGCCGGGTGCTTCGGGACCGGCCGGGAGCACGTGGGGCTGGTGGACGCCTCGCGGCTGGGCGCGGTGGTCTCCCGGAGCGTGACCCTCGGCGCGCGCCGGGGCTCGCCGCCCCCCCGGGTCGCGGAGACCCCCGCGGGGATCCTGTGGTCGGTGGGCCTGCAGAACCCCGGGGCCGCCGCGTTCGTGGAGGAGGAGCTGCCCCGGCTGGCCCGGGCCGCCCCGGTGATCGTCTCCGTGGCCGGGGCGAGCCTGGAGGAGTACGTCGCGGTCGCGGCCCGCGTCCACACCGCCCCCGGGGTGGTCGCGCTCGAGGTGGCCCTCGACCTCCCCGACGAGGAGCTGGACCGCCCGTCGTTCTGCGCCCGGCCGGACCGCGCCGCCGAGGTCGCCGGGGCCGTGGCCCGCCTGGCCCACGTCCCGGTCTTCGCCAAGCTCCCCGGCTTCCTCCCGGCCCTCGCCGAGACGGCCCGGGCCTGCGTCCGCGCCGGGGCCCACGGGCTCTCGATCGGCGGGGGGATCCCCGGGATGGCCGTGGACAGCGCGCGCCGGCGCCCCGCGCTGGGGGCGGTCACCGGGTGGCTGTCGGGCCCCGCCGTCCGGCCCGTCGCGGTCCGGGCCACCTTCGAGGTGGCCCGCGAGCTGCCCGAGGTCCCGCTGATGGCGGGCGGGGGGGTCTCGAACGGCGAGGAGGCGGTGGAGCTGCTCCTGGCCGGGGCCTGGGCCGTCCAGGTGGGCACCGCGATCCTCGTGGACCCCGCCGCACCCGCGACCGTGGCCGAGGGGATCGCCGCCCGCCTCTCGGCGGCCGGGCTCCGCGCGCCGGCCGACCTGCGGGGCCGGCTCCTCGTGCCCGGGGAGGAGGGGCGGGGGTGATCCCCCGGCCCCCCAACCCGCTGGTGGTGGCGCTCGACCTCTCCGACCTGGACCGGGCCGAGGAGCTGGCCCGGGCCCTCGCGGGCGAGGTCGCGATGCTGAAGGTGGGGCTCGAGCTGTTCACCGCGGCGGGGCCGGAGGCGGTCCGCCGGATCGCCCGCCACGGGCCCGTCTTCCTGGACCTCAAGCTCCACGACATCCCGACCACGGTGGAGCGCGCGGCCCGGAACGCCGCCGGGCTCGGGGTCGCGCTGCTCACGGTCCATGCGCTCGGGGGCGAGGCGATGGTGGCCGCCGCGGTGCGCGGCGCGCGGGCCGGGGCCGAGGCCGCGGGCCGCCCGCCCCCGCTCGTGGCCGCGGTCACCGTGCTCTCGAGCCTCGCGGGGGAGGGGCTCGCGAGCCCCGCCTCCCTCGCGTTCGAGGCCCGGGCCGCGGGGGCGGGGGCCGCCGTCGTCTCGGGGGAGGACGTGGCCGCGGTGCGGGAGGCGCTCGGCGACGCCTTCTGCCTCGTGGTCCCGGGCGTCCGCCCCGCCGGGACCGACGGCCACGACCACGCCCGGGTCCTCACGCCCGCCGAGGCCCTCGAGCGCGGCGCCGACTACCTGGTCGTGGGCCGGCCCATCACCGGGAGCCCCGACCCCGCCGCGGCGGCCCGGGCCATCCTGCGGGAGGTCCGCTAGCGGCCGACCCGGCCCGCCGCCCGGGGCGCGGGCGTGGACCTCCAGCGGAGGTTGAGGACCCGCGCGGAACCGCAGGTGGCGGCGGGGGTCGCGTTGCCTCCGGCGGAGGCCGGTGTCTATAATCCCGCGGTCCCTGAGCCCCTAGCGAAGGAGCTGTGGAATGCCGCTACCGACCCTTTCGCCGGAGGACCGGAAGCGCGCCCTCGAGAAGGCGGCCGAGGCCCGCCGGCGGCGCGCCGAGATCAAGGCCGAGCTGAAGTCCGGGAAGCGGACGTTGCGGGACATCCTCACCCGGTCCGACGACGACACCGTCGGCAAGATGAAGGTGTCCACGGTCCTCGAGTCCCTGCCCGGGGTGGGGAAGGTCCGGGCCAGGAAGCTCATGGAGGAGCTGGACATCTCCGCGAGCCGCCGGATCCGCGGCCTCGGGGCCAAGCAGCGCGACATGCTGCTCGAGCGGTTCGCGAAGAAGTAACGCTGTCCCGCAGGGGCGCGCTGTTCGTCATCTCGGGGCCCTCGGGCGTCGGCAAGGGGAGCGTCGTCCGCCGGCTCCTCGAGCGGGACCCCGGGGGCCTGTGGTTCTCGGTGTCCTGCACCACCCGCCCCCCCAGGCCCGGCGAGCGGGACGGCCGCGACTACCGGTTCGTCTCGGACCGGGCGTTCGACGAGCTCGTCGCGGCCGGCGCGCTGCTCGAGTGGGCCGAGGTGTTCGGCCACCGGTACGGGACCCCGGTCGAGGAGGTGGAGCGGGCCCGCGCGGCGGGCCGGGACGTCCTCCTCGAGATCGACGTCCAGGGGGCGCGGCAGGTGAAGCGTCGGGCCCCGGACGCGGTGCTCGTGTTCCTGGTCCCGCCGAGCCGCGAGGAGCTCGAGCGCCGGCTCCGCGAGCGGGGGACCGAGGACGAGGCCACGCTGGCCCGCCGGCTCGCGGAGGCCGAGCGCGAGCTGGCCGAGGCCGCCCGGTTCGACCACGTCGTGGCGAACGACGACCTGGACCGGGCGGCCGACGAGGTGCTTGCTATCATCGCTGCGCACCGCGAGGATCCCGGACGGGAGGACCCACCCCCATGATCGAGCCGAAGATCGACGACCTGCTCGCCAAGGTCGACTCGAAGTACACGCTGGTGATGCTCGCCGCCAAGCGGGCGCGCGAGATCAACAGCTACTACAACCAGCTCGGCGAGGGGCGGGGCGAGTTCGTTCCCCCGCTCGTGGAGACCGGCGGGCTGCGGAGCAAGCCGCTCTCGCTCGCCCTCCAGGAGATCGCCGAGGGGAAGATCGCGGCCCAGCGCCCCGAGACGGCCGAGGGCTCGTAGGCCGCCCGGGGCCCGCGGCCGCCGGGAGGCCGGGGTGACCGCGAGCGCGCTCGAAGGACGCCGGGTGCTCCTCGGCGTCACCGGCGGGATCGCCGCCTACAAGGCGGCGTACCTGGTCCGCCTCCTCACCGCGGCGGGCGCGGAGGTCCGGGTGGCGATGACCGAGGCGGCGACCAGGTTCGTCGGGCCCGACACGTTCGCCGCCCTCACCGGCCGCCCCGCCCACACCTCGGTGTTCGAGGAACCGGGGGCCGTGCTCCACGTCCGGCTGGCCCGCGAGGCCGACCTGGCGATCGTGGCGCCGGCCACCGCCAACGTCCTGGCCCGTCTGGCCCACGGGATCGCCGACGACCTCGTCACGGCGTCGCTCCTCGAGGCCCGCTGCCCGGTGCTCGTCGCCCCCGCGATGCACACCGGGATGTGGGAGCACCCGGCGACCCGGGCCAACGTCCGGCTGCTCGAGGAGCGGGGCGTGCGGGTCGTGGGGCCGGCCGCCGGCCCCCTCGCCGCGGGCGACGAGGGCGTGGGGCGGATGGCCGAGCCCGAGGAGATCCTGGCCGCGGCGGAGTCGGCCCTCGCCCGGGGCGCCGACCTCGCGGGGCGGCGGGTCCTGGTCACCGCGGGGCCGACCTTCGAGCCGCTCGACGCCGTCCGGTTCCTGGGGAACCGCTCCTCGGGCCGGATGGGGGTCGAGGTGGCGCGGGAGGCCCGGGACCGCGGCGCCCGGGTCTCCCTCGTGCTGGGGCCGGGGACCGTCGAACCCCCGCCGGGCGTGGAGGTGGTCCGGGTCACGACGGCCGAGGAGATGCGGGCCGCGGTGCTCGAGCGGTTCGAGGAGGCCGACGCGGTGGTGATGGCCGCGGCCGTGGCGGACTTCCGCCCCGAGCGGGCGGCGCGGGGGAAGCTCAAGAAGGAGGCGGGGCCGCCCGAGGTGCGGCTGGTCCCGACCCCCGACATCCTCCGCGAGCTCGGGGCGCGGAAGGGGGGCCGGGTCCTCGTGGGGTTCGCCGCCGAGACCGAGGACCTCGAGGCCGCCGGGCGGGCCAAGCTGGAGGCCAAGGGCCTGGACCTGGTCGTGGTGAACGAGGTGGGGCGGGCGGGGACCGGCTTCGGCTCGGAGACGAACCACGCGATGATCCTCTCGCGCTCCGGGGACGACGCCCCCCTGCGCACCTGGACGAAGCGGGAGCTCGCGCGGGAGATCTGCGACCGCCTGGCGAAGCTCCTCGGCGCGTAGGGGCCCGGGTGTAGGATGGCGCGCGCGATGGGGCGGTCCTACCTGTTCACGTCGGAGTCGGTCACCGAGGGGCACCCCGACAAGCTCGCGGACCAGATCTCCGACGCGGTCCTGGACGCGATCCTCGCGGTGGACCCGGTCGGCCGCGTGGCGTGCGAGACCCTCGTCACGACCGGGGTCGTGATCGTGGCCGGCGAGATCACCACCTCGGGCTACGTGGACATCCCCTCGGTGGTGCGGGAGACGATCCTCGACATCGGGTACATCGACGCCAAGTTCGGCCTGGACGGGGAGACCTGCGGGGTCCTCACGGCGATCCAGGAGCAGTCCGCCGACATCGCCCGGGGGGTCGACGAGGCCATCGAGCACCGGGTCGGGTCCTCGGACGAGCTGGACGCCCTGGGGGCCGGGGACCAGGGCATGATGTTCGGCTACGCGTGCCGGGAGACCGAGGAGCTGATGCCGCTCCCGATCGCCATGGCCCACCGGCTCGCGAAGCGCCTGGCCGACGTCCGCAAGGCCGGGGTCGTCCCCTACCTCCGCCCCGACGGGAAGAGCCAGGTCACGATCCGCTACGAGGACGACGTGCCGGTGGCCGTGGACCGGATCATCATCTCCGCCCAGCACCGCGAGGAGGTCGACGTCGAGACCCTCCTCACCCCCGACGTGATCGAGCACGTGATCGACCCCGTGCTCCGGGAGTTCCCCGACGTCGACGCGAGCGGGATGGAGCGGCCGCTGATCAACCCGACCGGGCGGTTCGAGATCGGCGGCCCCAAGGCCGACACCGGGCTCACGGGGCGGAAGATCATGGTCGACAGCTACGGGGGCCGGGCCCCCCACGGCGGCGGCTGCTTCTCCGGGAAGGACCCCACGAAGGTCGACCGGTCCGCGGCCTACATGGCCCGCTACGTCGCGAAGAACGTGGTGGCGGCGGGGCTCGCCGACCGGTTCCAGCTCCAGCTCGCGTACGCGATCGGCCGCGCGCACCCCGTGTCGGTCTCGGTCGACACGTTCGGGACCGAGCGGGTGGACCCCGAGCGCCTCGAGCGGGTGCTCCGGGAGATGTTCGACTTCCGTCCGGCGGCCATCATCCGGGACCTCGACCTCCGCCGGCCGATCTACAAGGAGACCGCCGCCTACGGGCACTTCGGCCGGAAGGGCTTCCCCTGGGAGGAGACCGACCGCGCCGAGGAGCTGCGGCGGGCCTTCGAGTAGGCCCGGCCCGGCCCGGTGGAGCGCGCGGGGGGAGCCGGCCCCGGGGCGGTCCTGGCGGGGCCCGTCGCGGTCTGCGTCGACCGACCGGTCCTCGCCCTCGACCGACCCTTCACCTACGAGCTCCCTGCGGAGCTCGGGGCGGGGGTGGGGAGCCTGGTGCGGGTCCCCTTCCACGGCAGGTCGGTCCGCGGCTGGGTCCTGGGGCCAGCCGAGGAGGTGCCGGCCCGGGTGCTCCCGGTCCGGGCGGTCCTCTCCCCGGTCCGGTTCTTCGACCAGGGCCTGCTCGCCCTGTTCCGCTGGATGTCGGAGCGCTACGTCGCCCCCCTCGCGGCGGTGATCGCCCGGTCCCACCCGCCCCGGGTCGCCTCGGAGGAGGCGGGGTGGGAGGCGGCGCCGGCCCCCGAGGCCGTCCCGCGGGCGCCGGGCCGCCAGCCGCCCGCGCCGGGCCGCCAGCCCCCCAGCGCGCCGGGACCGGGCCTCGGGACGTACCGGGGCGGCGGGGAGCTGCTCGCCGCCGCGGGGGGCGGGTCCGGCGCGTACGTGCTCCGGCCGGCCCCGGACGGGGAGGCGGCGGCCGTCGTCGAGCTGGTGGCCGCGTGCCTGGCCGGGGGGCGGCGGGCGATCGTCCTGGTCCCCGAGGCCGAGCCGCTGCCGGCCACGGCCCGGGCGGTGCTCGGCGCGTTCGGCGGGCGGGCCAGGGCCTTCGTGGGCGGGGACCGGCGGGCCCGCTACCGGGCGTGGCTCGGGATCCTCCGCGGCGAGGCGGACGTCGTCGTGGGGACGCGCCCCGCGGTCTTCGCGCCGCTCCGGGACCTGGGCCTGGTCGTCGTGTGCCGCGAGAGCCACCCCGGGCACCGGGAGCAGCGCTCCCCCTCCCACCACGTCCGCGAGGTCGCCCTGGCCAGGGCCCGGATCGAGGGCGCGGCCTGCGTCCTGGCCGCCCTCTGCCCCTCGGCCGAGGCCGCCGCGCTCGGGCTCCCCGAGGTCGCGCCGGCCGGCCGGCGCTGGCCCCCGGTCGAGGTGGTCCGCCCCGGCCCCGAGGGGCGCGCGCCGCGCCTCCTCCGGGCGCTCCGGGGCGCGCGGCGGGCCTTCCTCTACGAGCCCCTCCCCGGCTACGGGGTCGCGCGGGTGTGCCGGGGCTGTGGGGCGCCCGCCGCCTGCGCGGCCTGCGGGGGTGCCCTGCGGGCCTCGGCGGGGGAGGTGCGGTGCGCGGTGTGCGGCGCCGAGGGGATCTGCGCGGCCTGCGGCGGGCGGTCGTTCGGGGTGGTCCGCGGCGGGCGGGAGCGGGTCGAGGAGTGGGCCCGGGCGCTCGCGCCGGTGCCGGTCCGGCGGGCCGACCGCCCCCCGTCCGGGGAGGAGGTCGTGGTCGGGGGCCCGGAGGCCGTGAAGGACGTGGGGCCCCTCGGGCTGGACCTGGTGGCGATCCTCGACGCCGACCGCGCCGCCCGCCTGCCGGGCCTGTCGGCGCAGGGGCGGTTCCTCGCCACCTGGATGGAGGCGGCGGCCTGGGCCTACCCCGGGGGGAGGGTGATCGTGCAGACGGCACGCCCCGGGGACCCCGCGGTGCAGGCCCTGGTCCGGGGGAACCCCCGGGGGTTCCACCGGGCGGAGCTCGCGCGGCGGGCCCTGGCGGGGTTCCCCCCGGGGTTCCCCGTGTTCCGGGTGCAGGGCGGGCCCGGCGTGGTGGCGGCGGTCGAGGGGATCGGGCCGGCCTCGCTCCTGGTCGCGACGGCGGGCGAGCGGACGGTATGCTTGCTCGCGCTCGATCCCGGCCGGGTCCCCGCGTTCGGACGCGCGATGCGGGCGCTCGCCGAGCGGGACGCCGAGCTCCGGGTCGAGGCCGAGCCGCACCTCTGAGGGGTTCGAGACGTGGCCATCCTCCCCATCCGCACGCTCGGGGACCCGGTGCTCCGCGAGCCGGCGCGTCCGGTCGAGCGATTCGACCGGACGCTCCGCCGTCTCGCCGAGGACATGTTCGAGACGATGTACGCGGCCCCCGGTGTGGGCCTGGCCGCCCCGCAGGTCGGGGTCTCGCTCCGGTTCTTCGTCTACGACGACGGGAAGACCACGGGGCGACGGTTCCTCGCGAACCCCGAGATCGTCGAGGCCGAGGGCGAGCAGACCCACGAGGAGGGGTGCCTGTCGATCCCCGGGCCCTACCACCCGACGACCCGGGCCCTGCGGGTGCGGGCGCGGGGCCAGGACCTCGAGGGGCGACCGGTGGAGGTGGAGGCGGAGGGGCTCGTGGCCAGGATCCTCCAGCACGAGATCGACCACCTCGACGGCGTGCTGTTCATCGACCGCCTCCCGGAGGAGGGCCGGCGGCAGGTGCTCCGCGAGTACCGCGAGCGGCTGCTCGAGGAGGGGTCCCCCCGCCGCGCGCGCTGAGGGGGCTATCCTCGGCCGCGTGCCCGGGCTCCGCGTCGCGTTCCTCGGGAACGACCGGTGGTCGGTGCCGTCGCTCGAGGCGCTGGCCGCATCCCGGCACGAGGTCGCGCTGGTCGTGACCCGGCCACCCCGACCCGGGCGACGGGGCGGGGGGCCGGTCCCCACGCCGGTGGCACGGGCGGCCCGGGCCCTGGGGCTGCCGCTCCTCGAGACGCCGGCGGTGCGCACGGGCGAGGGGCTTGAGCGGCTCCGGGCGGCCGCCCCGGACGTGCTCGCGGTGGTGGCCTACGGCGAGATCCTCCCCCGGGAGGTCCTCGAGCTCGCCCCCCGCGGCGCCGTGAACGTCCACTTCTCCCTCCTGCCCGAGCTCCGCGGGGCCGCGCCGGTGCAGCACGCGATCCTGCGGGGGCTCGCCCGCACGGGCGTGACGACGATGCGGATGGACGAGGGACTGGACACCGGGCCGATCCTGCTCCAGGCCGAGGAGGGGATCGGGGCGGACGACGACGCGGGGTCGCTCGGGGAGCGGCTGGCCGCGCTCGGGGCGCGGCTCCTGGTCGAGACCCTGGACCGGATCGAGGCCGGCGACCTCGAACCGAGGCCCCAGGACGAGGCCCGCGCGTCGTACGCCCCCAGGCTCCGGCCGGGGGACCGCGCGGTCGACTGGACCCGGTCCGCTGAGGAGGTGGTCCGGCGGGTCCGGGCGTTCGGCCCCGAGCCCGGCGCCACCACCCGCTTCCGCGGCCGGGAGCTGAAGCTGGTCCGGGCCGAGGTGGTGGCGGAGGGCGTCCGCCGGGGGCGGCCCGAACCCGGGACCATCGTGGGGGCGGACGAACGGGGGCTGCTCGTGGCCGCGGGGGACGGGTGGGTCCGCGTCCTCGAGCTGACGCCGGCCGGGCGGGCCCGGATGGGCGGGGCGGAGTTCGCCCGGGGCGCGCGTCCCCGTCCCGGGGAGCGGCTGGGGTGAGCGCCGGCGGCGCGTCGGGGAGCGGCGGCCGTCCCGGGGCCGCCCCGCGGCGGCGCC
>FWPU01004049.1_pt1 | contig 35017 bp, 33 predicted proteins | sample 2228361 | NCBI WGS metagenome assembly FWPU01 (sample SAMEA103939777, study PRJEB20133) | metagenome
AAGGCGGGCAGTTGCCGCAAGTCTTAGTTGCAGAACAAGCTGATATTACTGTTGGCCTCTGCCAACGTCTTGTTCAGGTTCGTCGTCAGATTCCTTCTCTGCTCATCGGTCAGACATTTGGCATCGATCAGGCGCGTCAAGGCAACGATATGGTCACGCAGCGTTTGCGACGCAGCACATGCCGCCTGACTGTGCGGCGGAATCTGCGGCAAACTGAGGATCGGCGCGGCCTCGCGATGCATTGCACCCTTGAGCGCCGCTGCCTTGGCAATCGCTGCCTGCAGGTCTGCGCACGCGTCAGCGAGAGCCGGCGACACCAGTGTGGCCAGCAGGCAGAGGCCCAGGGCAAATCGAGTTCTCGCCATTCACACACCCCGAGAACCCACCCGCATCTTGCGCATGATTACAGTCGATAGCGGGCCCTCATGTCCAGGTCTTTGGCTGCGACAAGCCGTGCCAAATCGATCAAAACTTTTGCCTGTTTCCATGTTGCATCATCCTGCATCTTGCCGTCGACCATGGCGGCACCGCTGCCCGTCGGCATGGCGGCAACGATTCTCTGCGCGGCTTCGACCTCCGCCGGATCGGGCGAAAACACCCGCTTGGCGATCCCGATCTGCGACGGATGCAGAGTCCATGCGCCGACGCAACCCATGATGTAGGCATTGCGGAATTGCGCCTCGCACCCAGCGGGATCGGAGAAGTCCCCGAACGGACCATAGAACGGTTTGATCCCGGCGCTCGCGCAGGCATCGACCATACGCGCCAGGGTATAGTGCCACAGGTCCTGCTGGGTGCGGCTGCGTTCCCGGCCTTCGGCGGCGTCGCCAAGCACCGCGTAGTCGGGGTGACCGCCGCCAACCCGGGTGGTCTTCATACCGCGAGAGGCCGCCAGATCCGCTGGTCCGAGGCTGATGCCGTGCATGCGCGGGGAGGATGCAGCAATGGCTTCCACATTGCTGACGCCGCGCGGGGTTTCCAGGATCGCGTGAATCAGGACCGGCTTCTTGATGGCGTATTTGGCCTCGAGCTGGGCGAGAAGCTGATCGAGGTAGTGGATGTCCCAGGGCCCCTCCGCCTTGGGCAGCATGAGCACATCGAGCTTGGCGCCCACCGCGCTCACGACCTGGATGATGTCGTCGAGCGCCCAGGGCGAACCGAGCGCATTGATACGCACCCACAATCCCGTCGCGCCAAAATCCACCGACCTTGCCATCGCAATGAAACCGGCGCGGGCCGCATCCTTGGCATCGACCGGAATTCCGTCTTCGAGGTTCCCCAGGATGACGTCGACCTCGCGCACGAGGTCCGGCACCCTCGCGGTGATCTTGTCAAGGTGCGGCGGGATGAAGTGGATCATGCGCTCGAGCCGCAGCGGCGGCTCGCGGAACGGCTCCGGCGCGCCGAGCGCCAACGGCCGGTAGAATTCGCGCGGATGTCTCACGTCTGCTCCTCGCCGGATCCTTACAGCCGCTCGCCCCGCATCAGCCTAGGCTGGGAGGCCGCCGGCTGAACGCCCTCCCGCATCAGTGCGCGCCGCAGCGGACCAACCCGGTCAATCAGGTAAAGTCCAAGGCCTCGCGCCCCCTGAAGCGGCAGGAAATCCGAAAGCAGCGTCCGGTTCAACAGATCGATGGCGAACGACCGGCTGCCCACATCGGCGCGCCGCGCGGCGTCATAACGGCGTAGCAGCTCCGTCCCACCGACGTCGGCGCCGCCGCGTTGCGCGGCAACGACGAGCTCGGCGATGGTCGCCGCATCGCGCAGCCCGAGGTTGAGCCCCTGCGCTCCGATCGGCGGCACGAGGTGCGCGGCTTCACCGATCAGCGCCACGCGATTGCGGGCAAATTGCCGTGCCGTCGCGGCCGCAAGCGGGAAAAGGCTGCGCCCGCCTTCGATCTCAAAACGGCCGAGGATCGAGTGGGCTTTGTCCTCGGCTTCTTCCGCAAGGCCGGCATCGTCCAATTCGGCGAGTTTCGCCGCAGCGTGGTCATCCAACACCCAAACGATGCTCGAGCGGTTGCCGGGCAGCGGCACCAGCGTGAGCGGGCCGTGTGCGCGGTGGAACTCGGTAGATGTATCGCCGTGCGGCCGCGTATGCCGCACAGTGAAGGTGAGGGCGGCCTGCGGATATTTGTGCTCGTCCCCATCGATGCTGGCGGCGGCGCGGCAAAGCGAGCGCCTGCCGTCAGCGCCGATTGCAAGGGAAGCTGAAACGGCGCCGCCGTCGCAATCGATGTCCACGCGCTGGGGACCGATCCTCACCTCCTGTGCGTCCTCTTTGATGCGAAGGAGCGCTGGCAGCTCTGCGGCCCGCGCCTCAAGCGCGGCGACGAGATGCCGATTTTCGACGCAATGCCCGAATGCGTCGAGCCCAATCTCGGATGCGTCGAACGTGACTTCCGGTGCCCGGATCAGCCGGCCCGTATCATCAATGATGCGCAAGCGGCGCAGCGGCGCCGCATACGCCCGGCAGGCGGCCCACGCGCCAAGCGCCTCGAGCGCGGCAACCGAGCCCGCAAGCAGAGCCGTGCTCCGATGATCTTGCGCAGCGCGCCGTCCGACGAGCGCGGTTGCGACCTCCGCCGACGCCAAGGCTATGGCGGCGGTTAGACCGGCTAGACCCGCGCCCACCACCGCCACGTCGACGTCCCAAGTGCGTCCATTGACAGCCATCGGAGCAAAACTTACGCCCAACGCCGCGTCAAAACGATGCAGGCTCGCCACCTGGCAACCATGTTGAGCGAGCCCGATTTCGCCCACGCGATCAATACGCTATCTGTAAGATGTGAACGACATCGTCAACCAACAGGCATTTCCCCATCTGACCTCGCTGCAATCCCGGGTGGCCGGCCTCGCAGTTCGGCCCAAGCCCGTTGCCGTTGCCTGCATCGTGTCCCTGGTTGCGCTGGGCTGGATCGCCTGTGGCCTTATTGCCGCCAGCCCGGATAATGTGTGGTCCGTCCTCTGCCGACCCGCGCCCGGCATTTCTTGGGGCGCCGCAGACGCCGCCCCGGTCTTCGGCATGTGGGCCGCGATGGGGTTGGCGATGATGCTGCCGACCGCAAGCCCCATGATCCTCACCTACGCCGAGATTGCCGACACAGCCGGCCGGGTGGGCGAGCGCGTGGTTTCGCCGTTGATTCTCATTGCCGGCTATGTGGCGGTGTGGCTTGCCTTCGCGCTCATGGCCACGGCCGCGCAGGTGCTGGGGGGTGGCTGGATCTTGCGGCAAACAGGAAACCTGCCGGCCGCGCTTGCAGGCGCTTTGATTTTTGGTGCCGGGGCCTATCAATTTTCCTCGCTCAAGCACGCCTGCCTGAATCGCTGTCAGCGGCCGTTTCCGTTCTTTTTCACCAATTGGACCGAAAGGACATCCGGCGTATTCAAGCTCGGCTTGCGCCAAGGGTCATATTGCCTCGGTTGTTGCTGGGCGCTCATGGTCGTGATGTTTGCGGTCGGCGTCATGAACGTCGTGTGGATGGCCGTGCTCGGGGCGCTCATGACCGTTGAAAAGATGACGACGACCGGTCGTTTTGCTCGCGTGCTCGGTGTTTGTCTCATGGCGGCGGGCGCTACCCTGGCAGCCTCCGAGTTGGTCTGATGCCTTCGCGATGGGAAATCGAAGTCCGCGCCTCCGAGCCTTGGTCGATCAGGGGCGAACTGGCGCTCTCCTGCAACTGCACAGTCTTCTGCCCGTGCGTGCTCTCGCTCGGCCAACACGAGCCGACCGAAGGCTATTGCCAGACCTGGGCTGCCGTGCGTATCGACGAGGGTCATTTTGGCAAGGTCGATCTTTCAGGCATCAAGTACGGTTTCATGGCGGACATTCCGGGGCCGCTCGCGCGCGGCAACTGGACCATGGCGCTGTTCGTGGATGAGCGGGCATCGGCCCAAGCGGTGAAGGCGCTCACCTGGATCATGACGGGTCGCGCCGGCGGGTCGACCGCACTCCTCAAGGTTCTGGGTGGCAGTTTCCTCGGCCTGCGCCAGGTTCCCATCACCTACGAGATTGCCGGCGAGACCCGCATCATCAAAATCGAAAAAATCGTTGATGGCGCCATCACGCCGATCAAGGGCAAAGGGAAGGGGAACGTGGTGATCCGCAACAGCGAGTATTGGATCGCGCCGGACATTACGGTCGCGCGCGCGGAGCGGTCCCGCTTTCGCCTTTTCGGTCGCAACTGGAATTTTGCCGGCCGTTCTGCCGAAATTTGTCAGCTCGACTGGGGCAATCGGAAATAGCGGCGCGCATTGCGTGTCGCGTGTTGGAGGTAGAAGCAGCCGCGTGCGCGCCTTGGCCTTTTCGGTTCACATTCTGACCGCCTGCGGCGCCGCGCTTGCGCTGATCGCGCTGATCGCGGCCGCGCGCAGCGATTGGGCGGCGATGTTTCTCGCCCTTGGTCTTGCTCTGATCGTGGATGCGGTGGACGGACCGCTGGCGCGCCGACTGAATGTCGCCGACAGGCTGCCCCGCTGGTCCGGCGAAACCCTCGATCTTGTGGTGGATTTCGCGACCTATGTGTTCGTGCCTGCCTATGCCATTGCCGTCAGCGGGCTGATACCCGCGGATTTTGCCGTGCTTGCCGGTGCGGTCATCGCGATTGTCGGCGCTCTCTACTTTGCCGACCGGGAAATGAAGACGCCGGACAATTATTTCCGTGGCTTTCCCGGAGTGTGGAACCTGGTCGCTTTCTATCTCTTGCTGCTGCAACCAGCGCAATGGATCGCCGTCGCTACAATTGTTTTGTTCGTGATCCTCACTTTCCTGCCGATCCGCTTCGTGCATCCTTTCCGCGTTGCATTTATGCGGCCGTTGACTTTGGCGCTGCTGGTCCTGTGGGCCGTTCTTGCGCTGCTCGCCGTGTCTGAGGGGCTCAAACCCGCATGGTGGGTGACCGCTGCGTTGTGCGGGATCGGCGCCTATTTTCTGACGCTCGGCTGCTTTCCGCAGCGCCGCTAGACGCTCTTGCCTCTGCCGCCGTCCTCCCTATGATCGCGCCCCGACGGCGTACGTCATCAACGAAAAGCGGGAGAGTGCAATGGTTGCAGCAGTGCGGGTCCACAAGTATGGCGGCCCCGAGGTTTTGACTTACGAACAAATCGAAGTCGGGGCGCCGGGCCCGGGCCAGATCAAGCTCAAGCAATATGCCTGCGGCGTAAATTACATCGACACGTACTTCCGCATGGGAATGTACCAGTCGCCCGTGGGCCTTCCGTTCGTGGTCGGGAACGAAGGCGCCGGTGAAGTGATCGCGGTCGGTCCCGGCGTGACCGAAATCAAGGTCGGTGATCGCGTCGGCTACGTCGCGCCGCTCGGAGGTTATGCAGCGGAACGGCTGCTGCCGGCCGACCGCGCGGTGAAGTTGCCGGACAGGCTGTCCTACGAGCAAGCGGCGGCCATCATGCTCAAGGGCATGACCGCGCAATATCTGCTGCGCCGGACGTTCAAGGTGGAGAAGGGGCACACCATCCTGGTGCACGCGGCCGCAGGCGGAGTGGGATTGCTGCTATGCCAGTGGGCAAACGCGCTTGGCGCGACCGTCATCGGCACCGTCGGCAGCGAAGAGAAGGCTGCGCTTGCGAAAGCCAATGGCGCGCACCATACGATCCTGTATCGCAAGGAAAACTTTGTCGAAAGGGTGAAGGAAATCACCGGCGGAAAGCTCTGCGACGTCGTGTACGACGGTGTCGGAAAGGATACGTTCCCGGCTTCCCTTGACTGCATCCGGCCGATGGGCATGTTCGTGAGCTTCGGCAGCGCCTCAGGTCCGATCGAGGCATTCAACATTAATCTGCTGCAGACCAAAGGCTCGCTGTTCGCCACTCGACCCACGCTGAACACCTACGCCGCCAAGCGCGCCGATCTTTTGGCTATCGCCCAGGACACCTTCGACATCGTGCTCAGCGGCAAGCTGAAGATTCCGATCAATCAGAAGTATCCGCTCAAGGATGCGGTGAAAGCTCACCGCGAACTGGAGGGCCGGCAGACCACGGGGGCCTCGATCCTGCTTCCGTAACTGATCGGCCGAACGCGGTCCGCCGTCGGGCCGAGGAGAAGGGGGGAGGCCCAACGCCGTGGATGCGCGCGCCCCAGCTTTTGGATATGGCCCGCCTTGGGGTTATGTGGCGACGCTGGGCTGGGTACTGCTGGCCTTGCTCCTCAGCGCCACCGCCGCCTATTTCGGCTACACGGTACTTTACGGCGGCAACCTGCAGCGCGCCATGGAAGGCGGCTACGACGGCGTATTGGTGGCGATCAGCACGCTGATTGCCGCGCCGGTTCAAATCGCGGTGCTGCTGTTCGCGGTGCATCTTCGGCGGTGGCCCGTCGCACGCTATTTGGCACTTGTCCTCCCAGGCAAGCGCGAGGCCATCGCCGCCATCGGGATTCTTGTTGCGCTGACGGCTCTGCTCGAGGGAAGCCTGCTCGTTTTCGGCCATGACCTTGTGCCGCCGTTTCAACGGGAGATCTATCCCAGTGCCAAGGCGGCAGGCTGGCTGCCGGCGTTGCTCATCGCCATCGTTTTGTTCGGGCCGACGGCCGAGGAGATTATTTTCCGCGGCTTTATGTATCGCGGCCTTGCCCGCGAGCCCGGACACGAACCCTATGCGATCCTGGTTTTGACCGTCGCCTTCACGGCCCTGCACGCAGTTCAGTATGACTGGGTTGGCCTGCTGCAGGTTTTCATCCTCGGTCTGTTTCTCGGCTGGGTGCGCTGGTCGACCGGCTCCGCCCTGCTCACCATCCTGTTGCACATGCTGGTCAATCTCGAAGCCATGATTGTTACCGCTCTGCGGCTTGAATGGAGCGGGGCATGAGTTGACGTTAGACGTTAGAGACTGGATATAGGGGGATGAAATCGTGACAGTATTTGATCGACATGCGCCGGCTCCAGGCCGTTCCCTCGCCGCATGAGCCCGATCAACGGAATCCCTTCCGCAAAACGCGACAGACAGTCGATGGTGTCAGCCACCGTGACGGTTGCGGCAGGAGTCTCGCTCACGATCAGCGCGCAGACTGCGAGCTCACGCCGCCGCAAGACGTCGAGACAGGTAAGCGTATGGCTGATGCTGCCGAGGTAGCTGCCGGCCACCACGATCAACGGCAGCCGCAGCGCGAGCATCCAATCGAGCACCGTATGGCGCCCATCGATCGGGACCATGATGCCCCCGATTCCCTCGATCAGCAGCAGACCACGGCAGTCCAGCAGCGCCGCACACGAAAACCTTACCAGCTCGCCGAAGTCCACCGTGCGGCCTTCGCGCCGCGCCGCGAGATCGGGGGCAAGCGGCGCAGTGAACCGCCACGGCGAGATCCGTGCGATTTCGTCAGGGGTGACTGCTCGTCCGAGCGCCGCCAGCAGGCGACCGGGATCACTGGCCTCGAGGCCCGCAGGCTCAAATCCCGTGACCACGGGCTTGAGCGCATCGACCGTCTGTCCCCGAGCGCGTAAATGCCGGATCAAGCCGCACGCCACGTGCGTTTTGCCGATGTCCGTTCCGGTTGCGGTGATGAACAAGCCCGCCATGCTATTTCGCCAAGATTTTGTCCCGCACCACCTCGGCGAGCCGGGCGATGTCGGCCTCCGCATGGGCCGCCGTGAAGGTGAGGCGCAGCCGTGCCGTGCCCTCCGGCACCGTGGGCGGCCGGATCGCCACCACGAGGAAACCCTCGTTCTCCAACAGCTCTGAGGCTTGCAGCGCGCGCGCCACCGAGCCCACGACCACCGGAACGATGGCACTTTGCGCCTCCGGCAACCCGGCGCGCGTAGTGAACGCCTTAGCGTTGGCCAGCGGCCGCGCCACATATTCTGGCTGGCGCGCGATTACCTCCAGCGCCGCGATCGCCGCCGCGACTGTCGCTGGCGGCAGACCCGTCGCATAGACCAGCGTTCGCGCGCGATTGTGGACGAGTTCGATGACATGGCGCGACGCGCACAAGAATCCGCCATAACCGCCGATTGCCTTGGACAGCGTGCCGATCTGCAGCACGTTGGCGCCGCTGTCCGCAAGCAGCGAGCCGCGTCCCCCGTTGATCACGCCGACGGCATGGGCGTCATCCACCACCAGCCAAGCGTCGGCCCGTGCGGCGATGCAGGTGAGCTCGTCGAGCGGTGCGCGATCGCCGTCCATGGAGAACACCCCCTCCGTGACGATCAGCGCACGCCGGTGCCGCCCGCGATGGGCGTCGAGCAATGCGTCGACATTTCGCACATCGTTGTGAATGAAGCTCACGACTTTCGCGCGCGACAAACGCGCGCCCGTCCATAGACTCGCGTGCGCCAATTCGTCGATCAGCACCACGTCGTCGGCGCCCATAAGCGCCGGGATGATGCCGGTATTCGCGAGATAGCCGGAGCCAAATACACAGGCGGCCTCGGTACCCTTGAGCCGTGCAAGCGCCCGTTCCAGTTCCGCAAACAACGGATGGTTGCCGGTGACCAGCCGCGAGGCGCCCGCGCCGACGCCGTAGCGCGCGATCGCCGCAACGGCCGCCTCCTTCAGCGCCGGGTGATGGGTGAGGTTGAGATAATCGTTGCAGCAGAAGGAGACGAGTCGCCGCCCGCGGCGCTCGACGTGCACGCCGTCCGTGCGCGCGGTCTCGACGAGCGCGCGCCGGAGCGACGCCGCTTCGAGCGCCGCCAGCTTTGTTCTTGCAAACTCCTCGAGCGAGCCTGTCATCCCTTCGCTCCACCCGCTCATGTAGCGCATAGCGCCGCGAAGATCATGCGCAAACCAAGATGACCGAACCGACGATCAAGGGCAAAATGCGACGCCATGAACGACAAGTTGAAGGAATCGGGATCCGCGCCGCCCGCCTGGTACCACAGCGGCCTAGCGCACGTCTGGCTGCCCTATGCGCAAATGAAAACCATGCGGCCGCCCTTGGCTGTGGCACGCACCGAAGGTTGCCGCATCGTGCTCGCGGACGGCCGCGCGCTGATCGACGGCATTGCCTCCTGGTGGACTGCCTGCCACGGCTACAACCATCAGCACATCCGCGCCGCGGTCGAGCGTCAACTGGCCACCATGCCGCACGTGATGTTCGGCGGCCTCGTGCACGAGCAGGCGCTTACGCTCGCGCGGCGGCTGACCGCGCTCCTGCCGGAGGACCTCGACCGTGTGTTCTTTTGCGAATCCGGCTCCGTCGCCGTCGAGATCGCTTTGAAAATGGCGGTGCAATATTGGCGCAATCGCGGCGTACGAAACCGAAACAAATTCGTCGCGTTTCGGGGCGGCTATCACGGCGACACCGCCGCGGCGATGGCGGTCAGCGACCCCGACATCGGGCTCCACGATATGTTCCGCGGCCATCTGCTGGAGCATTTCATCTTCGACTTGCCGCGCGACGACGAAAGTGCCGCCAGATTGCAGGCGGGCCTGGAGCGGCATGCCGAGCAGCTTGCAGCGATCATCGTAGAGCCGCTTGCTCAGGGCGCGGGCGGCATGCGTTTTCATGCCGCGGACGCATTGCGCCGCCTGCGCGCGCTTGCCGACCGGTACGAGCTGCTGCTGATTTTCGATGAAATTTTCACCGGCTTCGGCCGCACCGGCGCCATGTTTGCCTGCGAGGCCGCGGGCGTTGCGCCCGACATCATCACCTTGTCGAAGGCGCTCACCGGCGGCACGCTGCCGCTCGCGGCTGCCGTTGCGCGCCGCAAGGTGTTTGAAGTCTTCTGGTCGGACGATCCGAAGAAGGCACTCATGCATGGTCCAACCTACATGGGCAACGCGCTTGCCTGCGCCGCCGCGAACGCGTCCCTCGACCTGTTCGCGCGCGAGCCGCGTTTGCAGCAGGTGCAGACGATCTCGGAGCAGATGGCGCGCGAGCTTGCCGCTGCCCGCGGCCTGCCCGGCGTCAGGGATATCCGTGTCCGCGGCGCCATTGGTGTGGTTGAATTGGAGCGCATCGAAGATCTGGACAGCCTGCGCGCCCGCTTCATCGCGGAGGGGGTGTTCATTCGTCCATTCGGAAACGTGGTCTACCTGACCCCGTCATTCACCATCAGTGCGGAGGAACTGACGGCGCTCACGGGTGCAATTCGCAGGGTCCTCGCCTCCGGGACCTAAGCCGGGAATTCCTCCACCCCTTTCAGTGTTCACCACCTGCGCGGTCGCAGCACCGTTTGCCCGCAGCGGAAGGAAAGACCCATGCAAAAAACGCGTCTCGTTACCCTGCTGGTCGGGTCTGCACTCGCGTGCGGCGCTGGTATGGCCTTTGCACAACTGCCTGTCATTCCGCCTTCGCCACCGCCGCCATTCATCGACTGGGACAGGATTCAGATCCGCACCATCGATCTCGGCAACGGCACCTACATGCTGATGGGACAGGGCGGCAACATTACCGTCGCCGTCGGCTCGGAAGGTATCATGATGGTCGACAGCCAGTTTCCGCAGCTCTCGACCGTTATCAAAGCCGCGATCAAGCAGATTTCTCCGCTGCCGATCAAATACCTGGTCAACACACACTTCCACCGCGATCACACGGGCGGCAACGAAAACTTTGCCAAGGACGGCGCGGTCGTGGTCGCGCACGACAACATTCGTGTCCGCTTGGCGGCCGGCACAATTTCCATGATGACGGGCGCAAGAGCGGCGCCGCGTCCTCCCGAGGCGTTGCCCAAGCTGACCTACTACGGCGGATCTTTTACTCTTGATATCGGTGGCCGCAAACCGCAGCTCACCCATGTTGCGAATGCGCACACCGACGGCGACACGTGGGTCTATTTCCCTGATGCCAATGTGCTCTGCACCGGCGACACCTTCAACAATCTCAAGCGCTATCAGAATATCGACTACGCTAATGGCGGCGACGTGCGCGGCATGATCCGCGCGCTCGACACCTACCTCAAAGTGGCGAACGACAGCACCAAGATCGTACCGGGCCACGGCCCGCTTGCCACCAGGGCGGACCTGATCGTTTTTCGCGACATGTTGGTCACCTCGCATGACCGCATCAAGAAATTGTTCGACAAAGGAAAGACCGAGGAGGAGGTTGTCGCGCTCAAGCCGCTGGCCGATCTGGACGCAACCTGGGCAAACAACGCGCAACACGCCGCCGGCCACACGCGCAACGTCTACAATTCGTTCAAGCGATTTTGAGCAGTGGAGCGGCTACGCCGCGACCGCCGTCCCGTGCAGGTCGTACTCGTCTGAACGCTCGATCTTCACGGTCACGATGTCGCCGACGTGCAGGCGCTTGCGGCTTGCCACATAGACCATGCCGTCGATCTCCGGCGCGTCGCCCTTTGATCGCCCCTTGGCGACGGTCGGGCCGACTTCATCGATGATGACCTGCTGCCGCGTGCCGACCTTGCGCTTGAGGCGTCTTTTGGAGATCGCCTGCTGATGTCGCATGAAGCGGTGCCAGCGTTCTTCGGTGATCTCTTGCGGCACGAGCGGCGCCAGCTCGTTTGCTGCCGCGCCCTGGACCGGCTCATAGCGGAAGCAGCCCACGCGATCGAGCGCGGCCTCCTCCAGCCAATCGAGCAGCATCCAAAAATCCTCTTCGGTTTCGCCCGGAAAACCGACGATGAAAGTGGAGCGCAGCGTAAGATCGGGACAAATCTCGCGCCAGCGCCGGATGCGCTCCAGCGTCTTCTCCTGCGCCGCCGGCCGCCGCATGCGCTTGAGCACTGCGGGGCTTGCGTGCTGGAACGGCACGTCGAGGTAGGGCAGCACCGCGCCCTCCGCCATCAGCGGGATGACATCGTCGACATGCGGGTAGGGGTAGACGTAGTGCAGCCGCACCCAAACCCCGAGCCTGCCGAGCTCACGTGCAAGGTCGAAAAATCTCGCCCGCACTTCGCGGCCCTTCCACGTGCTTGGCGCATATTTCAGGTCAACACCGTAGGCCGAGGTATCCTGCGAAATGATCAGGATTTCCTTCACGCCCGCTTCGACCAGCCGCTCGGCCTCCCGGAGCACATCAGCAGCCGGCCGCGAGACCAGCTCGCCGCGCAGCTTTGGGATGATGCAGAAAGTGCAGCGATTATTACAGCCTTCCGAAATCTTGAGATAAGCATAATGCCGCGGGGTGAGCTTGAGGCCCTCGGGCGGCACAAGATCGAGGAAGGGGTCATGCTTGGGCGGCAGCACGCGATGCACGGCCTCGACCACGCTTTCGAATTGCTGCGGCCCCGTCACCGCCAGAACGTCCGGAAATCGCGCGGTAATCTTTTCCGGCTCGGCGCCCATGCAGCCCGTCACGATGACTTTGCCGTTCTCGGCCAGGGCCGCGCCGATCGCTTCGAGCGACTCCGCCTGGGCGCTGTCCAGAAACCCGCAGGTGTTCACGATTGCGAGATCAGCACCGGCATGGTTGCGCGCAAGCTCATAGCCTTCCGCCCGCAACCGCGTGATAATGCGCTCGGAATCGACCAGGGCCTTCGGGCAGCCGAGCGAAACGAAACTCACTTTTGGCATGGCGGACCTATATAATCGCATATCTGGGCTTGTTGGAATCCGCTATTCCTTCGTCCCGGCTCCGGCAACGCAACAGCTAGCGCAACCGCTAAGACTTTTGGAATTGCCTCGGACAACTGCCGCCGAATTTGCAAGGCAGGTCGCCCGCGCGACGTTCGCTTGATCTGCATCAATCGGCGACCCGTGAGTCGCCTTTACGAAGGCGGACGTCGAGTCGTTTCCAGGTCCTCAAATTCCCGGTCGAAATCATGCTCGTGCTGTCGTCGTACCAACATATTGCCAACAAGGCCCTTGCGCTGCTGGCCAAACTTGCTCCGTTGAAGAACGTCGAGGCGCTCGCCGACGCCGTCCTCGATACCATCCGACCGCTCGGATTTGAAACCCTTTTTATCAGCGCGGCGCCCCGGCCAAAGCAGCGCTTGAGTGAAGCGACTTTGCTCAAAAGAGTGCCTTACGAATGGCTGGCGCTTTACGAAGCAAATCGTTTCGAGGAGGTTGACCCCATTTTCCGCCAAATCAAGCGCAGCTGGAAGCCGTTCGACTGGAACGAGTTGAGCTGGCAATCCATCTCCGACCCGCGCGCCGCCGAAGTCATGCGCAAGCGGCGGGAGTTCGGAATAAACAAAGGTTTGGTCGTTCCGATCTTCGATTCCGGCGGCTTCGTTTCTGCAGCCGGATCGAGGCCCGAGCTCAGCGCGGAGGCCAAGGGCATATTCCATCTGCTGGCGATCTATGCGTTTCATTACGCGCGCTCGCTTCGGGCAGGACAACCGAAAGGCAATTCCGTGCTCTCCGAACGCGAGCGGGAGGTCTTGAGCTGGGTCGCCGCGGGAAAGTCCGCCTGGGAGATCGGCGAAATTCTCCACATCGCCAAACGCACCGTCGACGAGCACGTCCTGAATGCTTGCCGGAAGCTGGGTGCCGTCAACCGCACGCAGGCTGTCGCGCTCGCCATTCGCGACGGCTTGATCGCCCCCTGAGAATTCAATGCGACGTACTGCGCCCCTGCTGAGACCCAAGGCGAGGGAGGCTGCCCGCCTCCCATAGCTGCAGCGCAACCCAGCCGGTCGACCAGCCGATGAACCCGCCGGCGATAATGTCGCTGACGAAATGGTAGTTGGCGCCCATGAGGCCGATTGCGACGATCGCAATCACCAGCATGTATAGCGGTCGCAGTTGGGGGTAGGCAAACCACAGGACGGAAATCACGGCGCAGGTCGCCGTCATGTGCCCGGAGGGAAACGACGCATAGCCCGCACCGCCGTGAAAGAAGTTGAACCCCGACACGCCGTCTCGAATCAATGAGGGATTGTTGTTGATCCACGTCTCCGGCCAGGTGCGGCCGAACACAAATTTGAGCTGATCCTTGATGATCGCGCCGATCGCGAGGCTTACGGCGCTCAGCAGCAGCACCGCCAGCGGCCGGTTGAGCGGCCGCCGCAGCAGCGCGAAATAGCCGGCGAACGCAAACACCACGAGGGCGACGGGCGCGAAGAACTCCGGCGTGCGCTGCATCTGATGGAAGAAGGGGCGATACGGCGCAAGCTGCGCGTGGGCGAAATACGACACCGGTCGGTCGATCCACAGATAGGCTGCCGTGACCGCCGCGACCGTCAGGACGAAGGCGATCGCAAGCTGGCGTAATTGACGCATTTTCAGGTCCCGGGAATCGTTGGTCCGGAAACCCTACCTGTTTCGCAACGCCTCCGCCTCCGCGTAGAAGCGCTTTTCCCACGCCCGGTGATTGTCGGCCCCTTCCCGGATAAACGGCGTAAACACCGCCAGATGCAGCAGCAGCCAATTCACGAAATTGGCCGGAAACCGCAGCGGCTTGACGAAATCGACGAACAGCACCACGCGCAGCTTGTCGCTGCCGTTCCACGCCTCGTGGTCGTAGGCGTCGTCGAAGATCAGCACCTTTCCTTCCGACCAATGGCAGATTTCCTTGCCGACGCGGATTTTCACCTTGTCCCGCGGTTCGGGAATGATCAGGCCGAGGTGCAACCGCAAGACGCCATTGTACGGTCCGCGGTGGCGAGGGATGTGCTTGCCCGGCTCGAGAATGGAGAACATCGCGGTGATCAGGCCCGGAACCTTGTTGACGATCCGCCACGTCTCGGGGCATTGCCGGATGTTGGCGTCCGCGCGCAATCCGTAGCCGCAAAGGAAAAAGGTCTTCCAGTCGCGGTCACGGGTGATGGTGGAGACGTCGGTCGCGATCTCGTGGAATCCGGGCAGCTCGTCCTTGCGCACGAGTACGCGGTCGAGTTCGGCGCGAATGAGCTGCCATTCCCGCTCGATCTCCTTTGCCCACGGAAAGACCGCGTTGTCATAGACCGCCGGATTGCCGACCTTGGAATACTTCAAATTGAGCCGCTCCGCCCACGCCACGATCCGCATGAAGAAGCGCGTGATGAGGCTCGGACGAACCATCGCTTCAAGACCTTCGGTGGTGAAGCTCTGCTCAAGGTCTGCGGAAGGCTGAGGTGTGCGCATGCCCGTCCTCCTCAATCGTTCATTCAACGCTGTCAGGGGCGATTTGTCATGAATTTTAGCAGCTTGACACGCGATCTTGCCAGCGCGGTTCGAGCAGCGCGTTCGACGAATTCAAGATCGTGCGCCGACAGCGTCACTTGCGCATCGAACTTCGACGTGAATGCGAACCTCGAACACGGCAGCTCAACCAATTGTTCACCACGCCGACCTGGTTTCCGAAAACTTAGCGCGATGATTCCGAATTTTGCCAAATTTGCATAGAGGATAGCGGCGCGCGCTTCAATGCGCGGGGACATGAGGGGACTACGCAGTCGCGTAGCGTTGCGTTGGGTAGGGACGTGTTCAACCTGCGAGGGCAGGGGGCGGCAGGCACGTTCGCGTGTGGCTGCGCCGTGGCGGCACTCGGTTTGGCGCTCGCCGGCTGTGGTGTCGGTGTCAATCAAAAATACGGAGTGAAGCCCAGCCCCCGCGTGGTGGCGCACGGGCAGCCGGTGCCCAAAGGCGGCGGCAAATATCGCGTCGGCGATCCCTATGTGGTCGGCGGCCAGACCTACGTGCCGCGCGAGGTATCGGCCTATCGCGCGGAGGGCCACGCGTCCTGGTATGGCCACGATTTCCATGGCCGGCTCACGGCAAACGGGGAGGTCTACAACATGCACGGCATCTCGGCTGCGCATCCGACCTTGCCGTTGCCCTCCTATGTGCGCGTGACCAACCTGGAGAACCGCCGCTCGCTCGTGGTTCGCGTCAACGACCGGGGCCCGTTCCATCAGGGTCGGGTCATCGATCTGTCCGCCCGCGCCGCCAAGCTGCTGGGTTTCTACGACAAGGGCCTGGCGCGCGTGCGGGTGGAGTATCTCGGGCGGGCCTCGCTCAGCGGCTCCGACGACACCAAGCTCGCCGGATCCCTGCACGCTGACGATTCGACTGAGTTGCCGGTAAGGGTTGCCGCGCGCGCGCCGGCTTCGGCACCCGTTGGCGGCCCGCTCATCAGCGCGTTGGCGCCGCGAACGCCGCCGACCTCGGTATTGATCGGCCGCGGTCTTTACTAGGCACGCCATTTTAATTCGCGCGGAGTCTTGCTAAGCACGCTCCGGGGCAGGCCCCGAGTGCCAGCATGACCCGTTCCATTCTCATTCCGCCGCTTGCTGCCGCGATCGTGTTCGCCGGCCTACTGCCGTGTGGCGCTGCTCCGGCGCCTGCACGCAAGGACGATCCGACGAACATTGGCTCGACGCATGCCATCCTCATGGAGGCCGAAACCGGCTCCGTCCTGTTCGACCGGAACCCGGATCGCCTGATCGCGCCCGCAAGCCTCGCCAAGCTCATGACCGTCGAGGTGGTCTTCGACCAAATCGCCCTCGGCAATATCAATCTCGACCAGGAGTTCACTGTCAGCGAGAACGCCTGGCGCAAGGGCGGGGCACCTTCACGCGGCTCCACCATGTATGCGGCGATCCACAGCAAGATCAAAGTGCGCGACCTGCTTAAGGCCGCCATCATCCAATCGGCCAATGACGGCTGCATCGTTCTGGCCGAGGCCATCGCCGGCAACGAAAGCGAATTTGCACGCTTGATGAATGACCGGGCGCGCGAACTCGGTCTGACCAAATCGACCTTCACCAATTCCACCGGCCTGCACGATCCGAACATGCGGGTAACCGTGCGCGAGATCGCCAAGCTTTCGGCGCATATCATCCGGACCTATCCCGAGTACTACCGCTGGTTCAGCGAACGGGAGTTCACCTGGAACAAGATTCGCCAGACCAACCGCAATCCGCTGCTCGACATGGGAATCGGCGCCGACGGGCTGAAGACCGGCTACACCCAGCAGGCGGGTTACGCACTGGCGGGCTCCGCGGTACAGAACGGGTTGCGCCTGATCGTCGTCATCGCCGGCGCGAGATCGGAGAAAGAGCGCGCCGAGGATGCCCGCAGACTGCTGGAATGGGGATTTCGGAGCTTCGAGCGCCGCACCCTGTTTTCCGCCGGCGAGACCGTGGCCGAAGCCAAGGTGTTCGGCGGCGCCAGGAGCACCGTATCCCTCGTGAGCAAGAGCGACGTCGTCATTTTCGTGCCGCGCGGCGGTGGCGAGCGGTTGAGCGCCAAGGTCGTATACGACGGTCCGATCCGCGCGCCGGTCTCCGAAGATCGGCCCGTCGGCACGCTCAAGGTCTGGCGCGGCGACATCCTCGCCATCGAGGTCCCGCTGGAGACCGGCGAAAGCATTCCGGTCGGCAGCACCACCCAGCGCGCGGTCGATGCGGTCGCCGAGCTGATGTACAAACTGTTCCGCGCCGGCATCGGACGGCTATAGTGCGGCCGCAATCGTTAGCTGTGCCCAAAGCAGGCTGATCGTGAGGCAGCAGATGCGCGGACGCTTCATCACCTTTGAAGGCGGGGAGGGCACCGGCAAGTCGAGCCATTCCGCGATGGTGGCGGAACGGCTGGAGGCACGCGGCATTCCGGTGAAGCAAACACGCGAGCCCGGCGGCACGATCGGGGCCGAGATCGTGCGGCATGTTTTGCTGTCGGGCGCCGCCCAGCCGTTCGGCCCCGCGGCCGAAGCCATCCTGTTTGCCGCCGCGCGCGACGACCACCTCAACCTTGTGATCCGTCCCGCTCTGGAACGCGGACAGTGGGTGGTATGCGATCGCTTCATCGACTCCACGCGGGTCTATCAGGGTATCCTTGGCCGGGTGCCGCCACCGATCATTCGCGCACTCGAACGCATCGTGGTCGAAGATACCATGCCTGACCTCACCTTTGTCCTGGACGTGCCCGCGGAGATTGGTCTGCGCCGCAGCTTGCAACGTCGCGGCGATGCCGGCGCTGACCGGTTCGAGCAGGAGGCGCTTGCCTTTCACGAAACATTGCGCCAAGGCTTCCGCGCTGTAGCAACCGTGGAACCGGACCGCTGTGTGCTCATTGACACGCTGGCTCCGCAACATGAGGTCGCTGAACGGATTTGGCATCTCGTGGAGGAGAGGTTGCTGCGCGCAGACACGCCCGCGCATGCGGATGCCACCCAGTGACCACAGCACCGGAACTTGACGACGCGGCCGAGGCGCCCCATCCGCGCGAGACCAGCGTGTTGTTCGGCCATGCCGACGCCGAGCAGGCGTTGCTGGCCGCCTATCGCTGCGGCCAGTGCCCGCACGCTTGGCTGATCTGCGGCGAACGCGGCATCGGCAAGGCAACACTCGCCTATCGCATGGCTCGCTTTGTGCTGGCTCACCCGAATCCTGCGGCGCCCGCCGTGCGGGCGGCGATTTCGCTTGCGGTGCCCGCCGACCATCCGGTGGCGCGCCGGGTCGCAACCCAGGCGCACAGCGACCTTCTTGTGCTTGAACGCACGCTGAACGAAAAGGGCAAGCTCCGGCAGGATATCGCGGTGGAAGATGTGCGCCGCTGCGTTCCGTTCTTTGGCTCGACCGCAGGGGAGGGCGGTTGGCGAGTCGCTATTGTGGACGCGGTGGACGACCTCAACGCAGCCGGCGCCAATGCGCTCCTGAAGATCGTGGAGGAGCCGCCGCCGCGCGCCCTGCTTCTTCTGGTGAGTCACGCGCCAGGCCGCACGCTTGCGACCATCCGTTCCCGCTGCCGGCGATTGTCGTTGCGCCCGCTTGCGGCCGAGCACGTTGCGCAGGCTGCCGCTGCGGCGCTCGGCAAGGCGCACGACGACGAAGCCATTCAGGCTGCCGCGCGCGTGGCCGACGGCTCGGTTGCGCGCGCTCTCATGTTCCTCTCCGGCGATGCCCTCGAACTGCGGCGCGAGATTACGGCACTGCTGGAGCGCCTGCCCGAGCTCGACCGCCGCGCGCTGCACGCGCTCGGCGACAGGCTCGCCGGTACCGAGGCGGCGACCCTTGCCGCGTTCATGGACACCGTGAATTCCTGGCTCTCCGCGCAGCTTGCCGGCGGCACCGCAGAAAAGCATCGCCTCGCGCGCGTCGCTGCGGCCTGGGAAAAGGTCAATCAGGCGGGACGAGAAACCGAAATCTACAACCTCGACCGCCGACCGCTGGTCTTCTCAGTGTTTGGCGCGCTTGCCGAGGCGACGCGCCATTGATACCTAGGCCGCATGTCGGGCAAGCCGTATTACATCACCACGGCCATTTCCTATCCGAATGCGCCGCCGCACATCGGTCACGCCTATGAGGCGATTGCGACCGACGCCATCGCCCGGTTTCAGCGGCTCGACGGCTACGACGTGTTTTTCCTCACTGGGACCGACGAGCACGGCCAGAAGATACTTCAGACCGCGACGCGCGAAGGCGTGACTGTACACGCGCTGCTTGAGCGCAACGTGCCGCGGTTCAAAGCCATGGTCGAGCGCCTCAACTGCTCCAACGACGATTTCATCCGCACCACCGAGGAGCGCCATCACCGTGCGTCCGTCGCCATCTGGCAACGGATGGAGAAAAACGGCGACATCTACCTCAGCAAGTATTCCGGCTGGTATTCGGTGCGCGACGAGGCGTTTTATGACGAGAGCGAGACACGCCTGAACGACAAGGGGCAGCGTGTGGGCCCTCAAGGCACGCCGGTCGAATGGGTCGAGGAGGAGAGTTACTTTTTCCGGCTTTCCGCCTATCAGCAGAAGCTGCTCGACCTCTACGCGCGGGTGCCGGACTTCGTGCTGCCGCGCGAGCGGCTCAACGAGGTGGCAAGCTTCGTGCGGGGCGGTCTGCAGGACCTGTCGATCTCCCGTACCACCTTCAACTGGGGCATTCCGGTTCCCGGCAATCCCAAGCACGTGATGTACGTGTGGGTCGATGCGCTGACCAATTACATTACCGCGGCCGGATATCCGGACACCGAGGGCGAGAAATTCCGTCGTTACTGGCCGGCCGATCTGCACGTGATTGGCAAGGACATTGTGCGTTTCCATGCCGTCTATTGGCCGGCATTTCTGATGTCGGCCGGCATCGAGGTGCCGCGCCGGATCTTTTCCCACGGTTTTCTGTTCAACCGCGGGGAGAAAATGTCGAAGTCGGTCGGCAATGTCGTCGATCCCTTCGCGCTCGCCGATGCATTCGGCGTCGACCAGATACGTTATTTCTTCTTGCGCGAAGTGCCGTTCGGCCAGGACGGCAACTACAGCCACGAAGCGATCGCCGCCCGCATCAATGCCGACCTCGCCAACGATCTCGGCAACCTCGCGCAACGTTCGCTGTCCATGATCGCGCGCCAGTTCAACGGCGTGTTGCCGAAGCCGGGCACCTTCAGCGAGAACGACAAGGCGATCCTGGCCGCCGCCGACGCGATGATCGGCGGCGCGCGCGAAGCCATGAAGACTCAGCAACTGCATCAAGTGCTCAACGGGGTTTGGGCCGTGATCGCGGACGCCAATCGCTATTTTGCCGGCGAGGCGCCGTGGGCGTTGGCGAAGACCGATCCCGCTCGCCAGAAGACGGTGCTGTACGTGACCGCCGAGGTGCTGCGGCAGGTTGCCATCCTCTGCCTGCCGTTCATGCCCGCGGCGGCGGCGAAATTGCTCGACCTCTTGGCCGTTCCCGCCGAAGCGCGCACGTTTGCCACTCTTGGCGGCGGCCACCGCATTGCCGCCGGCGCCAAGCTGCCCGCCCCGGTCCCCGTCTTCCCGCGCTATGTTGAATCCGAGGCAAGCGCGGCGAGTTGACGCGCAGTGCACCGATGCTGGTCGACAGCCATTGCCATCTCGATTTTCCCGATTTCGCCGACGAACTGGACGCCGTGGTGGCGCGCGCGCGGGCCGCCGGCGTGGTGCGCATCGTCACCATCTCCACGCGCGTTGCGCGCCATGCCCAGGTGCTGGCAATCGCCGAACGCTATGACGACGTTTATTGCTCGATCGGCACGCATCCGCACAATGCCAAGGAGGAACCGGACATCACCGCCGCCGATCTCGTTGCGCGGGCCCAACATCGCAAAGTCGTGGCGATCGGGGAGGCGGGCCTCGACTACCACTATGATCACAGCCCGCGCACAGCCCAAGAGCAGGGCTTTCGCCAGCATATTGCGGCCGCGCGCGAAACCGGCTTACCGCTCGTGATCCACACCCGTGACGCCGACGCGGACACCGCGCGGATTCTGCGGGAAGAAAGCCGGCATGGCTTCTTTCCTGCCGTCTTGCATTGCTTCACCGGCGGCCGCGATCTGGCGTTCACCGGAATCGACCTCGGCCTCTATGTGTCTTTCACCGGCATCCTTACGTTCAGGAAATCCGATGACTTGCGGGCGATTGCCGCCGCCCTGCCGGCCGATCGGATCATGGTGGAGACCGACGCGCCCTATCTTGCGCCCGGCAAGCACCGCGGCAAACGCTGCGAGCCTGCCTATGTCGTGGAGACCGCCAAAGCGCTTGCCGACGTGCGTCGCAAGAGCTTCGACGAGATCGCCCGGCAGACGACGGAAAACTTCTTCCGCCTATTCGCAAAAGTGCCCCGCCCAAAACCCGTCGCATGACGCTCACATTCACCATACTCGGCTGTGGGTCTTCGGGCGGTGTCCCGCGGCCGGGTCTCGGCTGGGGCGCCTGCGATCCCAAGAATCCCAAAAATCGTCGCCGCCGCACGGCGCTCCTGGTTGAGCGCCGGGAAGGCGCAGGCGTTACCCGTGTTCTTGTCGATACCTCGCCCGATCTGCGTGAGCAGCTGCTTGATGCCGACGTGCCCTGGCTGGATGGTGTGCTCTATACGCACGCCCACGCCGACCACACCCACGGCATCGACGACCTGCGCGCGCTGGTTCTCTACAAGCGCCGCAAGGTCGACATTTACGTGGATTCCGTCACCTCACAGTTCTTGCGCGACCGCTTCGGCTACTGCTTTGCTACACCCCCAGGCAGCGAATATCCCCCGATCGTCAATGAGCGGCGGATTGTCGCCGGACAGCCGCTGACCATCAGCGGGGAGGGCGGTCCAATCCCGGTCCTGCCCTTCACGCAAATCCACGGCGATATCCAGTCCCTCGGCTTTCGGTTCGGCGGCCTCGCATATTCCTGCGATCTCAGCGACCTGCCTGCCGAAAGCGTCGCTACCCTCGGAGGCCTCGAGGTCTGGATCCTTGACGCCCTGCGTTACACGCCGCACCCGAGCCATCTCAGCGTCGCGGACGCCCTCGCCTGGGTAGCCCGCGTAAAGCCCAGGCGCGCTATCCTCACGAACCTCCACGCCGACCTGGACTATGACGTGCTCCGTCGCGAATTGCCGCCGAATGTTGAGCCCGCCTATGACGGATTGCGGATCGTCTGCCAAAGCTGACCGATGAAGCTGAACGCGAAGGAGTTCATTGATTGTGCGCGGACAACCATGCAAATAGCTGATTGGACGAAAAATTTGGGAAAAGCTGGGAGCCAGGAAAATATTCCATAATATTCCTTATGCGAATCACAACTCCAATCCGGGTGCCCGCCGACCGCGCCGTCCCTGTATTTCGTTCCTGCCTTCTCCCGGCGGGTCGTAGGCGGCTCAGCCTTTTGCTAGGGTCCTCGCCTCCGGCATGAAACCCTCGCGCGACATCGCCCGACTTATTGAGATAATGGCCGCGTTGCGTACGCCTGGCACGGGCTGCCCCTGGGATCTCGAACAGAGTTTTTCGACCGTCGCCCCTTACACCATCGAGGAGGCTTACGAGGTCGCCGACGCCATTGCCCGAGGCGACATGGCCGATCTGCGTGAGGAGCTTGGCGACCTGTTGCTTCAAGTGGTGTTCCACGCGCGCCTCGCCGAGGAGCAAAAGGCGTTTGATTTTGGCGACGTCGTCAGGGGCATTACCGAAAAGCTGCTCCGCCGTCATCCTCACGTGTTTGGTACGGCCAAGGGCCTCACACCAAAGGCGGTGAAGGGCCTGTGGGAGCGTATCAAGCGTGAAGAGCAGCGCGAAAAGGCCGGCGGGCGCCGCGGCAACGGCCAGGCCGAGACCCTCGCCGGAGTGCCACTCGCCCTGCCCGGCCTGACGCGCGCGCTCAAGCTGCAACAGAAGGCCGGCAAGGTCGGATTCGATTGGAACGACGCCCGGGCCGTACTCGAGAAAATCCGCGAGGAAGTCGACGAAATCGCCTCCGAGATCGAAATCGGAGAGCACAGGAAAGCCGCGGGCGAGATCGGCGACCTTCTGTTCGCCGTGGTGAACCTTGCCCGCCATCTCGACGTGGACCCCGAGGCAGCCGTGCGCGCGGCCAATGTCAAGTTCGAACGCCGTTTTGCCTGGATCGAACGGGCCCTGGCCCGGCGCGGCAGGACGCCGTCCGCCGCTACGCTTGAGGAGATGGAGGCCCTGTGGAACAGGGCCAAGGCAGCCGAAAGGAAGCCCCCCGCGCCCCGGGAAAAATTGCGGCGCGGGGCCGCAAGCAGAATACGCCCCGCGCGCCGCCGATCCCACACTCTATGACGGCTCGCTTTGAGCCAATTCGCCGAACTTCTTGCGCACCACGCCGGCCTTTGCCGGATCAACCCGCACAGTGAGCGCCAGCCGCCCGTCCGCGCGCAAGGATTTCGCCAGAACTTCCGTGTTGCGATGCAACCAACCCAGGCTCGCCCCGTCGGCGGGATCGAGGACCAGATCCAGCGTCAGACGCTGCGATCCGAGCCGCTGCTCGATCGCGTCCGCCAGCCGCTCGAGCCCCTCGCCGGTGAGCGCGGAGATCAGCACCGGCCGATGGTCCGCCTCGGTCCGCGCCGCCATGTTGGCAAGCCGCGCGCGGGCCGCCTCATCGAGCAAATCGATCTTGTTCCACACCGAGATCAGCCGCCGATCGTTCGGTGCAATACCGAGTTCGCGCAGCACGTCTTCCACGTCACGCGCCTGCGCATCAGTGTCCTCGTGCGCAACGTCGCGCACGTGCAGAATGATGTCAGCTTCGGTCACCTCCTCCAGCGTGGCGCGAAACGCCGCCACCAGCATGGTCGGCAGGTCCGAAATGAATCCGACGGTATCCGAGAGGATCACTCTCAATCCATTCGGCAGCCTGACCGCTCGCCAGGTTGGATCGAGCGTCGCAAACAGCATGTCGGCTTCGAGCACCGCTGCCTTGGTCATGCGGTTGAACAGCGTCGACTTGCCGGCGTTGGTGTAGCCCACCAGTGCTACGATCGGGAACGGCACGCGTGCGCGGCTCTCCCGGTGTAGCTTGCGCCGCCGCTTGACCTTTTCGAGTTCCGCCTCGATTCGCGCGAGTCGCTCCTCGATTAGGCGACGGTCCGCTTCGAGCTGGGTCTCGCCCGGGCCACCAAGGAAGCCGAAGCCGCCGCGCTGGCGTTCCAGGTGCGTCCATGAGCGCACCAGACGGCTCTTCTGGTAGGTCAGGTGTGCATGCTCTACCTGCAGTGCGCCCTCCCGCGTCTGCGCGCGCCGGCCGAAGATCTCCAGGATCAGGCCGGTGCGATCAAGCACCTTGGCGGACCATGCGGTTTCCAGATTGCGCTGCTGCACCGGCGAGAGCGCGCAGTCGAGCACCACGAGCCCTGCCTCCAAGCTCTTCACCAAGCCGGCGATCTCCTCGACCTTGCCCTTGCCGAGATAGGTTGCCGGCCGCATCGTGGTGATTGGCGCTATGCCGGCCTCCACCACCTCGAGATCAATGGCGCGCGCAAGGCCCACCGCCTCCTCGAGCCGCGCCTGCGGCGAGCGTTGATACCGGTCGCCGCGCGGGGGGTGGCGCAGGTACGGACCAATTACGATGGCACGACCGGTCCCTGAGCCCGAAGGGCTCAGGCCGGCCAGATGCTTGTCGCGCGGACGCGGCTCCAATTAGACTTTTTCCACCACCGGCGCTTCTTCGGCGCCTTCGAACAGCTGGATCGGATGACCCGGCATGATTGTCGAGATTGCGTGCTTGTAGACGAGCTGAGAATGACCATCCCGCCGCAGCAGCACGCAAAAATTATCGAACCATGTGACCACGCCCTGCAATTTGACTCCGTTCACCAGAAAGATGGTGAGCGGGACTTTTGCTTTGCGGACATGGTTCAGGAAAGTGTCTTGTAGATTCTGTGCGCGATCGGCTGCCATTGCCATCGTTCCGTTTTTGCTCGCGCACCCCGGGCGCGAGATGTTTTGTTCTCACAAGCCGGCGCAGCGTTCTTTTGTTGGCCCGCTCGGCTTGGGGCGCCACCATTAGATGGCACCGCCGCCGTTGGCGCAAGCGCAAGTTATGGGACGGCGCGACACATTCCATAGCAAAATAATCTATGACATTTCGGCAAATCGATGAAATTCACGCCGCAATGCGGTTGCCACCAGCCCCGGCGCACCGTTGCCGATCGGCCGCCCGTCGATGCGCACGACCGGGATCACGATCTGGCTCGCCGAAGTCAGGAACGCCTCGCGCGCCGCGTAGGCCTCCTCGACGCTAAACGCGCGCTCCTCCAGCATCAGCCCTTGCGCGGCAATCACCTCGAGCAGGACCGTGCGGGTGATGCCGCGCAGGATGCTGTGATTGATCGGGTGGGTCACCACTTTGCCCTCGCGCGTGACGATCCACGCGTTGCTGGACGAACCTTCGGTGACGCGGCCTTGCTGGTCGACGAACCAAGCCTCCCGGGCTCCGGCTTCGCGCGCCGCCTGCTTGGCGAGCACATTGGGTAGGAGCGAAATCGATTTGATGTCCACGCGCGCCCAACGGTTGTCCGGTACGGTGATCACGGCAACCCCCTCCGCAGCGGTGCGCTCCGCCGCCGCGAGATCCATGTTGCGCGCCGTGACCACGATGCTCGGCCGCGTCGGCTGCGGCGGGAAGGCATGATCGCGCCGCGCCACCCCGCGTGTCACCTGCAGATAGATGATGCCCCAGCGCACTCGGTTTCGCCGGACCACCTCCTGCAGAACGACCCGCAGCGCCGACATCGCCATGGGTTCGGCGATGCGCAACTCCTTCAGCGAATGGGCCAGACGCTCGAGATGACGCCGCGCGTCGACCAGGCGGCCGTCCCTCACCTCGCAGACTTCGTAGACGCCGTCGGAGAACTGATAGCCGCGGTCCTCCACATGCACCGCGGCCGCGCGGTGCGGAAGATAGCGCCCGTTCACATAGGCGATGCGCGACATCGGCCCGCCCCGAACGCCTAGCCGATCCCCAGCGCCTTGAGCTTGCGGTGCAGTGCCGAGCGCTCCATCCCCACGAACTCCGCCGTGCGCGAGATATTGCCCCCGAAGCGGTTGATCTGAGCCAACAGATACTCGCGCTCGAACAGCTCCCGCGCCTCGCGCAGCGCAAGGCCCATGGGCCGCTCCCCGCCATTGCCATTCGGCATGGTCGGGACCATCGCGCCGACGTCCGGCGGAAGCATGCTCGCGGTGATTTCCGCGTGTGGGTCCCCGCCGGCAAGAATCATCAGCCTCTCAACGTTGTTGCGCAGTTGCCGCACGTTGCCGGGCCAATCATGAGACTGCAGCACCGCCAGCGCGTCGGCGCCGATCTTGCGTTGCGGCAGCCCGGTGGCATGCGAAATCTGCTCCATGAAATAATCGACGAGCAGAGGAATATCCTCGCGCCGCTCGGCAAGCGGCGGCACGCGGATCGGCACCACGGAAAGCCGATGGTATAGGTCTTCGCGGAACCGACCGGCGGCAATTTCCGCCTCGATGTTGCGGCTCGTGGACGATATAACTCGGACGTCCACCTGCACCTTGATCGCTCCGCCGACGCGCTGGAACGTCTGATCCACCAAGACCCGCAGAATCTTGCTTTGCGTGTCGCGCGGCATGTCGGTCACCTCATCGATGAACAACGTTCCGCCGTGCGCCTCTTCCAGGGCGCCGATCTTGCGCGGCTGCTCGCCGTTCGTCGGCTCCGCGCCAAACAATTCGATCTCCATGCGCTCGGGAGTGATTGCCGCCGCATTGATCACGACGAACGGATTGTGTGCGCGCGCCGACATTGAGTGCAGCATGCGGGCCGCGAGTTCCTTGCCGGAGCCGGGAGGCCCGACGATGAGAACCCGGCTGTTGGTCGGCGCCACTTTCTCGATCGCCTGCCGCAGTTGATTCATGCAGGGCGCATTGCCGACCAGACGCGCCGGCAGCGGTGTGAGCGCCTTCAGCGCCTTGACCTCGCGCCGCAGCCGCGAGTGCTCCAGCGCGCGCTCGGCCACCAGCACCAGTCGGTCCGCCTTGAAAGGCTTTTCGATGAAATCATAGGCGCCCCGTTTGATGGCGGAAACCGCAGTCTCGATGTTGCCGTGCCCGGAGATCATCACCACGGGCAGTTCCGGGTGTTGCTCCTTGATCGCGTCGAGCAGTTGCAGGCCGTCCAGCCGGCTGCCTTGCAGCCAGATATCCAGGAAAACCAGGTTCGGCCGCCGAGCCGCGATCGCAGTGAGCGCGGCGTCGCTGTCGCCGGCCACACGCGTCGTGTGCCCCTCATCCTGCAGCAACCCCGATACCAGCTCGCAAATGTCGGCTTCATCGTCGACGATCAGAATATCCGACGCCATGGTTACTCCGCAGCCTTCTGCAACACGGGCTCTGGGGCAACCGAAACCGTCGGCTCAGGCGTGAATCGCATCCGAACCCAGGCGCCCTCCTCGCCCGGAAATTTTTCCGCCGCATCGTGCAGCTCGATCCGTCCGCCGTGATCTTCGAGGATGCGGCCGACAATCGCGAGGCCGAGCCCCGTCCCCTTCTCGCGCGTGGTGACGTAGGGCTCGAGCAGTCGGCTGCGGTTTTCCTGCGGCAAGCCGATGCCGTTGTCGATCACATCGATCACGATGTCGTCACCGTCGCGCGCCGCGATGATGCGAATGCGTCCCCGCCGCTTGGCACCATGCGGCAGCGCGGCGATCGCTTCCGTCGCGTTCTTGATGATGTTGGTCAATGCCTGCGAGATCAGGCGTCGGTCGAACCGCGCCCGCAACGGATCCTCGGACAGAGCGATCTCGAAATCAATGTCGGCGTTCCCCACGCGCATGAGGAACACCACCTGGCGTATCGTGTCGGCCACGTCTTCCGGCATCATCACCGGCTTCGGCATGCGCGCGAATTTGGAGAATTCGTCGACCATTCGCTTGATGTCGTCGACCTGCCGCACGATGGTGTCGGTGCACTGCTCGAACACGCTGCGGTCCTCGGTGATGACGCTTCCGTACTTCCGCCGCAGCCGTTCCGCCGAGAGCTGGATCGGCGTCAGCGGGTTCTTGATCTCGTGCGCGATGCGGCGCGCAACGTCCGCCCAGGCCGAGGTGCGTTGTGCTGTTACCAGGTCCGTGATGTCGTCGAGGGTCACCACGTAGCCGTGCGTTGGGTCGACTGACTGCTCGGTCGCGATGCGCACGGTGACGTTCCGCTCATTTCCTTTGCGGCCCAGCACGATCTGACCCTGCATCAGGCGCTGCGCGCTGGACTGCGCCGCCGCGACGATGTCCTTGAGCTCCGGCACGATCTCGATCAGCGGCTTGCCGATCGCCTCCGTTTCCGTGCAATCGATCAACTGCTGGGCTGAACGGTTGAGGATTGTAATGCGTCCTGCCGCGTCCACGCCGATCACACCCGCGCTTGCCCCGGCGAGCACGGCTTCGGTGAACCGGCGGCGCTGGTCGATCAGCTCGCTGGCCCGCACCAGATCCTCGTGCTGTGTGCGAAGTTCCTGCGTCATCTTGTTGAAGGTCTGGCCGAGCCGCGCCAGATCGCCTTCGTTGCGCCGTACCGGAACCTGCACGTTGAGATTGCCGGTCGATACTTCGTTCGCGGCGCTGATCAGCCGGCGAATCGGAGCCACCAGCAGATTTGCGAAATTTAGGCCGAGCCACGCCGCCGCTAGCAGCACGGTCAACGAAATCACCGTGTACATCAGCGCGAAGGCAAATTTCACGCCCGAGCGTCGCGATTCAAGATTCGCGAAGTCCTGGACGATTGCGCGGGTATCGTTCAATCGCTCCACGACCATCGGATCGAGCGTGTTGACGATGTAGAGCCACGTGTCGATGTAGCCGCGAAGCTTGATGATGCCGCCCACGGCGTTGGCTTCGGGCAGCGGTCCGATCTGCGGCTGCGCATCGCCGATCAGCGCGAGCCCCTCGGCCGAAGGCATCGGGATCCTCTGGTCGGTTCTTACCTCGACCTTCTCGATCACCGATGCGTCCGGTCCGAGCAACAGCACGGCCGAAAGCTTGCGCAGGTTGGCCTGTGCTGTGAGCAGCTGCCGGAACCGTTCGCGGTCAAAGTCAAACAACGGCTTTGCACGGGTGACCTCGAACGCAAGCCCGACCACGTTACGGCCGACACTGTCGGCCTGCTCGTTCAGGTACGTGTCGGCCACCAGAACCGAATTGCCGATGACAGCTTTCGTGCGCGAAGAGATTTGCTGATCAATACCTCGATCGAGCACGACGTTTGCGATTACCGCGACCAGAACCGCGGGCGTCGCGGCAATAATGCAGAACAGGCCGACGATGCGTACGTGCAGCCGCGCTGCGGCAAGTCCGCGCCGGCGCGCCTCGAGCACGAGCCACACGTCGCGCGCAATCACCGCCAGCAGAATGAGCACGGTCAGCGCGTTGACCGAAAGCAGCGCGACCACCACCTCGTGCGTGGGCGAGATCGGGGTGAGGTCCGCAAGCACGACAAAGGTGCACAGCGCGGATAGCAGTGCCGCGGACACCGCCACCGGCCCGACCACACGCATGATCGACCCTCTTGCTGGCGCGGCGTCCAAACCCGGCTGAACGGTGGCTTGCGTGGCCCTGCTCATGGCGTTGTCAATGCAATGGGCGCAGGCAAGAATGCCCGTAGTGTGTCAAACTTGCCTGGAACCCCGCCGCACTGATGCCTTTATACAACAATGTTGCAGTCAGGCAACAAATTTGCAGCTTCAAGCACGATGGCAGGAAGACACAGTAAATGGCCTCGAAAATCGAGCGATTAGTCCGTGCGGTTGTGCGGCCTAGCCGCTGGACCGGATCACCTGGATATCGAGGTCGCGGATCTTCTTGCGGAGGGTGTTCCGGTTGAGCCCAAGCAGGTCGGCCGCACGGATTTGGTTGCCGCGCGTGACCGCCAGTGCCGCGGACAAGAGCGGTTGCTCGATCTCGCGCAGCACCCGGTGATACAGACCCGGCGGCGGCAGCTCATTGCCAAAGCTCGCGAAATACCGGGCCAGATTGCGCTCGACTGCTGCCGCAAGCGTCTCGTCCTCCGGCGCCTTTTCCGCCGGCGTACTCGGCTGCGTCAGCTCCGCGTCGATTACCGCTGCGGTGATCGTCTCCTGCGGGTAGAGGGCCGCAAGTCGCCGCGCCAGGTTTTCCAGTTCGCGCACATTTCCCGGCCACCGGTAATGCTTGAGTCGATCGAGCGCGGCCTGATCGATCTGCTTGGGCGGCAGGCCCTCGCGCGCGGCTTGCGCAAAGAAATGCCGGATGAGGTCGGGGATGTCCTCCACCCGCTCGCGCAACGGCGGCAGCCTGAGTGGCACGACATTCAGTCTGAAGAACAAATCCTCGCGGAACAGCCCCTGCTGGATCAGCACGCGCAGATCCTTGTTCGTGGCCGCGATGATGCGCACGTCGGTCTTGATCGGCGTGCGGCCGCCGACCGTGGTGTATTCGCCCTGCTGCAAAACGCGCAACAGCCGCGTCTGCGCCTCCATCGGCATGTCGCCGATCTCGTCGAGAAACAGCGTGCCTCCTTCGGCCTGCTCGAAGCGCCCCGGATTGCGTGTGCTGGCGCCGGTGAACGCGCCCTTCTCGTGGCCGAACAGCTCCGACTCGATCAGCTCGCGCGGAATTGCCGCCATGTTGATGGCGACGAAATGCCCGTTGCGCCGCTTGCCGTAGTCGTGCAGCGCGCGGGCAATGAGTTCCTTGCCGGTTCCCGATTCGCCGGTGATCATCACCGTGAGATCGGTTTGCATGAGCCGCGCCACCAGCCGATAAATCTCCTGCATCGCCGGCGAGCGCCCGACCAGGGGAATGGCCTCGAGGTCCTCCGGCTTGTTGACCGGCCGCGGCTTGTCCTTGGGCTCGGCCAGGGCGCGCCCGACGATGGCGATCAGCTCCTTCAAATCGAACGGTTTCGGCAGATATTCGTAGGCGCCGCGTTCTGAGGCGCGCACCGCGGTGAGGAACGTGTTCTGCGCGCTCATGATCACCACCGGCAAGTTGGGCCGCAGTTTCTTGATCCGCGGCAGCAAGTCGAAGGCGTTCTCGTCGGGCATCACCACGTCGGTGATGACGAGATCCCCTTCTCCCTGGCTGATCCAGCGCCAGAGCGTGGCCGCGTTGCTCGTCGAGCGCACCTCGTACCCGGCGCGCGACAGCGCCTGGTTTAGCACCGTGCGAATTGCGGCATCGTCGTCGGCGACCAAAATGCTTCCCGCAGGCATGGAGTCCTCTCTTGGATCCTGTTAGGCGGGTGCCGGCCCGGCGCCGTCACCGGTGAACATGGGCATCAGCACGCGAAAGATCGTATGCCGCGGCTGCGACTCGCATTCGACGATGCCGCCGTGATCGCCGATGATCTTTGCCACCAGCGCAAGGCCGAGGCCGTTGCCTGAGGGCTTGGTGGTCACGAACGGATCGAACAGATGCGGCATCAGGTCTTCTGGCACGCCCGGCCCGTTGTCCTTGATGCAGAATTCCATGGGCAGCGACACGCGTGTCTTGCTGCCCGGCAGCGACAGCCGGATGCCAGGGCGGAATGCAGTCGTAATGTGGATTTCCCCGTCGGTGGCTCCCTCCCCGATCGCTTCCGCGGCGTTTTTCACCAAGTTGAGGAACACCTGCACCAGCTGGTCGCGGTTGGCCAACACCGGCGGCAGCGAGGGATCGTAGTCCTCCACGAATTTGATGTGCCGCGCGAATCCCGATTGCGCCAGGCGTTTGACATGATCGAGCACGGTATGGATGTTCACCGGCTCGCGCTCCACCGGCCGCTCGTCCGAAAACACCTCCATGCGGTCGACCAGCTTGACGATCCGATCGGCCTCCTCGCAGATCAGCCGCGTCAGCGTCCGATCATCGTCGCTCGCCGACTGTTCAAGCAACTGCGCCGCGCCCCGGATCCCCGACAGCGGGTTCTTGATTTCATGCGCCAGCATGGCGGCGAGCGCCACCACCGAGCGCGCGGCGCCGCGATGGGTGAGCTGTCGGTCCATCTTGTCGGCGATGGTCCGCTCCTGCAGCATGACCACCACGTGGTCGGGCTGCTCCGGCAACGGCGCCACATGCAGGTCAACAAGGCGATCGCCCGGATTTCGCGGTGTCGACAGATCGACCTTGTATTCGTTGACCGCGGCCCCGCGCTGCCGCACCTGCTCGATCAGCGCAAGCAGCGGGCTGCCGAACGGCACAAGATCGCACAACATCTGCCGGCGCAGCAGCGGCGCCGAGATCTCAAAAAACGACTCCGCCGCGACATTGGCATCCGAAATGCGGCCGTCCGCGCCAACAGTAATTACCGGCATCGGCAACGCGTTCAGCACCGCCCCTGCGGTGCTCGCCGATGGCTTGGTGCGGCTTTCCTCGACGTTGCTCATGCCGCCGCCTCGCTTGCAAGGGCCTCATAGGCTTGCGCCAGCTTGACGCGTGCATCCGACGGACTTTCAGAGGTCAATACTGCGCTGCGCCAGTGCTTGAGCAGGTCTATTGCTACGCCGGCGGTGGCCGCTGCGATATCGAGCGCCCAACCAAGATGCTTGCGCGCGTGTTTGAGCCCGATGCGCAGTCCGTGGTGCGCCAGCATCGCCTCGTACAACTCGGAGATCAGCGCGAATTGCGTCGCAAGCGGCGGCGGCGTCTCACGCACGCCGGTCGCGAGATAACGCGCGAACTGGCCGAGCAACCAAGGCCGGCCCTGCGCCGCCCGGCCAACCATAATGGCATCCGCGCCCGATGCCGCCAGCGCCGCGGCAATATCTTCGTAATCCGCGATGTCGCCGTTGACCGCCACCGGAATGCTGACCGCCTCGCGCACACGCCGTATTGCCGCCCAGTCCGCCCGCCCGCTGTAGAACTGGCAGCGTGTGCGGCCATGAACCGTGATCATGCGCACGCCGACGTCTTCTGCGCGGCGCGCGAGCTCCGGCGCATTGATCGAGGCCTGGTCCCAGCCAAGGCGCATCTTGAGCGTCACCGGCACGCTAACCGCCCGCACCGTCGCCTCGATCAGCCGCCGGGCACGATCGAGGTCGCGCATCAGCGCCGCACCAGATTGCTTGTTTGCGACATGCTTCGCCGGGCAACCCATGTTGATGTCGACGATCTGCGCTCCAATGTCCTGAGCGATGCGAGCGCCTTCCGCCATCCAGTGCGCCTCACACCCGGCAAGCTGAACCACATGCACGCCCCTCTCCTGCCCCTCCGCGCGCATTCGTGCCGTGCGGCATCCGTCGGCCAGCGCCTCACTGGCCGTCATCTCTGAGACGACAAGCCCGGCGCCCAGCCGTGCTACGAGCTGCCGAAACGGAGCGTCCGTAATCCCCGCCATGGGTGCTAGGAATGCGCGGTTGGGCAGCCGCACTCCCCCTATGGAAAGCGGATCCCCAACCTCGCAGTGAACAGTCGTAGTCACGGGTATCTGCCTATTTTTTAGGCGATGACGGAAATGCTCACAGTTTAATCAAGCGCGATTTTTTTGCAAGTGCTGCGATGCAACAAACCCGCAAGGCCAGGAAACCGATTTGCCGGCCCGCTTCGACGCGCTAAATCCCTCGCAATTCGGAACGCACGCCGTCAGAGGGCAACAACGCAGCCATGGCACCTACGGTCGCGGCAGTGGTGGTGGCGGCCGGGCGCGGCACACGCGCCGGCGGCGGCGTGCCGAAGCAATATCGCTCGATCGGCGGCGAGCCTGTCATCCGGACGAGCTTGGCCCTGATGGCTTGGCACGGGGAGGTCGGTGCCGTTCAGCCTGTGATCCATCCCGACCACAGGGCGGAATTCGAGAACGCGACCAAAGGCCTGCGGCTCATGCCGCCGGTATTCGGCGGTGCCACGCGGCAGGCTTCCGTGCGCGCGGGTCTTGAGGCGCTCGCAAGAGCGCGGCCCGACATCGTCTTGGTGCACGATTGCGCCCGGCCGTTTTGCACCGCCTCGCTGGTCTCGCGGGCAATCGCCACCTGCGCAAGGACCGGCGCCGCTGTCCCGGCGATCGAGATCGCCGACACCGTCAAGAGCGTTGACGAAAACGGCTTCGTCATCGCCACCCACGACCGCGCCCGCCTGCGCAGCATCCAGACGCCGCAGGCCTTCGCCTACGCCCCCCTGCTTGACGCCCATCGCCGCGCCGCCGCTGCCGGCCGCGAGGATTTTCCTGACGATGCTGCGCTCGCCGAATGGGCGGGCCTCAAAGTCGCGGTGTTCCCCGGCGAGGCCACCAACACCAAGCTCACCACCGAGGAGGACTTTGCCCGCGCCGAGGAACGCCGCCTCGCAAGTCTTGCAGACTTGCGCGTCGGCACCGGATTTGACGTGCACCCTTTCGGCGATGGCGACCATGTGATGCTCGGCGGTGTGCGCATTCCGCATGATCGCGGCACCGTCAGCCATTCCGACGGCGACGTGGTCATCCACGCGTTAGTCGATGCCATCCTCGGCGCGCTCACCGATGGCGACATCGGCGCGCATTTTGCGCCCAACGACCCGCGTTGGCGCGGCGCCGCCTCCGAGCAATTCCTGCGCTTTGCCGCCGAACGCGTCCGCGCGCGCGGCGGCCGCATCGCGCATCTTGATGTGACGATCATTTGCGAGGCGCCGCATCTGCACCTACACCGCAATGCCATTCGTCAGCGCATCGCGACCATCCTCGACATTGCGGTCGAGCGCGTCGCGGTGAAGGCAAGCAGCACCGAAAAGCTGGGCTTTGTCGGCCGCGGCGAGGGGATCGCAGCCTTTGCCACGGCCACCGTTCGGTTGCCCTGGACATGGTGATTTTGGACCAGCGCATGCGGAGCGCCGCGCGCGCTTTGTTGGCGCACTTAAGGTCGCGCAAGTTGAAAGTCGCGGCCGCCGAATCCTGCACCGGTGGTCTGCTTGTGGCGACGCTTACTGCAATTCCCGGAAGCTCCGACGTGGTCGAGCGTGGCTTTGTGACCTATTCCAACGAGGCCAAACACGAGATGCTCGGTGTTGCGCCTTCGATCTTGAGAAAATTTGGTGCCGTCAGCCGGGAAACGGCG
>FWPU01004050.1_pt1 | contig 35014 bp, 26 predicted proteins | sample 2228361 | NCBI WGS metagenome assembly FWPU01 (sample SAMEA103939777, study PRJEB20133) | metagenome
CACGCCTCCCCCTCCCCCGGCCCCGCAATCGAGGGCCCGGCCCGCCTCCACCCCGGCCTGGACCGCGCTCGCTTCTGCCTCCATCCAGGCCCTCGCCGTGATCGGCGTGGCGGGGTACGTCCTGCGCGACGAGGTCCGGGGTTGACTGAACTCGGGATCCGTTGTTGCACTGCGGTGTTGCCGAAAAAACTCCTGCGTCCTCTCCCGCGAAGGTGCATAATCTCGCTGCCCGGCTCGGGCACGGGCCTGAATGGCGGGTGACAATTGACATGGCGGACGGCGACCGGGTGGCTGTATGGTCCACCACCAGACCCGTCCTCGCCGAGGGGAAAGCACGCATGGGAAACGACAAGGCAGCCGGCAAGAAGGCCAAGGGCACGGTGTTCGTACAGGGCGAGATCTGCAAGGGCTGCTCCTACTGCATTGACTTCTGCCCGACCGATTGCCTCGAGTTCTCGAAGGATTTCAACTCGAAGGGATACCACTACCCCGTCCTGGCGCGGCCCGAGGACTGCACCGGCTGCGACCTGTGCGGCCTGTACTGCCCCGATTTCGCCATCTTCGGGATAAAGTTCAAGGACCTGCAGGCCCGCAAGACCGTCGGGGCCCCGGGCGGCGCCGGGGGCTGATCCCCCGGTTCCGGATTGGCCGAAAGACCCCCAAGCGAGGAGGAGACCTTGAAGGCGGACCCCAGAGGCGTCTTGACAGGCATCCACTTCATGGACGGCGACCACGCGGCGTGCGAGGGGGCCCTCGCGGCCGGCTGCCGGTTCGTGGCCGGCTACCCCATCACGCCCTCGACCGAGGTCGTCGAGCGGTTTGCGGCCCGCATCCCCCTTGTGGGCGGGGTGTTCATCCAGATGGAGGACGAGGTCGCGTCGTCCATCGCCATCCAGGGTGGGGCGTGGGCCGGGCACAAGGTCATGACCGTGACCTCGGGCCCCGGGCTCTCGCTGATGATGGAGCACGTCGGGTTTGCGGCGATCACCGAGACCCCTTGCGTCTTCGTAGACGTGCAGCGCGGCGGGCCCTCGACCGGGCTCCCCACGCTCCCCGGCCAGGCCGACATGATGCAGGCCCGGTGGGGGTCGCACGGCGACTACTCCATCATCGCGCTGTCCCCGAATTCGCCCCAGGAGTGCTTCGACCTCATGATCAAGGCTTTCAACCTGGCCGAGGAGTACCGGGTGCCGGTCTTCTTCATGATGGACGAAGTCGTGGGCCACATGACCGAGCGCGTCGTGATCCCTGAGGCCTCGGAGATCGAGGTCACGGAGCGCAAGTGGACGCGGAAGAAGCCGGGCGAGTACCGGCCCTACGAGTGCGAGGATGGGAGCCTCGTGCCGAGCATGGTCAGGGCCGGCGACGGATATCGTATTCACATCACGGGCCTGACCCACGATGAGCGCGGCTACCCCGCGATGAACGCCGCGGCTCAGGACAAACTGGTCCGTCGCCTGAAGGACAAGGTGGACCTCGCCCGCGACCGGCTCGTGGACGTGCGCGAGGACGGTGTCTTGGGGGCGGACGTGGTCGTGGTCTCGTACGGAATCACGTCGCGCATCGCCGGGGCCGCGGTCGAGGCTGCGAGGGCGCGCGGGGTCCGCGTCGGTCACGTGCGCCTCGTGATCACCTGGCCGTTCCCGGCCGCCCGGATCGCCGAGATCGCGAAGACAGCCCGGGCCTTCGTGGTCCCGGAACTCAACATGGGCCAGATGGTCCTCGAGGTCGAGCGCGCGGTCTGCGGGCGTGCCTCGGTGCGGTGCGTGCCCCACGCGGGCGGGACGGTCCACGACCCCGAAGTCATCCTCGGTGCGATCATGGAGGCGGCACGATGAGCGACGACCTCGCCCGGTTCGAAGACGTCGAGAACCCCGTGATGCCCTACCTGCGCCAGGAGCGCATTCCCCACATCTGGTGCCCCGGCTGCGGCATCGGGACCACGGTCAACTGCTTCGCCCGGGCCCTGACCGAGTCTGGGCTCGATCTGAACAAGGTGGCGATCGTGTCAGGCATCGGGTGCACCGGCCGCGTGGCCGGGTACCTGCGGCTCGACTCGTTCCACACCACGCACGGCCGCCCGATCCCGTTCGCGACGGGCCTGAAACTGGCCAACCCGCGCCTGAAGGTCGTGGTCTATTCCGGCGACGGGGACCTGTTCGCGATCGGGGGCAACCACTTCGTGCACGCGGCCCGCCGCAACCTGGACATGACGGTCGTCTGCGTGAACAACTCCACGTACGGGATGACCGGGGGACAGGTGGCGCCTACGACCCCGCTCGGGGCCACGCAGACCACGATGCCTTACGGGAACTTCGAAAGCCCCTTCAACCTGCCATTCCTGGCCGACGCGTGCGGGGCCGTCTATGTTGCGCGCTGGACCGTGTACCACGTCAAGCAGTTGACCCGGGCCATGAAGGAGGCCCTCCTCAAGCCCGGATTCACGTTCGTCGAGGTCCTAGCCCCATGCCCCACGCTCTACTCGCGCCGCAACCGCCTGGGGGACGGCGTGGACCAGGTCAAGTACTACAAGGAAAAGAGCACGATCAAGAACGGGGCGGACACGAAGGAGGTCGGGCTCGACTTCCAGGGCGAGATCATCGTGGGGAAGTTCGTGGACCGCGAGCGACCCACGTGGCTCGACAGCATGAACCAGCATTACGCGAAGGTGCTCGGCGCGAAGTACCAGCCTTGGGGGGGCAGCAATGGCGAAGACTGAGATCCGGATCGGCGGGCTCGGCGGCCAGGGGGTGATCCTGTCGGGAGTCATCATCGGCAAGGCGGCCGCGATTTACGACGGCAAGCATTCGACCCTGATCCAGGCCTTCGGCCCGGAGGCCCGCGGGAGTGCGTGCAGCGCCCAGGTCACCGTCTCCGACGACCCGATCGGATACCCCTACGTGAAGAAGCCGGACATCCTCGTCGTCATGTCCCGGGACGCGTTCACCCAGTTCGCGCCCTCCATGAAGGAGAATGGTCTTCTCCTGTACGAGGAAGAACTCGTCCAGCCAGCCGGGTTGCCGGCCGGGGTGCGTGCCTACGGGATTCCGGCCACCCGGTTCGCCGAGGAACTCGGCCGCAGGCTTGTCCTGAACATCGTCATGGTGGGTTTCTTCGCGGGGGTGACGAGACTCCTGTCGTACCAGGCGATGGAGAAGGCGGTCCTCGCCTCGGTGCCCCGCGGGACCGAAGACCTGAACCTCCGCGCGTTCAAGCGGGGTTACGAGCACGGCCAGGCACTCGTCGCCCGTGCCTGACCCGGCTTGAAGCCCCGGTTGTCGCGTCCGGGGCCGCAAGGTACGATCCAAGCAGGTGATGAGGCGCACGGGAGAAAAGGCCATGGAGATCGAAGGCTATCCGAAGACCCTGACCCTGAAGGACGGGACACACGTGACCATCCGGCCGCTGGTAGCGCGTGACGAGGCGGCCCTCAAGGAGTTCTTTCTGGCCCTGCCCGAGGAGGATCGCCAGTTCCTGCGCGAGGACGTGACCCGACCCGAGGTCGTGGAGGGCTTCATCCGCTCCCTGGGCGACGACACCGTGTTCCCGCTCGTGGCGGAGCACGAGGGCCGCATCGTGGGCGACGCCACGCTGCACCGCACCCGGCACGGATGGTCCACGCACGTGGCCCAGATCCGGGTCGTGGTGGCGCGCGACTTCCAGCACCGTGGGCTCGGCACGGCCCTGGCCCGCTGCCTGGTCCGCCACGCCATCAGCGCCGGGCTCGACAAGCTCGTGGCCGAGGTCGTGGACAACCAGCATGCCGCGAAGCGGGCTTTCGAAAAACTGGGGTTTGTCCGGGAAGCCGTCCTGAAGGGCCACGTCCGCGACATCCACGGGGTCAAGCGGGACCTCGTGCTCCTGGCGAACGACTGTTCCCACATCTGGGAGACGATGGAGTCTCTCGTCTCGGACTTCAACCCCACCGTGGGCGGCTAGGCCCGCGCGTCGTGGGGCGCAACCCGTTCTTGACCTTCCGGGGGATTTCACCTATCGTCAGGCGTCCGGCTTGGAGGGGTGCACGATGAGGACGTTTGCCGGAGGAGGTTGGCTGGTCGTTGTCCTGGCCGTGGCCGCGTGCAACGAGGTGCCGGTCCGCAACCTCACCTCCTCTTACGTGGTCCAGGTCCAGCAGGTCAAGGAACGCGGCAACCCCGCGAAACTCGACATCTTGTGGATCGTGGACGACTCCCCCTCGATGTGCCAGGAGCAGGCGAGCCTCGCCGCGTCGTTCGACGCCTTTCTGGACGTCTTCCGCAAGTACACCTCGATTGACATGCGGCTCGCCGTGACCTCGACGAACGTCTGTGCGCCGGACAAGGAGGGCGCGATCCGCGGGAAGTTCGTGTATGCCCCCAGCACTCAGTTGCCCCCCGAATGCCTCGAAAAGCGCGTGGTCCCGTGCCTCCAGGATGCCGACTGCCAGGCCAACGCGGCCTTGCCGGACTCGGAGCACTGGGTCTGCAAGACCGAGGGAGCCGCGAACCTTTACACCTGCGACAAGCCGGCCCAGTACGGCGCGGACAAGTATGAAGGGGACGTCCTCTTCGTGGTGAACTCCACCTGCCGGTACGCTTGCAGTCGGGAGGATGACCCGGCAGCCTGCGCCCGTGTCTTCGGAGAGCCCGCAGCCTGCGACAAGGTGTGCGGCTCTTCGGGCGGTTGCTCGTCCGAGGTGTGCGTGGAGGAGCCCACTCTGACGAGTGCCAACTCGTGCCAGGCCTTCTGCCAGGCCGGCCCGGACTGCGAGGCCCGGTGCACCGCGGTCCTCCAGGACGCATCGGTCTGCCAGCAGATCTGCACCGCCGAGGACTGCTTCACCACGTGCCAGATGGCGACCAAGGCTCCCCATTGCGACCAGGTCTGCCAGTCGTCGTGGGATTGCCGGACGTTCTGCGAGACGTACCTGCACGATGCGGCCGGGTGCGACAAGGTCTGCTCGGCGGCGGACTGCTACGGGACCTGCACGAACGAGGTGTTCCCGAAGCAGGACTTCCTGTGCACGTTGACCTGCCAGGGGGCGTCGCAGTGCTCGGACCGCTGCATCGCAGAGTTTGGGGACTCGGAGTACCGGTGTCACTACCCCGGAGGCGACAAGACCCAGCGCGGCTGCCTGCTCCCGTCGCGCACGTCTGACTGTCCGGCGGTCTCTCTGTTCAAGGACTGCAAGTCCCGGTGCGAGGTCCTTTTGTCCCGGCCGGAGATGGGCGACCTGGACCCCGCGAAGAAGTGCTCCACGATCTGCCAGGGCGGCGTCAATCCCCCGCAGGAATGCGAGTGCAACGTCATCGCCGACGCGGCGGAGCGGTGCCGCTGCCTGGCGGAGCGCGACCCGCAGACCGGGCTGCCGAAGTGCGGCTCTGGCGTGCAATGCACCGCGATGGAGCGCTGCCTGTCCTACATCCCCCCGACCATCGAGGTCGGCACCCCGCTGAGCCGCGAGGACCAAGCCCAGCGCGAGGCCGAGTGTCGCTCCGTTTCGATCCCGGTCCTGGACCAGGTGGTCGCCGATCGGTACTTTCAGGCCTACAAGCGCGGTCGCTGGGCCGGAAATCCGGCGTGGAAGGGCCTCGACGACGAGACGGTGCGCAACCTGGTCTTCGAGACGCTGTTCATGTGCCAGGCATCCGTGGGCGCGATCCAGACCCTCTGCGGGAGCCAGGAGCAGGGCCTGCTCGCGGCCTGGATGGCCCTGGACCCGCTCGGCGAGAACGCGGAGCAGGCAAGGACCTTCTTGCGGGACGACGCCTACCTCCTGATCGTGGTCATCTCGGACGAGGACGACTGCTCGTCGGTGGACAAGGTGTCGCTGACCAACGTAAGCCGGTGCTCGTGCTTTGCGGACAAGCGTGGTTGCAAGCCTGACGGGACCTGCAATCCTGCGGCCCCGGGGCCCCTGTACCCTGCCGAGTGGTTCGCGAACCTCTACAAGTCCCTGAAGAGCGACCCGGCCCAGGTCTTCTTCGCAGCCATCGTGGGGGACGTGGTGCCCGGTTCCACGACATCGCCCGGGCAGGATGCGGACGCGATCCGCGCCCGGTTCTTCGAGTGCAAGTGCGATTCCAAGTTGTCCACCGCGCCAAACACCTATATCTGCCTGTCGTCCCAGGGCAAGGCGGACTTCGGGTCGCGCTTTGTCCAGGTCGCGAAGGCGTTCGGATTGGAGGCGACGACCAAGGGCGGCAGGCGCGGGCTGGTCTCGAACATCTGCGACGACCGGGGACTGCGGCCCGCGCTCGAGGAGATCGCGCGCGTCGTGATCCCGTCCCTCCAGGCCATCTGCCTGCCCAGGCCCGTCGCATGGCCATGCCTGACGACGTGCCAGGACGCCTTCGGCAACCTCGATCGGTGCAAGTCTTTGTGCCTCGTGGAGCAGGAGGAGTGCGCGACTCGGTGCGCCTCTCTGTTCGGGGACGAAGCGAAGTGTGGCCACGTGTGCGCCATGCCGAACCAGGTCGAGGTCTGGCTGACCACGGCCGACGGCCAGCGCATCCGCCAGGTATCCGACATCGAGGATCCCCAGAACTGGGACTACACGTTCGTCCGCAACGCGCCTAACTGCGGGAAGTTCGACGCCGAGGCCGGGTACCGGACCGAGAACGCCATCTCCTTCAACCGCCCCCTCGAGCCCTCCGAGCAGGTGGAGATCATCTACCTGACGGAACCGTTCTACGGCAAGTGACCCTGACCGCGGTGTCAGCCCCGGCTGCCGGGGTTTCCTGGGAGGCAGTACGATGAGGAAGACGCCTCGAACCACCAGACTGCTGTGGATCGCGACGCTCGCGTTCGGGGGCCTTCCGGTCGCGGCGCAGACCCCGACCCCTCCCCCGGCCTCGAAAGGCCCGTCCTCGAAGGACCTGTTCGAGGGCATCCACGTGGTCGTAGGTCCATCGGCACGGGCCCTGGAACCCATCGCGGTGATGGAGCCTCGCTGTGGCGGGAAGGACGAGAAGGCGTGCGCCGTGCTGGACGCAACGATCACCAGGGACCTCACCCTCTCGGGGTACTTCAAGGTCCTGGACCGGGGCTCGTTCCTTGCGCACCCCGCGGCGGAGACCCTCGTCGCGACCTCGTGGCCCGACTGGGCGAACGTCGGCGCGAAGTTCCTGGTCAAGTGCGAGGTCACACCGGGCAAGAGCGGCGCGGGAATCGAGTGCCGGCTGTTCCATGTGCCGGAGCGAAAGGCGGTCCCGGTCAAGGGCCAGTCGCACGCGGGCGTCAAGGCGGACAGGGTGCGGGCCGCGGCCCACGCTTTCGCGAACGGCGTGATCGAGGCGGTGACCGGGGCTCCGGGCATCTTCGGGTCGCGGATCGTGGTGTCGGTCAAGACCGGCGCGTGGGAGCGGGCGATCGTGGCGATGGAGATGGACGGCTCCGGCCGCAGGACCTTGGTGGCGAACGGCTCTTCCAACATGTTCCCGAGGTTCGCCCCGGGTGGCGGCGTGCTCTACACGTCGTTCTTGCCCGGCTTCCCGCAACTCTACGTGGACGGGAAACGCCTGACCCACGACGAGCGGGAATACCGGGGAGCGGCGTTCTCGCCCGACGGGGGACGCCTGGTCGCCTCCGTGGACATGGGCGGGCAATCCGACCTGGTGCTTTTGGACCCGAAGACAGGCGCCCTCCTCAAGAACCTCACCAACAGCCCGTGGGACGAGGTGACGCCCTCGTGGGCCCCCGACGGCTCCCTCATCGCCTTCGTGTCGAACCGGGCGGGGAACCCACAGGTCCACGTCATCGGCAGTGACGGCTCTGGCGAGCGGCGTGTGACCATGGCCGGGGCGTACAACACCTCGCCCCGATTCGGGCCCAACGGGCGCATCGTCTTCGCCGGGATGGACGAGTTCCGAAGCGACCTCTTCATCGTGGACCTCCAGGGGAACATCACGCGGCTCACGCAGGACCAGGGGAACAACAAGGACCCCGCCTGGTCGCCCGACGGGCGCCACATCGCCTTCCTGTCGAGCCGGGACGGGGGCTGGAAGGTCTGGATCATGACCGAGGACGGTCGCTACCAGTTCCCGATCACGGACAGCGCCGCGGCCTATGCCACGCCGGATTGGGGCTGGTAGCGGGTCACGGTCCCCTGTCGCGCGTCCCGGAAAAAAAGGTTGCATTGTCCGGAGCCTGCCGGTAACATCCGCCCCCGTGCCGAGTCGGCACCGGTGGCGGCAACTCTCTTCAGGGAGTGAGGTCATGAAAGGAAGACTCGTTCTGATGGCGGCAGTCGCGCTCGTCGCGGGCTGCAAGGAGACCCCGAAGAAACCGGAGGCCCCCGCGGCCCCGAAGGAGAAGGTCGAGGTCGCCTTTCACGTCATGTCCCAGTGCCCCTTCGGGGTCCAGGTGGAGAACGCGATCAAGCCGGTCCTGGACCAACTCGGGCCGGCCGTGGACTTCAAACTGCACTTCATCGGGGACGAGCCCTCGCCGGGCCAGTTGACCTCGATGCACGGGGAGGCAGAGGTCAAGGGCGACCTGCTCCATGTGTGCGCGGCGAAGCACGACCCGGCCCGCTACATGGACCTGATCCTCTGCATGAACAAGAACATGCGCCAGATCCCCAACAACTTCGACGCGTGCGCGGCCGAGGCCAAGATGGACGCGGCGCGCATCAAGGAGTGCGCGGAGGGTGAGGAAGGCAAGAAACTGTTGTCCGAGTCATTCAAGGTGTCGAAGGAGAAAGGGGCCCGTGGGTCGCCCACCATCTTCATCGCGGGCCAGAAGTACCAGGGCGGACGCCAGACCGACCAGTTCTTGCGCGCGATCTGTCAGGCCTTCAAGGCCGAAAAGCCCGAGCCCTGCAAGAACATCCCCGAGCCCAAGAAGATCGCGGTCACGGTCCTGTCCGACAAGCGCTGCAAGGACTGCTTCCCGGACCGGATCCTCGGCCAGTTGAAGAACATGTTCCCCGGACTGCAGCCGAAGTCCCTGGACTACGGCGACCCCGAAGGCAAGCAGTTGTACGAGCAGATCAAGGGCCATGGCATCAAGATGCTCCCGGCCTTCCTGTTCGACCCGGTCGTGGCCGAGGACCCGGGCTACGCCCAGGTCCAGCGTTTCATGAAGGACGCGGGGCCGTACAAGGCGCTCCAGATCGGGGCGAAGTTCGACCCCACCGCCGAGATCTGCGACAACCAGCAAGACGATGACGGCAACGGGCAGGCAGACTGCGACGACCCCGGGTGCAAGCAGCAGATCGTATGCCGCCCCGCCATCGAGAAGCATCTCCAGGTCTTCGTGATGAGCCAGTGCCCCTTTGGCGTCAAGGCCGAGAACGCGATGCGCGAGGTCCTGGACGCCTTCAAGGACGACGACCTGAAGTTCGAGATCCACTTCATCGCGGACGAGACTGCCCCCGGCGAGTTCAAGGCCCTGCACGGCCCGCCCGAGGTCGAGGAGAACATCCGGCAACTGTGTGCGATGAAGTACTACCCGAAGAACTACAAGTACATGGACTACATCTGGTGCCGGAACGAGAACATCCGCGACGCGAACTGGCAGGAGTGCGCGAAGAAGGCCGGGATGGACGTCGCGAAGATCGAGAAGTGCGCGACCGGAGACGAGGGCAAGGCGCTGCATTCCGAGGACATCAAGATCGCGAAGGGCCTGGGCATCGGTGCGAGCCCGACCTGGCTGGCCAACAACAAGTTCAAGTTCTCGGGGCTGGCACCCGAGCAGATCAAGCAGAACATCTGCTCCTACAACAAGGACCTCAAGGGCTGCTCCAAGACCCTGACCACGGACGTCAAGGGCCCCCAGGGCGGCTGCGGCGGCTAGTCCTCGTGCCGCTCAGTCAACGGTCTGACCATTTGTAATCATTGCGTCTGACAAGATGCAGCCTGGAGGCGCGAGTTGCACTCGCGCCGGCTGCGCGGCCTTTGATGCGCGCTCGGATGGCTGCGAATCAGAGGGACGGACGCCTCGCCTTGGCGTTGCAGACGCTTCGCGTTCGCGGCTCCAAGTCCGAATGGACCGGCCCTGTCAGATACTCCCGAGAATCCGCTTCAGGAGGCGTTCGCGACCCCTTCCAGGGCGCGGACGTCCGGGATGAAGAACCGCTTTCCTTCCCACGAGATGAGGCCGTCGCCCTTCAGGCGGTTGAGCGTGCGGATCGTGGTCTCGAGCGTGGTTCCCGTGATGTCGGCCAGGTCCTGCCGCGTGAGGGCCAGGTCGAGGATGACCCCCCGGCAGTCCCCGAGGATGCCGTACCGGCGGGCCAGGTTCGCGATGACCTTGCACAGCCGCCCCTCGACCTTGTACACGGCGAGGGACGAGAGGTTCTCCATCAATTCACGGTAGCGCTGGCCCATCTCGCGCATGATGTTCCCGGCCACGACCGGCCACTCGGCCAGCATCTTGCGGAAGTTGTGGGCGGACATCTTCAGGACGATCCCGTCGGTCAGGGTCTTGGCCGAGGCCGCGTAGGGCTTCCCCTCGATGAGAGAGGCCGCGGTCAGTTCGTCCCCGGTCGAGTAGATCTCAATGATGGTGGCGGCCCCGGTCGGGGCGTGGCGGACCAGTTTGACCCGCCCCCGCAGCAGGACATACAGCCACTCCGCGGGTTCGTCCTGGCGGAACAGGTACTCGCCCTTGGTGAACTCCGTCTCGACCGCGGTCTCCTCGATCCTCAAGAGTTGTGCCTCGGTGAGGCCGTCGAAGATTGCGACCTTGCGAAGCCGTTCGCTGTTCGTCATGGCACCGTCCTCCAAGAAAACCCACCTGACCTTGATTTTTAGCAACACCCGTACCACATCGGGGCGGAGGTGGTACGACCCGCGTCGAGCCCTTGCCTCGTCCGGTCCGGTGCCGGGGGCGTTTGTCAGGGCAAGGCCGCCGCGCTAGAGTACGCGCGGTTCAGGGCCGCCTGCACGCGGGAGGGACCATGAAGACCATCATCGAGCCGTTCCGGATCAAGATGGTGGAACCCATCCGGATGACCACGAGGCGGGAGCGCGAACTGATCCTCGAGAAGGCCGGATACAACCCGTTTCTCATTCCGGCCGAGGACTGCCTGATCGACCTGCTGACCGACTCCGGGACGTCCGCGATGAGCACGGAGCAGTGGGCAGGCGTGATGCGGGGAGACGAATCGTACGCCGGGTCGCGGTCCTTCTTCCGGTTCGAGGGTGTGGCAAAAAGCCTCACTGGGATGAGGCATATCCTGCCCACCCACCAGGGGAGGGCGGCGGAGCGCATCCTGTTCTCGCTCGTGGCCGGGCGCGACAAGGTCTTCCCGTCCAACACGCACTTCGATACCACCCGCGCAAACATCGAGTTCGAGGGGGCGCAGGCCCAGGACCTCCTGTGCCCGGAGGGGGCAGACCCCGCGAAGCGGGCCCCGTTCAAGGGCAACATGGACCTCGACGCGCTGAGGCGGCTGATGGAGGACGTCGGCCCGGGGCGAGTCCCCCTGGTCATGCTGACCGTCACGAACAATGCCGCCGGGGGACAGCCGGTCTCGATGGCCAACATCCGCGCGACCCGGGACATTGCGAAGGCTTTCGGGGTTCCCCTGTTTCTCGACGCGTGCCGCTTCGCCGAGAACGCCTGGTTCATCCGGCAGCGCGAGGAGGGCTACCGAGACGCGAGCCTGATGGACATTGCGCGGGAGATGTTCTCGTACGCGGACGGCTGCACGATGTCCGCCAAGAAGGACGGGCTCGCCAACATCGGCGGGTTTTTGGCCCTCAACGACGATGACCTAGCCGCGCGCGCCCGCTCGATGCTGATCCTGACCGAGGGTTTCCCGACCTACGGCGGGCTGGCCGGTCGAGACCTCGAAGCGATCGCGCAGGGGCTCATGGAGGTCCTGGACGAGGACTACATGCGCTATCGCATCCGGTCCGTGGAGTTTTTGGGCGAGCACCTGGTGGCCGCAGGCGTCCCCATCGTCGAGCCGCCGGGCGGGCACGCCGTCTATGTGGACGCAGGCCGGTTTTTGCCGCACATCCCCCCGCACGAGTTCCCTGGACAGGCCCTGGTGTGCGCGCTGTACCTCGAGGGAGGGATCCGCGCGGTCGAGGTCGGGAGCGTGATGTTCGGCAGGCGGGGACCGGACGGGGAGTTCGTCCCGGCCCGCAACGAACTGGTGCGCCTGGCGATCCCCCGGCGGGTCCTCACGCAGAGCCACGTGGAGTACGTGGTGGAGGTGGTCCTCGAGATCCAGAAGCGCCGCGACGAGATCCGGGGCCTGCGGTTCACCCGGGAGGCCCCGATCCTGCGCCACTTCACCTCGACCTTCGAGCCGGTTTGAGTGCGCCGCGAGCGGTCACTCACCCCGCCCCCGCGCCATGAACGCCGCCAGGAAGGCCCGGAGGGGGTCCGTCTCGCGCCCGTACAGGTATCTGGGGCCGAGTCGGACCCGGCCCGCCGCGTCGGTCAGGGCTACGGACGGCGACGCGTCTGGTTGCAGTAGGGCCGCCCGCTCGCCAGGTTTCTGCCTCCACGTCGCCCGGCGCGCCCGCTGCTCCTCGACCCACTGGGTCTGGAGTTCGACGAGGGCGTCGAGTTCCGGCGGGAGCTCCGGGGCCATGGCCAGGAGCAGGCGCACCACCGCGTCGGCGTCTGCCGTGGCTCGATGGGCCGTTTCCATGGTCAGCCCGTACCGGGCGACCATGTCCCCGAGCGAGTGTCGGCCCTGCGGGACGAGGCCCCTCGCGAACACGAGTACGTCCACGAGCCAGCACCGCGGAACCTCCAGGTCGAGCCGCTTGAGTTCCGCTTGCAACATCGGCAAATCGAAGGACAGGAGGTTGTACCCGACCAGGACACGATCTCGGATGCGATCGAGGACCTCGCCGACCACGTCGCGAAACGTCAGGCATCCATGGAGGTCCTCGTCCCGGACCCCGGTCTTCTGGACCGATTCCGCCGACAAGGGACGACCCGGGTTCAGCAGGCAGCTCCACTCCTCGACCTTCTCTCTGCCAAGATAGGTGACGAGGCCGATCTCGAAGATCCGGTCTTCCACGAAAGACAGGCCCGTGGTCTCCGTGTCGAGCCCCACGAGTGGCTGATCCTTCCAGTTCGCCATCCGGGCCTCCGATGACAGCACGTTTCCGACCCAGGGATCCGTCCAAGAAAAAACTTGACGAACCGCCAGCGAAAACCTACCATGAGGTTGCTGGTTTCGGCCAGCCCCCTCCATTGTTCCTTTTCCCCTGCCGGTGGGGGAGACAACCGAACCGCCCGTTCTAGCCCGCTCTCTCCCGCCGGCAACCATGCCCGGGCCCTCGCTCACAAATCGGGCCACGGGATCATGCCCGAGCCGACGGTTTCGGGTAGATGCCTCGGATTGCCAGGGGTGCCGTCGTCGTGGTAACGATCCCGGCGTGTTCGAGTGATCGCCGAGAAAGATGCGCCACGCGATGACGATCCTTGTTTCGAGCCTCTGCCTCGCGGGGTACGGTTGCTTCGAAGGCCTGCATGCGCCGAAATGCCGGACCCTCGCCGACTGCCCCGTGGGTCAGGGATACACCTCGTGCGAGGACGGGTATTGCCTCCGGTCTACGGGCTGCAACCAGACCGCGCCCCTCCCTGGGGACGGCTGCTGCCCACCCGTCGAACTGGACCGGACGGCGGACACGGACTGCCTGGTCCTCGACATTGACCTGGGCGCGGGGACCATGCTGGCAACCCCGGCGACGGACCCCACCGGCGCGATCTTCGCGACCGGAGTCGCTCTGGACCCTGCGGGCGGCAAGGCCGTGATGCTGTGGAAGGTCGCGCCTTCCGGAGCGGTCACGGGTCCGGTGAAGGTCGGACGGGGGTCCACCGCGCTGCCGGCCCTCGTCAGTCGCGGGTCGGACGTCTATGTGGCCTTCCAGGACGGCGTGATGCGATACGCCGCGGCAGACCTGTCGGAGCGCGCCGTGATCCCGTCGGTGACCCCGGTAGGGGGCCTGGCCGCGACCGGGGGCCAACCTTTGCAGGTCGTGGCCTGGCCCGCGACCAGTGGTCGTGTCGTCCTGTACGACGAGACGGGCGAGCGCCCGACCATGGACCTCGACCTCGCCGACGTGCTGTCGGATCCCGGCCTGGGCTCGGACGCGTTCCTGCCTCCCGTCGTCTCGGGCTCGGGACGTCGGGTCCTCGTGGCTACCGAGGGCGGCAGGCTGGTCGGGGTCGAGGTCGGGGCAAACCCGCTCGGTCCCACTGCCTACCGGGCGACGGGCCTGGCATTTGCCGGGCCGCCGGTCGAATGGGCCGGCCGGGCGTTCGTCGCGGTCGCTGACGGCACCGTGCGGGCCTATCGCGAGCGGGAGCATGCCTTCGAGGAGACGTGGAGCGCGACCCTCGGCGACGTCGCGACGGGGCCGCTCCTCGTGGACGACACGGGCGCAGTGATCGCGGTCCTTCGGAACGGCGACGTGGTGCGGCTACGGGACCGGGAGACCAGCGGGGAGGCCACGGTGGTCGCACGCCTCGGCGACGAGGTGGCTGGCTGGGCCCCGATGCTGACGGCGCGACCGCGGCTCCTGGCTGTCTCGTCCTCTCGCGCGACCGTCGTGAGCGCGTGGGAGGACGCCGACGGGACGTGGCGCAAGGGACTGCGATTCGACCTGCCTTCCGGGGCAGTCGCGGCCCCGACGCTGTCGCGGGGACGGGTCCTGGTCGTCATGGCCTCCGGTCGCCTGGCGGGATGGGCCCTTCCCGAAGACCTGCCGGTCTCGGGCTTTCCCACGGGCGGCGGGGATGCCGGCAATGCCCGGAAGGTGCTCAGGCCAGCGCCGTGACAGTCGAGTGCCCGGGCAGGACCGCATGGTTGCGCGTCTTGCGTTGAGGAACGTCCGTGAGGCTGACGTTCATTGGCCACGCCTGCTTTCTGTGCGAGTCGGCCGCGGGACTCCGGGTCCTGCTCGACCCGTACCGGCCCGGTGCCTTCGACGGTCGCATCGGCCTCCGCCCGTTCCTGGAGCCAGTGGACATCGTGGCCTCCACCCACCATCACGTGGACCACTTCCATCTGGACCCGGCGTTCGGCGGGCCCGACGTGGTGCGGTGGGCGACCCCACGAGGGAGGCGGGGCGGGCCGGTCGCTCTCGAGAGTCGGGTCATCCGCGGGCTGGAGTTCCGGGGCCTGTCCTTGCCGCACGGGGCCGAGCCTGGTCGCGAGGCCGGGTGGGTCACAGGTCTGCGCCTCACGATGGATGGGGTCTCGGTCTTCCACCCGGGGGACCTGGGCCGTCCCCTGACCGGGGAGGAGGTCCGGGCCCTGGGTCGCGTGGACGTCCTGCTCGTGCCCGTGGGGGGGACGTTCACGATCGGACCCGAGGAGGCCCTGGTCCTCGTCCGGTCCCTGCGGCCAGCCGTGGCGGTCCCGATGCACTACCGCATGGAGAGGGTGGTGGACCTGCGCCTGCGCCCGCGCGAGGACTTCTTGGACCTCGTCCCGGACTGGCATCGCGTCCCGGTCCAGCCAGTCTCCCTGGCCCGCGATTCGCTCCCGCCGCCCACGCGCATCCTGGTGCTGGACCCGACCCACGCGAGTTGACGGGGCGTCATGACCGGGGCGCCGGGCGGGTGGCCCGTCGTGCCGCGAGGCCCGCGACGACCATGAACGCGAGCGGCCACGGGATCGATCCGACCGACCGGGTCGCGCATCCTCCTCCGGACCCGCGGCGGACGCCAGGACCTCCGTCGGCCAAGTCGGGCCTGGTGGTTTCCCCAGCCTGGGTCTCGTCGCTCGAAGGTTCCGAGGCGTCCTGGACGACATCGTTCGCTGCCGGCGTGTCCGGACTGCTGTCCGGTGGCTGTGGAGGACGGCACGCGCCGAGGGCGTCGGGGCCCGCCCCCTCCGGACGCTCGCAGCGCTCCGCGCCGTCGCAGTCCTGGTCTTCCCGGCAGGCCCGACGGCACGCGGCGTCCGCCCCGTCCCCGACACACCAGAGGCCGTCGGCACACGGGGCGGGCGAGGCCGGATCGCACGCATCGCCCTGCAGGCGCCCTTCCGAGGCGACGCAGCGACTCTGCCCGTCCGGCAGGAGGCGACAGGCAGCCCCCTCCGCGCAGGTGCCCCCCAGGGGGTCGCACGGCGGGGGGGGAAAACAGGCGTCGAGTGCCGAGAGGCAATGTTCGCGGGCACACGGGTCCGCCGCGGCCAGCGGCGTCACGAGCACGGGGCAGTCGGCCTGCCTCAGACAGGTATCCGCCGCGGTCCATGCAGCCCGCGCCCCTTCCGTGGCACCCGAGTCGCACGCGAACAGGCACAGGGCGTCGCCCTCGACGCACGCCTCCCGGCACGCCGCGTAGGCCGCGCACGTCGCGTCCGTGCCCGAGCGGGCCACGCATTCCGCCAGGCGATCCGCACAGGCCGACTGGGCGCATCCGAGGCTATCAACCGTGTCGCTACATTTCGTAGCAAGACAATATTGAATCTTATCGAATGCGACCACATCCTCAAGCCGGGTCGTGGTGCGGCAGTCCATCCGGCAGGCATCATCGCCGGACGCGCATCCGGACAGGCAGACGAGCGATTGCAGACACGTCCGGATGCGACAGACCGCATCGTCACAAGTCCCGTCCGGACGGCAGCCATCATCGCACAGGCAGACGCCTTGCGCGCACGAAGAAAACGTCAGCCCGGTCACCTCGGCGATCCAGGCGGCGTGCGTGTCCACCCGCGTGTAGATGCCGATCCCGGTCAGGCACGGGTCCCCGGGGGTGGTCGGGCTCTCGGTGCCGGCGGAGACCACCCCGATTTGGGACCACGTCCCGTCCTGGTCCATCTGCAAGAGCCCCGGGCCCCCGGAATCCCCGTGGCAGGTCCCGCTCCCCTCCGGCTCCCCGTAGTAGGCCCCGGTGTCGAACCAGGTCAAGGGCACCGTGGTCATTCTCTTCACCCCGGAACCGGTCTGCTGGACCCCGTTCGAGACGCCGAAGCCCACGTACACAACTGCGGCACCCAGGTGCTGCCCGCGAAGGGACCGCCGGTTGATCGTCACCGGTTCGACCCCGGGGACGTCGGTCTTCAGCCGAACCAGCCCGATGTCATGCCCCACGGTCAGCATGCTGGAGTCGTAGTCCGGGTGGGGGAAGAACTCATCGGCCTGGTACAACTGGCCCGCCGGCGGCGTCCCGCCCCACGACGCGTTCGCGTCCGTCCCCACGTAAAACTTGACGAAAAACGGCAAGATCGGCATCCCCTGGTAAGAACTGATGCAGTGGGCCGCGGTCAGGACCCAGCGAGGGGCGATCAGGGTCCCGGTACAGAAGGGACCCATGTACCCGTATCCGGGGACATCCGCGACCAGGGCGCCGACCGCGGGCCAGTCCGAGGTCTTCTCGCCCCCGACGATCGCACCCCGGACCGGCGAGGGACCGTCCCGCGACCCGGGGGTAGGACCGCAGGCCGTCGTCACGAGCAGCAAGGTCGCCCACGCCGAAACCCAGTCACGCCGATTCATCGAGAGGCTCCAGAGGCGTTCAGCGGCATCCGGATTCACGGACACTTCCGGCCGAGTATCCGGATCGAGGGGACGGTTGTCAAACGTGCCAGGTGGCGACGAAATCCCGGGCCGCCCGCACGAGGGGGTCGGGAGAGGAAGGGGTGAGGGACGCGCCACAAAGGGCCTCGACGAGGGCGCGGCGGAAACCCGCTGGCCGGCTGTAGGGCGCGGCCACCCGGACCCCGAGGCGGGACGCGAGGGCCACAGCCGCGAGTACCAGCGCCTCCCCGATGGACGGGTCGTGGTCGAGGTGCAGGCAGACCGGGAAGCAGGCAGGGAGGTCCGGATAGGCCATGACGACGTTGTATCCCATTGCCGGAAGGTCCTCGGGTCGGCCCTCGGGCAGGACCGACACGATGCGGGCCCCCCCCAAAAGCCCCTCCCCCTTCGTACGCCCATGGAAACGCATGACCTCGTCTCGCGGGACATGGATGGAGGCGCAGGCCCGGGCGATCTCCCGCGCGGTCCTCCCTGCCGTGTGGTCGTGAGCGTCTCGCCCGGACACCAGTGCCCGTGCCAGGTCCAGGGCGGGATGCGAGCCCTCCGGCACCGCGGGGAAGGGCCGCGACACCGCCCGGCGGGACGTGACCGCCACGCAGAACAGGGCGTCCCCGTCCGGTTCAGCGGTGTCGAATCGGCCGCGACCCGTGATGCCGTCCCAGGTGGCGTACGGGTGTCCCGGGTCGTCTCGCGTCCGGAGAACCGGATCGAACCGGCGCCGCAGGCACGACAAGGTGCCCACCAGTTCCTCGCCTTGAAGCGCCGCGACCACGAACCCGTTGGTCACCCGGGCGGCGAAGGTCCCCGCGCCCTGTCCGACCGCCCCCCAGACCGCCTGGTCGAGCCGGGCCGCGGCTGCGAGCAGGTCCGTTTCCCCGGGATCGAGGGTCCGGCAATGGATCTCGGGTGCTTCGAGAAGGAGATTCACCATGGGGGCACTCCCATCCGGCTTCCACTTCCGACACGGGAGTTTGAGCGACTTGTTTCGGTTCGACAAGCATGGATTTCAAACACGGGGCACTCACCTGCGCCGGACCGCGGCGGACGATTACAATAGGGTCATGAGTTTTGGGAGGTCGTCCACCCGGGGGGACTTGATGCGCGCGGGGACGCGGGTTCTCATCGTCGCCGGGCTGCTCGTGGCCGGGTGCGCGGCTTCGACTGCGGGTCCCGATCCGGCAGCGGATCGCGGCGATGAGGGCGACGGGATGGACGCCCTCGCGGACGTGCCGGAGGGGGTGACAGACCGTGACATGGAGGGGCGCTCCGGCGATGGGTCGCTGGACGGAGTCGAGATCTTGTCGGCCAATCCGGACCGCGGCGGAGACGACGGCCCGCCGGACCCCGCCGGCACGGAGGTGCCGGATCGGCCCGACGATGGCCCGGCCGGGCCGGGGGAACCGTGTGTGACCGTGGAGGACTGTGCGGGGGAACTGTTCTGTGACGATGCGTCCGGGGTCTGCGTGGTCTGCCGCGGATCTGCGGACTGCCCGGTCGGGCAGTTCTGCCGCGATGGCCTCTGTGTCCCGTGGGTGTGCGCACCGGGCTCGGCGGTCTGCGAGGGAACGATCCTGAGGACGTGCGGGCAGGATGGCGAGGGGTTCGTCTCCGAGAGGGACTGCGACGACGCGGACCCGTGCACCCTGGGAGACCGGTGCGAGGACCGGCACTGTGTGGGCGGGGTACCTCGGGATTGCGACGACGGTGACCCCTGCACCGCGGATTCGTGTGAACCGGAGGTTGGCTGTCTGCATTCTCCGGTCGAGGGTCTGGCCTGCGATGACCTCGACCCGTGCACATCGGGGGACGTGTGTCAGGCCGTCGGGTGCGCCGGGACCCCACGGGACTGCTCGGACGGCAACCCGTGTACGGACGACCTCTGCGACCCCGCGCGGGGGTGCGTGCACCGGCCCAACCAGGCATGGTGCGACGACCAGGACCTCTGCACCTGGGGGGACCGTTGCGAACTTGGAGTCTGCCGCGGGTCCCCGAACACGGCCTGCGACGATGGGGACCCATGCACCGAGGACCGTTGCGAGGCGGGGGCCTGCGTCCACTCCCCGCTCCCGGACTGCGGACCGTGCGAGGACGACAACGACTGCGACGACGGGAACCCCTGCTCATCGGATGCGTGCGTGACGGGCTCCTGCGAGCACGTGCCCTCACCGGACCCCGGATGCTGCGCCGGCGACGAGGAGTGCGACGACCTGGACGGATGCACGACCGAGGAGTGCGCCGGCGCCCCGTTCGGGACCTGTCGCCGCCGGGCCGTTTCCGGACCTGCCTGCTGCACGGTCGAGACCTTCGCCGCCGGATTCCCCGGGGGGGACGCGCAGGGCTTCGTCCTGGATGCGCCGCGGGGCCAGGTGGGCTGGAACCTGCTGGACACCGGCCTCTCGACGTCGCCTCCATGGTCCCTGTATTACGGCAATCCCGATACGCTCGACTACTCGACCGGGGAGTCCGCCAACGCTGGGGCCGCCTGGAGCCCGGAGGTCCTGCTTCCGGCCGCGGTGGGGGTGACCCTCCGGTTCTGGGTCTGGATGGACGTGGAAACCTCCGAGGACCTGGACGTCCTGGTCGTGGACGCGCTCACGGATGTCGGGGAATTCGTCGTGTGGGAGAAGCCGTGGGACTTCCCCATGAAGGCCTGGCAGGAGGTCGTGATGGACATCTCGGCCCTCCAGGCCCATCCCGCGCGGTTCCGGTTCACCTTTGACACCCGGGACGGATACGGAAACGGCGGACGAGGAGTCTATCTGGACGACATCCGCGTGACCAGCACCTGCAAGCCGGTCTCGTGCGCGACCGACCTGGATTGTCGCTCGGTCGGCATGGTCGGGTCGTGCCAGGCTGGGTCCTGCAACTTCGGGGAGGTCCAGGCTACTGTGCTCGCGTTCGGCGGATTCGGCGCAGGACCCGGGCAACTCCAGTCCCCTTTTGACGTGGCCACGGGGCCCGAGGTCGCCATGGTTGCCGACCGCGACAACCACCGCGTCCAGGTCTTCGGGCTGGACGGGACGGTTCGCTTTTCCTTCGGGACGCCGGGGTCCGGAGACGGCCAGTTGAAAAACCCCCACGGGCTCGCGCTCTCGGGAGACCGCGTCTATGTGGCCGACACGGGGAATCATCGGATTGGGGTCTTTTCCAGGATGGGCGTCTTCCTGTTCTCCTTCGGAGGCCAGGGGACCGATCCGGGCCGATTCCAGGAGCCGAAGGACGTCGCCATGACGGCGGACGGGGGCGCCGCCTACGTTGCCGACACCTCCAATCACCGGATCCAGGTCTTCGACCCGGAAGGGGGCTTCGTGCTGGCGTTCGGAGAGTACGGAAAGAAACCCGGGCAGTTCCGCAGCCCCTCCTGCGTGCTGGCGGCCTCCGACTTCCGCGTGTTCGTGTGTGACACCCAGAACCAGCGAGTCCAGGTCCTGACCTGGGACGGGAGTCCCGTCACGAGCCTCCAGGCCAGCGGCGATCTCGCGCTCGACAGCCCCTACGGACTAGCCCTGCGTCCCGACGGCCTGGTCGTCGTCTCGGATACCCTGCATCACCGGCTGGTGACCTTCTCGGCCGAGGGGGTTCCGTGGGGTGTGTTCGGGGCCTACGGGACGGGGGTGGGAGAGTTCCGGTTCCCGATGGGGATGGCCCACAGCGCAGATGGGCGCCTCTTCGTGGCGGACACGTCGAACCACCGGGTCGTCGTGGTGAAGAAGACCGCGTTCCCCTAGACCTCACGACCTTGCCGGTCCGTGAGGTCTCACCTTCGGCGGCCCACGACGAGCCGCCGACCAGCGGCCGAAACCCCCCGTTTCTTTGCCCCTGATCTGGTTCAGTGGCCAGCCCTCAGTCACCGGCCTTCACCGGCCCCGCCATCACGGATGGCGCCAGCCTCCGGATCGTCTTGGGTCCGATCCCCTTGACGCGTCTGAGGTCATGCACGCTCCGAAACGGCCGCCGCCCGCGTTCCTCCAGGATGGCCCGCGCCTTCTTGGGCCCGATTCCCGGCAGCCGCAGCAGGTCCTCGTAGGAGCAGGCATTCACGTCCAGTGGCGGCCCGTCTGGCTCCGGCCGGCTCGTCGTGTCCTCCGGTCGCCGGGCCAACTCGATGTCCCGGCCAGGGCCCCGTCTCTCCGCCCGAGCCTTCCCCCGGGCGTCTGTTCCCCTTGCCATGAACGCCGGGGGCCCTCCGCCGGGCCATGTCACGCGCTCGATCACCTCCGGCGCCGCGGCGACCGCGGGTCCGGATCCCATGAACGACGTCAGGAGCAGGAACGGGACGACCAGGAACCACATGTGAGGTGCCTCCGCAACGAGTCACCCCGCCCGGATGCGAGGGCCGTGCCACGCGCCTGCCTCCGAAACCACTTCATTCAACCCGTCGAAATGGCAGACCTTTTCTGGATACGCGTTCCCGGACCCGCTTCCTCCAATTTGGACATCTGTCCAAGTGTCCTTGGACACCTGTCCAGACCGTCCCCCGGATCGCACCTATCCCACGTCATCCAGGGGCCGCACCCTGAAGCGGACTCCCAGGTCCTCCGCCAGTCGCCGGCACGCCTCGATGTCCAGATCCGGCAGGGCCACGACCGTGGCCGTGACGGCGGGCATCACCTCGCGGGCCCGGCGCAGGAAACCGCAGACGGCCTCGAACGCGGCCTCTTGAAACCGAGAACGACAGTAGCGGGCGTACGTCGCGGCATCCGGGGCATTCAGGCTCACGCTGACCTCGTCCACGAGCCCGGCGAGTTCCCCCGCGACGTCCCGCCCGTGGACCAGGTTCGCGAGGCCATCCGTGTTCACCCGGATGTGTCGGACCCCGGCCGCCCGCAGCCGCCTGGCCAGTTCCTTCACGACCTCCGGCCTCAGGAGGGGCTCGCCGTATCCGCAGAATACCACCTCCCGGAACGTCCCCAAATTCTCGGCGCTCAGTGCGGCCCACAGGTCCTCGACGGCGGGGTCGCGTCCGATCCTCAGGTTGTGACCCTTGACCACGAAGTCCCGGAACTTCCCGCAGAAGGTGCAATGTAGCGTGCACCGGTTGGTCAGGTTGACGTACAGCGAGTCCCGGATCGCGTAGGTCAGCCTCGGGGCCATGACCTGGCCGCCGTCGAGCCCGAACAGGCGCCGGGCGTTGACCTCGGTGATCCTCGCGACGTCCTCCGCGCTCAGGCCCCTGATCCGGGCGATGGCCTCCACCGTGTACCGGACGAACGCCGGCTCGTTGCGCTGCCCCCGCAGGGGCACCGGGGCCAAAAACGGCGAGTCGGTTTCGACCAGAAGCCGTTCCACGGGGAGTCTCCTCGCGACCTCGATCAGCCCCCCCGCGTTCCGGAACGTCACCACCCCCGGGATCGACACCAAAAACCCGAGGGCCGCGTATCGCAGGGCCGTCTCCAGGTCCCCGGTGAAGCAGTGGATCACGCCGGCCCTCTCCCCGAGCCGCGCCCCCTCCAGGACCGCCAGCACGTCGGCGTGCGCCTCGCGGCAGTGGACCACCAGGGGCATCCCGGCGTCCGCCGCCATCTCGACCTGCCTCCGGAAGGCCCTCAACTGCCCGTCCCGCGACGAGAGGTGATGGTGGAAGTCGAGCCCCGTCTCCCCCACGGCCACCACCCGCCCGTCCCCCAGCAGGCGCTCCAGCGCGGCGAAGGACTGGCCGTCCGCGCGGTCCGCGTCGTGGGGATGCACGCCGACCGAGGCCCACACCACGCCCTCGTGCCTCCCCGCGACCTCCACCGCTTCCGCCATCACGGCCGGGTCCGACCCGCTCCCGATGGTCACAATGCCTGATACCCCGGCCTGCCGGGCCCGCGCGATGGTCGCGTCCACCTCCTCTCCGAAGAACTCCCTCGACAGATGCGCGTGGGAATCGAAGAATCGCGCCCGTTCGGTCATGGGGGTCAGGTCCGGTCCTCGAGGTCCGCAAGGTCCGCGGCCACGAGGTCCTCCGTGACCTCCCCCTCCTCCGCGGGACCCTCCGTCCCCTCGTCCCCCCACTTCACGTCTCCCAGGGGAAACTCCTCGACCACACCCGGACCCAGCAGAACCTTGACCGCCCCCCGCATGATCAGGACGTCGCGCACCTTCCCCTCCCCCTTCGGCGTCGTCACGATGCTCCCGACCTTGGGAAACTGCCGCCGCATCTCGCAATAGACGTCCTGCTCGTAGGCGAGGCAGCACATCAGGCGCCCACACACGCCGGACACCTTCTGGGGGTTCAGGACCAGCCCCTGGGTCTTGGCCATCCGGATGGTCACCGCCGAGAACTCCCGCAGGAACGTGGCGCAGCACAGAGGCAGTCCGCATGGCCCGACCCCCCCCGTGCACCGCGTCTCGTCTCGCACCCCGATCTGCCTCAGTTCGATCCGCGCTCGCAGGGCCCCTGCGAGGTCCCGCACGAGCGCCCGGAAGTCCACCCGCCCCGGGGCCGTAAAATAAAAGATGACGCGCGAGTCCCCCTGGACGACCTCGACCTGGGACAGATGCATGTCCAGGCCATGTCGCTTCACCTCCCGCAAAAAGACGGCCCTCGCCTCCTCCTCCCGGCCCTCGACCCGACCAAGGACCGCCTCCCGCTCGCCGGGCTGCAACCTGCGCACCACTCGAAGGAACGCGTCCGGGGCCAAGGCGCGCCTCGACGACGCCGTGAGCGCACTCGCGAGCACGTCCCCGCGATCCGTCCGGACCATCAGCACGTCGGCCCGACTGAACCGCACCTCGTCGGACGCGGCCAGGACCACCCGACCCGTCCTCAGGAGCCGGACCCATCCCGCCTCCACGACACGGACGGCCGACCCCTTCGCCACCGTCTCAGCGGCCTCCGCATCCCGCGGCCAGGGTTCCCTCGCCGTTCCTCCCACCGCCATCTTCCCCTACTCCCCTCGTCCGGGCGCGTCCCCGCTCTCCAGGGGGCCCGCTGGCGTCGCCTCGAGCGTGGCCTCCAGGCGATGGGTGCGGTCCTTCTGGATCACCACGGCGCGAATCCACCGGTCGTATCCCGGCTTCTCAAGCCTCACGAGCACCTTTCCCGCGGGCAGCCTCACCTTTTCGAGAGGCGTCACCCCCACCTCCCGGTCGTCCACCCACACGGTCACCCCCTCGGCGGGGACCGGGACGACCTCCAGAAATCCAAACGCGGGCTTCAGCGGGAGCGCGGCCATCATGCGGACCGGCTCGTCCGCGCGGACCGTCACCGTCTCGCGATGAACCTCGCAGTCCGGGTGCCGGAACTCCACCGCGTATTCCCCGACCGGCAGGACGAGGTCCGGCAGCGGCGTCTGCCCCACGAGGACCCCGGACACAGAGACCTCGGCCCCGGCCGGCTCGCTCTGGATGGAGACGCGCCCGGTCTCCCCTTTCCTCTCGCACTCCTTCAGGGCCGCCTTCGCGGTCCGGTCGTCGTCGGTCCCCGGGCTCAGGTACAGGAAGCCCCGGAAATACAGCAGCACGTCCCGGCACCGCTTCAGGTGTCTCGCCACGTTCCCCGCGTTGAAGTAGGCGTCCAGTTCCCCGGGGTCGGCGGCCACGGCGGCCCTGAACGCCTCCAACGCCCGGTCGTAGGCCCGCTTCTTCAGCGCCTGCACTCCCTTCCGGTGCCAGGTCCGGTACGGTGTCTCGTCGGCCAACGCGGTCGAGCCCCACACAGCCGCGACCACGATCAGTACGACCCCCCGGTGACCCTTCATCGCCCCCCCTCCCTCGACCGCGGGCCCCCTGTCCTCGCGGCCGAGGCGTCCTCGTCCCGTGACCCGGCTCCCACCTCGCGATAGACCGTGAAGCGACGCGCCGTGGCTCGGTCCTTCCCCTCGATGGCATAGACTGCCAGGTCATTGCGCCCCTCCTCGAGCGGGACCGCCGTCTCGAACGGGACGATTAGCCCGCTCCCCCCCCCGTCCCTCGCCCAGAAGAACACCTTGTCGTTCCCCCGGAACACAAGGATCTTCCTCCGGACGCGCCCCCCGTCGTCGCCTCCGTCGAAGCGAACCCGCCCGGCCAGGGTCAGCCGGTCGCCCACCGGCCGATCGAGGCCCGTCTCCGGAGGCCCCATCACGATCGCAGGCATGACCGACCTGGCCAGGGAGGACGCCGGCAGCGGCGGATACCGGACGACATCGTTCAGCGGTTCCACGTCCCTCGCCCGGATGAAGGCGAACCCTCCGGCGTCCATCTCGACCCGGTAGTAGTCCCCGAGGCGCCCGAGTGCGCGCAGCAGGAAACCCGGTCCGACCCGAGCGAGGACCGGCCCGTCCTCGGAGGCCGACGCGAGGACCGCCGCGTCCGTCGCGTGCACTCGCAGGGCCTGCTGTGACGTGACGAACGGCACCGGAGGCCCCTTGACCACCGAGAACGACCGCTCTTCCGCCAGGTACTCCCGGAGTTTCTGGTCCAGGATGCCGACCTCCAGCCGCACCTGCTCCAGGTCGGCCCCCGCGCGGACCTCCACCGTGAACCGGGCCTCCACGGTCTGTCCCGGGGCGATCCCCTCCTTGAAGGCCTGCCGTCCCTGCCGGACATAGACCCCGTCCCCGCTCCGGTTGCGCAAGGTCATGAGTACGTCCCGCGCTGGCCCCTCTCCGACGTTTTCCACCTCGACCACGAAGTCCACGGTCTCGCCAGGGTCGATCAGTCCGTCCGCGTCGCCGGCTACGTCCTGCACGCGCACCGAGTACGCGAAACGCGGCCTGGGCATGCCCCTCGTGGCCACCGTCACCGGTGGAGGCCGAGGGCCCTCGACATCGCCCTGGTACACCGCGAAGTCCACGCGGTCCAGACGGTCCCACGAGTCGCTCGACACCCGGACCTTCTGCTCGCGCGCCACCGCCTGTCCCGGCTCGATCCGCCCGAACAAGAACTCCAGTCCATCCAGCGCGGGGTGGTCCGACACCGTCGTCACGTGCACGCGGTACAGGGGCTGCCCGGCACGGTTGCGGGCCACGAGCCGCACCCGCGCATCCGTCCCCGCCTGAAGGACCTTCCCCTTTTCGATGTGCCACGCGAGTTCCACGGGGCTGCCCGGCTGGACCGGGCCCGCGCTCCAGTCGATCCCGTGCTCCCGCAGCGCCGTCACGATCCGCTCGTCCTGGCGGGCCAGGATCGCCTTCAGTTCGTCTTCGGCCTCGCGCAAGGCCGAGGCCCGCCCGCTGGACCGGATGGCCCGGACCACGGCCTCCGACACGTCAATTACCTCGTCCCGCTCGAACCGGTCTTCGCGGATCGGGGGTTCATCCGAATCGTCCTCGTCCTCTCCTCCCTCCCGCGCCGTCTCGAAGACCGGGAGATGAAACCGCGGCTCCTCGTCGGGCACCGGTCCGAACGGCTTGAGTTTCCGCTTCGGGTCGCGTTCGGCCCGCTGCTCCCGCGTGCCCAGGGACGCGCGTTCGCGGCCAATGCGGACGGGGACCAGGTCCACGTCCGGCGCGATACCCACGCCCTGGATGGACCATCCGCCGGGCGTCAGGTACTGGGCGACTGTCAGTTTCAGCGCCCCCTGGCCCACCTCGTACAGGACCTGCACGGTCCCTTTCCCGAAGGTCGTGTCCCCGATCACGATCGCCCGGTCGTTGCCCTTCAGGGCGGCGGCCACGATCTCGGCCGCGCTCGCGGTTCCCCCGTCCACCAGGACCACCATGGGCACGTCGGGGAACGGGGTCTCGCGGCTTGCCTGGTACTCCTGGCGCATCCGGTTGCCCTCCCCCTCGGTGATGACAAGCGTGCCCTTGCGCACGAAGAGGTCCGCGACCTCGACCGACTGTTCGAGGAGGCCTCCCGGGTTCTCGCGCAGATCCAAGATCAGCCGCTCCAGCGCCCCCTGTTTCTTGAGATCTCGCAGGTGGCGCAGGAGGTCGTCCCTCGTGTCCTCCTGGAAGTGACGGATGCGGACGTATCCGACCCCCTTGCCGAGGACCTCGCTTGTCACGGACTCGATGTGGATCTCCGCCCGAGTCAGAGTGAACGCGCGCGGTTCAGCCCATCCCTTGCGCATCACCCGGATGGTCACGTCGGTGCCGGGCTCTCCTCGCAGTTTGGTGACCGCGTCCGTCAGGAGCATGTTCAGGGTGGTCTCATCCCCGATGTCCGTGATCTGGTCGAGCGACTTCAACCCAGCCCGTTCCGCCGGGGTTCCGGGCAACACCGAGACCACGGTCACGACTCCGTTCCGGGTCGTGATGACGATGCCCAGACCGCCGAACCGGCCCTCCGTGTCCAGTTTCATCTGGCTGTAGGCCCGGGGCGGCAGGAAGACCGAGTGCTCGTCGAGTGGCGAAAGCATCCCGTTGATGGCCGCGTATTCGATCTCGTCCTCCTCCGCGTCCTCGGGGAGGTAGGAGGCGATGAACTCGAAGATATCCAGCAGTCGCCAGTTCATCTCGTAGAGGTCGGACACACCCCCGATCTGGAACGTCCGATTCTGGTCTCCGACCCGGACGCCCACGGTGCGGGCCGCTTCGGGGTCATCGGGGTCCGGGGTGGCCATCACCTCGGGGACCAGGGCCTCGACCGACTTGAGGGCCCCGATCAGCATGGGGACGGGCCGGATGCGCGCCGGGGACACGTAGTTCGAGCGGATGTACCCGATGCTCCGGGTCAGAAGCCGGAGTCTCTCGAGGCTCGACCGCGAACGTTCGCCCGCCTCGGCCTGGGTGACCAGGCGAGTCTCGAACAGGACGGACCGGCTCTCGAAGCGCAGATTGAACAGGCTGTAAATGATCAGGCCCGCGGCCACCAGGAGGGTGACCAAGCGGACGGCGCCCCTCAAAAATTTCATGCGCCCTTCCTGCGGGTCCCGCGGAGACATGGCAATGAAATCCTAGCGCCGGTCAGGCCTGCGCGCAAGGAAACCGGCCCGGCTCGGCAGCGGCAAGCGGGATGGAACCGCATCCGGGGATCCCCAATTCGTCGGGTCCTCGCGGTTTCGAGGGCGCTTGCCAGAGGCTTCGACCCGACGATCAGGGGGACCGCCCACGGGGACCGCCCACTGGCTCGTAGCCGAATCGATGAAAGCCCATCCTTTCTAAAGGTTGTCTCGAACTGCCCCCGCTCTGCAAACGCGGGACTCCTTGCCGTACAAGTCCTTGATTTCGCCCACGCCCGCGCCTACGCCCACGGTGGAAAAGGTCCTCGACGGCCCACTCGTTGACAATCCTCCCGAGAGGACGACCTCCTCACATACGAACAGGACGCGGACGCACTGCTCGGCCGAGGGACGGACGGTCCGTGGGCGGCCTCGTGGTTCGGACGGCGCAAGGACCTGATCGCGGACCGGGTTGGCCACTGGATCGAGTGCGCGACGCCGGGGGAGGCGCGCAGGCACCTGTGGGCACTCCTCGGGGCGGCCGGTCCGCGCCGGGTCGGACGGGACCCGTTTCGCCTGCTCGTCGAGACGACCGCGCTGGTCACCGCCTACTGCTGGTATTCGCCTTGATCCAGCGAGGTGCCGGACCCTGCCGCGTACACCCGGTGGTACCCCGTACTTTCCACGAACTCCCCGAGTATCCGCCCTTTCTCCTTCCGACCCGCTTTCCGGTACCGCACCGCGTATTCCTTCGTCACCACCCGCCTCTCTCCCATTGTCAGCCTCCTCTGCGCCTCCCTGGTCTTGCCCCAGGGAGTGACTATCCCCCACTTCTTCCTCTCCCTTTCAGAAAGATTTCCTTCATGACGCAACGATGCCCCTTCGACAAGATTCATCGTGACACAACTCGGGTCCTTGACGCTCGGATTGCGCAACGGATACGCTTGCGGCGCGAGCGCGTGGCATCCGGGGTTCCCGGGTCGTTTCGGCGGAGGTGACGCATGAAGGTGTGGGCAGGTTCCCTGGTGACACTGGCGGCGGTGCCGGTGGTCGCGTGCGGCGGCGGGAGGGGTGGCAACGGACCCACGCCCACCGACCAGGACCCTGGACCGGACGTGGGAAGCGACCAGGTCGTGTTCCGGGGGGTCCTGGTGGACTTCAAGTCCAAGACCCCCAAGGAGGGCGTGAACCTCGAGGTCCTCGACAACGACACGGGCCAGCCGCTGGACCCCGCGAAGTACCCGCCGTTCAAGTCCGGTGCCGGCGGGGAGATCGAACTGGCCTTCCCGCGCGACCTTCCCCTCGTCGCGTTCAAGGCCTGGGGGAAGGATGTCTCTGGCTATTTTGACTTCAAAGAAACTTACCTGTTCAACGTCCCGACCGACGCGCAGGACAAGCGCGTCTATGCCGTGGACCGCCTGACCTATTACACCGCCCTGAGCGTGTCGTTCGTCGAAGACGCCGACCCCGCGACCCTGGGACACCTGGCCGGGACCGTCTACTGGGTCAACCCGAACGGGGACGAGGAGTTCGTCGGGTGTCTGCGCATCGAGGTCCGGGATGATCAGGGGAACCTGTTGAAGGAGAAGACGAACGACGATGGCAAGGGCATCTGGGCCGCGATCCGGTACTTCGACGTGGACAAGGACATGCCGACGAACCTGAAGTGCTCGGACATGACCCACCACCTGAGCAGCCGGTACCTGATCGCGAACCTTCCCGACGGGAAGTACACGGTGTCGGCCGTGTCCGTGGACACGGGCCAGCCGCTGGCCGAGGTCACGGTGCGCGCCTTCCCGGGCGGCATCTCGGTCGGGAACTTCTACCTGACCACGGACCAGTTCCCCGCGAATCCGACCCCGGCGCGCGCGGAATGCGAGCGCCATGACCCGTGCTCCGGGCAGTACGAGTGAATTCGTTGAGGCGACGCATCGCCATCCGAGTGCTGGTCGTGGCCTCGGCCGTATCCGGGTTTTCCGCGGCATGGGCGGATGGGATCGATTCCGGCGACTCCGTCCGGGTCCACGGCTTCATCCAGAATCAGACCGGCGTCTTCATCGCCCCCGACGACAGCGCGACCGAGGAGTACCAGGCTTACCCGGGCGCGCCCCGCGAGCGATTCCCATCCAACCACGGAGACAAACTGGGCCGCCTTTCAATGCTGCGCAACACGCTGCAGGTCGAGGCGGACTGGGCGCCATTGCGACGGCTGTCCTTGCACGCGACGTTCCGGGGCGTGACCGGCCCGCCGCTCGCAGTGGACAAGGATGCCCAGCCCCCCCACATCCCCGGGGACGTCGCCGCCTTCGACCAGCGCCGGGACTGGGTCGCGGAGCACTTTTACAACGAGGCGGACCTGCGCGAGTTCTACCTGGACGTACGACCCGTGGACGCCTGGTCCCTGCGCATCGGGCGCCAGCAGGTGGCCTGGGGCGAGGCCGGGCAGTACCGCCTGCTGGACTGCGTGAACCCGATCGACAGCACGTGGCACTTCGGGCCGCTCGAATCCTTCGAGGACCAGCGCATCCCCTTGTGGATGGTGCGCTCGCTCGTGGACGTCCCGCCCCTCGCCGGGGCACTGGAGGTCGTCTGGATCCCCATGGTCCCGGTCATCGAGCGGCCCGAGGACACCGTCACGGTCCCTTTGAGCATGGTCGGGGCCTGGGGCCTGCCGCCGACCCCGCGCCAGGGCGACGTCTCGGTCACCACGGCGAAGATCCACCGCCGCATCTTTCGGTATCCGGAACAGACCCCGGCGAACAGTCGCGCCGGGGCGCGCTGGGTCGGAGAAATCAGCAATTTCTCGTATTCGCTCGTGTACTTCTACGGGCACCAGTTGAGCCCGCCCATCCCGGATCGCTACATCGTGAGCCCCGCGTGGAGCGGAGTGGACGTGGAACTCGTCTTCCCGAAGCAGCACCTGGCCGGGTTTTCGATCCAGACCGCGCTCCCCTTCCCGGTCTCGACTTTGATGCGGTTCGAGATGCTTATTGAACCCGACCGCACCTATCCCATGTATTCTGAAATGAAGAAACTCGCGAAGGAACCAACCTCCGGCGACCCGCGCACCATCGCCCGGTTCGAACGCAAACGGAAATTCACGCTGGATTACGCCTTCACGATCCAGCAGCCTGCGGTCCTGCGCTTCCTGAACCCGGACGACATCATCGTCTTCGCCCTTCAGTTTTTCCACTCGTGGATCGCAGACTTCGACCCCGCCTCAGTCGCGGACTGCGCCTCGGTGCGCGGGGACTGCATTCTGGAGGTCCCGGGCTACGACAGCACCCTGATGCGGCGGCACCACTTCCGCCTGGGCGGGTCCCTGTTCACGTCGTACCTGAACGGCATGATCACGCCGCGCGTGTCCGGGGCGTGGGTCTTCGCGGCAGACGGGTGGCGACGGAACTTCAAGGACGGCGGGGGGTTCCTGAGCGTGGGCGTGGACCTCGCCTTCGGCCGGCACTGGAGGCTCGGGGTCGCGGTCGCCCAGTTCTTCGGGGACGACCCCTACTACGGGATGGGCTTCTTCCGGGACCGGGACGAGGTCAACCTGAAGGTGAGGTACCAGTTCTGATGACCTGGTTTGCTCGAATGATCGCGGTCGCGGCGGTCGTGGTCCTCGCGCGGGGGGCGCGGGCCCACGAGGCGCCTGGGGCGGTGGTCCAGGCCCGGGGGGACGGACCGCCCGAGTCGCTCGACGCGACGACCTGGACCCTGGCGGTGGGGTTCGAGCCGGACGTGCAAGGGGCCCCGGAAGCCGGGACGGTCGTCGGGGCGGCCAACGTCGAGGAATACCGGGCATGCATCCCGGACTCGGTCGCGACCCTCGTGCGGGATCGCGGCCTGTCCATCGAGGTCTCGGAGTACCGTCCGATGCACCCGTCGCGGGGTTACATGGAGGCCACCCGGGCCGCCTGGGGACGCGCCCGCGCCGTCGAGACAGGGGGGAGCATCCGGAGGCGCGGGATCGAGGGCTACGCGGGGGGGCTGCCGTTCCCGAGACCCGGCACCGGGCTCGAGGCGATCTGGAACGCGTTCTTCGCCTACCAGGGGGACGACGGGTGGGTGCGGTTTCGCGCCTACTGGGTCTCGGCCTCACGCGGGGTCGAGCGCACCGAGGACTGGTCGTGGTCCTATATCGTTCGGGGCATGGACCGCACGGACGTGGACCCGAGGCCCCACCTCCCGGCGTTCGAGGGTCGCGGCATCCGCTACGCGTCGCTCGCCGCGTGCGAGGCCCCGGACGACAAGGCCGGCCTGCTCGCCCTCATGTTCCGTCACGACGAGCCCGTGGACCAGCGGGGATACTTGTGGGTCCCGGCCCTGCGCCGAGCGCTCAAGATGGTGTTCGGGGCCCCCGGCGTCCCGTGGAACGCCTCGGACATGCTCTTCGAGGACATCCGCGGTTTTTCGGGCCACCCGGAATGGTGGGATTGGACCCTGGTCGGGACCCGCACGATCCTGGCCCCGATGCACGCGGGGGTGAGGATCGGGCCCGGCGAGACCGAGAAGGCAGTGGACTTCGGGTCCGCCCCGCACTGGAACCCCCGGGTCCAGTGGGAGCCGCGGCCCGTCCATGTGGTCGAGGGGCGGCCGAAGTTCTGGACCTCGTTGTACGGACGGGTGGTCCTGTACGTGGACGCGGAGACGTTCCTGGTGCCCCTGAAAGAGGGGTATGGCCGCGACGGGTCCCTGCGCAAGGTCGTGTTGCACGCGTTCAACGCCTCCCCGGACGAGGACTCGGAGCCCCCGGCCCTGGCCCTGGCCCTGGCCGTGGACCTCCGGCGCGACCACGCGACCCTGCTCTTGACCTGGGAGACGCGGGCCAACGTGGGCTTCCGAGCAGAGGACTTCTCCCAGGCTGCGCTCCTGCGGATGGGACGTTGAGGGGCTGGTCCGGTCGGGCGCGGCCACCAGACCTCGCCGTAACGTGAACCACGTGGACAAGGGAGCCCGAAATCGCGTACCGTTTCGCCGGCCGGGTTGAGGGGAACCCGGCCGGGACCCGGTGGAGGCGAAGAATGACGAGACGACGGGTGGTCGCATGGGCGGTCATGGTCGCGGGCGCGCTGGTCGCGTGCGGCGGCGGTGACGGGGGTCCCAACGATTCAGGTTCCGGGACGGACGCGGCGGCCGAGACCTCGCGGGATGTCCCGGATGCCGCCGAGGCGGTCGGGGATGCACAATCCCCGGACGACGCGAGCGCTCCGGGCGACAAGACGCCCCCGGGCGAAGACGTGGCCGCGGACGCGCCCCCCGACATTGACTGGCCGTCCCTGCCCAGGCTCCCCGCGGGCAAGGTGTTCACCACGCGTTACGCCGCCGCCGCGGCCTGGCGCGACATCACGCCGGCCTACGACCTCTACATGGGGGGCTTCGGCTTCTGCGGGGGGGACGCGAAACTCTGCCGCGAATCGGAGGGCGTGCACGACCCGCTTGAGGTCCACGTGGTCGTCCTCGCGGACACCGAGACCGGCGAGGCCGTGGCCTTCGCGGGGGTGGATTCGGTGGGGCTGTTCCTGTGGGACCAGCGCCTGATGCACGAGGCGGTCCAGATGCGGCTGTACCAGGACTTCGGCGTGTTCTTTGACGGCCCGCGCCTGATGGTGAACGCGAGCCACTCCCACGCGGCCCCGGACACCGCAGGCCTGTGGGGGCCGATGTTCGGCGTGCCCCGGGACGAGGCGTACATTGCCCTGCTGCGCGACCGGACGGTGGACGCCGTGGCCGAGGCCTTCGGGGCCCTGGACGACGTGGTCCTGACGTGGGCGAAGGGGTCGTCGCCGAACGGGACGGACGGGACTCCGCCGGTGGTCGAGGACCGCGACCTGTTCGTGGTGCGAGGGACGCGGCCTGACGGAGAGCCGGTCTTCACGCTCACGCGCTGGTCGAGCCACCCCACGGCCTACGGGTCCAAGAACAACGGACTGTCGTCCGACTGGGTCGGGCCGTTCCGGCTGCGCATGGAGGAGGAGTTCGGCGGGGTCGCGGTTTTCATGAACGGGAACCTGGGCGGGACGTACCCGGACCGGCCGACCGAGTGCGGGCTCGCGGAAGAGGCGTATCCGGACGGCTGGAAGGACCCGGACTTGTCCCCCGCGGACTTCATGAAGGTCACGTGCACCGGGTACCAGGTCGCGAACAACGCGATCGTCGCGATGCAGGACCCCAGGCCCGTGGCCGAGACCGGCATCGAGTTCCGCCACACGACCTTCGGCTTCTACCCGGCCAACGCCACCCTGCTGTTGGCGGCCAAGGTGGCTGCGGTCCCCTTCGCGTGGGGCGACCCGGAGGCCCTCCTGTCGGACGACCCGCCCGACATGGTCACGGAGTTCAGCCTGGCCCGCGTCGGGGACCTGACCTTCCTGACGATGCCCGGCGAGTCGTTCCCGGCGTTTGGCGAGGCGGCCGCGGAGGTCCTGGTCCAGGCCGGGTACGAGAACCCCGTCATCCTGGGCATGACCCAGGACTGGCTCGGCTACCTCCTGACCGAGGAGCAGTGGAAGGACATGGAGTTGTCGTACCACCAGGGCCTGTCCCCGGGGAAGAAGGTCGAGCCCGCCTACCTCGCGGCCCTGCGCGCGCTCGTGGGACTCCCGCGGTGATTCACGGTCCTCCGGGTCTTGAGATGTCGTGGAGGACCCAGGTCTCCCCCCTCGCGACCCGGGTGGTGGGAGGCGGTCCGGACCGGCCCATGGCCCGCGCGTCCGCGAGGTCCAGGACGAGCCAGCGGCACCCGGAATCGCGCAGAATCCGGGCCCGGTCCTCCCAGGTC
>FWPU01000426.1_pt1 | contig 34999 bp, 32 predicted proteins | sample 2228361 | NCBI WGS metagenome assembly FWPU01 (sample SAMEA103939777, study PRJEB20133) | metagenome
GCAGAAACGCGGTCGATCGAGGGCGGATTGAGGATCGAGTCCATCATCGACCAGGGCTATCACCACCTGCATATGTCCCTGAGGCTGCATGAAACCGCCCATCACACCGAAACTGGCAAAGAGTTCCTCGCTGCCCAGGGCCCCAGCCCAGGTTGCCATGGCCGGGATGATGGTATGGTAAGGCCTTTTCCCTGGTGCCAGGGCGTTGGGATGTGCGGGGTCGAGGCTGAAATTGTGGCCGCGGTTTTGCAGGGTAAAGCCCCAGCCGCGGGGGACGATCCCGGTGCCGAACCCCATGTAGTTGCTGTTGATAAAAGAGCAGGCATTCCCTTCGCCATCGACCACCGAAAGATAGACGGTATCGGAGGCGCGTCCTGAGAGATGGTTTGCTGCACCTCTCAGTCCAGGTTTCTGATCCAGGGTGGCACGCAAGGGGTTGATCAGTTTCCGGCGCTCAGCGGCGTAATCTTTGGAGAGCAGTTGGTCCAGCGGTGGAGGGTTGAAAGCCGGGTCAGCCACGAACCAACGGGCATCGGCGAAAGCCAATCGCATGGCTTCGATCTCCAGATGGAGGCGCTCCGCCGAGAGGGGAGGCGTATCTTTGAGTGAAAAGCCTTCCAAGATGTTGAGTGCCAGCAGGGCAGCTAGCCCCTGCCCGTTAGGAGGGCATTCCCAGATGCGCAGGTCGCGGTAAGTTGTCTGGATTGGCACCTCCCAGGTGCTTTGATGAGCTGCCAGGTCGGAGGTGGTCAGGCAACCACCCGCGGAAAGAACGGCGGCAGCGATGGCTTCTGCGATCTCGCCCTGATAGAAGGCATCCTTCCCGGCCTCCGCCACGCGCCGGAAGGTGCGCGCCAGCCCCGGGTTGCGGAAGATCTCCCCCGGGCGCGGGGCATGCCCGTCGATGGTCAACTCCAGGCCGCCAGGAGACTGACGCAGCTGGCGCTCGACACCCCGTTTCCAGAAATAGGCTGTGATCGGTGCAACCGGAAAACCTTCCTCGGCGAGGCGGATAGCTGGAGCGAGTACCTTCTCAAGGGTGCTGCGTCCATGTCGTTCGATCAGATCACACCAACCCGCGCAGGCGCCTGGGACGGTGATCGTGTATGGATGATATGGGGGCAGGGAACTTCCAAAACCCTCGCGTTGGAGGCGTTCGATAGATAGAGCAGCGGGGGCACGCCCGGAGCCGTTCAAAGCGGTGATTTTGCGGGTGGCTGCGTCGAAGTAGAGGGCAAAGCAGTCACCTCCGATCCCGGTGGAGGTCGGCTCGGTGACATTGAGCGCGGCAGCTGTTGCCACCGCAGCGTCGGCAGCGTTGCCACCGGAAGCCAGCACTTCCAGACCGGCGGCTACGGCTAAAGGCTGGGAGGTTGCTACCATCCCGCGCCGACCGATGACCGGAGATCGGCGCGAGGTAAATTCTAGGTTAATCTGTGACTTCAATATCGCCTCCTGGGAGCACCTCACCTATCTCCCACAGGACCTGACCGACCTCGGCGGCGCGGGCGAACAGAGTCTCGACCTGGTTTGACGGCACACTTAGCAAGAGCCCGCCGCTGGTCTGGGCATCAAAGAGCAGCATCTGGGAGGGTTCATCAATCTTCGGGGTAAATCTCACGTGCGGGCCGAAATACTGGCGGTTATCCAGCGAACCTCCCGGAAAGATCCATTCCTGGGCGTAGCGGTGTGCGCCTCTGGTGAAAGGGACGCGGCTGAAGGAGAACCGCAGCCCGACCCTCGAAGCCTGTGCCAGCTCGTACGCATGACCCAGGAGGGAGAAGCCGGTGATATCGGTCCCGCCGCGCACACCGCACTCTATTGCCAGCTGTGCTGCCTGGCGGTTCAGGCGTTTCATCCAGCCCACCGCTTCGGAGACATCGGTAGGGTCCGCCTGGCCGCGCTTCAGGGCGGTGGTGGTAGTGCCAAAGCCAAGGGGTTTGGTTATTATCAGGTGGTCGCCCGGCCTGGCACCGCTTTTCGTTATCATTTGTGCTGGATCGACGAAACCGAGGACGATCAGGCCGTATTTGGGTTCTTTATCCTGGATGGTATGTCCGCCGGCGATCACGACGCCGGCTTCACGGGCTTTCTCGGCGCCGCCCCGGATGATCTCGCTGGTGATCTCGACAGGCAGATCGGGCGGCAGGGCGGCCACATTCAAGGCCAGGAAGGGTGTGCCACCCATGGCGTAGATATCAGAGAGGCTGTTGGCTGCTGCGATGGCGCCATAATCGTAGGGATCGTCGACAACCGGGGTGAAGAAATCGGTCGTCACCACCAGGGCGCGGTCGGTGGAAAGCCGCCAGACCGCGGCGTCGTCCGGCTCCCCCAGCCCGACCAGCAGATCGGGGTAGTCAGCCGGGTCGAACAAGCCTTCCAGGGGGCGCAGCACCTGCGCCAGCGCTTCAGCGCTTAATTTCGACGCTCAACCGGCGCAGCTGGACAGGCTTGTCAGCCTGATCTGGCGGCCAGAAGGAGTGGGTGTAGTCATCTTCCTTCCTCAAGGGGTCGGTGTGGGCAGCGGGGTCGGTTCGGGAGTTGGCTGGGGAGCAGGTAGATTGAAGCCGGGCTCCAGTGTCGGCAACGGGAAGAGGAACTGATTATCGCTCGGCAATAACATCACCTGGACCCCAGGCGCGATCTTGGCGATATATTGATAAGTGAGCAGCTCGGGGTTGTCACGCACTGCAGCAGCCAGGAGCTGCAGGGCTTTGGCTTCCGCCTCGGCCTCGATCAGCCGCGCTTCGGCGTTACCCTGCGCCCGGATGACAGCCGCATCCGCCTGACCCTGGGCGATCTGGCGTGCCTGCTCTGCTTCCTGCCGGCGCTGCTCGACCACGAATCGGGCCTGCTGTGCCTGCTGTTCGGCGATCTGCTTCTGCTCAACAGAGGCGGCATATTCCGGCGAGAAGGTGATGTTGCGCAGCACGAAATCTACTAGGACCAACCCGTTTTCACGCAGCTTGGTGGACATCGCATCGAAAATTTGCTGCTGCATTTCGAAACGTTTCGAGGTGACGACTTCCTCTACACCGAACTGGGAGACCGCATCGCGGATCACCCCCCGCGCCACAGGCCGCACCAGTTCATTGGTGTAGCGGTCCTGCCAGTCGATATGGACGCGCACAACCTGCTCCGGATCGATGGCATAGATCACCGAGGCATCCAGGAAGATCTCTTGCCCATCGGAGGTGCGGGCGGCGATCGAGTCATCACCTTGAATCTGGCCCTCCTGCGTGGCGATGGACATGGTGTAAGTCTGTTTGGAGACGGGATATTTGACCACGGTTTCGAAATACGGGATAACCCATCGCAATCCCGGTTGGAGCGCCTGCTCGCGGTAACCATTCGGCGCCAGGGCAGAAAGTACCACACCGCGCTCCTCGGGTTTGATGAACACCAGTCCGGCGCTGATCGAGGTCAGGAAAACAGCCAGGATGGCTGTGATGAGGATGCTGACGGAAAGCGTGCGAACCTTAAAGCCACGGGCAGCGCGCACTACTGCCAGGATGATCATCCCGACCACCCCGAGCCAAAGCAGCGCCACCAATCCTTGAAGCATACTGGCGATATTCATGGGTTAACCTCCTGTCGATCGGCGATCATGTCGATGCGATTATACACGATAGGCTTTCTGCATGACGTCCTGGTTGTCCCTTTAAGCGTTTCGTGATAGCATGCGCATATGCCACTCTTACCCGCTCGCGTCGAGAAAACCAGGCTCATGTTCGGGAGACAGGCGTTCCTGATCTCCTGTTCCAGGCTGGTCGTTCCCTCAACCGGGCGGTACACCCTGGCAGTGGACGAGGGAGCATCCCTTGGGATCCCGCTCTTCAATGTTGGTGAATGGGAAAGCGGTTTCATCGCAGCCCCCTCCCGAGCCTGCGACTGGGTGCCTGGGACAGAGCTGCTCCTCTATGGTCCCCGAGGAAGGGGTTTTTCCATGCCGGGGCATGGGGCGCGGCTAGCGGTGATCAGCCTTGGGGAGGCGTTTTGTTTTCTCTGGCCGCTGGTGTCCGCCTGGCTAAAAGCTGGCAAACTCGCCACGCTGTTCAGTGAAAGTAGATATCCAGACCTGCCAGCCGATCTGGAAGCGGCTCCGCTTACAGACCTGCCTGGTATTCTGAACTGGGCGGATTCCATTGTGGCGGCCCTTCCCGCTGACCGGCTGGGTGATCTGGCAAGGCTGGCCAGCGATCATGAAAAAGGTTTTTATTTTCTTCCGGGGCAGATTCTGGTTTTGACAGCCATGCCGTGCGCGGGCTTTGGAGAGTGTGGTGTTTGTGCGCTCCCGCTGCGCCGCTCGAAAAAAGGCACGCTCTCCAGCCATGCAGGACAATCCTGGCTCCTGGCCTGCGTGGATGGTCCAGTGTTCGATCTCGCAGCTGTTATGACAGAGTTCAAATGAAAGCGCTGGTATGAAGGCAAAATTCGATCTGGTGATTTCACCTCCCCTGATGAATGCTGCTGGCACTTTAGGGTTTGCACCCGACCGGCGCGGAGCGATCGCGTTGGAAGCCCTGGGGGCGTTCATCACCAATCCCATCAGCGCCATGCCGCGCACGCCGGCAAATCAGCGCGCCTGTCTGGATTACCCTGGAGGGATTCTGCTCCACAGTGGGCATCCTAACCCGGGGATAAACGCAGTCCTCCGGCGGTATGCGGGCCGTTGGGCTCAGTCGCCGATCCCGGTGATCGTCCATGTGCTGGCAGAAGAGCCCGCACAGGTTGCCCGGATTATCGCGCGCCTGGAGGCGACCTCCGGGGTGATGGGGGTCGAGGTGGGCCTGCCGATCGATTGCGACCCTGCGCAAGCCAGGCAGCTGGTGGTGACGAGCCTGAGCGAACTACCTGTGATCGTTCGCCTGCCATTCGAAGGCTGTGTGGAGATGGCCAGCTTCCTCGCTGACCTGCCATTGATGGCTTTCAGCCTGGGGCCGCCGCGCGGCGCGCTGCCGATTGCGGGTGGGGGGATACTGCGCGGACGACTCTACGGCATGGCAGTCTTTCCACAGGCGTTGCACTTAACAGAGAAGCTCGTCAGCCTGGGTTTGCCGGTATTCGCTGGCGGCGGGATATATCACTCATGGCAGGCGGAAGCCATGCTCAGCGCGGGCGCTGTGGCGGTCCAGCTGGATACGGTTTTGTGGCGGCTGGGTTGGGAGAGCCTCCGACGGACCTGAGGCGAGGACGGATCAGCTCTCCAGCCAGAGGGTGACCGGTCCGTCATTGGCGATCTCGACCAGCATGTGGGCGCCAAATTTTCCGGTCTGGGTGGGAACACCATAATCTACCAGCATGGCGGCGAAACGAGCCACTAAAGGCTTTGCCATCTCTGGAGGAGCAGCGTCTGTAAAGGAGGGCCGCCGTCCTCTTCGGGTATCGGCGTAGAGGGTGAATTGGGAAACCACAATCGCCTCTCCACCCACGTCCAGGATGGAGAGGTTCATCTTGCCGGCGCTGTCCTCGAAGATGCGCAGATGGACAATCTTCTCTGCCAGCTGGCGCGCCTGTGCCTCACCATCCTGCGGGCCTATCCCTACCAGGAGCACGAGACCCCGACCGATCTGAGCTACAGGTTGGCCGGCAACCGAGACACGCGCGGTTTGCACCCGCTGCAGGACAACGCGCATGGCTCTCCTTCAGAGGGGCCGCGCGTGTGAGATGTGTTCTCTGCGGATCATACCTGCTTCACCAACTTGCGCACCAACCTAGCGATCTCCCCGGGTTCGGCGTGGCGGTGGGTCTGTATTTTCGAATAAATCAGCTGGTCGTTGACGGTAACCTCGAATCGTCCGCCATCCGAGGGTATTACTGTGATGGCTTCGATCTGCGGTTCGAATTCTTTCAACAATTCTCCCATCAAACTGATGGCGCGATCGGTGTAATTTCAAACAGCACAATATTCTAACTTGATGTTTAGAAGCATGCCTGAAACTCCTTTCAGTGAGGTGCTGTTGGCTGTCCTTGAATTGCAGGGTGCCTCGCCTGTTTAAGCTCATCTCAACAAGCTGGGAGGGGGGTGGTTTGTGACGGCTCAGCCGCCACAAACCACCCCCTCTCGCTTTATTTTTGAGAGTGCTTCTAGAACCTGGACAGGCGCAAGTAGTATATCATAATCAATTTTCCATAAAGCCGCGCGTCTGGGATCAGAATATGTTAAAATCATCCATGAATCTTTAAGAGGTCATTTCTCGAATTCACGTTCGAACTCCTTTGAGGTTGACAATGGATAACACCCTGGACCTGCGCCCCTCTCCAATAGCTGGCCGCTGGTATCCGGGCGAATCAGAAGAACTGGCCAGGAGCGTTGACGACTATCTGGCCAGGGCGCGGTTGCCAGAGATCACCGGGGAGGTGGTTGGTGTTATCGCACCTCATGCCGGACATATCTACTCTGGCACGGTGGCCGGTTATGCCTTCGCAGCGTTGCGCGGTTTAAATCCGGAACTTGTCGCTGTTATTTCACCGATGCATTATCCATATCCTCAGCACCTACTCACCTCAGACCATACAGCCTATCAAACACCGTTAGGGGTGATTAAGATCGATCGGGAAGCCGCGCAGGAGTTGGATGACCTGCTGGAGTCCGAACTCGGATTTGGGTTGACGCGGGTACGCAACGATCCGGAGCACTCGCTCGAGATCGAGTTGCCCTTCCTGCAAAGGGCGTTGGCGGATGCTTTTCTTCTGCTACCCATCATGGTGCGTGATCAGTCTGCGCGAGTTTGCGAAACTTTGGGAAAGGCATTGGCGCAGGTTCTTTCAAGGCGCAGAGCGCTGCTCGTCGCCAGCACGGATCTATCACATTTTTTCTCCCAGGAGCAGGCAAGAATCCTGGATGCTGAAATGCTGAGGCGGATTGAAAGGTTCGATCCGCTTGGCGTGTTGCTGGCTGAGGAAGAAGGGGTGGGATTCGCATGCGGTAGAGCAGCGGTGGCGACTGTGCTTTGGGCAGCTGCAGAACTGGGTGCCGATAAGGTGAAAGTGCTGAAACATGCCACCTCGGGTGATGTGACAGGTGATTACCGGGAAGTGGTCGGTTATGGGGCTGCCGTGATCACCCGACGGAGTGGTAAGGCAGACAAGTAGGTTTGAATGGAGTTTTCTCTCACAACTGACCTTCTCAAGCTTGCTGCAGTCATCGCCCTGGTTCTACTCAACGGTTTCTTCACGGCTGCGGAGTTTTCCCTGGTCAGTGTTCGGAAGACCCGGATCGCCGAACTGGTCGCCAAAGGCGATCTCTCGGCCGCTGCCGTGCAAAAAGCTCTCGAGAATCCCGATCGGGTGATCGGAGCCACCCAGCTGGGGATAACGCTGGCCAGCCTTGGGCTAGGGTGGGTTGGCGAACCGGCGCTGGCGCATCTCTTCGAGCCGATCGTTGCCCTTTTACCGGGAAATTTGCGTTCCGGAGTATCCCACGGTCTTTCTGCGGGACTGGCTTTCGGCGTGATCACATTCTTGCATGTCGTGGCTGGAGAGTTGGCTCCGAAGTCGATCGCGCTGCAGAATCCGGAAGCCACCTCTTTGATCGTGGCCCGTCCGACTTTGTGGAGCGAAAGGCTATTTAAGCCGGCCATCTGGTTGCTCAATGGAGCTGGCAATACCTTGCTGAGGTGGGTTGGCGTCCGCCCGGCAGCCGGGCATGAATTGGTGCATTCCGTCGAAGAGCTGAAAATGCTTGTGGCTGCCAGTGCCGAAAGCGGCGTGGTCGCTCAGCAAGAGCGCGAAATGCTTCATGCTGTCTTCGATTTCAGAGAGCTGCTCGTCCGTCAGGTGATGATCCCACGCACCGAAATCCTGGCAATCGAGGCGGATGTCCCCCTGGAAGATATCATTCCGCTCATCTCCCAGTCATCCTATACCAAGTTCCCAGTTTATGATGACAACCTCGATCGAATCCTTGGTATCCTGCATACGAAAGACCTTTTAAGCGCAATGCAGGAACCTGGCTGGCAGGCGCGTACAGCACGAGCACTCGTTCGAGAAGCGATCTTTGTGCCGGAAACCATCGCGGTAAGTGCCTTGTTGCGCCAGTTTCGCGACAACCGACAACACATTGCCATCGTCCTCGACGAATACGGTGGCACAGCCGGGCTGGTTACCCTCGAAGACCTGTTGGAGGAGATTGTGGGTGAGGTCAGCGGCCCATTTGACAGGATTACCCCGGCGATCCAAGCTCTCCCGGATGGTTCGTATCTGATCGACGGGTTGACCTTGATCGAGGATGTCAACGCTTCCTTGGGGCTCGATCTAAACGACCCGAGCTACGATACTATCGCTGGCTATGTGCTGGGGAGATTAGGACGGATACCGAAAATAAAAGATACCGTTGATAACGGCAACGTCCGCCTGCAGGTCGAAGCGATGGATGGTTTGCGTATTGCCCGTCTGCGGTTAACCCGGCTCGGACCTGAAGAAACCAAACGCAAGGCAGCAGGCTGATCTTTCCACATGTGTGGTTGACACCGGCAATATCCTCTGATCCCTCGATTCGCTATGCCGAGATATCTGGAGATCGTTGTCAATGTCCCACAGGTCACGGGTGTATTTCATTATCACGTGCCCGCTGATCTGGAAGGGATGATCGCACCTGGTCACCTGGTGGAAGTGCCTTTTGGAAAACAGAGGGTGCAGGGGGTGGTCCTCCGCAAGGTGGCAGAAGCGGGTGTGCCCGAGACGAAGCCTGTTTTGGGGGTGATCGACCCGCAGGTCGCGCTCACGCCTGCGCAGATCACTCTAGCAGAACGGATAGCGGAGAGCACATCTTCCTCGCTGGCAGACTGTATCAGTCTGATGTTGCCGCCGGGGCTCTCCCAGCAGGTGGAGACCGAATACCGGCTGACTGGTCGGTCAGCCTCGAAACCTTTCCGTCAGGTGACAGATCTCCAAAGGCGGTTGCTGGATCTCCTCGACCGGCGTGGCCCTTTGACTGCGCGGCAAATCGATCGTCATCTTCCGCATGTCAACTGGCGGGCTGCCATGCGCGCTCTACAGCGGAGCGGGTTGGTGGTTGGTCAATCCGTCCTCCCAACGCCACGAGTGAAGCCAAAATCCGGTCGGGCGGTGCAGCTCGCCTGCGACGCAGAAGTTGCCCTTCATCGTGTGCATGAATTGAGCAGAAGGGGGTCGCGCGCCCGGGAAAGAAGAGAGGCGATCATCCAATATCTGATCGCCGAGAAGAATGCAGTCGAGGTTTCCTGGTTATATGCCACCAGTGGGGGGAACGCCCAGGATGTGCGCTGGCTGGCTGAGCACGGATTGGTGACGATAATAGAGAGCGAAATCTGGCGCGATCCATTACGGGAGATTGAGTTTCTCCCAAAAGATCCACCTGAGTTGACACCGGAGCAGCAAAGCGTCTGGGCGGAAATTCGCGCAGGGATCGGGACAGCCTCGCAGGGTAAGCGAGTTAAACCATTCCTCCTCCACGGCGTGACCGGCTCGGGGAAGACCGAGATCTACCTTCGCGCAGTCACAGAGACGCTCAAACTTGGGCGAAGTGCTATTGTCTTGGTGCCGGAGATCGCCCTCACGCCGCAAACGGTGCGCCGTTTCATGGCGCGTTTTCCCGGACAGGTGGGGTTGATGCATTCCGGGCTTTCTCTTGGTGAACGGTATGATACCTGGCGGCGTGCCCGGCAAGGTGAGTTGCGTGTCATCATTGGGCCCCGCTCCGCTCTCTTTACGCCCTTTCATGATCTGGGGCTTATCGTGGTTGATGAGTGCCACGACGATTCTTATTACCAGAGCGACTTCCCCCCTTTCTATCACGCGCGCCGGGTTGCGATCGACTACGCCCGCCTGACCAATGCTGTATGCTTGCTCGGTTCCGCGACGCCTGATCTGACCAGCCGCTACCTGGCCGACCGCGGGGAGTTTCATTACCTGCATCTGCCCGATCGCATCCTCGCCCATCGCCAGGCTGTTGCCAAACAGCTCGAGCGTCTCTCCTTGCAAAGCCCTTCCCGGTATCATCCGCTCACGAAGCACACCACGGGAGCTGACCTGCCGCCTGTACAGGTGGTCGACATGCGCCAGGAGCTCAAGGCGGGAAATCGTTCCATTTTCAGCAGAGCTCTCCAGGATGCCCTGGCGCGTGTCCTGGAGGCAAATCAGCAGGCGATCCTTTTCCTCAACCGCAGGGGGACTGCCACCTACGTCTTTTGCCGGGATTGCGGGAAGAGCTTGCGCTGTCCCAGGTGTGACACGCCACTCACCCTGCATAATCCTCCTCCAAGCACCATCCTGAAAGATCTCGACCGGGGGGTCGGGTTGAGGAACAAGGATGTGCCAACTCAGCCTGCTCAGCGCATCGAAGCCGATGGAACCGTAAAAGGTGGGCTGATCTGCCACCACTGTGGCTATCGGCGCAAGATGCCCGGGAGCTGCCCGAGCTGTGGAAAACCGCATATCCGCCATTATGGGACGGGAACGGAACGCGTGGAGGCGGAGGTGCGCGCCCTCTTCCCGAGGGCGCGCACGCTGCGTTGGGATTACGAAACGACACGTCTGAAAGGCGCCCATGACCTGATCTTGAGCCATTTTCAGGCGCATAACGCAGATATCCTGATCGGCACTCAAATGCTGGCTAAAGGTCTTGACCTGCCTCTGGTAACCCTGGTTGGCGTGATCCTGGCTGAGGTGGGTTTAAACCTGCCTGACTACCCGGCAGCTGAAAGGGTCTTTCAGGTGCTGACCCAGGTAGCTGGGCGCGCCGGGCGTAGCCCTTTGGGTGGAGAGGTGATCTTGCAAACCTATGATCCAGATCATTATGTCATCCAGGCAGCAGCGCGTCACGATTATGCTGCTTTCTATGCCAGGGAGCTCGAAAACCGCCGCCAACTGGGATATCCGCCGTTCAACCAGGTGGTGCGGCTGGAATTCAGACATGCGCGGCGGGCTCAGGTCGAACGGGATGCCGCGGCACTCGCCAGGCGGATCCGGCAGTGGTTGGAAGAAGAAGGCAGACGAGCGACGGAGATGATCGGCCCGGTGCCCTGTTTCTACGCGCGTTTGCAAGGACAGTACCGCTGGCAAATTGTTTTGTTTGGTCCGGCCCCCCTGTCCCTCCTGCGAGGAAGGCAGCTGGGAGATTGCCGCATTGAAGTCAATCCACCGTCCTTGCTATAATATCCTATCAATGCTCATCGGCTTTGTTTGTACCTGCTGCTCGCCAGGGGCTAGACTACATTTCGACCAAAAAAGAGTCTAAGGAGAAAAACATGGATCAGATGCGGCGCGAGATGCTGACCTGGAATGATGTGGATGCTTTGATCGACCATCTCTTGCCTCAATTCGAGGGGGAATTCGAAGCGATGGTGATGATCACTCGCGGGGGTATAATCCCCGGAGGATTACTGGCAGAAGCGATGGACATCATCAACATCCTGACTGCTGCGGTCGATTTCCCCTCATTGATCGAGCGGAAGAAGGCGGGACTGCTGGCATGGCCTCGCTTTCTCCAGTTTCCCGAAGATCACTTGCTCAGAGATCGGCGGGTCTTGATCATCGATGATGTGTGGGGGTCTGGCCGGACGATCACCTCGGTGAAGAATCGCATTGTCGCCGCGGGCGGCTACCCATACACTTGTGTGCTGCATTTCAACCCTTATCGCAGCCTTTTCAGCGCAGCCCGGCCCGATTACTATGCTGCCATCACGGATGCTCATATCGTTTATCCCTGGGAGATCGATCGTGGCGCTGACCGGATGCTGCTCAAGACACCCCCGATGCCCCCTTCATGATCGCTGGAATCGATAAATCCGATCGCATTTCGCGTGCGAGAGATTAATCACACTGGCCTCCAGGCATGCCAGTAGATCTGGGAAGAGGGGGAACCCTTCGGAAAAGAATTTAGCCAAAACCCTGGAGTACGGTTGAGAAGCAGGGATATAGGCTATAATTAGGATAATATTTAGCATAATTATTCCGCTCCGTGCCGGGAGGTTTCCATGCAATACGATATGGTTTTCGAGGGCGGCGGTGCCAAAGGGATGGTCTTTGTCGGCGCGCTGCAAGAGGTGGAATCGCGCAGATATTCTCCAGGTCGTTTGCTGGGCACCTCAGCCGGTTCTATCATGGCAACCTTCCTGGCAGCTGGATATGATTCTGCGGAGATGTCCTCCGCTCTCACCGAGACGAAAGACGGCCAGCCGGTCTTTCTGGGGTTCCTGGAAACCCCGCGACCGCCTTCTCGAGAGGAGATCCAAAACAGCGCATTTCGGGAGTTCCTGCGGGAGATCAATATCAAATTGCTCCCGGATATTATCGAGGAGCGGCTGGAAGATGCGATCGCCTATGCCCTGGCAACCTCGCCCCGCACCGTGCGCCTCTACTCGTTTCTGGAACTGGGCGGGTTCTATGCTGCGGAAAATTTCCTGACCTGGCTGAAATCCAAGCTCAACAGCGGTCTTTACACCCAAGAGCGGGGCGAGTATAAAAAGGGTTCTCGCCGGGAATTTGGCGACATGACCCTGGCGGAGTTCTATCAGGCGAGCGGGATCGATCTCTCCCTGGTGGCGGCAGATACGAGCGACTCGAATCTCCTGATCCTCAATCACCGCACAGCTCCCGACCTACCTCTGGCTTACGGGGTGCGCATGTCGATGAGCCTGCCCTTGTTGTGGCAGGAGGTCGTCTGGAAAGCAGGATGGGGCACCTATCGCGGAAAAGATATCACGGGACATACGATAGTGGATGGGGGGATGCTCTCCAATTTCCCTATCGAATTATTTCTTTCGAACCAGCCGCATGTTACTGCCGTGATGGGGGAACGCACGACGGACGATCTAAACGTGGTCGGCTTTCTCATCGACGAGAGATTAGAAGTGCCGGGCTCTCCGAGGGTGGCTGTCCAGGAAAAAGCGTTCAGCCTGGGGCAGCTGCGCACGGTGAACCGGGTTAAGAACCTTCTCGATACCATGACTCAGGCGCACGATAAGATCGTAATCGAGGAGGCAGAACGCTTTGTCGTGCACCTGCCGGCGAAAGGTTATGGGACGATCGAATTTGGCATGAGCGAAGAGAGACGGCAGGCGCTGATCTCCGCTGGACGCCAGGCGACAGCAGCATACTTCGATCGGCTGGATTTCAGCCGGGAGGCAGGGATCAGCTTCGGCTTGGACCTGGCTGAGAGGGAAGACCTGCATCGTGCGGCAGATAAAATCGCTCTCGGTGTTCTATCGGAACAATAGCTGTAATAGGATCTTTCCCATGACCGGTCTGGGCGATCCCCTTCGGAGAGTTTTGACCTCCGGTGTTGACCTGGCTGATAGCGACGAGGATCGCTTGCGGAAAATCCTGCTGGTGGGCGGGGCTTATGTCCTCCTGATAGCGACCTTCGTCTGGGGTCTGGTGTATTACGCCTATGGGGAAATGCAGGCGAGTCTCATTGATTTGATCTATATTGTGGTCACCCTTCTCGTACTACTCTATTATCATGTCACCCACCGATATAACCTGTTGCGCTTCAGTCAGCTTTTCTTCGGATTAGCTGCGCCATTCCTTTTCACTTTTGTCCTGGGTGGATTCGTCGGCTCCAGCATGGTGATTTTGTGGTCCCTGATCACCCCGATGGGTGCCTTATTGCTACACGACTCCCGGGGTGCGCTTCGCTGGTCGATCGCATATCTTGGTATCGTTATTCTGGCTGGGGTCATCGATCCCTATATCCGAGCTCCTAATCATCTGCCGGGCTATCTGATCACGCTTTTTGTGGTCCTCAACCTGATGAGTGTTTCCGCCATCGTCATATTTTTCCTGATGTACTTTATCAATCAGAAGGAGCGCGCTTATCGGTTGCTGCGCCTGGAGGAAGAAAAAGCAGAGGCATTGCTGCTTAATGTTCTACCGCGCGAGATCGCTGCGATCCTGAAAAACGAAAAACGAACTATCGCAGACCAGTTCGATGGCGCCAGCATCCTGTTCGCCGATCTGGTAGACTTCACGCCGCTTACTGCTGAGCTGGCCCCGACCGAGGTGGTCGAACTGCTCAATGAGATCTTCTCCCAATTCGATAGCCTGGTCGAGAAATATAATCTGGAGAAAATTCGCACCATCGGTGATAACTACATGGTGGCCTCCGGGGCGCCGCGGGCGCGCCCAGACCACGCCCATGCGCTGGCGCATCTGGCGTTGGACATGCGTGCATACCTGGAAAACCGCCCCGACTTCAACGGCAGGCGGATCTCTTTCCGGTTCGGTATCAGCTCCGGACCTGTCATCGGGGGGGTAATCGGGCGAAAGAAGTTCGTTTATGATCTGTGGGGGGACGCGGTCAACATCGCCAGCCGGATGGAGTCCCACGGACTTCCGGGGAGGATCCAGATCACGGACACAACTTATAGTCTGATTCGCGATGATTTCATCTGTGAGCCACGCGGCTCAATAAATGTGAAAGGGAAGGGGGAGGTGCGAACCTGGTTTCTGCTTGGCGAAAAAGCCCGCTGATAGACTCCCGGTGAAGCAGAATGCTCAATAACATCGCCAGAACATAATGTTCCGGGCAAGAAACTAAGAGATGCCCCAGCGGGAGAAACCCCAACAGGTACCCCAGCCGGGAGAGATCTCAATGGGGTGTCTCTACCCGAGTATAATTGCGCCATGCGACGGCGAGCTCGATTACACTGGTTGTCGATTCTCATTTTGTTGAGTGGAACGATCTTCACAGGCGCCAACCTGATGGCAGGACCATCCAGCGCTGCAGCCGCCCCGGTCGATGAAGTAACTGCCTATGACCTGATCATCGCCATGAACACGGTGCGTGTTTCCCTGGGAAATCGGGCCTTGATCGAAGATCCCATCATCAACGCAGTAGCGCAAGCGACGGCTGAGATCATGGCTGCCAATCAGATGTCTTGGCATATCGGAAATGTTGCCGGAAGGCTGGCAGCGGCAGGTTATGGAGGGGGCGGGAAGGTCTGGGCTACAGAGAACTTTGCTTACGGCAACCTTTCCATCGACGAGATCATGGTCGCCTGGTCTGATCCAGACCATATGCTACCGGCCACCAACGCCGCTTACTGCAATGTTGGCGCCGGAGTCGCCAAAGCAGCGAACGGTTTTACCTATTACGTTTTACAGGCAGCCTATGTCTCCGGAAAATCCTGCGGAGACTACACCTCCCCTGGTGGTGGGACCAATCCGCCGGGAGGAAACACCGGCGCTGGCGGCATCCCGCAGATCATCGTCCCGGTGAAGATCGCCACCCCAGATATCGACGGGCGGATCTACCATGTGGTGGAAGCCGGACAATCTTTGTGGGCGATCGCGGTAGCATATAAGGTCACCATCAGAGATCTCGAGATCTGGAACAACCTGTCCCGCGATTTCCCCCTTCAAATTGGCCAACGGTTGTTCATCCCTGGTAGCAATACTAAAGGTTACGCCACGCCGACACCGATCGGCATGGTCGTGACGAGCACACCGGATGCCGATGGCAGGATCGTGCACAGTGTGCAGGCTTACCAGAATCTGACGACGATCTCCCAGGCGTATAAGGTGGATATCAACACGATCCTGGCTCTGAATGGTCTTCAGGCAGACTGGCCCCTCCAGATAGGACAGAAGCTGCTCATCGATCCAGGTCATGTGACCCCCAGCCCTACGCCGCGCCCATTGACACCGATCGAGCGGCTGACCCCTGAAAGCGACGGCAAGTATTATCATATCGTCAAAAGTGGCGAGACACTCTCATGGATCGCGAATTTGTATGAGATCAGCGTGACCGATCTGATGGCCTGGAATGGTCTGAATGGGGATTCGATCATCATCCCCAACCAAAAACTGCTTTTACAGGTGACCCCGCCCGCCACGGAAACGCCGACCCCTGCCCCAGTGACGGTGACAGCGACCCCCACGCTATCCCTGCCGACTCGATCTCCCTCCCCGACAACCTCGATCAAAACCAGTTTCCCGGCAGCTACCCCGACGCCTGCAGCCAATGCGGGGGGCGAGCCGGTTGTTTGGCTCATCCCGATCGGTCTGACGGCGGGTCTCATTCTGTTTGCCGTCTTCTCGCGAAAAAAGCGCAAGTAACTTCCCGTCAGCAGACAGCATATACCCACGTCTCATCCCGCCATTTCGGTGCAGGGATGCTCATCTGGGCTCGCCATCTGAAAGAAGACGAGCACTGATCAATACTGCATGATGAGATCAGGTTGCGCTTTTTGAGTCGGCAGAATCACGTCCTCTCGGTGAGCGAGGCACTCGGGGCAACCCTTTTGACTGCTTGGATGCCGTTCTCCCGGGCCTGTTCGGAATTGTACATTTCGCTCGTGCCGATAACTTCGTTGTTTGCCGCTTTCAAGACGAAGTAATATTTCCCATCATCCGAGGTGCGTCGCTCGTAGCGATCATCTACCTGGGAATTGGTTCTGACCGACTCGATGCCGCGCAGTGCGCCGTCCTTAGACTTGTAACTCTCACTGGACAGGATCACTTCGTTATTCTCTGCAGTCAGGTTGAAATGGAACTGATCCCCGTTCGATTTTTTCAAAATAAATTGGGCAGGCATAGGGCAATCTCCTTGTTTTTCAGAATAAACTCATTTTAACCCATTTGACATGATATCAGATCGAAAGTTATCCATAAGGCTAATCTCACATCGATCGATCTCTTTCAGATATGGAATGCGATCAGTTATGCAGATGGTCTCGCAACAGCACCCTGGATTCGCGGGGCCCCCGCCAGCCAAGCGAGTGGATAATCTTCCGTGTTTGTTCTCGTGAGAGCGTTCGGTAACTCCATCTTGCCCCATCCTCCCTGGATGCCCCTGAACCTTCTGAGCAAGGGGTACAGGGCACTCACCTCTACTTACCGTCCCCCCGGGAATGGAGAAGCTCCTGACCGCTTTTCTCGTATCTTTTCAGGGGGAAGTAAGGGTTCCTGGATCGATTTTATAATAGATATCGCCATGCCGACCAATCTTCCGCCAGAATATTTCGAAGTCGAAAAGCGCTTCCGCCTGGCAAAATCCCCGGCTGAGAAGATCGCCTGCCTGGAGGAGATGCTCAGCATCATCCCCAAGCACAAGGGCACCGAGCATTTGCGCGCCGACTACCGCAGGCAGCTTTCGAAACTGAGGTCAGCTGCGCGGGCGAGGAAGAAGGGAGGGGCGCAGCCCTCTGCCTTCCGGATCGAGCGGGAAGGTGCTGCGCAGGTCGTTCTCGTTGGGACGACCAATACAGGGAAGTCGGCGCTGGTGGCAGCTCTGACGAAAGCCGAGCCAGAGGTCTCTCCCGCCCCTTATACCACCTGGCGGCCGACGCCTGGGATGCTGGACTTCGGTGGGGCGCAGATCCAGCTGATCGACACGCCGCCCCTCGACCGAGAGTATCTGGAACCGGAGCTGATCGACCTGATCCGCCGGGCTGATTTAATCGGGCTTGTGATCGACTTGCAGGCAGACCCTCTTGAGCAGCTGGAGAGGTCCGTTGCTATCCTGGAGGAGAATCGCATTTTCCCGCGCCACCGGCAGAGATCATATCCCGACGGTCGCCTGGCGTCCTTTCTACCGTTTCTTGTGTTGGTCAACAGGTGCGATGATGAGAGCTGGGACGAGATCTACCAGGTTTTCCGGGAGCTATTGACCGAGGACTGGCCAATGCTGGCTGTTTCTGCCAAGACAGGACGCAATCTGGACAAGTTCAAGCAAACTCTGTTCGATTCACTAGGGCTGGTGCGCATCTATTCGAAAGTGCCAGGGAGAGAACCCGATCTGGAGGCGCCATTTGTCCTGCGGAAAGGCGCGACGGTCGAGGATTTTGTCGGCAGGGTGCATAAGGATTTCCTGACGAAACTCAAATTTGCCCGGGTGTGGGGGAGCACAGAATTTCCCGGCCAGATGGTGCAGCGTGAATACGTCCTGAAAGATGGCGATATCGTCGAGCTCCATATTTGAAAGCCCGTGAAGCCTCTCAGTCGATTTGTAAGATCTCTGGCCGCCGATAGATTTTACCCGCAACCTCGATTTCGCATGTCGGCCAGCCCTCGATCGCGGTCAGGATTTCGTTGTCCTCCTCACCGACCAGGAAAGTATCTTCCGATTTGACCCCGGTGATCGAGGGGTTCCAGGCATAGACCTGACCAACCCTGATCGCATCTGTCATTCCAGGGACAGCAATGTATTCCCGCCCGTCATAACCGCCAGCGCCCCCCTGATGATGGAGGTTCCATTCTTTCGGGTACCCTGCTTCCCGGTAAGCAGCGATGCCTGCCTCCAGGACCTGGCCGATCGTCTTTCCTGGGCGGGTAGCTGCGATGAAGGTTGCGTCGATCCGGGCGACCGCCTCGGCTTTGAGGCGAATCTCATCTGGCATGGCTCCAAAATGCACCAGGCGGGTCAGGTTGGCGACCAGCCCCCAGCGGCGGCCACACAGCACCAGCATGGCGTAGCGTTCCAGGCGTTTTCCGGTGGGCAGCGGATGACGGTAGGCAAAAATGCGCTGATCCGTGGCGATCAGATTGACAATTGCCTGGCAGCCGCGCTGCTCAGCCTGCGCGCTCAATCGCCCTGCGATCTCGTACTCGCTCATCCCTGGTCGAATCTCCCGTATGGCAGCCCCCATGGCTTCTGCGCAAAGACGCCCCACTTCCCGAAATCGATCCCCTTCCTCTGGAGTCAGGCTGGCGCGCAAACGGGCAATTTCGGAGGAGAGATCCACTGCACCTGGATAGGGGGAATCAGCTCCCAGTTTCAGCCCGCGGGTCAACTGATCGATGGCAGTCGAGTTCTCGTGCCATTTATGGATGCGGAACTCCCAGCCCTGTTCTTTGAGACGTTCTTCGTTCTCCAGACGCGGCGCTTCGATGTTATCTGTGATTAAATACCGTCTCTCGGGGGAAATCAGCAAGGATGCGGCACCTTCGGTCGAAGCGGTGTTGATATAGGAGGCTGCCCCGCAGGTAGCCCATGCGAAACTGCTCACGCGACGCAGCAGCAAGGCGTCCAGGCGATGGTGTGACAATAATTTCTGAATGGCGTTAAGTTTGGTCTCTAGTTCCTTCATCTTCGCGCTCCGCAAGACTATGGCACCAGGTTATCTTAACCAGCTAAAACCTGGTAAATTATACAGGTAAGATTTCGGATGCGGTGAAAAGTGTCAAGCGTGTGAAGAACAGCATGTCATTTGTCCATTTGCATTGCCACTCACATTTCTCTTTTCTGGAGGCTTTGCCCTCCCCTGCAGAGCTGGTCAAAGCAGCTGCGCGACTGGGTATGCCAGCTCTGGCGCTAACCGATCGCATCGGATTATCGGGGGCGGTCGAATTTTATCTGGCATGCAAAGAAGAGGAGGTCAAACCGATCCTGGGACTTCAGATCCCCATAGGTGCGCCGCTCGATCTGCCTGTGGCGAGAGGGGAGCTGGTTTTTCTGGCAGCTGACCGCCGAGGTTGGCGCAGTTTGTGCCGGCTGAGCAGTATGCTGCTGACCGAACAGGCAGAAAATCCCCACTCGGCTGTGCCTTTCGAGCTCCTGGAGAGCGAGTCGGATGGTCTGATCTGCCTGACGGGTGGCAGCCGAGGGCCACTGGCTAGCGCCATGCGCGCTGGCGGCAGTCCGGCTGGGCAAAAGTATGTGGGTTGCCTGAGGGATATTTTCAAAGACAGAGTCTATGCGGAATTGCACATTCGCACACCTGCTGAAGCTGAGCTGGCTGAGGAGGTAGGGCGCCTGGCGAAACGATTCGGCCTGCCTCTGGTAGCCACAAATGATGTGCACTATCTCTTGGGCGATGGTATGGACCGCAGCGGGGTGAGTGAATTGCCGGATGATGTGGCGCTGCAGCGCCTGGTTACAGCGTTCCGCCTAAACCGTCGGCTGGGGGCTCTGTCGGAGGGGGACTGCCCACCAACAGGTTCGCACCTCGCCTCACCGGGGGAGATGAAGCTCAGATTCGCAGGTTTTCCCGAAGCCTGCGAAACGGCTCTCGAGGTGGCTGAGCGCTGCCAGCTGCAGCTGCCGCTCGATCAGCCTTTATTTCCGCAGATCGCCTCTCCGTCGGGGGAGGATGCCAACACGCTCTTGAGGAAGAGAGCCGAAGCCGGTGCTCTCGAACGCTACGGTGTCATCACTCCTGAGATCAGACGCCGGCTGGATCATGAGCTGGCTGTGATCGCAAGCAAGAATTACGCGCCTTTGTTCCTGATCGTGGCTGATATCGTGGAACATGCCCGGCAGATCGGTGTCCCGTTATCATCCCGCGGATCAGCGGCCTCGTCGCTGGTGGCTTACTGCCTCAAGATCACAAGCCCTGATCCACTGCGGCTTAATCTTTACTTTGAACGATTCCTCAATCCGGCGCGTGCCAGCCCGCCAGATATCGATACCGATCTGTGCTCTCGGCGACGGGACGAGGTGATCCGTTATGTCTATGAACGTTATGGCGCTGATCATGTGGCTATGGTCGGCACAGTCAACCGCTTCAGACGGCGCTCGGCCCTGCGGGAAACTGCGAAAGCGCTCGGCTTCCCTGTGGAGGAAATCAGCCGATTGGTGGGACAGTTGCCTTACCGGTGGCGCCGGACGGCCGGGCAGAATGGTGGATCTCCCTACGCTGAGCTGGAGGTTCGCTATAACGACAGGCGCCATCAAACTCTCTTCGCCGCAGCCGCCCGCTTGATCGGGAGACCTCGCCATCTCTCGATCCATCCGGGTGGCGTGGTGATCACTCCGCAGCCGCTGACAGACCTGGTGCCAACGCAGCTGGCGACGAAGGGTGTGGTGATCACGCAATTCGATCTGGATGCGATCGCACGATTGGGCCTGGTCAAGATCGACCTGCTTGGCATCCGTGGGCTGTCCGTATTGGGGGATGTGGCGGAGGCCATCAGCGTCCGCCAGCCAGGATCTTACCCCACTCCGCTCGCCCCGCTTGAATCGATCCCGGATGAAGACCCTGCTACCGTAGATCTTCTGCAAACCGGCAAGACGATCGGCTGTTTTCAGATCGAGAGCCCGGGGATGCGGGCCACCTTGAAGCAAATCCAGGCCAGGTCGATTGATGACCTGATGGTCGCTCTGGCACTCTACCGTCCGGGCCCGCTGACGGGTGGGCTCAGAGATGCCTTCGTGCGGCGTCATCGCGGAGAAGAGCCGGTCTCCCATCTCCATCCGGCTCTTGCCCCTTTGCTGGAGGATACTCATGGCGTTGTACTCTATCAGGAGCAGGTTCTGAGGATCGCCCATGAGCTGGCTGGCTTGAGCCTGGCAGACGCCGATCTGCTGAGACGGGCAATGAGCCATTTCGATCCGGGAAAAGCCATGCAAACTTTGAGGGAGCGATTCATCTCCGGCGCACAAGAGAAAAGCGGTGTCCCGCTGGAGATCGCGGAACGCATATGGGAGCTGATGGCAGCATTTGCAGGCTATGGCTTTCCCAAAGCGCACGCTGCCTCATATGCCCAGATCGCCTGGCGCTCAGCCTATTGCAAGGCACACGAGCCGGCTGTCTTCATGGCGGCGGTCCTGGCGAATTGGGGAGGTTATTACCCACAGAGGGTATACATCAATGAAACGCGCCGTATGGGTCTCTGCCTGCGCGCCCCTCACATCAATTACGCCGGGCGTCAATTCGGCCTGTCCTACTTGGAGGGACAGCCGGTTCTATTCATGGGGTTGGACCAGGTGCGGGAGCTGACTGACAGGACACAGGCACGTATCCTGCGCGAGAGACCGTTCCATTCCCTGGTGGATTTCCTCACCAGAGTCGATCCACGCCCTCAGGAGGTTGAGAATCTGATCCGCTGTGGTGCGCTGGAGGGCTTTGGCACTATTCCAGACCTGTTGAGGCAGGTGAAAGGGGGGATCTGGCAGGGCGGACAGCTGCCTTTGTTTCCTCTGGGAGATGACCAGACGGTCGAAGGCGATTGGGGGTTGAGAGACAAGGTCGCTGCTCAAGAGGAGATATTGGGGGTGGGTGTGGATGCACACCCCCTCGAGCTGGTCAGCGATCAGATCGCCGCTGCGGATGCCCTGACGACGGTTGAAGCAGCCGGCAGGATCGGCGAACGCGTACGTTTAGCCGGGATGCGCTTCAGTTGGCGGCGCAGCCGTGATCAGGATGGGAATTATGTTTACCGAATGGCTCTCGAAGACCTGGAGGGGATTCTGGATGTGGTTATCCCGGAAAAAGTCTACGCGCGCTTTCGGACGGTGTTTTCGGCGAAAAGCCCGATCGTGATCGAAGGCGAGATCCGTTTCGATGAGATGATCACCGAGCCCGTTATGTGTGCGGACAAGGCGTGGAGGTTAGGGTGAAAACCGATTTACACCGCGTTTTCAACAGATCACTTCGGTTCGATTTGTAATTGCCAAAGTTTGCTATACTTAATCACCAAAAAATCAAGCCCCGCCATGTTTTGCGCTGAGGCTGGGATGGCTGCGCGGTGCGGGCGCGTGACGGCAAAGATCATCTTGGCCAACTTTTGCCGCCCGCGCAGGCAAGCCGCGGGCGGTATTGTCATAATCCGTAAAAGTGAAAGAGGAATGTGCTCCATGCCTACAAGGAAACAGCGATTCAATTCGAATCAAGTTGAGGATTTTCGCCTTGCCGAGGCAAGACGTCGCAATAACCTGCCTGCCGGTATTGCTCCTATCTATGAGCCGCGTGAACGTCAAACTGTTCAGCACGCATACGATTCCCACCTGGACCCACAACTGCAATTGGCGGGCAAAGCGGAGCATACCTCCTTTGAGTTGGATGTGGTCTCCCTCCATATTCATGAGCGCATTTCTACCCGTGCCATTGTGAATGCGGTAACCCGGCCAATCACCTCTGCAATTGGACTTCTTCGGCGAAACGCCACTGCCGGCCGACCAGCAGATCGAGTTCTACCAGCAAGAAGTGGGTTGGGTCAATCGCCTGATTCTGGGCGACAGCCTGGTGGTGATGAAATCGCTTTTTGAGAAGGAGGGCATGGCGGGCAAGGTGCAGATGATCTACCAAGAGCACCCGGACTGACCCTAGGAGAGACGTATGGATTTGACAACTCTAGAAACCTGGCTCTGGGACGCGGCCTGCGCCATCCGCGGACCGGTGGATGCGGCCAAATTCAAAGACTATATTCTACCGCTGGTCTTCCTCAAACGCCTCTCGGACGTGTTCGATGACGAAGTCGAACGTCTCAATGCGGATCTGGGCGCTCATGCTCCGCACCTGGTGGAGCAGGATCACAAACTGGTGCGATTCTTCATTCCCCCCTCGGCGCGCTGGGAGGCCATCCGCACTCACGCCACAGCCGGGCTGGGCCAATATATGACCGATGCCGTGCGCGACGTGGCCCGCGAAAACTCGCGCTTGCAGGGCGTGATTGACATGGTGGACTTCAACGCCACCGCCGCCGGGCAGCGCATTGTGCCGGACGATTATCTGGCGCGGCTGATCGAGGTGCTCTCCCGTCACCGCCTGGGATTGAACGACGTGGAACCCGATGTTCTTGGTCGCGCCTATGAGTACCTGCTGCGCAAGTTCGCCGAAGATAGTGGTCAGAGCGCTGGAGAGTTCTACACCCCGCGCGAGGTCGCCATCTTGATGGCGCGCCTCATCGAACCGCAGCCAGGCATGACCGTCTATGATCCCTGTTGCGGCTCCGGTGGTCTGCTCATCAAATGTCATCTGCGCCTGCTGGAGACGCACGGGAAAGGGCAAACCAGCTGGTCGCCCTTGCCGTCTCGTCTCCCGCCGCTGCGCCTCTTCGGCCAGGAAATCAACCCCGCCACCTTTGCCATGGCGCGCATGAACGCTGTCATCCACGACCTGGAGGCCGACATCCGCATCGGTGACACCATGCGCCAGCCAGCCTTCAAAAACGACGCCAGCCAGTTGCAGACCTTTGATGCCGTGGTGGCCAACCCGATGTGGAATCAGAGCTTCCCCACCGAGCTGTACGAAAACGATCCCTACCAGCGCTTTGGCCTGGGCGTTCCGCCGGCATCCAGCGCCGATTGGGGCTGGCTGCAACACATGCTGGCATCGCTGAACGAAGCCGGGCGCATGGCGGTCGTGCTGGACACCGGCGCGGTCAGCCGCGGCAGCGGCAACCAGGGCTCCAACCGCGAGCGTGATATCCGCAAGGCGTTCGTGGAGCGCGACCTGATCGAGGCGGTGCTGCTGCTGCCGGAGAACCTGTTCTACAACACCACCGCGCCGGGCGTGATCATCGTCATCAACCGCCGCAAGCGTTGCCCGGGCGAAATTCTGCTCATCAACACCAGCCAGCGCTTTGCCAAGGGCCGGCCCAAGAACTATCTGACCGATGACGACATCGCCGCGATCGCCGAGGTCTATCACGCCTGGCGAGCCGAGGCGGGCTTTTCGGCCATCATCCGCCGCGAGGAGGCTGCTCGCAACGACTATAACCTCTCTCCCAGCCGCTACGTGAGCACCGACGGCGCGGAAGAGACGCTGCCGCTGGAAGAGGCGATGGTGCTGCTGCGTGAGGCGGAGGAGGAGCGTGCCGCAGCAGATCGCACCCTGAATGAAGTGTTGGCCCAACTTGGTTTGGAGGGTACGCATGTCTGACCGCCTTCAGAGAATCATGCTGCTTTTGCGGAAAGAACTGCCGGAATTGCGCCGGCGCTACGGTGTCAAGAGCCTCGCCCTTTTCGGTTCCTATGCGCGAGGAGAAGAAGAGAAGAGAAGCGACCTGGACATACTGGTCGAGTTCGAGGAAAGACCCATCACCCTTTTCGAGTTCATATGCCTTGAAGGCGAGCTAAGCCGGCTTTTGGGCGTCAAGGTGGACCTGGTAGAAAAAAACGCCCTAAAACCCGTCATGGGCAAGCAGATCTTGCAGGAGGCGATGCCCATATGAAACAGCGAACCTACCTGGATTACCTCTACGATATTCGAGATGCTGCAGAAAAAGCGCAGCGCTTTGTGGGAGACATGACTTTGGACGCATTCCTGGCGGATGACAAGACGGCCTTTGCGGTAATTCGGGCGCTGACGATCATCGGCGAGGCTGCCAAAAAGATACCTCGCTCGCTGCAGAGCCGTTATCCCGAAGTACCCTGGCGGGAAATGGCCGGGGATGCAGGACAAACTGGCCCATGACTATTTCGGTGTTGACCTCAGACGCGTCTTCGAAACGGTGAAGCGGGATTTGCCGCTGCTGCACCCTGCTTTAGAGCCGGTCATTGCCTACTTGGAACGCTCCCAGAAAGGTTAAGAGTAGTGAACGGTGATCATGGTTCAGATGGAGAAACGAGAGACCACCCACAAGCCCCCAGGCTTCAAAATGACCGAACTTGGCCCCCTGCCGGCGGAGTGAAGCGCAACGAGGTTGAGAAGGCAGAACAAAGGACAACTCCATGGATCCAAAGGAATTTGAAGGCAGCACATCCGGAAAAGTCATCCAGGTTGGACTGGGGGACGCGGCTTACTGGGCTTTTGTGCCGCACCCCTTGCCGCCGCGCCTGCCGGCGGATTGGGAGTTGACATCTGCACTTTCCGCGGCGGACCGGGCGTTGAGCGAGCTGGCCGGCCTGGGGCGCACCATGCCCAATCCTCACCTGCTCATCGGCCCCTTTGTGCGCCGTGAGGCGGTGCTTTCCTCGCGCATCGAAGGGACGCGGGCGGATATTGCCGATCTGTACGCCTACGAGGCGGGGCAACTGCCGTTGCCAGGCATGGAAGCATCCGTACCCGAATCGGATGTGCGCGAGGTGCTGAACTACGTGAACGCGCTGGAGTACGGTCTGAAGCGCCTGGAGACCTTGCCGGTCAGCCTGCGCCTGATCCGTGAACTGCACGAGAAGCTGATGGCCGGGGTACGGGGCGAACACGCGACACCGGGCGAGTTCCGGCGCACGCAGAACTGGATCGGTCCGCCCGGCTGCACGCTGAACGAGGCGACCTTTGTGCCCCCGCCCCCGGCGGACATGCACGAGGCCCTGGACGCGCTGGAGAAGTACCTGCATCGCGAGGACGTCTATCCGCCGCTGCTGCGATTGGGGTTGGTGCACTATCAGTTTGAAGCCATCCATCCCTTCGTGGACGGTAACGGCCGCATCGGGCGCCTGCTCTTGTCGTTGTTGCTCGTCCAGTGGGACCTGCTGCCGCTGCCCTTGCTCTACCTGAGCGCCTATTTTCATCGCCACCGTCAGGCTTATTACGAGCGTTTGCTGCGTGTGAGCGAGCGCGGGGCGTGGCGCGATTGGCTGCTCTACTTCCTGCGCGGCGTGGCTGAACAGGCAAAGGACGCCCTGACACGCGCCAGGAGGCTGCAAGACCTGCAGGTATCCTGGCGCTCACGTCTGACCCAGGCGCGGACTTCGGCCCTGGCGTTGCGTCTGGCGGATGGTCTTTTCACGACACCGATACTCACCATACCACAAGCGCAGCGTATGTTGAACGTCACCTATCCCAGTGCCCAAAAGAACGTGGAACGACTTGTTCAGGCGGGCATCTTGCGGTTAATCAGTGAAGGCTCTTACAGCAGGACCTACGCAGCGCAAGAAATCCTGGACGTGATCCACGAGGAAGGGCCGGCATAGCTTTTCAAAATTAAACTTTCGGGCGTAAAAGTACAATTTGCCCAGAGAGAATTGAAGTTTAGTATAAATCGCCGGAGAGAAACCGCATGACCGAATTGAGTACCCAAAGCCGCCGCCCGCTGTGCCTTGTCCAGGGAACTATGGCCACCGAAAGGGAGGGGCGAAGCGGTGAGCGCATCTGCTGATCGGAACGGGCGCGCCGCCGCGGCGCACGAGGAAGCCCTCCCCCCCGGCTTCAAGCTGACCGAACTCGGCCCCCTGCCCGAAGCGTGGCAGGTGGTGAGGTTGGGAGAGGTGGCGGAAATATTGATGGGGCAGTCACCTCCATCCGAAACTTATAACACAACAGGGAGTGGATTGCCTTTTTTACAAGGAAAAGTGGAGTTCGGTGAAGTATATCCCGCCCCTGTTAAATGGTGTTCTGCCCCTCTTCGAGTTTGTAAACCTGGAGCGATACTCATGTCCGTACGCGCGCCTGTAGGTGATGTGAATATTGCGCCTGATAAATATTGCATTGGTCGTGGTTTAACAGCCCTCCATGCTACAAGTAGCGCCTACAACTGGTTCTTGTTTTATCTTCTCTCTTCACTTAAGACCAAACTAGAAGAACATGGAACAGGGACGACGTTCAAGAGTGTCAATAGGGATGCGCTTGAAACTCTCTCCATCTCCCTCCCGCCCCTCGCCGAGCAGCGCGCCATTGCCCATGTGCTGCGGACGGTGCAGGAGGCCAAGGAGGCGACCGAGCGGGTCATCGCCGCGCTGAAGGAACTGAAGAGGAGCATGATGCGCCACCTGTTCACCTATGGGCCAATGCTGGTCGAAACAATTGTAGGGGCGCAGCGCGCTGCGCCCCTACTACTACGCGAAACCGAAATCGGCCCCATCCCCGCGCATTGGCAGGTGGTGAGGTTGGGGGAGGTGGCGGTAAAAACCCCACCAGTTCGATCCTCGGCGTCGCCCAGGATGGCAGTTCAAATACGTGGATGTCTCTGCAATATCGAATGAACGCCTACAGATTGACAACTATGTTGAATACCTGGGCATAGATGCCCCTCATCGTGCCAGAAAAATCGCCAAATCTAACGATGTCATCTTTGCAACAGTTCGCCCTTATCTGAAAAGGATAGCTCTTGTGCCTCAAATCCTGGATGGACAGATCGTTTCAACGGCATTTTGTGTTATCCGATGCAAACATGATGTTGCTGACCCGAAGTGCGTTTTTCATGCAGTTAGCACAAATGACTTTGTTGAGCGTGTTTCTGCTAGTCAGCGTGGATCCAGTTATCCGGCGGTCACTGACCGGGACATTTTCCGGTAGTATATCCCCCTCCCACCCTTCACCGAGCGACAGGAAATCGCCCGCATCCTGCAATCCGTGGACCGCAAGATTGAGGCCGAAGAGTGGCGCAAGGCGGCGTTGCAGGCCCTATTCAAGACGATGCTGCGTCTGCTGATGACCGGGCAGGTGCGGGTCGTTCCCCCGGCAAACCATTTGGAGGACACGCTGGCAGCCGAGTCCCCGCCATGACCCCCTACGATCCGCAACGCCATCACCGTCGTTCCATTCGCCTGTCGGGGTACGATTACACCCGGCCCGGTGCGTATTTCGTCACCATGGTGACGTATAACCGGGTCCATTTGTTTGGCCGCGTGGTCCGTGGGAAAATGGAATTGAATGCCTGCGGGCGCGTGGCGGAAGAATGCTGGCGTGCCATCCCCGACCATTTCCCCCATGTACGATTGGATGCGTTCGTGATTATGCCGAATCACGTGCATGGCGTGTTGTGGATCGTGGAATCGGATACGTCGGTAGGGGCGAAAAATTTTTCGCCCCTACCGACGCCGTCGCCCCAACAACCGCCACGCGGCACGTCCAAAACCATCGGGTCGGTTGTCCGCGGTTTCAAAATCGGCGTGACGAAATGGATGCGGGAAAACGGGATGGATGGCCCGGTCTGGCAACGCAATTATTACGAACATATCATCCGCAACGAAGATGCCTTGCACCGCATCCGCGCCTACATTCTAGACAACCCGATCCGATGGTCGTTGGACCGCGAGAATGCCAATCGCACAGGCACGGACGAATTTGATATGTGGTTCGACCAATATTCACAGGGCGACGCAACGCCGCGTGCCCTGGATGAGTCACCCTGAAAGGGGGCGACCCGACAGGTCGTTCCAACAGGAGGAAAACATGTCCCTCGCTTCCGAACGCCATACCGTGCAAAACCCCTTCCTCCGCTACGCCGAAGAGGCCGGCTGGACCCACCTGCCGCCCGAAGAAGCCCTGCGCCTGCGCGGCGGCGAGGATTCTCCTTTCCTGCGGCCTGTGCTGGTCCAGCAACTCCAGCGCCTCAACCCGGGCGTGGTCACCTCTGTGACCAAAGCCGAAGAGGTCGTCGAACACCTGCGCCGCGTGCGACCGAATATCGAGGGCAACCTGGAAGCCTGGGAATACCTCAAGGGCCTTAAGACCGTCTTCATCGAGGCCGAGCGCCGCGAGAAGAACGTTCGCCTGCTCGATCCCGACCATCCCGAAGTCAACGCCTTCCACGTCACCGATGAATTCCGCTTCGCCGTCGGCCCCGTCGCCATCCGCGCCGACGTGGTGCTTTTGGTCAACGGCATCCCGGTCATCGTAGTGGAGACCAAGGCCGCCACCCGCCTCGAGGGCATCGCCGAGGCCTTCGACCAGATCCGCCGCTACCACGAGCAGGCTCCCGAACTGATGGCCCAGGCGCAACTTTTTGCGCTCACACACCTGGTGCAGTTTTTCTACGGGGCTACGTGGAATCTGTCGCGCAAAGGGTTATTCAATTGGCGGGATGATTATGGGGGCACGGCAGCGCCGTGCCCCTACGAGGACCTGGTCAAATCCTTCGTCGCCCCGCGCCGGGTGCTGCGCGTGCTGACCGATTATATCCTGTTCCCGCGCCAGGATGGGGAACTGACCAAAGCCGTGCTCAGGCCGCATCAGGTGCGCGCCGTGGAGCGCGTCCTGGGACGGGCGCGCGATCCCAAAAAGCGCCGCGGCCTCATCTGGCACACCTAGGGTTCGGGCAAAACCTACACCATGCTCACCGTGGCCCGGCTCCTGCTTCAGGACCCCACCTTCCAGAATACCACCGTCCTGCTCATCGTGGACCGCAACGAGCTCCAGCAGCAACTCTTCCAGAACCTAGAGGCAGTCGGCTTCGGAGGCGTGCACCTGGCACGCAGCAAACCCGACCTGCAAGACCTTTTGCGCCGCGACACGCGCGGGCTGATCGTCTCCATGATTCACAAATTCGACGACATCCCCGCGGACCTGAACACTCGCGATAATATTTTTGTCCTGGTAGATGAAGCCCACCGCAGCACCGGCGGGGATCTCGGCAACTACCTGATGGGGGCCCTGCCCAACGCCACCTATATTGGCTTTACCGGCACGCCGATCGACAAGACCGCCTACGGCCGCGGCACGTTCAAGACCTTCGGCAGTGACGACGAGCGCGGCTACCTCGATAAGTATTCGATCCGCGAGTCCATCGAGGACGGCACCACCGTCCCCCTGCACTACCAGCTTGCCCCCAACGACTTGATCGCCGACCGGGAGAAGATGGAACTCGAATTCTGGCGAGCCGCCGCGCTGGAGGGCGTAAGCGACATTGAGGAACTCAACCGCGTCCTCGACCGGGCCGCAACGCTAACCAACATGCTCAAGAACCCGGAGCGGGTGCAAAAGGTGGCGGCGTTCGTCGCCGATCACTTCCAAAAGTACGTCCAGCCGATGGGCTACAAAGCCTTCCTGGTGGCGGTGGACCGCGAGGCCTGTTGCTTGTACAAAGAGGCCCTTGATCAATTTCTGCCGAAAGCATGGAGCGCGGTGGTCATCAGCCCCGGTCACAACGACCCGCCGCACCTTCGCAAATATCACCTTTCCGACGAAGAAGAGACGCGCCTGCGCCGCGCCTTCCGCAAGCCGGGAGAAGACCCGCAGATTTTCATCGTCACCGAAAAACTTTTAACCGGCTACGACGCGCCCATCCTCTACTGCATGTATCTGGATAAACCCATGCGCGATCACGTGCTGCTCCAGGCGATTGCCCACGTCAACCGCCCCTATGAGAGCGAAGGCGGCCAGCGCAAGACGGCCGGGTTGATTTTGGACTTTGTGGGCGTGTTCGAGAACCTGGAGCGGGCGCTGGCCTTCGACTCGCAAGATGTGGAGGGCGTGATCACCGGCCTGGAGGTCCTTCAGCAACGCTTCGTAGAACTGATGACCCAGGCGCGGAGCGACTACCTGCCCCTGGAGGTCGGCGATACTCCGGACAAACGCGCCGAAGCGGTGCTGCTCCACTTTCGCCGGCGAGAGGTGCGCGAGGCGTTCTACGCCTTCTACCGTGAAGTGGAAGAAGCCTACGAGATTCTTTCCCCCGATCCCTTCCTGCGCCCGTACCTGGACGACTACCAGCGCCTGACGAACCTGTACCGCCTGCTGCGCGAGGCTTACGAGCCGCACGTGGCGGTGGATAAATCCTTCCTGCGCAAGACGGCGGAGATCGTGCAGCGTCACACGCAGACGACAAATGTCGCCGAGGCAGGCGCAGTCTATGAGATCGGGAGCCGCACGCTTTTGGCCTTGCTGGCCCAGGAAAAGCCCGATACCGTCAAAGTCTTCAACCTGCTTAAAGAGTTCTACCGTCTGGTAGATGAAAAGGGCAGGCAAGCCCCGCATCTCATCCCCATCGGCGAGCGCGCCGAGGAGATCCGCCGCCGCTTCGAGGAGCGCTTGATCTCCACCCAGCAAGCGCTCAAGGAATTGGAAGAACTGGTCGCCAGCCTGCGCCAGGCCGAGGCGGAGCGAGAGAAAAGTCCACTCTCGCCCGAAGCCTTTGCCGTGGAGTGGTGGCTGCGCACGCGGCAGGTGGAGCCTGAGCGCGCCCGGAGCATGGCCGGGGAGATGGAAGCTGCCTTCCGCGAGTATCCCCACTGGTCTAGCAGCGCGTCCCACGAGCGCGAACTGCGCAAACATCTGTACAAAGTCCTGATCAATCACCAGGTGGAAACTGTGGTCGAATGGGCCGAACAGATGCTGAGCCTGCTAAGGAGGGCTGCCCAGTGAAAGACTCCCCCTGGCAACCGCTGGAAGAGGCCATCCCGGCCGATCTCTTCCGCGCCGAAGTGCGCATTTGGGCCGAGCGCATTGGCGTTGAGCCAAAAGGGATCACCCTGCGACCGATGAAGCGCAAATGGGGGAGTTGTTCCTACCGGGGCTATCTGACCTTCGATACCGGTTTGCTCTCCCAACCGGCGGCCTTTCGCCGTGAAGTGATTGTGGAAGAGTTGCTGCATCTCAAAATTCCCAATCACGGCAAACTGTTCAAGGCCCTCAAAGCGGCTTACCTACGCCGGGGTGACCTGCAACCATGAAGCGAGATAACTTCGCAGGGCCTACGCGAATCCTTGAGATGGCCTTAATGTAATCTGGTAGCTTGAAGAATAAAACGCTTTCAGGTCTGATCAGGCCAGGCGCCGGCTGGAGCTCGTGGCCCGGGACATCGTGGAGCACTTCGAAAGGCGCCTTGAGGCCATGGACGGCAAAGCCATGGTGGTCTGCATGAGCCGCCGCATCTGCGTGGACCTTTACAATGATATCGTGAGGCTCAGGCCCGGGTGGCACCACCAGGACGACGACAAAGGGACGGTCAAGGTGGTCATGACGGGTTCGGCCGCGGACCCCCCGGACTGGCAGCCCCATATCCGTAACAAGGAGAGGCGGGAGTTCCTCGCCCGCCGTTTCCGCGACCCCGACGACCCTTTCAAACTGGCCATCGTCCGGGACATGTGGCTGACGGGCTTCGACGCCCCGAGCCTCCACACCATGTACCTTGACAAGCCCATGCGGGGCCACGGGCTCATGCAGGCCATCGCGCGCGTCAACCGCGTGTTCCGGGACAAGCCCGGCGGCCTGGTGGTGGACTACCTGGGCCTCGCCCACGAACTCAAGGCCGCGCTGCACACCTACACCGAAAGCGGCGGCAGGGGCAAGGCGGCGCTGGAGCAGGACGAGGCAGTCCGGGTCATGCTCGAGAAGTACGAGGTCTGCTGCGACCTGTTCCACGGGTTCGACTGGTCGGCCTGGAGGACCGGCACAGCCCAGGAGCGGCTTTCGCTGCTGCCGGCAGCCCAGGAGCACATCCTCGCCCAGGAGAACGGCCGGGACCGGTTCCTCGCCGCAGTCCTCGAGCTCTCGAAGGCCTTCGTGCTCGCCGTGCCGCATGACGAGGCCCTGCGCATCCGCGACGACGTGGCCTTTTTCCAGGCCGTCCGGGCTGCTCTGGTCAAACGCGCCCCGGGTGAGGCGAGGCCGGAGGAGGAGCTCGATCTCGCCATTCGCCAGATTGTCTCCCGCGCCGTGGTCTCCGAGGGAGTGGTGGATCTTTTCGCCGCAGCCGGGCTCAAGAAACCGGACATCGCCATCCTCTCGGACGAGCTCCTCGCCGAGGTGCGGGGGATGCCACAGAAGCACCTGGCCGTGGAGCTCCTAAGGAAGCTGCTCTCGGGAGAAATCCGTACGCGCCGGCGCAAGAACATCGTACAGGCGCGCTCCTTCGCCCAAATGCTGGAAGAAGCGATCCGTCGCTACCAGAGCCGCGCCGTCACCGCGGTGGAGGTGCTGGAGGAACTCATCGCGCTGGCCCGGCAGATCCGCGAGGCGGAGCGGCGCGGGGAGCAGCTGGGGCTGTCGGACGAGGAGCTGGCCTTCTACGACGCCCTGGCCGCGTGTCAGGGGCCAACAGCGGCACTGGCAGACGACGCCCTGCGGACCATTGCCCGGGAAGTGCTGCGGGTGGTGCGTGCGAACGTGACGGTGGACTGGACGGTGCGGGAGAATGCCCGGGCGCAGCTCCGCGTAGCTGTCAAGCGTGTGCTTCGTCGGTATGGCTATCCGCCAGACAAACGGGAGAAAGCCACCGAAACTGTCCTGGAGCAGGCGGAAGCGCTATCGGCAGAGTGGGCGCTGAGGTAGAGCGGTGTAATCTATTCGGCTTTCAAAGGGCGAGGCTGGTTTCATCGCCCCAGCAAGGCGTAAAGTTCAGATAGAGTGCGGCTTGTAGCCGCACTCATCCCCGCAAGGGGGTGTGCAGGGATCAACCAGCGTAGGAAGCGTTCGCTGCCAGGAACGCCCGCGCCATGCGCTGCAGGTGGATGTTTTCTGCTTGGTTATGGGTGTCATGCTGGTCAGCGCACCAGCGCACCCATCCCTGGCCCTCCTTGCCCAGTGCCCAGACCTCGGATAAGGTTTTGTCCTTGTAGCGACCAAAGTGAATGACCGTCTGGCCTGGGTCAGCAGGGACGGGTTCCGCCTGCGCGGGAGAGGGGTCAGGCTCGAAGCCCAGCTCTGACAGGACCCGATCCACGTCCAGGACGGGGTTCAGCCTGGCTTCGCGCTCCACACCCCCGTCGACGGGGGTCGGGGGGGTCTGGCGGGTGCGGCGCTCTTCCCAAGGCAGCGCCCAGTCAGGCAACTGTGGCGGGTTGACGATCTTGCGCCTGGCATGATCGTAGTTGCACCACGTCTGGGGCAAAGCGTAGAGATAAGCCCCTAGGCCGAATTTGACGCAGGCGCGCTTGAACGCCTGCGCCGAGGCGGTGGTCACCGCATTCGGCTCAGCGCGACCGTTTTCATCCTCGCCGCTCGCCAGCAGGCACTCGCCGTCACCCGTGCGGGTCACCCCGTTGACGGTCAGGCGACAAAGCACCACGACCCGATCCGCCAGCATGGTGATCTGGTACTCATCCTGCCAATCAGGAGCCACCAGGTTCAACCGCTGGATGTAGGGGCGGCTGTCCACATAGGCAGCGCCAGGGCTTTGGTCTTCTCGCGGTTCAGCGCACCCGGCTTGAACTCCACCTCCGAAGAGGGAAACGGCTCGGAAAGAGCCGCGATGACTTGAGAAAAGGTGGATTTGGTGGACATGGTAAAAACCTCCTTTTACGCCCCCCTCCGCAGCGGGGGGCAAACGTAGTGTTTTGCCCTGCTGCGTCAGGGGAGCGCCACACGGCCTCCTTCTGAGCGGGACGATGGTCCTGATCAGAGAGAGACCGTGTGGCAGAAGGCGGCCATGCTCTCCCTCCCAGCCTACGCCGTTTCGACCCTGTTAAGGTACACCCTTGCGGGAAATCACCCCGCCGGAGTTGCACCGGCTCAAAGCCCTGAGCGGGGTGGAGTTGTCAGGGAGCACGGGCGGGTAGCCCGTGCCAAAGGTGTTATTCGCCCGCTTATGGCTACACCCCTTCAACCCGCTGCTGGTAATCCAATTGCGCCAGCAAGACATGCTTGCAGGGGTGAAGGCGTCCGCATTTTGAAAAATCGGGGCAGGTGCATCGCCATTTGCCGTCCTTTACCCCGGTCAGATAAATCCGACCCTCCTTGTTGGTCTGGGTGGATTCGACCTCCCGGATCGCAATCCTCAGCGCCTGGCGATTCGGCTCGATCGGCGATCG
>FWPU01003257.1_pt1 | contig 34994 bp, 31 predicted proteins | sample 2228361 | NCBI WGS metagenome assembly FWPU01 (sample SAMEA103939777, study PRJEB20133) | metagenome
CGGCTCAGGGCCTGGCGCGCCTTGGCGGCGTCGAGGGCCCCGTCTTCCTGCATGCGGCTGATGACGTAAGCGATGCGCTCGCGCGCGCGTTCCGGATTCTTGTCCGGGCTGTAGGCGTTCGGCCCCTTGGTGAGGGCGGCGAGCAGCGCCCCCTCGGCGATGGTCACGTCTTTGACCGGCTTGCCGAAGTAGCTGCGCGCCGCCATCTCAACCCCCCAGGAATTGCGGCCGAGGAAGATGGTGTTGAGATAAAGCTCCAAGATTTCCTGCTTGGTCAGCGTCGCCTCAACGCGCGACGCCACGATCATCTCGCGAATCTTGCGCTCGAAGGACACCGTGTCGCCGACCAAAAGATTCTTGGTCAGTTGCTGCGTGATGGTGGAGGCGCCTTGCGGGCGGCCGGATTGGCCGAAGGCTCCGATGAAGGCGCGGATCACGCCGCGCTCGTCGATGCCCTTATGCTGATAGAAGCGTTTATCCTCGGCGGCGATGAACGCCGCCTGCACATGGGCCGGGATCTCGCTCAGCGGCACCCAGACACGGCGGCTGTCGGGCTCGTACAACTCGGCGTAGTTCTTGCCCTTGGCGTCGACGATGAAGGTCGTCGCCGGCAACCGCAAACCTTTCAGTTTGGTGTGATCCGGCAGGTCGGCGGTGGTCTGGTTGTAGAACAGGATGACCTCGCGCGCGTCGAACGGCGAATTGGCCACCTGCTCGCGCTTGCAGAACTGCCGATAGGCTGCGTACAGGTCGTCGAACTTGATGCCGCGGAACACGCGAATCTCACCAGCGACGGCGCGTTTGTCGGTCATCGCGGTCTGGATCAAGTCGTCGATATCGATGTTCTCGATGTCGAACGCCCGCAGCATGTGACGGCAGCCGTCGCGCAAGAGCTGCACGACTTCGGCCTGATCCTGATCGGGATCAAACTTAACCTTCACCGCGTCGGGTCGGGTGGCGACCTGGCTCAGCGCGAGCGCGGTGGCGAAAACCTTAATGAGGATTGCGTCCATTGCTCGGAGCTATTCTACACGAACCCATCGCCCGCCAGCACAGCGATACAAAACGGCATTTTGACGGAGTTTGCCGCAAACTCATTGCCATACACTATACAGGCTCGGCGACACACGGGAACATATGGTTACTCAAATTGTGGCGGCATCGGTGCGTCGCGCCGCCTCGTCAACGGTTCGGCAGGCCGCGGATATGCGGCTCAAGCGCGCGAGGACCACTCGAATTGGTGCATATTCAATGGGTTGTTGGCCCGGCCGTGCGCCGCGGCAACAACCGCGCGCAAACGCTCAGGTTCACGACAGGTGGAAAATTGAGCGACTAAACAATCGGTAATGAGCGGCGCGCGCGGAATCGGCGTCAATCGGCGCCGCCGACCGTCTCCCGGTACAGCCAATCGACTACGTCGCGCAGCGCCGCGTGGCGGCTGCGACCGTCGAGCCGCGCGCTGTGATAGATGCGAAGCTGCTCGTCGGCGCTCGACCCGCGCCGCAGGATATCGCGCGCCGCCATCACCTCCGGCAGGCAGCCAAGCGCCTCGGCGTCATCGGTGATGCGGCCGAGCAGTTCGTCGAGGGCTGTGGCGATCGGTTTGGCCTGCATCGACTGGTGATCGATGAAGCTGACGGCGGTGCCGTAGCGTTGCGCGCGCCACTTGTTCTCCACCGCAATGGCGCGGCCGATGGCGCTGAGATCGGCGTTGATGTCGGTCTGTTCGACCAGATGCCGGACGAGACAGCGGAAGATGGCGGCGATGCAGATCGCGTCGTTGAGGCGCGTGCAGGCGTCGGCAATGCGCAACTCAAGGGTCGGATGCTGATACGAAGGCCGTATCAGCCACCAAATGTAACTTGCGTCCTTTATGACATTGGCGGAAACCAGCGTGTCGACATAGTGCTGATATTCCTCCAGCGTCTTGAGCAGCGGTGGAAAGCCGGTACGCGGCAGCTCGTCGTAGGCAGCGAGACGGTAGCCATGCAGTCCGGTGCGATGGCCCTGCCAGAACGGCGAGGAGGTGCTCAGCGCCAGCAGCAGCGGCAGGAACGGAAAGGTGCGGTACATGATCTCGACGCGCCGCCCCGGGTCGGGAACCTCGACATGGACGTGCATGCCGCAGAGCATGTCGCGGAAGCCGACCATCTGCAGGTCGTGCATAACTTCGTCGTAGCGCGCCTTCGGCGTCTGCTTCTGTTCGTGCCAGAGCGCGAGAGGATGCGTGCCGGAGGCGACGATGCCGAGGCTGTGTCCGGCCGCGTGCTTGGCGAGCACACGGCGAAACCGCCGCAGCTGCTCGCGCGCCTCGCTCATGGTCTCGCACGGTGAAGTAGCCACTTCGATCTGCGATTGGAGCATCTCGTTGGTGACCGAGGCACCGAGCTCCTTCTTGCAGGCGCGGAAGAAGCGTTGCGACATCACATGCCGCACGTTGCGCGAGCGCAAGTCGGTGACGAAGTACTCTTCCTCGATGCCGAAGCGATAGGACGCCATGTGCTCCTGTCCCCGGACTCGTAAAGCTGGGGCCTTGGTCAGGCTATCCATGATCCCCGCTCCTGCGCAACTTGGCGTGGGTCGGCGGCCGCCGCGGTCGGAAACAATCCCATTGCAATAATGCCGCACCTTTCCTTAAGGTTCCGACCGAAGCGGAGGACACACATGAGCGCTGGCAACGGACTGAGCGAACGTCTGCAAACGCCAATCTCGACCGCAGAATTGGAGCGGCGCTGGAGGGCGGTGCGCGCCGCCATGGAACGGGAGAACGTGGACGTCCTGTTGATGCAGAACAACAACGACTACATGGGCGGCTACGTCAAATATTTCACCGACATGCCGGCGACCAACGGCTATCCGAACACGGTGATATTTCCGCGCGACGACGAGATGACGGTGGTAGCGCAGGGGCCGTTCGGCGGCAATGAGATCACCGCGCACGGCAACGGCACCTGGCGCGGGGTCAAGCGCATCATGACGACTCCGAGCTACGCGTCGGCGCACTACACCAAGGACTACGACCCGGAGCTCGCCTGCAAAGCGCTCGAGCCCTACGCGAAGGGGACGATCGGGCTGGTCGGTACTTACCAGATGTCGTTTGCCTTGGTGGACTACGTCAAGCGCAAGTTTCCCGGGGCGCGCTACGTCGACGCCAGCGAGCTCGTGGACCGCATCAAGGTGATCAAGAGCCCGGAGGAAATGGAACTGGTGCGGCGGGCGGCGCTGATGCAGGACGGAGCCATGCAGGCGGCTTTTTCGGCGCTCAAGCCGGGCATGCGCGACACGGAAGTCGCGGCCATCGCGCAGTACTATAGCCAGAGCCACGGCAGCGAGAACGGGATCTATCTCTGCGCCTCGATGCCGGCGGACGCCTCCTCGCCGATCGGGCTGAAGCCGGCGAAGTTCGGCCAGCGCCACATGCAGAACCGCGTCATTCAAAAAGGGGACGCGGTGGCGCTCCTGGTCGAGGACTCAGGTCCGGGCGGCATGTACACCGAGCTCGGCCGCACCTGCGTGGTGGGCATGAAGGTGCCGCAGGCGATGCGGGAGGAGCTCGAATTCGTCAAAGAGGCGCGCAAGGTGACGCTCGACATGCTCAAGCCGGGCACACCCTGCAAGGAAGTGTGGGAGACATTCAACGCCTTTATGCGCAAGCACGGCCGGCCGGAGGAGCGGCGACTGTATTGCCACGGGCAGGGTTACGACCTCGTCGAGCGGCCGCTGGTGCGGCACGATGAACCGTGGACCATCGAGAAGGACATGAACATTGTCGTGCATCCGACCTACGTGCACGGCGGCTATCTCAACTGGCTGTGCGACAACTATCTGATCGGCGGCAACGGGCCGGGACCGCGGCTGCATCAGTTCCCGGAAATCATCGTTGAGGTGGGCTAGGCTGACCGTTCGCGCCCTCGTTACGAAGCAGCCACGGCGGAGAGCACGACTAGAGGCGGCCCTCGATGCGCTTCTGAAATTCGTCGACGACGGTCGGCTCCAGCATCGAACGATACTCGGCGAGCATGCCAAGCGCGCGCTTGAAGAGCTGCTCGGCTTCCGGCGCCTTCTGCGCCTTGGCATAGGCAATGCCGGCCCATTCGAGATATTCGATATTCTCGCGCAGCAGATCCGGCCAGGGCATGTTGCGGGCGTCGTGGAGATAGGTCTTGGCGATCGCCTCAGCGGCCTCGCTGTAACCGGCCGCGGCGCCCTCGAAATTGCCGTTCAGTTGCCGCAGCGTCGCATCGATGGCGGACAACAGCGCGGTCTCGCGCGCGGCGTTGTGCAAGGCCCGTCGGCCCGGCGTTCCGAGCGCGGCGATCCGGCCATTGAACTCGATGATCGATTTGACCTGATCGCGCACGGCGACAAGCCGAATGCGATCGTTGGAGGTGAGCGCCCAGCGAAACAGGTTCTCGGCGCGAAGGTAGCGGGTCCAATTCAGGGTGAGGGCGCGGTTGAGATTCTTCGGATCGCGGTTGTGGACCGTAGTGAGAAGCTGCTCGGCCCGCGCAAAGATGGTCTCTGCTTCGGAGAAGCGCTTTTGCCGGCGCTTGATCATGCCGATGTTGGTGCTGATGACACCGAGGTCAGTCACCCATTTGAGGTCTTCCCAAATGCTTTCCTTCAGCGCCTCGAGGCGGTCGCGCGCCTCAACATAAAGACTTGCCGCTGTGTCGTCGTTGCCGAGCCGATATTCGACATCGCCGCGGCGGCTGGTGATCCATGCCAGGTCGCGCTGGAACGACGGGCTGGAATATCCCAGCTGCAGCAGGAGAAGCCGCAGCTCGCGCGCCTTGTCGAAGGATTCGAGCGCCTCGCGCGGTTTGTCGAAGCGGAACAGCAGAACCTCACCCATGGACTGATGAAGGTCGGCGAGCGATCGCATCCAGCGCCAGGAAATCTTTGGATCGACGCCGCGTTTGAGAAGGTCGGCGAGTTCGGTAATGCCGCGGTCGAAGCGTAGATGCGCCTCGGCGTTGCCGGTGAGCTCCCAGTCGATGACGCCGAGCAGGCGCTCGGCGCGGGCACGCAGGTGGCGCGCCTCAAGACCACCGGCCTCAGCCAGCGGCTGCACGCTCTGGAAAGCGGCATTGGCGTTGGTGAGCGCCTCTTCGATGCGTCCGCGCTCGAGGTCGATCTCGGCGAGCAAAAGTCTTGCCCGGGCGCGGCGCTCCACAATCTCGGCATCATCCGAACGGGCTGCCAGCTGCTGCACCGCATCGCGCACCCGAGCCAGCAGCGCGTCAACAGAGTCGAGCTGGGCGTGCGGCTGGACGGTCTCAGCGGTCATCGCCGCGAGGTCGGCAACCGTCGCCTCAGCCTCACCAAGGGCCCGCTGCGCCTCGAGCCAGCGATAGGCTGCCACCGCTGCGGCGGCGAAGGCCAAGGCGGCGACGGCGGCAAGGGCGACAGTGCGGCGGCGCGGCGGCCGTGCGGGCACGGCGCGGGCAGGAGCAGTGTCGATATGGGTCGCCACCCAGCCGCGCAGCAGTTGCTCGATCCGCACTTCAAGCTCCTCGGTGGTGGCAAATTCGTGGATCGAAGCGCGGGCTTGCCCCGTGCCCGTGCCTGCAGCTCGCTCGATGAGGCGCTTCAACAACTCAGATTGCCGTTGGGGCGGAGCCGGATCGTTCGCCCCTTGCGCCGCCGCGCGTTCCTGGAAGAGCGCCAGATCCGGCGCGCGCGGCAGCACTGCGGCCAGTTCGGAGTCCGACCGCGCTCCCACAATTCCAATGGCGATGTCGTAGACTGACGGCTCGATGGGGGCCGGCGGCTGTGAAGACTCGCAACTTTCCACCGCGAACCGAACCGATCCGGCGAGCGCGCGGTTGAGCCGCTCGACAACGGAGATCACACCCCGGCGCTCGGCCTCCGACGCGCCGAGCGATGACACAAACACCCGTACTCTACGCACGCCTGCCATGCGGGAGTCCCGTCCGCCTGAACCGTAGGACATTACACCAGAATGAACAGGGATGAGGCGCTTTTTGCCCGGGCTGATCCGGGTTGCGGGAAAGGCCGGGGTCGCTGCCGCGATCGCGTTTACCTTTGCAGGTGCCGCGCCGGCAAAAGGCCCAGGGCGCCAAGCGCGGCTGCGACCGCCATGGCCATGTAGGCCTTATCTCCCCACGCGGCATACAACAGACCAGCCAGCGCGGTGGCGGCGGCCGAGCCAACGGCAAGGATCGTGGCAAAATCACCCTGCGCGGCGGCCGCACGCGCCTCGCCGGCTACGCGGCCCACAAACTGCACCGAACCGAGGTGCGTGGCGCCAAACGACAGCGCGTGCAAGCATTGCAGGATCGGAAGCAGCGCCACCGGCGGATCGAAGGCCATGGCGGTCCAGCGGATCGCGGCCCCCGCTGCGCCAAGCGCAAGCCAGGCAGCGGGCGAAAGCGGCAGGCGCCCGGAAACGGCAAACAGCACTATTTCCGCAGCGACGCCGAGGCCCCAGAGCAGGCCGACAGTCGTGGTGGCCATGCCCTTGCCGGTCCAATCCACGGCGGAGAAGCCGTAGTAGAGCGCATGGCTTGCCTGGATCAGGCTCGCAGCCGCAGCGACGAGAAGAAATCCGTGCGAGCCCCAGTGGGGCGCGTCAGCGCGGGAGGCACCTTGGCCCGTCGAAGCAGCCAGCGGTCGGAGAAGAAGCGAAGCCGTGCTGAGCAGCGCAAAGGCGGCCACAATCAGCCAGATCAACTGGCTTGCCGCCACAACGGCGAGCAACAGCCCTGAACCGATGTTGGCGGCAATGAAGGCCGCCGAGCCCCAAAGGCGGACGGGTCCATAGGCTTGCCTGCGAGCGCCGAGGCCGCGGAGCGCATAGGCGTCGGTCAGTGAGGTGAGGGGAGATGACAGAAACGATGCCAATGCCACGGCGAGCAGAATCGGGATGAAGCCGTAGGCAAATCCCACCGTGGCGAACCCGACAACGCCCGCGAACGAGGCTGCGATCAGACCTACGCGCAAATCGCCGCGGCGATCGACAGCGCGGCTCAGCAACGGCACCGCGACAATGCGCATCGCAATGGGCACCGCCAGGACGATGCCGATCGCCTGTGCGTCGAGGCCGCGCGCTTCGAGCCAGAGCGGAAAGAACGGCAACTGGACGCCAAGAATGGCGAACAGGCAGGCATAAAAAATTCCAAGGCGCAAACCGAAATCGTTTGCGGCTCGGCCCGGCCTCATTGGCACGCAAGAATCCTAGATCTTCGACAGATCATGGGTTGAGCGGGCAAACATCTCTTCCGGTGTCACCTTGCGGGCCGACAAGCCCTGGTCGAATGAATAGGCGGCGAGCGTCTCGAGCACGTGGCGGTTGGGCTCGAGACCGTAACTCCAGTAATCCTCGCCGAGCACGCGCTTCAGGCGCGCGTATTCGTGCACGCTCCAGGGCAGCGAGCAGGCAAGATGACCGATCTGCTCGAATTCCTTCATGCAGATCTCCTTCGCCTTGAGGAAGGCCTTGAATACGCTCACCGGCAGCCACGGGTGCTGCTCGACCAGCGCGCGGCGGATGCCGATGAGATGCATGATCGGAAAAATTTTGGTCTTGCGATAATAGGCCTCCTCCGCGGCCGGATAATCGGGAAACAGGCGGTCGACATTGGGCGCGCCGCGCAAAAAGCAAGACGGCGCGCGCGCGCCCATCACGGCGTCAAGCTCGCCGGCGGCCAGCATCTCCGACAGCGTGCGGTCGCGCGGGATGTCGGCGATGTCGATTTCGGGCGGCAGCTTGATCTGGGTGCGTTCCTCGCGGCCCGGCTCCTCCAGGCCGCCGCGGCGCCACTTGATGGCGCGCGGTTCGACCCCGTACTCGTCCTTCAGCATGCCGCGGATCCACACGTTCGCCGTCATCTGATATTCGGGAACGCCCACGGTCTTGCCCCGCAAATCCTCGGGCCGCCGGATGCCGCGGTCGGTGCGGATGTAGATGCCGCTGTGGCGGAACAGCCGGGAAACGAAGGCCGGAATGCCCACGTAGTGCGCCTGCCCGCGCGAGGTGTGCACCAGATGGCTGGAGAGCGACATTTCGGTTACGTCGAATTCCTGGAACTTGAAGGCGCGGTGGAACGCTTCCTCCGGCTCCAGCATCACTGCGGTGACCTCGCAGCCCTCGATCCTGGCGCGGCCGTCGAAGATCGCGCGGGTACGGTCGTAGTCGCCGACGGCAAGGCTTATGTGCACGGCCATCGTTATCCTCCAGCTCGAACGCGGGGGGACCGTAACACAATATGCGGGCCGACATTGACGGCGCCGCCGCGGATGGGGATAGTAAATGCTCGCCCGCGGAGCGCCAACGCCACTCAATGAAACTGCCGCAGTTCGAATATGCGTGCCCGACTTCGCTCGCCGACGCGGTCGCGCTGCTCGCCGCGCGAGCGGGCGAGGCAAAACCGCTCGCCGGCGGGCAGAGCCTGATGCCAATGATGGCGTTCCGCGTCGCGCAACCCGCGCTGCTGGTCGACCTGCGCAAGGTGCCAGGCCTGCGCGAAATCAAGATCGGGGACGACGGCGTGCGGCTCGGTGCCATGGTGCGCTGGCGCGACATCGAGGACGACGCGCGGCTTGCGATTGCGCATCCGCTGCTGAAAGCGGCGGTGGCGCATGTGGCGCACTACCAAATCCGCAATCGCGGGACGGTAGGCGGCAGCCTTGCGCATGCCGATCCGGCGGCGGAGATGCCGGGCGTCGCGGTGACGTGTGAGGCGGTGATCGCGGTGACGGGTGCGTCGGGCTCGCGCACGATCAATGCATCGGAGTTTTTTATTGGGGCGCTCACCACGGCGCTTGAGCCCGACGAGGTCATCACCGAAATGCGGCTGCCGCCGTGGCCGCGCGAGCGGCGCTGGGGGTTCGAGGAATTCGCGCGACGGCGCGGCGATTTCGCCATGGCGGGCGTTGCTCTCTTCTACGACCTGAGCAGGGATGGCAGAGCGAGCAACGCGCATATCGGCGCCATCGGGATCGGCGATCGGCCGCAGCGGCTGCGGGCGGCCGAGGCCGCGATCAACGGTCGCCTCGTCGATGCGATCACGATCGAGCAGGCGGCCGCTGCCGCCGCGGCCGAGGTCGAACCGCAGGACGACATTCATGCGAGCGCCGCCTATCGCCGCGCGCTGGTCGGCACGCTGGTCGAACGCGCGCTCGTGCAGGCGGCCGGGTGAGGTCCATGCCGATTCGCTTCGCGCTCAACGGCAAGCCGGTGTCGGTCGAGGTCGAGCCGCGCATGACGCTCGCCGATTGTCTGCGGCAGCAGCTGCGGCTCACCGGCACGCATGTGGGCTGCGAACACGGGGTGTGCGGCGCCTGCACCGTGCTGGTCGATGGAGACGCGGTGCGCTCGTGCCTGATGCTTGCGGTGCAGGCGGAGGGTAGCAGCGTGGTGACCGTCGAGGGGTTGTCGGACAGCGAGAAACTGACCCCGCTGCAAGAGTGTTTCCGCAAGCATCATGCCTTGCAGTGCGGCTTCTGCACGCCGGGATTCATCACCACGGCGCATGCGCTGTTGAGCCGAGAGCCCGACTGCGACGCCGAGCGCGTACGCGAGGTACTCTCCGGCAACATCTGCCGTTGCACCGGCTATGTTGCTATCGTCAATGCGGTGCTGGATGCGCGTGCCGCGTACAAGGACGGGGCGAAATCATGAAAAACACCTTCATCGGAACGCCGATGGAACGGCGCGAGGACCTGCGTTTGCTGCGTGGGCGCGGCGAATATGTGGATGATCTTGCGCCGGAGGGTCTCTTGCATGCGGTGATCCTGCGCTCGCCGGTAGCGCACGGGCGCATCCGCTCGATCGATGCCGCCGCGGCGCTGAAAATCCCCGGGGTGCACGCGGTCATCACCGCCAAGGATATGCCCGGCGGGCCGCCGATCATCCCGATGCGGCTGCAGCCGTTGCCGCAGTTCAAGCCCTACGAGCAACCGGTGCTGGCGCACGACAAAGTGCGCTACGTCGGCGAGCCGCTGGCGGTGGTGGTGGCGGACAGCGCCGCCATCGGGGAAGACGCGCTCGAGGCGATTGCGGTCGACATCGAGCCGCTGCCGGCGGTGTCAAGCTGGCAGGTGGCGGCGAAGAACAAGACCCTGCTGTTCGAGGCTACCGGCACGAACCGCTCGCTCGTATTCGAGGCGCGAAAGGGCGATGCCGATGCGGCCTTTGCGTCGGCGCCCTACGTGCGACGCGAACGGATGCGCACCGGCCGGCACTACGGGCTCACGCTCGAGCCGCGCGGAGTGATGGCGGAATGGGATGCGGCGAAGGGGCGGTTGAAAGTCTCAGGCGCGGCAAAGGTGCCGTTCTTCAATCGGCGCATTCTTGCGAAACTCATCGGGTTGCCGGAAGACGCCATCGAGATGGTCGAGAACGACGTCGGCGGCGGCTACGGCGCACGCGGAGAGTTCTACCCGGAGGATTTCCTAATTCCGTTCGCCGCGCGCCTGCTCAAGCGGCCAGTCAAGTGGATCGAGGACCGGCGCGAAAACCTGATGGCGATGAATCATGCGCGCGAGACCGAGGCCGACCTTGAGATCGCCTGCGGGCGCGACGGCACCATTCTTGCCATTCGCGGGAACATCAGCACCGACATGGGCGCCTACATGCGCACCAACGGCGCGGTCGGCGCACGCAACGTGGCGCAGTTCCTCGCGGGGCCGTACCGGGTGCCGCACGTCAAGATCGACTCGGCGCTGTGGATGACGAACAAGACGCCGGTCGGCACCTATCGCGGGCCGGGCCGGTTCGAGGGGAATTTCTACGTGGAACGGCTGCTCGACATGGTGGCAGAGGATCTGTCCATCGACCGCGTCGAGCTGCGCCGACGCAACCTGATAAGGGCCGACGAACAGCCCTATCCGATCGCACCGGTGCAGCCGACCAATGCAAAGGACCAGTACGACAGCGGTGACTACCGGACGACGCTCGAGCGCGCGTTGGAGGAGATCAACTGGCCGGAGGTCGCGAAGCTGCAGGGCAAGCTGATCGACGGCCGGTACCATGGTCTTGGCGTGGCGTGCTACGTGGAGGGCGGCGGCGCCGGGCCGAAAGAACGGGCGCGACTGGAAATCAACGACGACGGCACGTTCTCGGTGTTCATGGGCTCCTCGTCCGTGGGGCAAGGGGTGGAGACGGTCTTTGCGCAGATCGCCGCGGACGCATTGGAAGTGCCGATCGACCGCATCCGCCACGTGTACCACGGCTCGACGAGTCTCCTGAGCGAAGGCTTCGGCGCCTACCATTCGCGCTCGACCGTGATGGGCGGCTCGGCGGTGCTCGAGGCAACGACGAACCTGATGACTTTGCTTCGCGAGGCGGCGGCCAAGCGGCTCGGCTGCGAGCCGTCGGCAGTCAAAGTCGAAGGGAACACGGTCATTGGGCCGGGCGGACTATCAGTTCCGCTAAAGGAATTTGCAGGGCTGACCGCCGAAGGGGAATTCGTTTCCCATCAACACACCTACAGCTTTGGCACGCATGTTGCGCACGTGGCGGTCGACCCGAAGCTCGGTCGCATCGACATCCTTGACTACGTGGTGGTGCAGGACGTCGGCCGCGCGATCAATCCGCTTACGGTGCGCGGGCAGATGATCGGATCGCTGGTGCAGGGGCTCGGCGGTGCGCTGCTCGAGGAACTCAAATACGACGATGCCGGGCAACTGATGACCGGCACGCTCGCCGATTATCTGCTGCCGACCGCGAGCGATTTCCCCAACTTGAGGGCGGTCGTGCTGGAGAATTATCCGTCGCCGATCAATCCGCTGGGGGTCAAGGGCGCCGGCGAAGGCGGGATCATCTCGGCCGGCGGCGCGGTGGCAAACGCGGTGGCCAATGCGCTGCAGTCATTCGGCGTGCAACCGCGGCAGTTGCCGCTGACGCCGACCTACATCTGGGAATTGGTGCAGAGCGCAGGGCAGAAGGCGGCGGAATAGGATCGGCCGCCGCTTCGCGCCAGCGCAGGATGACGGCGCCGAGGTGCTGCGATAGATTTGCATTGATGTTGGGAACGAACAGGAGTCAGCCATGGGCGTTGCACGGCACCCGCGGCCGCCGGAACTGGTCGGCGTGCCGCTCGAAGAGATCATGAAGCGCTACGTCGGCCGGTTTCGCGACAAGAAGCCGGATTGGGCGGCGTTCGAGGACGCCAAGATCGAGGGCTATAAACGCGCGCAGCACCGCTTCATCGGCGCCGGCGGATCGGGCAAGCACAATGATCCGAGCGTGATCCCGGCGGGCAACTTCACGCTTTCGATCATGTACGTGGAGCCAGGGCAGGGCAACGCCGCACACACGCATGAAGTCGAGGAGTGCTTCTTCGTGCTGAAAGGGTTTCTCGACGTGTTCGTCGAGGACGAGACCGGAAAGCGCCTGACTACCCGGCTCGGTCCATGGGAGTGCATCTCATGCCCGGCCGGCGTCATCCACGGCTACGAAAACAACAGCCTCGAGCCGGTGTACTTCCAGGTCATGCTGGGCCGCGGGCGGCCGGAGACCATGGGCTACGCCGACGAGGAGCTCTACAAGCGGCGCGACGCGCATCTCAAGGCGGTCTAATCAAGCAGCGCGCCATCGGTTGAGATGCGCCGCGCGGTGTGCAACGCGGGATCGCACGCGGGCGGGCCTATTTGGGCGTGCAGCGCGCGGTAATAAAACTCTCGTTCATCTGCCGCACGGCGGCGATTTCCTCGGGCTTGACGTCGCCGCGCTCGCAGAAGGTGCTCGGCTTCTTCTTGTCGTAGGCGCTGTTGGTGCTGCAGAGCTCATCCTTGGTCGTCACGTCGTAGGGGCAAGGGCAAGGGCGCTTGCGTTTGTAGATCTCGCGGCAGGTCTTGATGATGTAGTCGGCCGTGCGTTTGTCGGCGGCCGACATCTCGGCCAGGGCATCGGCAGGAAATACGAACAGCAACAACAAAAACAACGCGCGCAACATGTCCACCCTCACCCGTACGCTGCATCACGCGAGGAAAAATATCATCCCACTCCGGCAATCTGCGCAAGCCGCCGGATGCGCCGCGGCTCGCAGCCGTTCATCATGATTAACGCCGGCGGTGTATTGCCCTCTGATCACGGCGCGAAAAGATCGTGGCTATCGCCGGGGCGCGGCGGCAAGGGCGCCGGCGACCGCATATTGAATTTCGCCCAAAGTGAACGGCTTGGCGATCACGTCGTGGATGAGCGCATCGAGGCCGTAGGCGCGTTCGCGCTGGTCGGCGTAACCGGTCATCAGGAGGATCGGCAGCTCCGGATCGTCGCGGGCCACGGCCAGCGCAAGCGCGATGCCGTCCATCACCGGCATCTTGATGTCGGTCAGCAGGAGGTGGAATGTTCCCTTGTCGCGATTGAACGCCTCGAGCGCCTCGCCGCCGTCCGCGGTGGCGACAACTTCGTGGCCGTCCTGGGTGAGGGCGCGGACCACCAGCGAGCGCACCGCGAGCTCGTCCTCGGCCAACAGGATTTTCGTGGGCATGGCGGGTTCAGTGCCCTCCTTCGGTTGTATCGCGTTGATTGAGAAACCGCACCACAACGTCGTGCCCGTGTTCGGGAGGCGAGGCGAGGCGGGAGCGAAAAGCGAGCGTCTCGCCCGGCGCAAGGGTCGATTGGGCGGGTACTGCGGTCCAGGAAACAATTTCCCGCCGCGTCGCATCGCGCAACGCGAGACGCAGCCGGGGAACATCGACCGGTGTCCGACCGATGCTGGCAATCACACCTTCGATCACGAGTGTCGGGACGCCGTCGCGCGTTTCGTTGAAAGTCTTGAGTTCCCGCAACACCAGGTCGCGCAGGTTCACCGGCAATCCGATGGCGGCGTAGAACGAGGCCATCTGCGGCGCGATCTGCACGATCGGCGTGCGCCACGCGAACAGGAAAGCAACGACAAGGGCGAGCACGGCAATGATGGCCGGCAAACCCAGTTGCTCGCGCAGTCTTTGGGCGCGGGCGGCCGCTTCCAGCTCGCGGCGCCGGGCGGCGCTCTCGATGTCTTCGACGTGAGCGGGCGCTGCAACGGTGCTTCCCGGCGCCGCCGGCGGCGGCGCGGCGCCATCAGCTGTGGCGCCGTCTCTACCTTCGGTCGGCTCGGCCGTGCCGGGTAGCGATTCGCCGGTGTCTTCTTGTGGGGCAGGAATCGGTAATCCGGCGGCCGATGCATTGGGCGCCGGCTGCGGGCCGAGCAGCAATTCCTGCGACCGCGTGGCGAACCAAACGGTCTGGCAGCGCGCGCACCGCAGGGATCGGCCGTTCGCGCCGATCACGCTGCGACTGACGTCATAAATGGTTGCGCAATGCGGGCAGGCCAGCAACATGCGGTGCGGCGGCAGATGGTTCTCGGTCCCGACCATAGCGGCCGACCGTTAACGGACCGGAAACCATGCCGAGGGCGAGTGTGCCTCGTCGTCGCAGGGCTGCGGGATTAAGAAAGCGTTAAGAGGCGTCGGGCCGGCCGCGTCTTCCGCTATTCTCCGGAGTGCGAATCGTTGCCGGGAGGCGCGGGGTGAAGGCGAAGGCCCGCGACCGCTCAGAGCAAGGAAGTTCGGACGTGGTGCGATTCGAAAACGTCGGATTGCGGTATGGCCTTGGCCCGGAGGTGCTGCGCGACCTCACGTTCCGGATCGAGCCGCACTCATTTCAGTTTCTCACCGGGCCATCGGGCGCGGGAAAGACTTCACTGCTGCGGCTGATGTTCATGTCGCTCAAGCCCACGCGCGGGCTGATCTCGATGTTCGACCAGGAGGTCGGGACGCTCGACAAGAACGCGCTGGCCATGCTGCGACGGCGCATCGGCATCGTGTTTCAGGATTTCCGGCTGCTCGATCACCTGACGACATATGAAAACGTCGCACTGCCGCTGCGGGTAATGGGCATGGACGAGGCGAGCTATCGGGGCGAGGTGATGGAGTTGCTCGAGTGGGTCGGCCTCGGCGACCGCATCGACGCGTTGCCGCCAGTGCTGTCGGGCGGCGAGAAACAGCGCGCCGCGATCGCGCGCGCGGTGATCGGCCGACCGCAGCTGCTGTTGGCCGACGAACCGACCGGCAATGTCGATCCGATGCTGGCGGAACGGTTGCTGCGGCTGTTCATTGAGCTCTACAAGTCCGGCACCTCGGTGGTCATCGCCACCCACGACATCGCGTTGATGAATCAATACAACGCCCGCCGCCTCGTGCTGCATGAGGGACGGCTGCACAATTACGAATGACGGCTGAGATGGCGGAATCGGGAGAGCAACGGATCGCGCGGATGCATCGCTTTGTCTCGCGCGGCGACGCGCCGATCCTGCCAAAGAGCTCGATCGCCGGGCGGGCGCTGGTCGCGGTGGTGGCGATCATGACGTTCCTTGCGTCGCTGACCACCGGCGCCGTGGTGCTGGTGCGCGCGGCGGCAAGCCAGTGGCAGGCGGATGTCATGCGCGAGGTCACGATCCAGGTCCGCCCCGTCGACGGTCGCGATATAGAGGAGGAGGTCAAACGTGCGGTTGCGTTGGCGCGGGTGGTTCCCGGCGTCGCAGAGGTGCGGCCGTATTCCAAGCAGGAGTCGGCGCGGCTGCTTGAGCCGTGGCTGGGCTCGGGTGCGCGGCTCGATGATTTGCCGGTGCCGCGGCTGATCGTGGTCAGGGTCGCGCCGGGCGCGGCGCCGGACTTCGCCCAACTCCGAACATCGCTGGGCGAGCAGGTCGCGGGCGCAAGCCTCGACGACCATCGCGCCTGGGTCGATCGAATCGCAGCCATGGCCGGGGTCGCCCTCCTTGGCGGAGGTGCCGTGCTCGTGCTCATGCTCGTCGCCACCGTGCTTTCCGTGATGTTCGCGACGCGCGGGGCGATGGCAATCAATCGACCGATCGTGGAAGTCCTGCATTTCACCGGCGCCACCGACGGATTCATCGCCAACGAATTCCAGCGACACTTTCTGGTGCTGGGTTTGCAGGGCGGCGCCATCGGCGGCGGCGCGGCCATGGCGCTGTTCGCGCTGGCGGGATTGGCGCGCGACGGGCTGTTCGGCGCCGCGGCCGGGAATCAATTCAGCCTTTTATTCGGAGACCATTCGATCGGGGTCCTCGGATATGCGGCCGTCGTGGCGGAAATCGCCTGCATTGCGCTCGTGACCGCGGCGACCTCGCGCTACACGGTGAACCGCACCTTGCAGACCATCGAATAGCCCAATGCGCGGGATATCATGCGTTATGCTAGGCGCAAGCTCGAATCATGCGAAGCGACCGACCGGCACAGGCGCGTGAGGGGGGCAGCCCGCAGACGGCGCGCTCCCAGCGGGGGCGGCGGCGTCTCTTCACGGCTGTGGCCTGGCTCGCGTTGGCGGCCGTGTTTGCCGTGGCGGGCGGCTTCCTGTGGTTCGTCGATCACCTGCCGCGGGAGGAACCAGCCGCCGTCCGCAACGCCGAGGGCATCGTGGTGCTGACCGGACGCGCAGCGCGGGTCGGCGACGCGATCGAGCTCTTGGCGGCGAAACGCGGCCGGCGACTCCTGATCAGCGGGGTCTATCCGCGTACCACGGCGGCGGCCATCGCGCGGCTGAAACCCGAGCATCGATACTGGGTCGATTGCTGCGTCGATCTCGATCATTCTGCGGTCAACACCGTGGGCAACGCCGTGCAGACCCGAAAGTGGGCCAAGCAACACGGGTTCAAATCTTTAATTGTCGTCACTTCGAACTATCATATGCCTCGCGCGCTAACCGAAATCGCATATCAACTTCCGGACGTCGAGCTGATCGCGTTCCCGATCACGCCGGAGCGAGTGCGCACCGAATCATGGTGGGATGCAGTCGTCGCTGCCAGATTGCTGTTCATCGAGTATCTGAAGTATCTGCGGGCCGTGATACGAACCCGGACATCGCAGTTGTTAGCCGCGCCGAGCAACTGAAGTTCCAACCCACGTTTCCGGGAACCCCCGACGTGCTTGTCATTCGGTCGATCACCTTCAACATCCTGTTCTATCTGAATCTCGGCGTGCTGATGATGGCGGCCATCCCGACGTTCGTGATGCCGCGCCGTGCGATTCTCGAGATGGCAAAATTCTGGGCGCGCAGCAGCCTGTGGCTGCTGCGCGTGGTCTGCAAACTGAGATGTGAAATCCGCGGCCTGGAAAAAATCCCGCCCGGGCCGCTGATCGTGGCCTCAAAGCATCATTCCACATGGGAAACGTTTGCCCTGCTCACGCTGTTCGACGATCCCACCTTCATCATCAAGCGCGAGCTGATGTGGATTCCGTTGTTCGGCTGGTTCACGGTGAAGGGCCGCATGGTGCCGGTGCGCCGCGGCGCGCGGGCACAGGCGCTGGCGGAGATGGCGGCGCGAGCGAAAATCGAACTGCACCGCGGACGGCAACTCATCATCTTCCCGGAAGGAACACGCCGGCCGCCGGGCGCCGCGCCGCGCTACAAATACGGCGTCGCACACCTGTACGGCGAAACCGGGGTGCCCTGCCTTCCGGTGGCGCTCAATTCCGGCCTGTTCTGGGCGCGCCGTTCGCTTATACGCCGACCCGGCACGGTGCTGGTGGAAATCCTCGACCCGATTCCGCCCGGGCTCGACCCTCAGGCGTTCCTTGAGCGGCTGCAGAGCGTGATCGAGGCGGCGACCGGGCGCCTGATCGCCGAGGGCGAACGCGACAGCGACCGCCGCGCAACGCTGGCTGCGTCAAAGCGCGCGGTCTGAGGACGCGATCGGCGCAGCATGGTGGGCCTCGTGCGCGCCTTTGAGCCGTTCGGCCAGCAGGTGAAGCTGGCGGTCGCGTACGCCGAGCGCCTCCAGCGCCGCCACCGCTTCCAGCACATAGTCGCGGTTGGCGCCGGAACTGCCGTGGCCCTGCCGGACGTGGTGCAGCTGCTGTTCAAGCGTCAGCCGCCCGGCGTACTGCGGATGGCCGCGATCGACCACGTAGCAGACGGCCTGCACCGGTCGCTCCGGTTTTCCGGCGAGCCACACCGTGCGCACAGTCTCCAAATACACCGAGGTCACCTGTTCGCGGGCGCGCAGGTAGGCAAGCGTCGCGGCGCGGTCCTGGGCGGTGACGCGGAAAGCGACGCCAAGGCAGGCGCCGCCACGATCGAGCCCCAAAACGAGTCCGGGCCGTTCAGGCGTGCCGCGGTGAACGAAAGAATAGACGCAGAGGCAGCGATGCAAACCGATCACGCGCGCTGGAACGCGCTCGACGAAATCGAAGCCAGGGCGCCAAATCAGCGAGCCGTAGCCGAACACCCAGAGGTCCTCGGCGGCATGGTCGAATTGCGGGTCCATGGGAAGGCGCAGACGGGCTTGAAGCGGCTCGCCGTAGCAGGGCCGCTGCACGGAGGCAACCCACTGGACAAGGGTTAATTTCGTCTCAACACTGCCACCTTTGAAACGCCGCATTCAGCGGGTTGTTGGGGGCCTCTCGGCGGCAGGACTCCAATGGCAATCGATCTGCAGGCCACCGCACCACGCCGGCGATGGCCATGGTTCGTGGCGGGGCTGATCTTTGTGGCGGGGCTGTGGACCGCCGCATGGCACTACGCTGCCGACAAGGCGGAGACGACCATCGCCGGCTGGCGCGCGCGCGAGGCGAAGGTCGGGCGCGTCTACGCCTGCGCAACGCAGACGGTCGGCGGTTTCCCATTCCGGATCGATATCCATTGCAGCGGTCCGAGCGCCGAGTTCCGCAGCGCGCAACCGCCGGCAACGGTGAAGTGGAAGGATCTGCACATCGTTGCGAGCGTGTTCTCGCCGACGCGGTTGGTGGCGGAGTTTACAGGTCCAATGACGGTGGCCGAGCCGGGCCAGTTGCCGGTGATCGCGGGCGATTGGAAACGCGCCAGTGTCACCGTGGAAGGCCTGCCGACGGCGCCGGAGCGAATCACGCTTGCATTCGGCGAGGTGCGGTTCGAACGCCTCGCCGGCGGCGGCAACGAGCCCTTGTTCAGCGCGAACAGCGGCGAACTGGTAGGTCGGCTTGTCGAAGGCGCCGTGACGCGAAATCCGGTGATCGAAGTTCAATTGAAGCTAAAGGGCGCCGTTCTCCCGAAGCAACACGTGCTCATGGTGGCGAACCCCGAACTCGCAGGGCAGGCGCTCGATCGGCTGGCGGAGGTGCCGGTCGATGCTGACATAACCGCGCTCGTGCGCGGCTTGCGGAACCTTGCGCCGAAAAGTTGGGCGCAGCGATTCCGGGAAATCCAAGCCGCGGGGGGACGGCTGGAGGTGACCAAGGCGCGCGTGCAGCGCGGCGACGTCATTTCGCTGACCAGCGGGCAGCTTGGGCTCAGCCCGCGCGGGCGGCTGCATGGCGAGCTGCGGATGACGATCGTGCAGATCGAGAAGCTTTTTGCGGACCTCGGGCTTGATCGCTTGATGGAGCAGGCGACCGCGCCGGGTACGCAGTTGGGCGCAATGATCGACCGGCTGCCGCCGCAGCTCGGCAACATCGTGCGACAGCGCGCCGGGCCGGTCGTCATTGCAGGGATCGGCGCGATCGGCGAACCCGCGGAACTGGAGGGCAGAAAAGCGCGAACTGTGCCGCTCCGGTTCTCGGACGGGATGGCCTCGATCGGGCCGGTTCCGCTCGGCCGCACGCCGCCGTTGTTCTGACCGCCAGGCCGTTCCAGCGGTCCTCCGGCGCAGATTGAGCGGGAGGATCCGATGCACATCTTGCCGCTGGTCGGCGTGCTGCTGTTGATCGGGGTCGCCTTTTGCTGGCGGCTGTGGTTGCAGCATCGCCGCTATGGCACCTGGGGGATCGTCGTATTCCAATCCGGCGACATCGGGCAGACGATACGCGCCGGACTGGCGGCACTGCTGTTCGTCCTGTTGCTCGGCCAAGCGATCATCGCGGCGATCTCGCCGGAGTGGCTGGCGGACCGGCGGATTGACCGCAACGCGATGCCGCCGGCGGTCTCGGTGCTTGGTGCAGCGTTGATGTTCGGCGGTTTGCTGTTGCTGATTGCGGCACAGCTCAATCTCGGCCGGGCATGGCGCATCGGCATCGACCATGACGCAAGGCACGGCCTCGTCACGGGCGGACTCTACCGGTTCTGCCGCAACCCGATCTATCTTGGATTGCTGATCACGATCGCTGGCTACGCAGTGCTGGTGCCCACGCCGTTGTCGATTGCCCTGCTGGTCGGGACCTACATCGGCGTCCGGCTGCAGATTGCGGCGGAGGAGAGATACCTGGCGCGCGCCTATGGTGCGGAGTATCTGAGCTATGCCCGGCGCGTCGGCCGACTGCTGCCGGGCATCGGCAAATTTCGCTGAGCGTCCCGGCTACGGCCGGCCATTTTAGTCGTCGTCGGTGGCGTAGGGCCGCGGTAGCGGCGCCAGCGGCAGGCTGGGGTGGGGGCGGCCGAAATCCGGCGCCGCCGAATCCTGGCCCAACTGCACGATGCCGCGGCGAATCTCGCGGGTGCGGGTGAAGTGGTCGAACAGCGTCTTGCCGTCACCGCTGCGGATCGCGCGGGTCAGCGACGCAATGTCTTCGTTGAAGCGGCCGAGCATTTCCAGCACGGCATCCTTGTTGTGAAGGAAGACGTCGCGCCACATGGTCGGGTCGGAGGCGGCGATGCGGGTGAAGTCGCGGAAGCCGCCGGCAGAGAACTTCAGCACCTCGGAACGGGTCACGTTGGCGAGATCGTCGGCGGTGCCGACGATGGTGTAGGCGATCAGGTGCGGCAGGTGACTGGTGATCGCCAGCACGAGATCGTGATGCTCCGCGGACATGCGCTCGACGTTGGCGCCGAGTGCGCGCCAGAACGCAGCCAGTCGTTCGACCTCTGTCTCGTCTGCATTCGCAGGCGGGGTGAGGATGCACCAGCGGTTGACGAACAGCTCGGCAAAGCCGGCGTCGGGGCCGGAGTGCTCAGTGCCGGCCACGGGGTGGGCGGGGATGAAGTGCACATGCGGCGGCAAGTGCGGGGCCATGTCGCGCATCACCGAACCCTTCACCGAGCCGACGTCGGAGACGATCGCGCCCTTGGCAAGGTGCGGACCAATTTCCTGCGCGACGGCGCCGCAGGCGCCGACCGGAATGCAGACGATCACAAGATCGGCGCCGGCAACGGCAGCGGCGTTGCTGTCGACCACATTGTCGGCGAGCTTGAGCTCGGCGACGCGCCGGCGCGTGGCCTCGGTGCGCGCGGTGGCGACGATCTCCGGGACAAGGCGCAGCGCCCGCACGGCGCGGGCGATCGACGAACCGATCAGACCCACGCCGATCAGGGCTAGGCGGTTGAACAGCGGCTTCGCGCTCACGGGCACGCCCCGTTCGAACGGGCGGCTTCCTCCCCCGCCCGCGGCGCAGGATTGCGCAAGGGTGCCACTCTCGGCGCGCTGCGCGCGCCGACCTCCCCGGCCAACGAGGGAGGTGAACCACTTGGCCCGCGCGGTGCAATCGCGATCACGGTTTCCCCATAAATTCGGCGAGCGCCTGCACCACAAGGCGGTTGGCCTCCTCGGTGCCGACGGTAAGGCGCAGCGCGTTGGGCAGCTTGTAGGCGGCGACGTAGCGCAGGATGAGCCCGCGCTGCGTGAGGAAGGCGTCGGCGTCCTTGGCGGTGCGACCCTTCGTTTCCGGGAAATGAATCAGCACAAAATTGGCGACGCTCGGAGTCACCTTCAGGCCGACCTTTGGGATCTCCTCCAACAACCAGGCCAGCCAGCGCGCGTTGTGCTCGCGGGCGCGCTCCTGGTGCGCGGCATCCTCGATGGCGGCAATACCGGCGGCCATCGCCGGACCGTTGACGTTGAACGGACCGCGGATGCGATTCACCGCATCCACCACGTGGGCGGGGCCGTACATCCAGCCGAGCCGCAACGCAGCGAGGCCGTGGATTTTCGAGAATGTACGGGTCATCACCACGTTTTCGCTGGTGGCAACGAGCTCAATGCCGGCCTCGTAATCGTTGCGCTGCACGTATTCGGCATAGGCGGCGTCGAGCACGAACAGCACATGCCCCGGCAGGCCCTTGTGCAGCCGTTTGATCTCGTCGAACGGCAAATAGGTCCCGGTTGGATTGTTCGGGTTCGCCAAAAACACCACCCTGGTCCGCGGCGTGAGCGCCTTAAGGATGGCGTCGACGTCGGCGGTGTAGTTCTTTTCCGGCACTGCAACGGGCTTCGCGCCGGCCCCCAAGGTCGCGATGGGATAAACCAGGAAGCCGTGGGCGGTGTGGATCGCCTCGTCACCGTCGGCGAGATAGGCGCGCGCGAGCAGGTTGAGCAGATCGTCGGAGCCGGCACCGCAAACGATGCGGTCGGGGTCGAGGCCGAACGCGCGGCCGATCGCCTCGCGCAGCTCGGCCGACGAGCCCTCCGGGTAATCCTGCAGATGATCGGCGACCGCATGATAGGCTGCGATCGCCTTGGGACTGGGCCCGAGCGGCGTCTCGTTGGAGGACAGCTTGTACACCTTCGCCGCGCCCGGCGCTTCGCTCCGGCCGGGCACGTAGGGGTCGATGGCGAGCACTCCGGGGCGCGGTTGTGGGCGCGTCGCACTCATTGACTTCACTCAGGACCAGTCTCACGCCTTCTCGGCGGGAACCGTATAGCGGGTCGCATGGCTCCCGACGAGGGCGGTAGAACGTACCGACGCGCCGGCGCGTATCAGCGCGTCCGTCACTTCGGCAAGCTTGCGGCCCGGCGGCAGTGAAAGCAGCAATGCGGCGCCGTCGAAGGCGCTGTCGGGCACAGCGATGAACTCGGCCAGGGTGGCAATGGAACGGGCGGCGGCCACGCTCCAGCCGGACACGCGCACGCTCCAGACCTCTACCTCCGTGACCATGGCCTCGGGCGCCGCGCGCGAGATAACGAAGACCGGCAATGCAGCGGGATGATTGGGTCGGTCGACGAAGGGCAGCCGGGCAATGATCTTTGGCGCGCTCTCGAACTCCAGTGCCGTCCACCAGTCGCCGGCGCTGGCGGCCGCGAAGGCCGGCACAAGGCCGAGATCGCCCTTGGAGGCGGAGACCGCGGCGACTACGCTCGCGGAGCCCATGTGCGGCACGAACGGCACGGTAAAGCCAAAATGGAACCGGGCGGAGTCGCGCATCAGCGCATCGCCCACCGAAAGGTCGGCATGCACCGAAAACGGCGCCTGCACGTGGGTGAAGGTCGCAATGATGACCCGCCAAATGCTCTCGGCGGTGTCGAGGGGCAGGATCCCGCGATGGCGCTCCACCAGGCGGCGCATCATCTCGGCCTCGCGGGCCGGGCGGAAGGCCGAGCCGCTTTCCTGCGTCTGCTTCACCGCAATCAGCCGGTCGATGATCTCGCCCCGCTGCATGAGCAGACGATGCATCGATTCATCGATGCGGTCGATCTCGGCGCGCAGCTCCGAGAGCGACGGGGTGCCGGGGGTTGGCGGTTTTCCCATGCCTGGCATTGATAGGTGGGACGACGGTCGAAAGCAAAGAAAACATTGACAGCAACCGGTGCCGACCCTACCAAGCCAGCCCAAATGCCGGGTGGTCGATTGGCCGAGAAAGCAATGGTCGAAATCAGCACCGCGCGCGGAATTCCGCCACGTGAGGCGGACGAGCCGCGCGACTCCCTGGTCGTGCGGTTCGGCCCGGACAAGCCGCTTAAGCTCGATGCCGGCGTCGAACTGTCGCCGTTCCAGGTGGCCTACAAGACCTACGGGACGCTAAACGCCGAGCGGACGAACGCGGTCCTGATCTGCCATGCGCTCACCGGGGACCAGCACGTGGCGAGCGAGCACCCGGTGACCAAAAAACCCGGGTGGTGGGTCACCATGGTCGGGCCGGGCAAGCCGATCGACACCGAGCGCTATTTCGTCATCTGCCCGAATGTGCTCGGCGCCTGCATGGGGACCACCGGCCCGTCGTCGACCAACCCGAAAACCGGCAAACCGTGGGGCCTCGATTTCCCGGTCATCACCATTCGCGACATGGTGCGGGCGCAGGCGATGCTGCTCGACCACCTGGGCATCGAGTCGGTGTTTGCGGTGGCCGGCGGATCAATGGGCGGCATGCAGGTGCTGCAATGGGCGGCGAGTTATCCCCACCGCGTGTTTGCGGCGCTGCCGATTGCCTGCGCGACGCGCCACTCGGCGCAGAACATCGCGTTCCACGAGGTCGGCCGGCAGGCGGTGATGGCCGATCCGGATTGGCGCGGCGGACGCTACCTGCTGGAGGGCACCAATCCACGGCGCGGGCTCGCGGTGGCGCGCATGGGCGCTCACATCACCTATCTCTCGGACGCCGCGTTGCATCGGAAGTTCGGGCGCAAGCTACAGGATCGTTCCAATCCAACGTTCTCGTTTGACGCGGACTTCGAGGTGGAGTCCTATCTGCGTCACCAAGGCATTTCGTTCGTGGAGCGGTTCGATGCCAACTCGTACCTCTATCTCACGCGCGCCATGGACTACTTCGACCTTGCCGCCGACTACGGCGGGGTGGTCGCCAATGCGTTCCGCGGAACGTTGACGCGGTTCTGCGTCATCTCCTTCACTTCGGACTGGCTGTTCCCCACCTCGGAATCGCGCGCCATCGTGCATGCGCTGAACGCCGCCGGTGCGCGGGTCTCGTTTGCGGAAATCGTCACCGACAAGGGTCACGACGCGTTTCTACTCGATGAGCCGGAACTGTTCGCCATCGTGCGCGGCTTCCTCGACGGCGCCGCGCGCGCGCGCGGATTGATTTCGGGCAAGCCGTAATGCTGTCGCTGCTCAAGCCAGACCTGACCATGGCCGAGGCGGCACGCGGCCCGGGCGGCGCGCGCGTCGACCTCTTGGTTGTCGCCGAAATGGTGGCCCCGGGCGCGAGGGTGTTGGACGTCGGCTGTGGGGACGGTGAGCTGTTGCGGCTTTTGGCCGAGACGCGGGGGGTGGACGGACGCGGCATCGAGCTCTCGCGCGAAGGCGTGAATGAGTGTGTTGCCAAGGGCTTAGCGGTGGTTCAGGGGGACGCCGACACCGATCTTGCGGACTACCCGAACGATGCCTTCGACTACGTCATCCTGTCGCAGACGCTGCAGGCAACCCACCGGCCGCGCGTAGTCCTCGAACACATGCTGCGCATCGGGCGACATGCCATCGTATCGTTTCCCAATTTCGGCCATTGGCGCATCCGCCTGCAGGTCGCACTTGGCGGCCGCATGCCCACGACCGACAACCTACCTTACGCTTGGTGGGAGACACCCAACATCCATTTCTGCACGATCAAGGACTTCCGCGACCTGTGTGAGGTGATCGGCGCCAAGATCGAGCGCGCGGTGGCGCTGAACGCCTGGGGCGCGCCGTTGCGGCTGCATGCACCGTGGTGGTTCTGGAACCTGTTCGGGGAGCAGGCGGTGTTCCTGCTCAGCCGCAACGGCTGAAGACACGAGACGCCATCTGCGCTCCTGCGTATTCAGAAGGTGGTCAACGGGCGATTACTTGGGCGATCGCGAAGCGTGAGAAGATTTTAGGTTTTGCAAAACCGTTCACGCCTTCTCCACACGAAACGCGGCTGATCTGGCAACTTGAGGTGGCGATCGCGGAAGCTCCAAGGGCCGTTTCTACTTGCAAAAACTCTCGTTATTTCAAGCGAGTTATCGTTGGCCAATTACTTCCGTTAACGGATACTGAATTTTTCGCTTCGGTTTTCGCACAAAATATGGTTAAAAAATATCCACAGGAACGCGGACCCCTCGGTCCGCGTTTGGCTGCTGGTCAAAGCAGTTGGGGGGTCTCACAACAGTAAGGGTGGAGTGATGCGTCTTGTAGCGTTGAGTACGGCGTTGTCGTTGTCGTTTGCCTTGTCGTCAGGCATTCCTGCCGTCGCGGCTCCGGCAAAGAAGCCGGCGACGGCCAAGACCCAGGTCGCGGCGTCGTCCAGTCCGACCAAGCAGGCCGCCACCACGAAAAAACAGGTGCGCAAGAAGTTGCGGGCTGCGCCGGCCGCCGCCGCAGAGGCCGCGAGCCTGAACCCGGCGTTGCCGGAAGTTCGCGTCGCGGCACACATGGTCCGCGCGGAGACCACAGGGAACGCGCGGCCGCAGCCGCCACGCATGCCCCGGCTGTTTGCCTCCTCCGATCCGGTCGAGGAAGCGCGGCGCTGGATTGGCACCAATCCGACCGACATGAGTCGCCGATGGTGCGCCCGCTTCATGAATTTTGTGCTTGAGCGCAGCGGCTATAGCGGAACCGGTTCGGACGCCGCGAAGTCGTTTGCGAGCTACGGCCGACGCGTTCCCGGCCCGCGGATCGGCGCCATCGCCGTGATGCACCGCAAGAACGGCGGCCATGTCGGCATTGTCAGCGGCATTGACGAGAAGGGCAATCCAATCATCATTTCCGGCAACAGCGTGGGACGAAAGGTCGCTGAAATCGCCTATCCGCGCAGCCGCGTCTACGCTTATGTGATGCCGGAGTAGCGCATAGCGAGTTCCGGCTTCTTCAAATCGGCGGCGGGCGATCCGCCGCCGATTGCTTTTTGTCAGGCCACGATGCGCTATAGGGAGGCCGCGCTGTAGAGGCGCGTCAGGGAACCGCGGCGTCAATCTCGCGTTGGGTGCACATGAACCTGTGGCCTCGTGTGGCAACTTCGCAAGCCGGCGGCGGCATCGTCGAAACCGATATTCCGGCGCGGCTCGATCGATTGCCGTGGCGACGCTTTCACACGCTCGTCGTCGTCGCGCTCGGCATCACGTGGATCCTCGATGGTCTGGAGGTGACACTTGCCGGCACGATGGCCGGCGCACTGCGTGAGAGTCCGCGTCTGCAGTTGAGCAGCGCACAGGTGGGCTTTGCGGGCAGCGCCTATCTCGCCGGTGCAGTGCTCGGCGCGATCTTCTTCGGCTGGCTCGCCGATCGCCTTGGACGCAAGAAACTCTTCTTCATCACGCTCGCGGTCTACACGATCGCGACTGGAGCGACGGCGCTGTCGTGGGACTTGTGGAGCTTTGCGCTGTTCCGCTTTCTCACCGGCGCCGGCATCGGCGGCGAATACGCGGCGATCAATTCCACGATCCAGGAGCTCATTCCGGCGCGCGTGCGCGGCTGGACGGATTTATGCATCAACGGAAGCTTCTGGATCGGCGCGGCGCTCGGCGCCGTCGGCGCCATCGTGTTGCTCGATCCAGCGGTGCTCGATCCGGAACTCGGCTGGCGACTGGCGTTCCTGATCGGCGCGCTGCTCGGCATGTGTATCTTTTTTCTGCGGATGTGGCTGCCGGAAAGCCCGCGCTGGCTGATGACGCACGACCGCGCCGAGGAAGCCGAGCGGGTGGTGGCGGACATCGAGCGGCGGGTGTTCGGCGCGGCCAAGCCGCCGATCCCCGACCTCCCCCGAATTCGCCTGCGTTCTCGGACACATACGCCGCTTGGTGAGGTGTTGCGGACGCTCGGTTATGTGCACCGAAACCGGGTATTCGTGGGGCTCGCGTTGATGGGCTCGCAGGCGTTCTTCTACAACGCCATCTTCTTCACCTATGCGCTGGTGCTGACCGACTTCTACGGCATCAGCTCCGCAGAGATCGGCTGGTACATGCTGCCGTTTGCGGCCGGCAATTTCCTCGGGCCGTTGCTGCTCGGGCGGCTGTTCGATGTGATCGGCCGGCGGCCGATGATTGCGTTCACCTACATCATGTCGGGCGTGCTGCTCTCCGGCAGCGGATATCTGTTCGCGATCGGGGCGCTGGATGCCAGCCAGCAGACGCTGGCTTGGAGCGTCATCTTCTTCTTCGCCTCGGCGGCGGCAAGCTCCGCCTATCTGACCGTGAGCGAGACCTTCCCGCTGGAAATTCGTGCGCTCGCCATCGCCATGTTCTACGCCATCGGCACAGGCGTCGGCGGCATCGCGGGGCCGCTTCTGTTCGGCGCACTGATCGAGACTGGTTCGAGGATCAGCGTGTTCGGCGGCTATCTGCTCGGCGCCGCCTTGATGGTCGCGGCGGGGCTAATCGCGGCGTTCTTCTGCGTGCCGGCTGAGCGCAAATCGCTGGAGACCGTGGCCCGGCCGTTGGCGTCCGCCGATTAACAAGGTCTCGTGTCAGACGCGTCCTTCATGCAAACGGCAATTGTGCAGCCTCACTTCGGATTTCGGCGATACTGTCGCCCAGGCGAATTTCGCCGCTGCCGACGACCTCGGCATATACGCCGAAATCGCCGTGGCCGAAGCTGCGATAGAGCGCCTCGGGAATGGCAAGATCGCGGATCCCGGTCGCCGGATCGACCTCGGTGGCGGCGCAGCGAACGATGCGCTTGATGATCTTGAGGCGTGCGTGCGGGCCGACGGCAAGCTCCTTGCCGAGAAGGTCGAACTCATGCCAGGCCGGCCAGCCGCTCACCAGCAGATTGCCGCGAAAGCGCACGGGATGGACGGGTGCGCCGATCGCGCTTTCCAGGGCGGCGACCGAGGCCAAATTGACGATCGAAACGACTTTACGCGCCACGTCCGAGAAGCTGTGTCCTGCGGCATGCAGGATCTTCGGCGGGCCGCGCAGTTCGGCGGCGCAGAATGCGGCAAAGCATGCCTCGATGGCTGCCCGTCCCTCGGGCGTGCGAAGATCACCCCGCGCCTGCTCGCGGCCGCCGTGCGTAATCACCAGCGTATGCGTTGTCTCGTCGAACGCTGTGCGCAGCTCGGCGAGACGGGCATTACGCATCAGCATCAAGAAACGCTGCTTCGGCAGATAGGTCGGCGCGGCGGGATCGAAGCCGGAAGGGCCGTTCTCGATCGCGTAAAGCCGATCGCCCGGAACGGGCGCCCCCACGGCAAGCTGAGCGCAGTCAAGCGGTTGCGGGGACAGCCCTTTCACCGGGTAGCGGTAGATAGCCTCGATCCTGCCAATGGCTCGCATCGTCGGCGCCTTTGGTGAGGCGTTTACTTAAGCCCGATTTCCGTTCCCGGGCCCAGGGGAAAATCGGCAAGAACCCCCTACCGAACCCGCCACACCCTCCCATATTTATCGCGAACCTGAGACGATGTTCCGCATCGTGCCTGACGGGGCGAGCGGAACAGGCCGAGGACGCACCATGAATCTCGAAAAGTACACCGACCGCGCACGCGGGTTCGTGCAGTCGGCGCAGTCGCTGGCGCTGCGCGAAGGGCACCAGCAGTTCGCACCTGAACACATCCTCAAAGTTCTGCTTGACGATCCGGAGGGGCTCGCCTCCGGGCTGATCGAGCGGGCCGGCGGCCGCTCGCGCGAGGCTTTGGCGGCGGTCGAACGGGAGCTCGGCAAGCTGCCGAAAGTCTCCGGCGCTGGCGCCGGCCAGCTCTATCTCGCACCGGGCACGGCGCGGGTGTTCGATACCGCCGAGAAAGTCGCCGAGAAGGCCGGCGACAGCTACGTGACAGTCGAGCGGCTTTTGCTTGCGCTTGCGCTCGAGAAGGACACCGAAGCCGGAAAAATTTTGGCACGCGCGGGCGTCACACCGCAGACGCTGAACGCCGCGATCGAAGCGCTGCGCAAAGGGCGCACCGCAGATTCCAGTTCGGCCGAGGGCGCCTATGACGCGCTGAAGAAATACGCGCGTGATCTCACCCAAGCGGCGCGCGAGGGCAAGGTCGACCCGGTGATCGGACGCGACGAGGAGATCCGCCGCACAATCCAAGTGCTGTCGCGGCGCACCAAGAACAATCCGGTGCTGATCGGCGAGCCGGGCGTAGGCAAGACCGCGATCGTTGAAGGGCTCGCCCAGCGCATCGTCAACGGCGACGTACCGGAAAGCTTGGAGAACAAGCGGCTGCTCGCACTGGACATGGGCGCGCTGATCGCGGGAGCGAAATATCGTGGCGAATTCGAGGAGCGGCTGAAAGCCGTTCTGCAGGAAATCACCTCGTCGGCGGGCGCCTACATTCTGTTCATCGACGAGATGCACACGCTGGTGGGTGCGGGGAAGGCGGAAGGCGCCATGGATGCCTCCAACCTGCTGAAACCGGCGCTCGCGCGCGGCGAACTGCATTGCATCGGCGCCACTACCCTCGACGAATACAAGAAGCATGTGGAGAAGGATGCCGCACTCGCCCGGCGCTTCCAGCCGGTCTACGTGGATGAGCCCAGCGTGGAGGACACGATTTCGATCCTGCGCGGGCTCAAGGACAAGTACGAGCAGCATCACGGCGTGCGCATCACGGACTCGGCGCTGGTCGCGGCAGCGACGCTGTCACACCGCTACATTTCCGACCGGTTCCTGCCCGACAAAGCCATCGACCTCGTGGATGAGGCGGCAGCGCGGCTGAAGATGCAGGTGGACTCGAAGCCGGAGGAGCTCGATTCGCTCGACCGTGAGATCGTGCGGCTGAAGATCGAGCAGGAGGCGCTCAAGAAGGAGACCGATCCGGGATCGAAGGAACGCCTCAAGCGGCTGGAAAGCGAACTGCAGAACCTGGAAAAGCAGTCGGCCGACCTGACGGCGCGCTGGAAGGCGGAAAAGGAAAAACTTTCGAGCGCGCAAAAGCTGAAGACGGAACTCGATCACTTGCGGATCGAACTCGCCAATGCCCAACGCAAGGGCGAATATCAGCGCGCCGGAGAACTGGCCTACGGTCGCATTCCGGAGCTCGAGAAGAAATTGAAGGAACTGGAGGCCAAGGACGGCAAGGGCGCGCTGGTCGAGGAGGCGGTCACCGCGGATCACGTGGCGCAAGTGGTGTCGCGCTGGACCGGCGTTCCGGTGGAGAGGATGCTGGAAGGCGAGAAGGCGAAGCTGCTTCGCATGGAGGAGCAACTGTCCCGGCGCGTCGTCGGGCAGGCGGAGGCGGTCAAGGCGGTGGCGACCGCCGTGCGGCGCGCCCGCGCCGGCCTGCAGGATCCAAACCGGCCGATCGGATCGTTCATGTTCCTCGGGCCGACTGGCGTGGGCAAGACGGAATTGACCAAGGCGCTCGCGGAGTTTCTGTTCGACGACGAGCAGGCGCTGATCCGCATCGACATGTCCGAATACATGGAGAAGCATGCGGTGGCGCGGCTGATCGGCGCGCCGCCCGGCTACGTCGGTTACGAGGAAGGCGGCGCGCTCACCGAGGCGGTGCGGCGGCGGCCTTATCAGGTGGTGCTGTTCGACGAAATCGAGAAGGCGCACCCGGACGTGTTCAACGTGCTCCTGCAGGTGCTCGACGACGGGCGGCTGACCGACGGGCAGGGCCACACCGTCGATTTCCGCAACACCCTGATCGTGATGACGTCCAACCTCGGCGCGGAGTTCCTGGTGAACCAGCCGGAGGGCGAAGACACCGACGCGGTCAAGGATCAGGTCATGGCCATCGTGCGGGCGAGCTTCCGACCGGAGTTCTTGAACCGCGTGGATGAGATCATCCTGTTCCATCGGCTCAAGCGCGAGCAGATGGGGCGCATCGTCGACATCCAGATCGGCCGGCTGCAGAAGCTTTTGGACGAACGCAAGATCACGCTCGTGCTCGACGCCAAGGCGCGCGATTGGCTCGCGGAAAGAGGCTACGATCCGGCGTACGGCGCGCGGCCGCTCAAGCGCGTGATCCAGAAGGCGGTGCAGGATCCGCTCGCCGAATTGATCCTGGCGGGCAAGATCAAGGACGGCGAGCGGGTGAACATCACCGCCGGCAAGCAGGGACTCGCGTTCAACGGCGAGAGCGTGAAGGCGGCGGCCTGATTACTCGACCAAGGGCGGCATCCAGGGGCGTCGCGGGCGCGGCGCACGGCGGGCGATGGCCGCATGCCGGCAAAGCCGGAATCCCGCTGCCGGCAAGAGGCCTACCAGCGTCAGCTTCGCCGTCAGTGAAAATCGGTGCGCGCGTTGCGCGGGGCCGGCTCCTTTTGCCGCGGCACCGGCAGGTATTCGACGCCGCCGGCCTGCGTCCGCACCGGCTGGGGAAAGAGCGTCATCAGCTCCATCACTTCCTTCGGCATGTCCGTGCTCACCGGCAGCCCGATTTCCTTGGCCACGTGCGCCCAGATCGGATAGTCGTGCGTCCAGGTGCCGGTGGACAGCCGCTCCGCCACCTCCTCGGCACGTTCCGGCGGCAGGTGTCGGCCGAGCAACTCGCGCGCCGCCTGCCGCACCTGCGCGATGGCCTTGCGGCCGACATCCGCCATGACCAGGGTGTTGTCGTCGATTTCGGCAATCGGCTTTTGTTCCGTGACCTTGATCAGCGAGGCGGCCGGCGATTGGCCAACCTGCGGGTCGATCGGGCCCAGCACCGAATGCTTGCACATGACGATCTCGTCGGCGGCGAGCGCGATCAGCGTGCCGCCCGACATCGCGTAATGCGGCACGAAAACGGTCACCTTGCCTTTGTGGTCGCGGAGCGCATACGCGATCTGGAGCGCGGCCAGTACCACGCCGCCCGGCGTGTGCAGGATCACGTCAAGCGGAACGTCATCGTCCGTCATGTGGACGGCGCGCAGGACTTCCTCGGAATCATGAATGTCGATGTAACGCATGAGCGGAAATCCCAACAGCCGCATGGTCTCCTGCCGGTGCACCAGCAGGATCACGCGGGACTTCCGCCGCTGTTCCAACTGGGCGATCTTGCGCGCGCGCATGGCTTCCAGCATGCGCTGGCGCAGTACGGGCTGAATCGCCACAAGAGCGACAAAAATCCAGAACAGATCGGTGAATGACATAAGTTTCTCCGTTGCGGCCTTGGGTCAGCGAAAGCCGTCGGGTCCGAAGCCGTAGATGCCTTCGTCGCCATAATAGCGGCGGTAGCGGCGCCGCGGCGGCACCAGCAGCCCGGCGAACGCCAACCCGGCCACGAAGCCGCCGATGTGCGCCCACCATGCCACCCCGCCGCCAAGCGACGGCCGCAGAAGCTCGGCAGTGCCCTGCAGCACCTGCATGATGAACCAAAGACCGATGAAAAGGATCGCGTGCAGCTCGAAGAACAGCGGGAGGAACAGAATCGGCACCAGCACGATCACGCGCGCAAACGGGAACAGGCGGGCATAACAGCCCAGCACGCCGGCTATCGCCCCCGAGGCGCCAAGCGCGGGCACGGGCGATGCCGCGTTGAATACGGCGTGAGTGATCGAAGCCAGCACGCCGCAGGCCAAATAAAACAGCAAAAAGCGCGCGCCACCCAAACGGTCCTCGATCGCCGGGCCGAATATCCACAAGGTCCACATGTTGACGATCAGATGCAGCCAGCCGCCATGCAGAAACATGTTGGTTGCAAACGGAAGGTAATCGAGCAAGCGGGGCGCAGGCACCCCGAGTGCGTCGGGCGCGAAATAGCGCACCGGGATGAGGGCATAGTGGATCAAGAAAATTTCCCGGCGCAGGGCCGGTAGACTGATCTGGTAGAGGAAAATCGCGCAATTGGCCGCTATCAGCAGCAGCGTAAGAATCGGCGCACTGCGCACTGCGACGGTGCTGCGGATCGGGATCATCGGAGCGTCCCGCATCTGCTGCGGGCCTGAACTTCAGCAATAGTTCCATCAAACGCCGCGGTCGAGCAACAATCTCGATGCGGAGCCTCAGGACACCGTCCTCGGTCGGAGCGAGACCTCACGGCTCCCCGCCCGGCGGCACGGAAGCGCAGACGGAAGCAGCCAGCGGCAAAGGACGCATTCCGGCCCATTGGGAGCGGCGGCGTTCAGTCCCGCAGCAGCTCGTTGATGCTTGTCTTGGCGCGTGTCTTCTCATCGACCCGCTTGACGATTACCGCGCAATAGAGGCCCGGACCGGGTTGCCCGCTCGCCATCGGTTTGCCGGGCAGCGTGCCCGGCACTACGACGGAGTAGGGCGGCACCTCGCCCTGCAGAGTTTTTCCGCTCTCGCGATCGACGATCTTGGTGGAGGCGCCGAGGTAGACACCCATCGACAGGACCGAGCCTTCGCGCACGATCACGCCTTCCGCCACTTCCGCCCGCGCGCCGATGAAGCAATTGTCTTCGATCACCACCGGCCCGGCCTGCAGCGGTTCGAGCACGCCGCCGATCCCGGCGCCGCCCGAGATGTGGCAGTTCTTGCCGATCTGCGCACACGAGCCGACCGTCGCCCAGGTGTCGACCATGGTGCCGGAGTCCACATAGGCGCCGAGGTTGACGAAGGAGGGCATCAGCACAACGCCCGGTGCAATGTAGGCCGAGCGGCGCACGATGGCGCCGGGGACGGCGCGAAACCCGGCGGCGCGGAAGTGGTTCTCGCCCCAGCCGTCGAACTTGGACGCCACCTTGTCCCACCAGGCCGCCTTGCCCGGTCCGCCGGGGATGACAGCCATGTCGTTGAGTCGGAACGACAGCAGCACGGCCTTCTTGAGCCATTGATTGACGCGCCACGAATTGTCCGGCTGCTTTTCGGCAACGCGCAAGACGCCGCGGTCGAGCAGATCGAGCGCTGCCTCCACCGCATCGCGCACCGCGCCCTTGGTCGCAGGGCTGACGGCATCGCGCTTCTCGAAGGCGTCGTCGATGGTTTTCGCGAGGTCGGCGTAGGGCATGGCGGACGTTTGTCCGTTGGCTTGCCGCCGAAGTCAAGCGCGCCGCGCGCCGAGGCGCTTCAGAAAGCCGACGAGATCGTCGGTCACATGATCGACGTGGGGAGCTTCGCGGCCTTCCAGCTCCCAATCCTCGCGGAACACCTCGCGGGTGCCTTCCGGCACCACCAGCACCGTGGTCATGCCCAACAGATGCGGCACTTCCAAGTTGCGCGCGAGATCCTCGAACATCGCGGCGCGCGCAGGGTCGACGCCATGCCGGGCGAGAAACCGGTCATACACCTGCGGCAGCGGCTTCGGCTCAAGATCGGCCGCCGCGATATCGAAGACATCGTCAAAATGCTTCTCGATTTGCAGCCGCTGCAGGACAGCCGCGGCGTGCTTGCGCGTGCCGTTGGTCATGATCAGTTTTCGTCCCGGCAACTTCTCGATCGCGGCGCCGAGCGCCGGGTTTGGCGTCAGCGGCGAATGGTCGATCTCGTGCACCATTTCGAGGAAGCCGTCCGGCTGCAGGCCGTGCTCGGTCATCAGGCCGCGCATGGTGGTGCCGTAGCGGCGATAATAATCCTTCTGCACGCGAAAGGCTTCCTCCTTGGTCACGCGCAAGAACTGCACGATGAAGTCGCGGATACGCTCGTCCACCTGCTGCCACAGATTG
>FWPU01000465.1_pt1 | contig 34986 bp, 29 predicted proteins | sample 2228361 | NCBI WGS metagenome assembly FWPU01 (sample SAMEA103939777, study PRJEB20133) | metagenome
TTAATACCTGGTTTTTTGGTTTTCCGTTTAGGATATGTTAACTTTGCAGGCTGAAAATTTGAAAAAGGAAACATTTTTTATCATGCCGCTAACAGCTGTTGAAAAAAAGGAATTGTTCCAAAAGTACAGTCCTTCCAAATCTGAAAAAGATACCGGTTCCCCTGAATCGCAGATTGCCCTCTTTACCCGCCGCATCAATGAGATGACCGAACACCTGAACACCCACAAAAAAGACTTCGCCACCCAGCGCGGGCTGCTTAAACTGGTGGGCAGGCGTAAAAAATTGCTGAATTACCTGCAAAGGGAAAACATTGAGCGCTATCGCGCCATTCTTTCGGAACTGAATTTAAGAAAGTAACACATAAAACAGGGAGCCCGACTCGGTTCCCTGTTTGCATTTTATTCCGGCCGGCAGACACTGTTGGCCTTAAATTGTTTAAATACATATGTTCAATATTGTTACCAAAACCTGTAAACTTCCCGACGGTAGGGAAATTACCATAGAAACCGGAAAAATGGCCCGTCAGGCCGATGGTGCCGTTACCCTTCGCATGGGTAACACCATGCTGCTGGCCACCGTTGTAGCCAAAACCGAGCCCGTTGAAGGTGCCGACTTCATGCCCCTTTCGGTAGATTATCAGGAAAAATTTGCCTCAACCGGAAAGGTGCCCGGCGGCTTCCTGAAACGCGAAGGCAAACTATCCGACTATGAAGTGCTGATCAGCCGGCTGGTTGACCGCGCTTTACGTCCCCTGTTTCCTGACGACTTCCATGCCGAAACGCAGGTGATGATTTATCTCATTTCGGGCGATCAGAATGCCCTGCCCGATGCCCTGGCCGCCTTTGCCGCTTCCGCTGCCTTATCCGTGTCCGACATTCCCTGGAACGGCCCCATTTCCGAAGTGCGCGTTGCCCGGGTTGACGGTCAGTTTATTATAAACCCAACTCTGGAACAAAAAGAACGGGCCGATATCGACCTGATGGTGGGTGCTTCTATTGACAACATCCTGATGGTAGAAGGCGAAATGAAGGAAGTAAGCGAAGACGAAATGCTGGAAGCCCTGAAAACTGCCCACGAAGCCATTAAAGAACAATGCCGCCTGCAACTGGAACTCGCCCAGGCTACCGGTAAAACTGTTAAGCGCATCTACCAGCACGAAGTAAATGACGAAAACCTGAAAAAAGAGCTTTACGATTTGCTCTATCCAAAAGTTTACGAAGTGGCCCGACAGCAAATCAAAAACAAAAAAGAACGCACGGCCGCTTTTGAAAAAATTCTCGAAGATTATCTGGCCACCCTGCCTGAAGACAGCACCATTGATAAAGAACTGGTTAAACGCTATTACCACGGCATTCATAAAAAAGCAGCCCGCGACCTGGTGCTGAATGAAGGCATCAGGCTGGACGGCCGCAAGACCTCAGAAATACGACCGATTTACACCGAGGTTGACCTGCTACCATCCACCCACGGCAGTGCGCTCTTTACCCGGGGCGAAACCCAGTCGCTAACCACCGTTACGCTGGGCACCAAAATGGACGAGCAACTTATAGATGGTGCCATGTTTTCCGGGTCCAGCAAGTTTATTCTGCACTACAACTTTCCGGGCTTCTCTACAGGCGAAGTAAAACCCAACCGCGGCCCGGGCAGGAGAGAAGTGGGCCATGGTAATCTGGCTATGCGTGCCCTGAAACAGGTGTTGCCCCCGGATGATGAAAACCCCTATACCATTCGTGTGGTCTCGGATATTCTGGAATCGAACGGTTCTTCATCCATGGCTACCGTATGCGCCGGATCGCTGGCACTCATGGATGCCGGCGTGCAGATAAAAGGCCCTGTTTCGGGTATCGCCATGGGCATGATCTCAGATGCCCAAACCGGAAAATACGCCATCCTGTCCGACATACTGGGTGATGAAGACCACCTGGGCGATATGGATTTCAAAACCACCGGAACCGAGAAGGGTCTCACCGCATGCCAGATGGATCTTAAGGTTGACGGCCTGACCTATGAAGTGCTGCGCGAGGCGCTGGAACAGGCCCGCATTGGCCGGCTGCACATTTTGAACGAAATGAAGAAAACCCTGGAGGCACCACGCCCCGACTTCAAACCCCATGCCCCCCGGGCTTCTACACTCATTTTCGAAAAAGAACTTATCGGTGCTCTTATTGGCCCGGGCGGAAAAGTGGTGCAGGATATTCAGAACACCAGCGGTGCTACCGTGGTGATAGAGGAAATAAACAACCAGGGAGTGGTAAGCGTATTTGCCACAAGCAAAGAAAGCATGGAAGCCGCCATGAAACGTATCAAGGCCATAATAGCCGTGCCCGAAATTGGCCAGGTGTACGATGGCATAGTCAAGTCCATTATGCCCTTCGGAGCTTTTGTGGAATTTATGCCCGGCAAAGATGGCCTGCTCCATATCTCCGAAATCAAGTGGGAACGCCTCGAAAGCATGGACGGTGTACTGGAAGTAGGCGAGGAGATTAAGGTAAAACTGGTGGATATTGACAAGAAAACCGGTAAATTCAGGCTTTCCAGAAAAGTGCTGTTGCCCAGGCCTTCCAGGAAGGAAACAGCCTGAGTTGCGGAACTATCTGTAATTCCTGTTATGTTTACTAACTGATTTTTTTTCAGCATGAGACAACTAAAAATCAGCAAACAGATTACCAACCGCGAAAGCCAGTCGCTTGACAAGTACCTGCAGGAGATTGGCAAGGTTGACCTGCTTACACCCGATGAGGAAGTAGAACTGGCCAAGCGCATTAAAGAAGGCGACCAGATTGCCCTTGAAAAGCTTACCAAAGCCAATTTGCGCTTTGTGGTATCGGTAGCCAAACAGTACCAAAACCAGGGGCTTTCGCTGGGCGACCTGATTAACGAAGGCAATCTGGGCCTTATTAAAGCAGCTCAGCGCTTTGATGAAACCCGCGGGTTTAAATTTATCTCCTATGCCGTGTGGTGGATCAGGCAGTCTATCCTCCAGGCCCTGGCCGAGCAGTCGCGCATCGTGCGCCTGCCGCTTAACCGTGTTGGTTCGCTCAACAAAATATCCAAAACCTTTTCTGAACTGGAACAAAAGTACGAACGCGAACCCTCACCAGAAGAACTGGCCGAAGTGCTGGACGTATCTACTGCCGAGGTGATTGATACCATGAAGATATCCGGCCGCCATACCTCCATCGATGCACCTTTTGTGCAGGGTGAGGAAAATAGCCTGTTAGACGTGCTGGAAAACGATAGCGAAGAAACCCCCGATGCCGGCCTGCTTACAGAGTCCTTGCGCAGAGAAGTGCAGCGCGCTCTTTCCACCCTCACCCAACGCGAAGCCGATGTAATAACCCTGTACTTTGGCTTAAACGGTGAGCATGCCCTTACCCTGGAGGAAATTGGCGAAAAATTCAACCTTACCCGCGAACGCGTTCGGCAAATTAAAGAAAAGGCTATCCGCCGGTTAAGGCATACCTCCCGCAGCAAGGCTTTAAAACCTTACCTGGGTTAACATTGCTTGAAAATATCGCAATTTCACGGGTCTCGATTCAGACAGAGACCCTTCTGTTTTTCAAATGAGCATGGAAACTGCAAAAGAAAAAATAGTAATTATCGGTTCGGGTCCCGCCGGTTATACGGCGGCCATCTATGCCGCACGTGCCGGACTTAACCCCCTGTTGTTTGCTGGCGCCCAGCCGGGCGGGCAACTCACCACCACCAACGATGTTGAGAATTTCCCGGGATATCCTGATGGCGTTAACGGCCCGCAGATGATGATGGACCTCCAGCGGCAGGCCGAGCGCTTCGGCACCCGTATTCGCTATGCCGTGGTTACCCGTGTGGACTTTTCGGTGTACCCGTTCAGGCTGGTGATTGACGATGCCGAAGAAGTGCTGGCCGCTTCGGTGATTATTGCTACCGGTGCCAGCGCCAAATACCTGGGTATTCCCTCCGAACAAACTTTCGCCAACAGGGGCGTATCGGCATGTGCCGTATGCGACGGATACTTTTACCGAGGCAAAGAGGTGGCCGTGGTAGGAGCCGGTGACTCGGCAGCCGAAGAAGCCACCTATCTGGCCAAGCTCTGTACCAAAGTGCATCTGTTAGTTCGAAGAAATGAGATGCGCGCCTCCAAAATCATGCAAAAACGGGTATTTGCTACACCCAATATCGAAATTCATTGGAATACGGAAACAGATGAAATACTGGGCGATGAAAGCGGTGTTACCGGCGTACGCGTGGTAAACAATCAAACAGGAGAAAAGAAGGTTATTCCCATACAGGGTTTCTTCCTGGCTATTGGGCATAAACCCAATACCGAAATATTCCGCGATTACCTCGATCTGGACGAAAACGGATACATTAAGGTTCAGCCGGGCTCTACCCGCACCAACATTGAAGGCGTATTTGCCGTGGGCGATGCGGCCGATAAAGTGTACCGACAGGCGGTAACAGCTGCCGGAACCGGATGCATGGGCGCGCTGGATGCCGAAAAATTTCTGGCAGCCAAAGAGGCCGAAATCGTGCAGCCATGAAACTCGACATTCTGGTTATAGCCGCCCACCCCGATGATGCCGAATTGGGCTGCGGGGGCACGTTGGCAAAACAAATAAGCCGAGGATTTAAAGTGGGCATTGCCGACCTTACCCGGGGTGAATTGGGTACCCGCGGAACTCCTGAAATTCGAACTAAGGAAGCAGAACAAGCATCAGCCATTCTGGGAATAACCGTAAGAGAAAATCTGGAACTTGAAGATGGCTTTTTTGAAAACAATAGAGAAAGCCGCCTTAAGGTGATACAGGTTATCCGCAAATATCAGCCCGACATAGTTATTACCAATGCCGTTGAAGACCGCCATCCCGACCATGGCCAGGCAGCCCGCCTGGTGAATGATGCCTGCTTTCTGGCCGGCCTTTCGAAGATTCAAACCGATTTACACAGTAAAGCGCAACAACCCTGGCGCCCGCGTGCTCTGTATCACTTTATTCAGGCCCGCTATATCCAGCCTGACGTAATTGTGGATATAAGCGATTATTGGGACAAAAAGGAGGCCGCATTCATGGCATACGCCAGCCAGATGTATAATCCGCAAAGTACCGAGCCGGCAACCTATATTGCATCGCGTGAATTTCTTGACCTGGTGCACGCCCGGGCAGTAGAATTTGGGAATGCCATTGGAAAAAAATATGGAGAAGGATTTTTGGTAAACCGAACCATAGGCGTAAGTCTGCTTACCGACCTGTTGTGATTACGGAGCCAGCCGTCTGATAATCCATTTTTGCTCATCCTTTATATACACCAGCCGGTCGTGCAACCGGTTGGGCCGGCCCTGCCAGAATTCCATGAGAAATGGTTGTACCTCATAACCGCCCCACTGCATGGGTTTGGGAATTTCCTTTCCTTCAAATTTTTTTTCCAGTTCCTGGTAGTGCTGATCCAGTAACTCTCGCTTGGCTATCGAGGCACTCTGAGGCGAGGCCCACGCCCCGATTTGGGCGCCACGCGGCCTGATGCGAAAGTATGCCGCGGCTTTTTCATCGCTTGTCCGTTTGGCCAGGCCCTCTATTCGCACCTGCCGTTCCAGCTCGGCCCAGAAAAAATTCAGGGCGCAATAAGGATTTTGCAACAAATCTTTACCCTTGCCACTCTGATAATTGGTATAGAATACAAATTGCCCGCTTTCAATGCCTTTTAACAACACCACCCGCTGGCTGGGCCGCCCGCTTTCCGACACCGTTGCCAGGGTCATGGCATTAGGTTCGGTAATGCCTGCCTTTACAGCCTCTTCCAGCCACTTTTCAAACTGGGCTATGGGGTCGGGCAGCATGTTGCCTATATCCAGGGGTTGGGAAGAATATTCTCTGCGTAAACGGGCCAAATCGGTTTGCATAACTTTATTTTTTCTATGGCTACAGCAATTGTTTTCAATAAAATGCGGGTGAAGCTTGTTTAATAGACAGCCGTATATTTTATTTCAACCGGCAAGCGCATGGATTTTTTCAAATATCGCAACAAAATTCCACCCGAAAAGGGCAGATTGCTTATTTCCGAACCCTTTTTGCCTGACCCTAATTTTATGCGTTCGGTGGTGTTGCTCTGCGAGCACAATACCGAGGGCTCTTTTGGATTTGTGCTGAACCGTCTGGCCGAAGTGAATGCTTCGGAAATCCTTGAGGAGCTCTCAAACTTTGTACATCCGGTGTTTATTGGCGGGCCCGTACAGCAGGACACACTTCATTATATTCACCGCTGTGCCGACATTAAAGGAGGCGAATGCGTAGCCGATGGCATTTACTGGGGCGGATCATTTGAGCAGGTAACTTTTCTGGCCAACACCGGCCAGTTGCGACCGGATGAAATACGTTTTTTTCTGGGCTACAGTGGGTGGGGTCCAGGCCAACTGGAGGAAGAACTGGAACAGGATACCTGGATAGTTTGCGATTATGTAACCGAAGAACTGCTGTTTAATACTGAGCCCGATGCCATGTGGCGCAAAGCGCTGAAAAACATGGGCGGTAAATACTCGGTATTTGCCAACTATCCGATGGATCCTTCCCTGAATTAGTTTTTTAGTAATTTTACCCATTATTTTAAGCCATTCAATGGACATTAACCATGGAAAGAGAAGAAAAGAGCGCAGTGCAGGAGTACGTAAATGAAGCCGGGTTAAATGCCCATGCATCTGCTTTGCAAAACGAAAGCGACTTAGAGGATAGCCACAACGCACATGATACCCTGGAGGGCCATGACGAGTCGCCCGACTACCATACTTTTTCCAAAGCGCAACTGCTTCAGGCAGTAAAAAAAATTGCTGCCGAACCCAACGCCCTGAAGGCCGAACGCGAACTGCGCGAGATAAAAGCGGTATTCGATGAACTGGTAGAACAGGAACGCAACCGCGCTTTTAACCGGTTTATTCTGGATGGCGGATCCCCCGATGGCTTTGAATACCGCGGTGAACCCATAGACGCCCAGTTTGCCCAGCTGTACAAGCAGACAAAAGACCGCAAAATCCAGCAAATTCGCGAGGAGGAAGCGCGCAAAGACGAAAACTACAAACGCAAGCTTGCTTTACTCGAAAAACTGCGCGAGCTGGTTGACTCACAGGATGTAAATGCTAACCAGTTCGAGCAGTTCAAGGCCATTCAAAATGAATGGAAAAGCATCGGGCCCGTTCCGGGAGCACACAACAAAAACCTCTGGGCAAACTATCATGCGCTGGTAGACCGGTTTTACGATAACCAGAGCATATACTTTGAACTTAAGGAGCTTGATCGCAAAAAAAATCTGGAAGCCAAGCTGGAATTGTGCCAGCGCGCAGAACGACTTCTGGGACTTGAAAACATAAACCAGGCGCTGCGCGAGCTCAACGAACTGCACCACGAGTTTAAACACATTGGTCCCGTTCCGCGCGAAGAGAAAGAAGCCGTGTGGCAACGCTTTAAGGCAGCCAGCGATGCCCTGTATGCCCGGCGCGATGAACATAACAAACAACTTCAGGAAAAGCTCCAGGAAAACCTAAAGGTAAAAACCGAACTCAGCGAGCGGGTGCAGGCGTTTGCTTCATTCCAGTCTGACCGCATTAAGGAATGGAACCAGAAAACCAAAAGCATCCTGGAACTCCAAAAGCAATGGGAAGCTGCGGGACCCTTGCCGCGCAGCAGGGGAAAGGAGGTATCCAAACAATTCTGGACAGCCTTTAAAGCCTTCTTTCAGGCCAAGAGCGCTTTCTTCAAAAAAGTGGATGCCGAGCGAAAGGCCAACCTCCGGAAAAAACAGGAGCTGGTACAACGGGCAAAAGAACTGCGCGACAGCCACGACTGGAACAGCACCGCAGCCGAACTGCGTAAACTGCAGGAACAATGGAAAGAAGTAGGACCCGTTCCGAATAAGCACCGCGAAAAGATTTATGCCGAGTTCAAGGAACACTGCGACTATTTCTTTGCACAGCTGCGAAACAGCAGGAGTGAAGCCGAGACCGCTCAGGCAAACAACCTGAAAACCAAAGCAGAAATTATTGCCGAAATGGAAGCCACCCTGGCCAACGGCCAGATTACATTAGAAAAAGTCAATGAATTCAGGCAACGGTTTGAGGCGGCGGGTGAAGTGCCGCGCAGCGAGGCGGGCACCATCAGGGCAGCCTACCTCAGCGCGTTCGAAAAACTGGTAAATTCACTTTCCGGTCTTGATGAATTTGAAAAAAATAAGCTCATACTGGAAAACACCCTGGGCGACCTGAAATCGGACCCCCAGGGTGAAAAAAAGCGCCAGCAAAAGGAGCAATTGCTGCGCAAAAAGATTTCGAAAATTGAGGGCGAAATTGCCCTGTGGAAGAACAACCTCGGCTTTTTTGAGCGCTCAAAAAATGCCGAAGGTGTGCGGAAGGAGTTTAACGATAAAATACAGCAGGCCAGCGCAAAGGTTGAGCAGCTTAAACAACAACTTAAATTACTGCGCAACCTGGGCTGAAGATTTGCATTAAAGTCGCATACCGCTATTTTTGCGCTCCTGTTTGCTTCCCGGTGCACCTTTGGCTGTGCCACCTGTGGCAGACAGGGCAACCGACTTGTAAGATAAGGCATTAAGCCTCCTTAGCTCAGCTGGTAGAGCAACTGACTTGTAATCAGTAGGTCGCTGGTTCGATTCCGGCAGGGGGCTCTGTTAGCCTGGCTATTAGGCCGGGCATCATTTTTTCTTCTGGCTTGATGTTTTGCTATAGCCCGCAGAAATTGCATTTAAATATGTTATGAAGGGCAATTTTTTTAAAAGCCGCAAATATCTTCTTTGTCTTGTTGCACTTGCCCTTTCCCAGATGTTTTTCATTAAATGCACAACGGGTAAGCGTTTTTCCGGTAACCCTGTAATTCCCGGCTACTATGCCGACCCTGAGGCAGCCATTTTCAATAACCAATACTGGATTTATCCTACATACTCCGCACCCTATGAAAACCAGGTGTTTTTTGATGCATTTTCTTCGCCTGATCTGGTAACCTGGAAGAAGCATTCCAGAATACTGGACACAGCTTCTGTAAAATGGGCCAAACGAGCCATGTGGGCGCCCGCAGTTATCCAAAAAGGCAACCGCTTCTTTCTGTTTTTCAGCGCTAACGATATCCAGAACAACCATGAAACCGGAGGCATTGGTGTAGCAGTGGCAGATCGCCCGGAAGGACTATTTGCCGATTATCTGGGCAAACCTCTTGTGGACCAGTTTTATAACGGAGCACAACCAATAGACCAGTTCGTTTTTAAAGATGGTTTTAAATATTACCTTATTTACGGAGGATGGAAACATTGCAACATGGCCAGGTTGAACGATGATTTTACTGATTTTATTCCCTTTTCGGATGGTACGATATTTCGTGAGATAACACCTGAAAACTATGTTGAGGGACCATTTATGTTTAAAAGAAATGGCAAGTATTATTTTATGTGGTCAGAAGGAGGATGGACCGGCCCGGATTACAGCGTGGCTTATGCCATGGCCGACTCTGTAACAGGTCCGTTTGTGCGTATTGGCAAAATTCTTGAACAAAATCCCGATATAGCTACCGGTGCCGGACATCATTCGGTTATCCATGTACCCCGTACCGATTCATGGTTCATCGTATATCACCGAAGGCCCATAGGCCAAACCGACCCTAACGCACGCGTGGTCTGCATTGATAAAATGGAATTCGATGAAAACGGATTTATCCGCCCGGTAACCATTACCCGAACCGGGGTACCTGCCTGTACACTTAAGTAACATTCTGCTTATAACATATTCGTAATATTTAATTGAATGCCGGGTAACCTGGCAGCCCTACCTTTGTGCTGTAAATCTTCTCCAGATAGGTTTAGGTTATCCTGAAGGCCTGCGGGTCTTCAGGATTTCTGTTGTAATATGGGACAACCGAAAAAGCGCAGGGTGCCGATTGTGGTGCTGTCAGACATCCACCTGGGCACATACGGCTGCCATGCCGAAGAATTGCTTCGTTATCTCAAATCCATCAAACCCGAAAAAATTATTTTAAATGGCGACATTATCGACATGTGGCAGTTCAGCAAGCGTTATTGGCCGCGCACCCACATGCAGGTTGTTAAATATATTACCGGCCAGCTGGCCAGAGGTACAAAGGTTATTTACCTTACCGGCAACCACGATGAAATGTTGCGCAAATTTGCGGGCTTCAGGCTGGGATCACTGCTAATCGACAACAAACTGGTACTAAAATTAAACGGCAAAAAAGCCTGGTTCTTTCATGGCGATGTGTTTGATGTAACCATGCAATATTCGAAATGGCTGGCCCGGTTGGGGGCCGTAGGGTACGACACACTTATTTTAATCAATACTTTTGTTAACTGGCTGCTGAAAAAAACCGGGCGCGGGCGAATATCCCTTTCCCGAAGGGTAAAAGACAGCGTTAAATCGGCCGTAAAATTTATTAACCACTTCGAGAAAACCGCAGCCGAAATAGCCATAGACAATGGTTATCACTACGTTGTGTGCGGGCATATTCACCAACCCGAAATACGGACCATTGAAGCCGCAAACGGATCGGTTACCTACCTGAATTCAGGCGACTGGGTGGAAAACCTTACCGCGCTGGAATTTGACGGAACAGCCTGGCGGCTGTATCGCTATGCCGATGACCCCGTTGCACAGGCCGTTAAACTGCCCAAAAAACTGCGCGATAAACTGGATAATGATGACATTTTCCGTGACCTGGTAAATGAATTTCTGAATAACCCATGAAAATTCTTTACGCCATACAGGGCACGGGCAATGGCCACCTGGCGCGGGCCGAAGATGTGGTGCCTGCCCTGCAACAATACGGAGATGTGCACATTTTTGTAAGTGGTTCGCAGGCCGATATTTCGCTGCCCTTTCCAATAAAATACCGCTCAGCTGGACTGAGTTTCTATTTCGGTAAAAAAGGAGGGGTTGATATTGTAAAAACCTTTATGAGGAACTCTTCTAAAAGAATCTGGCAGGAAATAAAAAGCTTTCCGGCAGAACGCTACGATGTGATTATTAACGACTTCGAACCTATATCGGCCTGGGCAGCCCGTTACAAACATGTTCCCTGCGTGGCCCTAAGCCACCAATGTGCTTTGTTAAGTAAGAATGTACCCCGCCCAAAGCATTACGACCCGGTGGGCGAGTGGTTGCTGCACCATTATGCCCCTGCACCTAAGCATGTGGGCTTTCACTTTGCTTCTTTCGACCAGAATATTTTTACTCCGGTTATCCGAAAAAGCGTCCGCCAGGCCAAACCCGAAATGACCGGACATTACACCGTATACCTGCCTGCCTATGATGACCGGAAACTGGTGTTATGGCTTTCGTCAATTCCTTTGGTAAAATGGCATGTGTTTTCCAAGCATGCACGCAAGCCCTATCAATTCGGCAGGGTTTTGGTATATCCGGTAAACAACTCGGATTTCGTAGCCAGCATGATAACAGCCAACGGTGTATTATGCGGAGCCGGTTTTGAAACTCCGGCTGAAGCTCTTTACCTGGGCAAAAAACTGCTGGTTGTACCCATGAAAGCCCAGTATGAGCAGCATTACAATGCCGCTGCTCTGCAGGCTCTGGGTATTCCGGTATTAAAAGAGCTGAAGAAGAGCTACCTGCCGCTTGTTCAGCAATGGATAGAAAGCAGCACTGTAAGGCGGTTCGGGTTTGAATGTATTACCCACAAGGCAGTTAAGTTAGCCATAGACCTGGCTGTTAAATAATTACCTATTGTTCTTCCAACTGCTCCAGAATATCCGACAGGCTGTCGTAATTTTTAAAACCCGGTCGTTCTTCTTCCGTTCCACTTAGCACAAATCCTGCCACCGGTAGGTGAAGGCAGGCTTCAGAGGGGTAGGGTGGCAGCTCAAGCAACACAGGGGCATATTCCTGCAACTTAAGTAGTTCGTCAGGTAAGGTAAGCCGGCTAATGAGGTAGTTCGGAAAGGGCTGCCGGTTTAAACAGCGGGCTAATTCTGCTGCCGAAAGGTTTTCGGTATTCAACAAATAGGGTACACCGGCTTCCTGAAGTAAGCTTAGCTCATTTAGGCCACCTTCCAGCAGGTTGGGGCGGTAATTTTCAAAAATCCATCCCAAATTGGGGTGTTCGTTTATGGTATAAACCTCGGCAACCACTTTAGGGCCGCTAAACCAGCCGCGCATCTGTTGAAAATGATCCGGCGCAACATAACCTTCCCGTCCCGGCACAACAGTAAAACCCAGCAGGTGCGCGCCCATTCCGGCACAATAGCGTGCATCGCTCAGGTTGGTTATGCGGCTTACTTTAATTGTTACCTTTAGCGACATATCGGGAATTTAACGGCAATAAAATAACTTTCGGCTTAATTCAGTGAGGATATGCGAAGAAAATGGCTTGCGTGGATGGTGCCGGTGATGCTCGCAGCAGGCTGCCGGCAGGAGGAACTTCCTACACCAGAAGCCAACTACTTTCCTCTTCAAACGGGTACATTCTGGGAATACCAGGTAGAAGAAGTAAACTATTCACCCTTTGCATCACCTGTGGTTAACAACTATCTGCTTAGGGTGGAGGTAGTTGACTCAACCCGCTCTTCATTGGGCGATTATATCTACATTTTGCATCGCTTTACCCGCCCCGACACCAACAGCGCCTGGCAATTCCTTAACACCTGGTCGGCAAGGCGTTATACCGGATATGCCCTTGTAACCGAAGGCAACACCACTTACGCCAAAATAGCATTTCCGGTATATGTAAACCGTACCTGGAACGGCAATCTGTTTAACAGCCTGGCCGAAGACAGCTATCGGATAACCCAACAGATTCCTGAAGAAGAGCTATTAACCGGTTTGCGGGTAAACGATGTAGCCGAGGTAGAGCAGGAAAATGTTACAAGCAACCTTACCTATCGCGATGTGCGAAAGGAATGGTACGCCCGTAATGTGGGTTTGGTTTATAAATTCAGCGAAGTTTGGACGTATCGCTGCGGGGGCGGAACCTGTACAGGTGAAATTGAAAATGGCTATTCCTTAAAGCAAACCCTAACGGCATTCGGACGTGAATAAACAGATATTCCTTTTGTTTATATTTTTATGGGGTGCCGGCCATGCTCAGATAAACCGTTATGCCGTTTTTTTTCGCGATAAGGCCGGAACGCCATACAGCATCAGCAATCCTTCGGCTTTCCTTTCGCAGCGTGCGCTGGACCGCAGGAGCAAAAATCAGATTACCATAACCGAAACCGATCTGCCGGTAACCCCGGCTTACATCGATAACCTGCGCAATGCGGGCGCCACCGTGCTGTTCACTTCGCGATGGTTCAATGCTGCCATTGTTCAGTGTGCGAATTCGCTGTTGCCGGCGCTTCTGGCCTTGCCCGAAGTAAGCCGGATTGAATTGGTGGCTCCCGGACCCCGCCCGTCGGGAGGGGGCAGGGTAACTGCGCCTGCCAACACCAACGAAGTTACCGATATCCAATTGAGCATGCATGGCCTGAACACCATGCAGCTCGATGGAGGCAATGGCCAGGGGATATTCGTGGCCGTTTTCGACAGTGGCTTTTCAGGTGCCGATACCCTGGCAGCTTTTCATCATGTGTTTAATGAGGGGCGTGTTCCACCCGGCTTTTTGTTTAACATGGTATATGGCGGTAACCACGTTTTTGGTTTTGATGACCATGGTACAGCCGTATGGTCAGTCATTGCTGCCCAGGTATCCGGCACCTTTGCCGGAGGAGCGCCCAAAGCTTTTTTCATGCTGGCCGTAACTGAAGATGTGAACTCCGAATACCGTATTGAAGAATATAACTGGGCTGTTGCGGCCGAGCGGGCCGACAGCGCCGGAGTGGATGTTATAAACACCTCACTGGGCTACAATACATTTGATGATCCTTCAATGGACTATCAACCGGAGGATATGAATGGCGAAACGGCTGTCATAAGCCGGGCTGCCGCCATGGCATCAGCCCGGGGTATGGTGGTGGTGGTGAGTGCCGGTAATGAAGGATCCAGACCATGGCAGATTATTACCGCGCCAGCCGATGCAGCACAGGTGCTGGCAACAGGAAATGTGAACAGCAGCGGAGTGAAAAATGCCTCCAGCTCCATCGGTCCCTCGGCCGATGGTCGCATAAAACCCGACGTGGCCGCACTCGGTACGGGTGTTTCGGTGTACCGCGCCAACGGTAGCCTGGGTACCCTCACCGGCACCTCGCTCGCAGCACCACTGGCCACTTCGTTGGTGGCCGGGCTTATGCAGCTTTTTCCTGAAGCAGGGGCAGCAGAAATCACAGCCGCTGTGCGCATGGGTGCATCGCAGGCCGGAACTCCCGACAACCTTATAGGCTATGGCATTATAGACTACATGGGTTCCAGATCATTTTTGGAAAGCCGCCTGGCCGAACCTGCTCTCCAGGTGTTTCCCAACCCCGTTGTTGCGGCAACTTTAACTGTGCGTTGCAACAATCCGGTGGCCTTACCCTGGGCTCGCTACCATCTGCTTAAAGCAAACGGGCAACTTGCCGATACGGGCCTCCTTACCTTTGGCATCACCAACCCAACCGCCATCCTTTCGTTTGAAAACCTCCCTTCGGGCATTTATATACTCCGTCTCATGTGGCAGGAGGGATATTATTCGGTAAAAATTGTAAAGCCCTGAATGTTGCCTTTTGCAATTGGCAATTCTATATCGGATTTTTGTCCTTTCAAAACACATGCGTAAGCCCATCATAGCCCCATCGGTACTTTCGGCAAACTTCGCCCTACTGAAAGAAGAAATCGAAATGTTAAATCGCAGCGCAGCCGACTGGATTCATCTGGATATTATGGATGGGGTTTTCGTGCCGAACCTGTCATTTGGCCTTCCGGTAACCGAAGCCATAAGACGCGTGGCACGTAAACCACTCGATGTACACCTGATGATTGTACAGCCCGAAAAATACCTGGAAGCCTTTTACAGGGCCGGTGCCGCAGTGCTTACGGTGCATGCCGAAGCCTGCGTGCACCTGCACCGCACCGTGCAGCAAATACGGGCGCTGGGCGTGAGGCCGGGCGTAGCCATTAACCCCCATACACCGGTGCGCACACTGGAAAACATTATTGCTGAAATAGATGTGGTTTGCCTGATGTCGGTTAACCCTGGTTTTGGAGGGCAGAAGTTTATTGAAAACACCTACCGGAAGATAACCGAGCTTAAATCGCTGATAATCGAGTCGGAGTCGCGTGCCCTGATTGAGATTGATGGTGGCGTTGGCCCCGAAAATGCCCGTAGGCTGGTGGAAGCCGGTGCTGACGTACTGGTTGCAGGCAATTCAGTATTTGGTGCTCCCAACCCTGAAGAAGCTATAAGTCGCCTCAAAGAACCATAAACCATGATTTCGGGCAGGATTTTTGTTTAGTGAATCAAAAAATGGACTATGAAAAAGATTGGTATCGTAATGTTGTTTTTGTTGCTGGCAGCTTGCGCACGCACAGTTACCCGTATTGACCCTTCAACCGGTATTGACCTGAGCGGAAGATGGAACGATACCGACTCGCGTCAGGTTGCCGACCAGATGATTCATGATTTGTTTAAATCCGATGGATTTACCCAATACGCCTCCAGCCTGGGACGTAAGCCGGTTATTATTGTAGGCTTTATCCGCAACAGGACCAGCGAGCATATCGATGCAGGCAACTTTATCCGCAAGATGGAGGTGGTTATCCATAATTCCGGCCTGGCCGACCTTGTAGAAAACGATGAATTTCGCGACCGCCTTCGGCAGGAGCGTGCCGGACAACAGGATTTTGCCGACCCTGCCACTGCTGCCCGGTGGGGGAAAGAGCTGGGAGCCGATGTAATGCTTTTTGGAGAACTGAATGCTGAGACGGATGTGTATAATAAAAAACGCGTAACCAATTACATTACCACGCTATACCTTACAGATATCGAGACCAACAGGCGAATTTGGTATGGCCAGCACGAAATAAAAAAGCTGGTTAAAAACTAACCGGTTATGGCTGGCCGCATAGCCTTAGCATCGTGTTTACTTATTGCTTCGGCATGTGTTACCTTCTATGAAACCAATATCAGTTTCAATCAGCAGCTCGAGCAGGGCAACCTTAATCAGGCGCTTACCGAATTGCATGCCAACCGTAAGCTCCAAAAACCCCCGTACCGGTTTTTGTACTATGTAAATGCCGGCTTAACCCATGCCCTCCTGGGGCAGTATCAGGAAAGCAACACATGGTTTGAAAAGGCTTACATTTTTGGAGAGGACTACCGCATAAACCTGGCCCGGGAGGCCGCCTCATACCTTACCAATCCCCTTACAACCATTTACCGCGGTGAAGACCACGAACACCTGATGGTTTTGTATTACAAGGCCCTGAACTATGCCAAAATGGGCCAATACGAAGAGGCCCTTGTGGAGTGTAGGCGCTTGAACATACGCCTTCAGCAACTGTCTGACAGGTACTCATCCCCAAACCGCTATCGCGAAGATGCTTTCATTCATAACCTGATGGGCATACTCTACCAGGCCTCGGGCGACTGGAATAATGCCTTTATCGCCTACCGAAATGCCTTTAACATTTACAATAGTTTCTACACCGAAAAGTTTGGCATTGTACCCCCTGAGCAACTAAAACACGACCTGCTGCGTGCTGCCCGAAACTCTGGACTTTCAGAAGAGTATGAATGGTACAGCAATTTGTTTGGAATAGACCAACCGCCAGCAAGCCCGTATGCTGAGCTGGTGCTGTTATGGCATAATGGCCTGGCACCGGTTAAGGCGGAATGGAGTATAAATTTTATGATCTATGGTGGCGAAGGCAATGTGGTGGTTATCTCCAATCCCGATTTGGGCCTTAGCTATTCATTTGAAGTAAGTGCTGATGAACGTAAGTCGCTGAACAACCTGGAATTTTTTCGCGTGGCATTCCCCAGGTACGTTGAGCGCCCGCCCGTATTTAACCGGGCCGTTGTGCATATGGCAGATACTGCCCTGCAACTGGAATTGACCGAAGACATTAACCAGATTGCCCGGCTTTGTCTGGAAGAGCGCATGACGGCCGAGTTCAGTAAAGCGCTTATCCGGGTGGCGTTGAAGAAAGCTGCCGAATACAGTGCCAGAAAAGAAGATAAAACCATGGGCAGCATAATAGGGGCCATCAACGCCATGACCGAAGCTGCCGACACCCGCAACTGGCAAACCCTGCCGCATAGCATTTACTATACCCGTGTACCCCTTCGGGAGGGAAGGCAAACCATACGATTAATACTGGAGGGTTCGGGTACACAAAGCGTTGAGGAATTAAACTTCCTGCCCGAACGGGGACAAACACTTTTTCATACCTATACTTCGTTGGATGGCTATGCACGGAGAAAAGACTAAGAACCAGAAGACTAATGAGGTAGCCGAAACTTTGTATTTTTATGCTTTACTTAAGTTAAGTTTAAGTGTTTTTTAAACCAAACCCCGCTCTGAGGTTATCATACATTATATTGGCTTTGCTGGCCTGCGTTGTTTTTCCGGCCCATGCACAAAAAGACAACCGGGATGTGTCCATTCCACTGGACCACTTTTATGTGGAAAGGCAGGGACCGGGCATACTCAGGCGTATGCTAAGTAAACTTACTTTTGGACTTAGCACAGGATATGGAAGCAGTTCATTTCGCCACACATTTAACGGATGGGTGCTGTATCAGCCGGCGGTGGGCAATCCGGTGCTTTACAATCCAGCAAATCCTACTCAGGCATATACCAACTGGTTTAACCGTGTGGTTTCTGCACCGCTTACAATCAATCCGGCCGATTTTCAGGTGAACTCCGATACCGCTTCAATAGGATTTAAAAGTAAAAACATTCATATCCCACTTCGGGCAACCGTACACGTAGAGTTTGCCGGCCGTTACCGCGTAGGAGGTGGGTATGCCGTAGAGTACACCCACTTTAGCGACTTTAAACCCATTTACTATGCGGCCAGTATCCAACCTTTTTCACCCGGTTTTTCGGGTTTTTTGCTTAAAAAGTACTTTGTGCTGGTCGGAGCTTCCTTTTACCGGTATGATAATTATTTGTTTTCGGCCGAGCTTAACCTTGGGGGCTTTTCATTGGGGAATAAGTTCGACAACGCATCGCTTAAAAAAAGCATGCTTATTAACCTGGGTATTCCCGTTGAACGTGAATTATCCGAATACTTCCGTGTTTTCATCCGGCCGTCATTCGAAATCAGGAATTTCACCCTGAACGTGCCTGAGGAAAGCCGATCGGTGCGCCACCGGTTCAATGGTTTTTATCTCAACTTCGGGGCCACGTACCGCATTCCCGAATTACCCCGTTGTTTTGAGCCCAAATGCCGCGCCCAGATAAACCATGCGCACGGAAACCGCGAATACCGCAGCCGCGTACATCCGGTATGGAAAAAGCAAAATCCGCATTACGGAGAAAACTACCCCAACCTTATTCGCTATAAGGGCAAAAACAAACGAAAACTTAACCCTTACTAAAGCGTTTTTGCCGACACTAAACCTGTAAAAACGGGCTTTTTTTCATATCTTGCACCGCTTTTCCTATTAGGTTAAACCCCAAAAAAGAGCACATTTTTAGCAACGTAAAACCCTTAGATTGTGGCTGAAGACACCCCAAGCCAGGCACCGGGCCGGCATAGCATAGTACCTATAAACATTGAGGATGAAATGCGAGGCGCCTACATCGATTATTCGATGTCGGTTATCGTTTCGCGTGCTCTTCCCGATGTGCGCGATGGACTGAAGCCGGTTCACCGCAGGGTGCTTTATGGTATGCTCGAACTGGGCGTAAACTTTAACAAGCCTTTTAAAAAATCGGCCCGTATTGTGGGTGAGGTTTTGGGTAAATACCATCCCCATGGTGATGCATCAGTGTACGATACCATGGTGCGCATGGCACAGGACTGGAACATGCGCTACCCCCTGGTAGACGGGCAGGGTAACTTCGGATCGATTGATGGCGACTCGCCTGCAGCCATGCGCTATACCGAAGCCCGGCTAATGCGCATTGCCGAAGAAATGCTGGCCGATATCAACAAGGAAACCGTTGACTTTCAGCCCAACTTTGATGACTCCCTCACTGAACCTGTGGTGCTGCCCGGCAAGCTGCCCAACCTGCTGGTGAATGGTTCCAGCGGTATTGCCGTAGGCATGGCCACCAATATGGCTCCGCACAATCTGAACGAAGTGGCCGATGGCATCTGCGCTTATATTGACAACCCCAGCATTAGCGTTGAAGAGCTGATGAAATACATTGTCGCACCCGATTTCCCGACCGGTGGTATTATTTACGGAACAAGTGGTGTGCGCGAAGCCTATGCCACAGGCAGGGGACGGGTTACCGTACGGGCAAGGGCCGAAATTGTAAATGCAGGCAAAGACCGCGAGCAGATTATTGTAACCGAAATACCTTACCAGGTTAACAAAGCCCAGATGATTGAAAAGACTGCGGCGCTCATCAATGAAAAGAAAATTGAGGGTATTTCCGATTTGCGTGATGAGTCAGACCGCGAGGGCTTCAGAATTGTGTACGACTTAAAAAAAGATGCCATTGCCTCGGTGGTCCTGAACAACCTGTATAAATACACGCAGCTCCAGTCAACCTTCAGCATCAACAATGTAGCCCTGGTTAAGGGCAGACCGCAAACGCTTAATCTTAAAGACCTTATACGCCATTTTGTTGACCACCGCCATGAGGTGGTGGTACGCAGAACCCGTTTTGAACTGAACGAAGCCGAAAAGCGCGCCCACATTCTGGAAGGCTACCTCATTGCGCTGGATAACCTGGACGAGGTAATACAGCTTATCCGCAACTCGGCCGATCCCGAAACCGCTAAGCACGGGCTTATGCAGCGTTTCGGACTTTCCGAAATCCAGGCTAAAGCCATTCTGGATATGCGTCTCCAACGTTTAACCGGTCTGGAACGCGACAAAATTCAGCAGGAATACAAAGAGGTTAAAGAACTTATTGCCCGGCTTACCGAAATCTTAGGCAACGAAAAGCTGCGCATGCAAATTATAAAGGATGAGCTGAAAGAGCTCAAAGAGCGTTATGGGGATAAGCGAAGAACAGAAATAGTTCAAACAGAAGAAGACATTACCATAGAAGATATTATCCCCAACGAAGAAATGGTGATTACCATTTCCAACCAGGGGTATATTAAACGCACCTCCCTTTCGGAATACCGCACGCAGGGCAGGGGAGGTGTAGGTTCGCGAGGTGCCGTAACAAAAGATGACGACTTTACCGAACATCTGTTCATTGTGCAGGCACATAACTACCTGCTAATCTTTACCGAACAGGGAAAAGTGTACTGGAAAAGAGCCTTCGAAATTCCGGAAGGAGGAAAGGCATCGAAGGGTCGGGCCATTCAAAATCTTTTGCAAATTACCCCTGATGATGCAGTAAAGGCTATTATTAACGTACAAAATCTGGAAGATGAAGAATATCTGAAACAAAACTTCGTGGTACTGTGTACCGAGCGGGGCACTATTAAAAAAACCTCACTTGAAGCCTATTCACGCCCCAGGCAGGGAGGTATCCAGGCCATTACCATAAAAGAAGGCGACCGCCTGATAAACGCTTCGCTCACCAACGGAAACAGCGAAATTATTATAGCTAAAACCGAAGGCAAAGCCGTGCGCTTCCACGAGTCGGATGTACGTCCAATGGGCCGTACGGCCGCCGGCGTAAGGGGTGTAACCCTCGATTCCTCAACCGATCGCGTAATTGGTATGGTTTGCATTTCGCGACCGGATGTAAATTTGCTTGTCGTTTCCGAAAAAGGATACGGCAAACGCTCGGTGCTGGACGACTACCGCATAACCAAAAGAGGAGGAAAAGGCGTAAAAACCATTAACATTACCGAAAAAACTGGCAAACTTGTTGCAATTGAAGAAGTAAGCGATGACGATGAACTGATGATTATTAACCGCTCAGGCATTACCATTCGCATAAAGGTTAGCGACATTAGTGTGATGGGCCGGGCCACCCAGGGGGTGCGACTTATTAAACTGAATGAAGACGACCGGATTTCATCGGTTGAAAAAATCCAGCCAATGGATTCGCTAGGAAACGATTAACTCACATAATAATTTATTTAATAACAATGAAACAACTATTCACCATTTGCCTTGTTGCTGTAAGCGTGCTGGCTACAGCACAAAAACCAATTAAGCCCAATATCAATAAGGCCTTCAACGCATGGAGTTACGGTAAAATTGCCGATGCCAAGGCCATTATTGACGTGAGCATGACTGATCCCAAACTGTCGCTCGACCCCAAAACCTGGTTCTATGCGGGGCTTATTTACGCCAGCATCGATACAGCCTCAAACCCTGAAATACATAACCTTGCCCCCGATGCCTTTGAAAAAGCTGTAAATTATTTTAAAAAGGCTGACGAACTAAAAGGCGGCAAGAGCGAGCTTTTCTACACCAGCACAAGCGGCTTTCCGGTGCCCAAGTCCATGGCGCTTGAACAGCTTGCCGGCTATTACCTCAACAAAGGTGCCGCAGCCTACCAGGAAGATGACTATAAAGCTGCCGTAAAAGACTTTGAAAAAGTACAGCAGCTAAAACCCGATGACACCACCTCATACTTCTATGCCGGTATTGCGGCCAACACTGATGAAAACTACCAACAGGCCAGGTCTTTCATGGAAAGCTACCTGAAAAACGGCGGAAGCATGGTAGAGGCTTATTACGTTATCATAAATGCGTATGCGGTGGCCAATCAAAAAGATAAAGCCGTTGACGTTTGCCGGCAGGCAAAGGCCAAATACCCTAAAAATCTGGAATTGCCCAAACTGGAAATTCAATACCTGCTCGAACTAAACCGACTGGACGAAGCCAGAACAGGACTGGAAGAAGCAATTAAAACCGAGCCCAATAATTACCTGCTGCATTATTTCTTGGCCTATACCTACTTCCAGGCGCAAAACTACCAGTCTGCTATGGCCAGCGCCCGGAGAGCACTGGAATTGGACCCCAAATCTTTCGAAGCCCAGCTGCTTCTGGCTAAGTGCTACTTCGTTGAAGCCGACAAAATCAAAAAAGAAATGGCTGCGCTGGGTATAAGTCCAGCAGAGAAGAAGAAGAAGATTGAACTGGATGCCATATATGTCGAAAAGATAAAAACTGCCCTGCCTTACTGGGAAAAGGCAGAGCAACTTAACCCTTCGGATGTTGAAGTGCTCGATGCACTTTACCTGATGTATGGCGATCTGGGTATGGATGCCCAGGTTAAACGCATCGAAAAACGATACAAAGAGCTGGGTGTGGACAATAACTAGCCATTAACATAAAGAACCAGCCAATAAGCCGGAAGGAAATGTTCCTTCCGGCTTTTGTTTTTACATTAGGAGCCATGAAAAAGGTAAGTATTCTGATAGTAGCTGCTGCCTGTACAAATCTGCTTCCGGCACAACAGGCACATTTTAGCCCGGTAAGTTTTTCTCAGGTAACGATAACCGACCCGTTCTGGAAACAGCGTATCCAAACGGTTGCAACCGCAACCATTCCGGCATGCGTAGAGCAAACCGAAATCCAAACACCCCGAATCCAAAATTTTGAAGTGGCCGCCGGCCTACGGACCGGAAAGTTTGAAGGTATTTTTTATGATGATTCGGACGTATACAAAGCCATCGAAGCCATAGCCTACTCATTGAAAAATTTTCCCAACAAGGAACTGGAGCAACGCACCGACCGGTGGATTGATATTATAGCTGCTGCCCAGCACCCCGACGGCTACATTAACACCTACTACACACTTACCGCTCCGGAAAAAAGGTGGTCTGATATGAGCATGCACGAAGATTATAACGGAGGACACCTGATAGAGGCTGCCATAGCCTATTACCAAACCACCGGAAAACGCAAGCTGCTGGATGTGGCTATTCGCTTCGCCAACCATTTCGACTCGCTGTTTGGCCCAGGTAAGCGTCCATGGGTAACCGGGCACCAGGAGCTGGAGCTGGCCCTTGTTAAGCTGTACAAAATTACCGGTGAGAAAAGGTACCTGACCCTTGCCGACTGGCTGCTGGATCAGCGCGGCCGTAAGCTGGCCGTTGGCTATACCTGGACGCAGTGGCGCGATACTGCCTATGCACAAGATGTATTACCGGTGAAACAACAACGCGAAATTACCGGCCATGCTGTGCGGGCCATGTACCTGTACACCGGAGCAGCCGATGTGGCCGCTCACACTGGTGATGCCGGCTACCTTGAAGCTATGAAGGCCGTTTGGGAAGATGTGGTGTGCCGCAACATGTACATTACCGGCGGCATTGGATCATCCGGCAGAAACGAGGGCTTTTCAAACGATTATGATTTACCCAACCTGCAAGCCTACTGCGAAACCTGCGCATCAGTGGGTATGGTATTCTGGAATCACCGCATGAATCAGCTTACCGCTGAAGGAAAATATGCCGACATTCTGGAACGAAGCCTGTTTAATGGTGCCCAGGCAGGTTTATCAGTTAGCGGCATCCTTTTTTTTTATGGAAACCCGCTCGCTTCAACGGGCAACCATTACCGTAGAGCCTGGTTCGGCACAGCCTGCTGCCCGGCCAACATTGCTCGGCTTACTGCTTCAGTAGGTGATTATATTTACGGAGTGGGAGGGCACCACCTCTGGGTTAACCAGTATATTGGAAGCACAACCCGTGTTGTGATTAACCAAACCCCGGTAAACGTTGAGCTGATAAGCGATTATATGTGGAACGGAAAAACCGAGCTGAATATCAAGCCTGAACGATCCGTAAATTTCACGCTCCATCTGCGCATACCCGGTTGGGCCCGCGGAGAGCCCGTTTCGGGTGATTTATACACTGCTGTTACCAAACACGCAAAACAGCCGGTTATAAAGGTAAACGGGATAGAAACCGTTGTTTCGGTAAACAATGGCTACGTTGCGCTTGCACGCAAATGGAAGAAGGGCGATAGGGTTGACATTCAATTTCCTATGGAGGTCCTCGAAATCCAATCACATCCCGAAGTTAAAGCAAACCGTAACCGAATAGCCTTGCAGCGCGGACCACTGGTGTACTGCGTGGAAGGTGCCGATAATGGTAATCAGGCGTTTCACTTCATTGTACCCGAAAACACGGTTTATGATGCCCGCTATAATAGCAGCCTGCTGGGTGGAGCGGTTACCATACAGTTCACCGTCCCGGCGCTTCAGGTGCAGTCGGGTAAACAGGTTGAAACCGTAACCCAAACCATAACTGCCATACCCTACTTTCTTTGGTGTAACCGCGGGCAAAACGCCATGCAGGTATGGCTGCCCCGACAATTTGATACCCTGCGCGTTAATCCTGAAAACTAATATGAATGGATGCAACATAAAAAGCTACCTGCTGCTGGCTGCTCTGCCGGGTCTTGCCTTAATTTGTGGCTGCCGCATGTCATCTGATAAACTAACCCAGACATTTTCATCAGGCCGCAGGCCATTCGGCACAGTAGGCAAAGACTTGGTCGAGCAGTTTATTCTTGCCAATAATTCGGGTATGGAAGTGCGTATAATTAACTATGGTGCAACCATTACCGATATACTCGTGCCCGACCGGAACGGAAAAGCAGGCAACGTGGTGCTTGGCTTTGATTCATTAAACGATTATCTGCAAACTGAAAATCCCTATTTCGGAGCTACAATAGGGCGATACGCTAACCGGATAGCCAATGCGCGCTTCAGGCTTAACGGCAAAGAGTACGCACTTGACGCCAACAACAACGGCAACACACTGCATGGCGGATTCAAAGGCCTTGACAAGGTAATATGGCAGCCCGTTGCGCTATCAGACAGCAGCGTGAAGTTTTCTTACCTGAGCCTTGACGGGGAAGGCGGCTTTCCGGGAAGCCTTCAGGTTGAAGTTACCTTTTCGATTACCTCCGAAAATGAACTTATTATTCAATTCATTGCATCAGCGGCCGAACCCACCCCGGTAAATCTAACAGGTCATTCGTATTTTAATCTTTCAGCCGGAGCTGATTCTACCATTCTTAACCATGAACTTAAATTATTTGCCGATCGCTACACCCCCGTTAATGAACAATTAATTCCTACCGGTGAGCTGCTGGCAGTAAACGGTACGCCATATGATTTTACTACAGCCAAACCTATTGGCCGCGATTTACCAGCCGTTACCGGCGGGTACGATCATAATTTTGTGTTAGAAGACCATTCCAATGGTCTTAAACCTGCTGCTGAACTGGTACACCCTGCAAGCGGCCGTGCTTTGCGCATCCTTACAACCTACCCGGGTATTCAGTTTTACTCGGGTAATTTTCTTAACGGAACACTTGCTGGAAGGGGAGGAGTACGTTACCAGCGTCATGCAGGGCTGTGCCTGGAGCCTCAGTATTTTCCCGACTCCCCAAACAGGCCTGAGTTTCCCGATACTATCCTTAAACCGGGACAAACCTACAACCATACCATTGTTTATCAGTTCTTCACGCAATGAAGTACTGGCTTATTACTGTTGTTGTTTGGTTATGGGGTGCCTTTAAGGCAAATGGCCAGGTAAATTCGGTAACCATAGCAAATCTTTCGCTAAATCAAATTACAACCGGAAACCGCCAGTGGAATGTTCATTTTCCCCTGGCTGAATTCACGGTTAACAACCATACCTACACGTCTGGAAGGCCGTCGCCACTTGAGCTTACCGTAAAGCAGCTCTCGTTCACAAACCGTGGCCTGGAAGGGATTATGGTTTTTGAAAACAAAAGCCGCGATACACTAACCCTTTGCAATGTTGTTCCGCTGGGCAGCCAAAACAAAGCAGTGGTTATAACCGGAAAAGGCCAGCATCCTTTATCCCGCACACACCTTATTTTGCCGAACCGAAGGCCGATAAATGTAATTGTGCCCGACAACGCCTGGGAGCTGGGCTATGCAGCGGCCCGACTGGACAGCAACTGGTCGGTTTTTGCTCTTGTGCGAAGAGACCCGTCAACACTTCATCATGGGCAGCGCAAAAGGTTTGAAACCACTTTGTATCCCGGTGGCTCAATAGCCTATAATCTCTACCTGGATGTGTATCAGGGCCCCTGGCAGGAAGGCCTGAGGGTGGTTTTTCAGCAGCGATGGTTATACGACCTGCAGCAATTCAATGATAGTCTTTATAAACGAGCTGATTTGCAGTGGATAAAGCGGGCCTATGTTATGCATTTAATTATGGCCTGGGATAAAGATTTTTTCGACTACCAAACCGGCAAGTTTAATCTTATTGATTTTGCTAACCGGGGCAGGCAGCTATACGGTGGTGACGATGTAATTGGAATATGGCCCACATGGCCCACCCTGGGTTTGGACCAGCGCAACCAGTTTGACCTGTATGGCGATTTACCAGGTGGGTTTGCCCAACTGCGGAATCTGGCCGACACCCTTCGTCAAAGCGGGACGCGGCTATTTGTGGCGTATAACCCATGGGATGAAAGCACCCGCAAGGTTAACCATCTGGAAGGCCTGGAAGGGCTCATTCGCGAAACCACGGCCGATGGGGTAGTGCTGGATACCCGCGGTGAATCGGGCAGAGAATTGCAACAGGCAGCCGATAGGGCCCGGCCGGGAGTAATTATGTATAGCGAAGGTATGGCCGTGCCGCGCAACATGCCGGGCATAATAAGCGGAAGGGTGCACAATGCACTTTACTACCCACCCATACTGAACCTGAATAAACTCATTCGTCCCGACTTTGCCATTTTTAGGGTAGCCGAAGTGTACAAGGAACCCATCAGGCGTGAATATGCCCTGGCATTTTTTAACGGTCATGGTACCGAAATAAACCAGTTTGCACCCGGGCACCCGGAGTGGGAGGAAGATCAATACCGTTTTCTGGGCCGCACGAGCCGTATTCTGCGCGAAAACCATGCAGCCTTTACTTCTTTTAACTGGACACCACTCGTACCCACCCTGCGCGACAGCATTTGGATAAACGCCTGGCCGGCAACATCGCAGGCAAAAACGGTGTACACCCTGTTTAGTCTTAAACCGGAAGGCTACTTTGGGCCCCTTTTTGAAGCAGACCCTGAACCCGGATTTCATTTCGTTGATTTGTGGCACCACGAAGAGGTTTTTCCTGTGGCCGTAAACAGCCGGCTATATATTCCAGCCAAACTTGAAGCATTCAATGCTTACGAACTGGGTACCAACAATGAAGGTTCGGTTGGCTGCATTGCAAAATTACCTGTACTGCTTAAAGTATCTATGAGCCAGAACCGCCTTTTTGTGGCTGCCGAAGCTGGAACAGAAATACGGTTATGGGCCGGAACACCTGCATACGATAAAACCTGCCACCGGTTTACCCGGAAGCCGCTGGAGCTGTTTCTTCCCGACTACCTGGGTCGTTACGAGGGCAAGGTGGTCATTCAGCTTATGGAAGGCGAAGAACTGCTGGATGAAAGAATACTGATCCTTAAACCCGGTGCCGCACGGCTTGTTTCGCAGATGCAACGCACCGCGCCACCTGCAGATAAGCCGCCCGGAATGATAAGAATTCCACCGGGCCGGTTTATTTTCAAAACAACCCATGGCGATGCCTTCATTCCTTATCCGCAAGAGGCCGAAGGGGAGGAGTTCGAAATGAAAGGTTTTTGGATGGACCGCACGCCGGTAACAAACAGACAGTTCTTGGAATTTTTGCAGGCTACAGGTTACCGTCCGGCCGACACCGCAAACTTTCTGCGACACTGGATAAACGGCACTATTCTGAAAGGACAGGAAAATTATCCAGTGGTTTATGTATCGTACGAAGATGCCCAGGCCTATGCACACTGGGCCGGCAAGCGTTTGCCTACCGAACAAGAATGGCAATATGCCGCTCAAACCGAACAACTAAACGAGTGGCCGTGGCGCCAAAATAAACCTGTTGTCCGCAAGGAGCAGCGCATTACCGAAACCTTAACGGTTACGACCATCGAAGGAATTAATCCACGCAACGCTAATCTGGGTGATGGGAAATTGTATCCCGTTGGCAAATACCCGCGCGGAGCAAACCCTTATGGATTGCTGGACCTGTCGGGATGTGTATGGCAGCTTACCAACGATATCTACGAAAGCGGAAGTTACCGATACATTATCCTGAAAGGAGGCAGCTACTTCAAGCCATCATCCAGTTGGTGGTACGTACAGGGCGGTCCGCGCGAACTGCATTACCGGCAGGCATTACTGCGCGTTAGTCAGGGTTTTGAACGCAATGCCACAGTAGGTTTTCGCTGCGTAAAAGATGAATAACGCCTCGCCCTTTGCTTATCCGAAATTTTATCTGCGGAACAACCTTACGCTTATTCGCGGGGGAGCACCCTATTTCCAGGCCCTCGAAGAGCTGATTAACCAGGCACAGCATTATCTCTACCTTCAGGTTTATATTTTCGAGGCTGATGAAACCGGGCATCGCATACGAAAGGCTCTTGAGCAGGCTGCCTTGCGAGGCGTTTACGTACATGTGCTGGCCGATGGTTACGCCTCGCAACAATTACCGGAATCTTTTATTCAATCACTTATTGCTGCCGGTGTTCATTTTCGTTTTTTTGAGCCGTTGTACAGAAGCCGGTACTTTTATTTTGGGCGCAGGCTCCACCACAAGGTAACGGTTGCCGACGGCAATCGGGCGTTGGTGGGTGGTATAAACATAAGCGATCGGTATAACGATACGGTTACCCACAAAGCCTGGCTCGACTGGGCCGTACTGGCTGAAGGGGAGGTTGCCACCGGCCTTCACAACATTTGCGCAGCACGGGCCATTTCGTCTTGGCGCATTCATCCTTTCAGAATACCGCGCCCACCGGCTAGCCAGCTTCCCCAATCTGAAGTTCCCGTTGGCATCCGGGTAAACGACTGGGTAAGGGGTAAGCAGGAAATTACGCACTGCTATGTAAAACTAATCAGGCAGGCAAAGAAGGAAGTGCTTATCATGTCGAGTTATTTTTTTCCCGGAGCTAAAATAAGACATCAACTGGTGCGAGCTGCCAGGAGGGGTGTTCGGATAAGGATAATTGTTGGCGGTTATTCGGATGTACCTTTGGCTCGCCAGGCTGAACGTTTCATGTACCGGTGGATGCTGAAGAACAGAATGGAGATATATGAATACCAGCGGAATGTATTGCATGCCAAAGTGGCCGTTTGTGATACGAATGTTACCATTGGCTCGTATAACCTGAATGAGATAAGCGAACGCGCCAGCGTAGAGCTAAACCTGGAAATTTCGCATGCTGAATTTGCACAAACCGTTCGGCGCAGGCTTGAAGAAATCATCGGCCGCGACTGTACCCGCATAGCTAACTATGAAGTTTTTCCCTGGTTCAGTCGGGTTATTCAGGGACTGTCGTATCTGCTCATTCGTTTTTTGCTTATACTGTTTACATTTTATTTCAGGCAGCGGGAGTAAATTTTATTGGGTTGCTATAAAGTTGTTCTGAAGGGCCCGCCAGCCAGTAGCTAAGGAATTATAGGGAGGGGTAGTTTCATTTAATAGCAAAAACCCTAACTAAACCTCAAAGGTGATACAGATGCGCTAATTTTATATTTAACATAATATAAATTATATAACGAATTACGGAAACCTGATAAACGATCGCAACCTGATGTTGTACGACTTGCTGCAACAAGCAAGCAAGTATTTTACTCATGTAGGCCGGAGTTCCGGACTTCGTTAAACAACCTCTTTCAGAGCCACCCGGTAAAGCCAACCGCACACAAAAAGTAATACCGCAAAAAAGCCGTTTACCCCAATGATTTCCATGCGTGAACTGGAAAGCAGGTGCTCCATACCAGCCAGAAGCTGAACACAAGCAATGACAACCAGAATACCTGTGGCTGCAAACAGGGTGTGCATCATCCCCCTGATGCGGAAACCTGAAATTGTGGCCCCAATTAATATTTCGGCTATCACAGCAATATACAACAGATTGCCCCAATGCGGACCGGAGCCCACAAGGCCCACTGCCAGATTAACCCATATAAGCAGGAAAACAGTAAGAGCAGTAAAAATTCCGGCCAGGCGTGCAAAAAATCTCTTATGCTTTATAACAGCAAGCATCAGCAAACCCATGCCATTGAGCAAAACGCCCATAATTAAAAAATCAGCAACGCTCCATTGTACGGCATCGGTAAACTGCATGGCGGTTAGCGGAATAAGCAGCAGCACCAGCGAAACAGCGAAAACACCGGCTACCGAAAAGGGAAACCGGCCGGAAAACGGGAAGATGGTTTTGAAAGACATATGTTTTTTTTTACAAAAGTACTTTGAATTTAAAAGTAATGCAAATCCAAAGGCTTTTATTATCGTGTATTAACCAGCACCCTGGCCCCTCTGGCCGGTTGATTTTTGGCCTCCCACAGTGCACGGTTGGCCTCGTCCATGGCATACTCCTGCACAACAGGGCGAAGTTTGAACCAAGCGGCCCGGTTAAGAAATTCCCGCACATCGGCTCCGGTAATGTTGGCTATACTTACTTCCTTTTCCATCCATAAATGTCTGGCGTAGTCCAGGTTATCAAAACTGCTTAAATCATAACTTTCCTTACGAATTGCATTAATAATTAGCCGGCCACCAGGCTTTAAATGCTGTAAAGCGGTTAACACAGGCAACCAGGCCGGAGTAGTATCAATTATAACGTCAGCCGGTTCGGGTGGTGCTTGGTGGTAGTTGCCTGCCCAGGTGGAGCCAAGTTCAAGGGCCAGCTCCTGCTCGGCTTGGCTGCGGGCAAAAACCCAAACCATAACATGTGGGAGCATATTCCTGACCAGCTGAAGAACCAGGTGGTTAGAGGCCCCGAATCCTGCCAGTCCCAGTACGGAACCATGATTTTCTATTCCGCCAAGCTTAACGGAACGGTAACCAATGGCACCGGCGCACAATAACGGTGCTGCTTCTGCATCGGTAAGGTAGTCGGGGATGAGATAAGCATATTTGGAGGAAACCGTAATGTACTCGGCATACCCTCCGTTAACGTCTCTGCCCGTGGCCTGGAAAGCTGGGCACAGGTTTTCACGTCCGGAAAGGCAATAAGCGCAAGCACCACAGGCAGCGTATATCCAGGCTATACCAACTCGCTGGCCTGGCGTCAGCGTTGCCCCGGCACCTGCCTCTTCCACATAGCCCACTATTTGATGCCCGGGTATAACCGGATAACGCGCTGGTGGTGTTCGTCCTTCTATTTCATCGATTTCGGTGTGGCACACCCCGCAGCAACTTATGCGCACCAGTACCTCTCCTTTCTGTGGCCGTGGTTCCTGAACCTGAGCCAGCCGCAGTGGCTGTCTTTCTAGGCGCAGGTTATGTACCCCTTCCAGCATCCAGGCTTTCATATACCCTAAGGTAGCATGTTACGCTGTTTCCTGAAAGTGAAAGCTCAGAACGGGCACTTCTGAATGAAATAACACGGTTTCGGTACTACCCAGATGATAATAGGGTTTATGCGTACGGGCGTGCGCCATCATGGCTATCCAATCGGCTTTAATATACCGTGAAAAATTTATGATGCCCTGTTCGTGGGTAAGGTCGTTAAAGATATGAGTCCGGAATTTTACTTGTTGTTGTTGCTGTACAGCCGACTGCAATCTTTTTTCGGCAGTGGGGGTATCGTAAAAATCCATTGGGGTATTAATCAAAACCAGGTCAATGGCAGCCCCGATATGAGCGGCTATATTTTTAAGCTGGTTTACGGCAATGTCGGCACAGTCAAAATCCGATGCAAAAGCAATCTGCTTAACACTACCGGGTTTATAGTTTTTCTTTACCGAAAGTACCGGGCAACGGGCATTGCGGATTACCTGCTGGGCAGTTGAACCTACAAACAGATTTTGCGACTCTCCTGCCCCGTGTGCCCCCATTACGATGAGATGCATATTGTAAGTGTGTGCAAACTGAACAATTTGTTCGCGTGGATAGCCTCCATATACGTGGGTCTGTACGTTGCAGGATTTAAACATGGCGGAGCCGGCCAGTTTATCCAATTTAATTTCTGCCTCAACCATGCGGGCTTCTACTTCGGGGTAGTTCTGTTGCTTTTCAACCGGAATTTTGTTCCAGTCGGGAGGAGTGTAAACCACATGCAGCAAGTGCAGGTTGGCTCTGGTTTTGCGTGCCAGCCAGGCACCGGTAACAGCAGCCGTGCGGGAATATTCCGAAAAATCGACTGGAACAAGTAAATTTTTCATAGTTATTATGCTTTGCAGCAAGTTAAGCGGTTGTTGCTACCGGCCTTGAGGATATTTGTCAGGGGTGGTAGCTGATTAACATCAGTAATTTAATTGTTTCCACTAATTTTTTAACTTTGAAAAATTTTTGGCATAATGATATTTTTTCAGACATCTGTTTCTCCTTAGGCGGTTGCTCTTTTCTTATATGGGGGTCTAATCAGCTTTACTTTGTTTGAAATCAATATACCTTCATAACGATGAGCGACTTCACAATTATTGTTCCGGTTTTTAATGAAGAAGCATGTATTAAAAATCTGGTGGATGCGCTTGATGAATTTATAATGCAAACCAGTTTTCATACAAATGTTTTGTTTGTTGATGATGGCTCAACCGACAATAGTCTTCAACATATTCAGGAAGCATGCCAAAGCAGAAAGAGCTTCAATTACATTGCTCTAGCCAAAAACAGTGGACTTAGTGCGGCTTTGAAATGTGGGATAGACCATGTTAAAACCGAACTGATAGGTTATATAGATGCCGATCTACAGACTACGCCTGAAGATTTTCATAAACTTTTGTTGTACGCAGGTGAATATGATTTGGTGCTGGGCTACAGGGAAAGAAGGCGGGATTCAATTGTAAAAAAACTTTCTTCGCGCATTGCCAATGCCGTAAGGAAACTAATACTTAAAGATGACATTATTGACACAGGTTGCCCTTTGAAAGTTATCCGAACTTCCTGTGCCCGGAAGATACCTTTTTTCAACGGTATGCACCGGTTTTTACCCAACGCGGTGGCCATGGTGGGCGGCAAGGTAAAACAAGTTCCCGTAAGGCATTTTCCACGGTATGCAGGGCGGTCAAAATACCATCTGTTTAACAGACTTATAGGACCATTTGTTGATGCCTTAGCCGTTCGGTGGTTGCAGAAACATTACATTCAATATTTGATAAAAAGTTCATCGTTAAACAATATGGCCTGAGCCTGCCCTGTATGTCAATGAAGCGGCTTATAACTATTTTGGTGTTATGCCTGGCCCTGTTTATGCTTATTACCGGGAATTTATGGGGCCCCCTTGAAACCAGCGAGGCCCGCTATGCGGAAATCAGCCGTGAAATGTATGAGTCAGGTGACTGGCTGCACCCTACTCTTCTAAATATTTACCATTACCACAAACCCCCGGTTACCTATTGGATAACGGCATTTGCCTATAGGTTATTTGGTGTCAATTTTTTTGCGTTTCGGTTTTTTCTTGTTGTGGCATGGGTAATTAATTGTTTTCTGGTTATTAGGATTGCGAGCATGCTTTTAGAAGATGATGAAACAGCCTGGCTTTCTGGGTTGATATTCAGCACTTTTCCTCTGGTTTTAACCGCCTCGCGCGGATTAACAACCGACACTTATCTGTTAACGTGCATACTTGCCTCAGTTTTTTGCTGGATTAAATTTGTCCAAACCTGGCGAATTGTTTTGTTGTATGCCTTTGCAGTATTTTTGGGATTGGGTTTTCTTACCAAGGGCCCTGTAACACTTGTGCTGCCGGCCGCTGTGGTAATTTCGTTACTTAAATGGCACAAAACACCTGTTATATCCAGCATGCATTTGGCCGGGGCTTTGCTAACTTTTATGGCGTTTGGACTGGGTTGGTTTATTCTTTTGGTTGCAGAAAATGACAGATTACTGGACTATTTTTTTTTCAGGCATTTTGTTGATCGCGTTGCCGATGCTTCGGTATTTAGCCGGTCAAAACCTTTTTACTACTACCTTGTTCTTCTGCCGCCCCTTACCTTACCCTGGTTTGTTCCCTTGGTTTTTAAGTTACCTGAAATTTTCAAAAGGCCGGGTAATCCTGTAATCATTCGTGTGCTTATCTATTGGTTGTTGCTGCCCTTGCTGGTATTTTCAGCTGCCAGCTCAAAACTGCCGCTGTACATTTTGCCCTTGTTTCCGGCCTTAAGCTTATACATTGCGTTTGTTATGAAGGAATACAGGCATACCCGAATAGTTTTATGGAGTATGTTTCTTACCAATTTGACGATATATGTTGCATTAAGCTTTGGGCATGTATTGCTTACCAAGCAATTCAATGTATACATTGCTGCAGGTGGGGTAGTTTGCCTGATATTTACTGTAATTATTTATCTTATACCATACTTCCACGAAAAGGCAGTTTTACAGTCGGTTATTTTTGCCGGTGGGCTATTGTTTATTTCTACAGTTTATTTTCGCACATCCGATACTTCAGCAATCGATACGCAGCATCTGGCGGAAACCATTCAAAATGACCAGCTGCAAGGAAGAAAAATTTTTGTTTTTGATGAAATTTTACCTTCTCTTGCCTTCCATCTTAAAGAGGTTCCTGTTTCGGTATACAACGGAAACAAAAATCTCAAGAGGGAGACGGAGTTTGAAATGGATGACAGGTGGAAGTCGTATTTCATTGACCTGACTGTTCCTTCGGGTCAGAAGAACTTAACTAATGAATTGCAGAAAAGTGCTGTTGTGGTATGCCATAAGGATAAGTTTTCGGAATTGAAGCCGTTTCTGCCTGAAGATTTTTCAATAAAGGAAACAGGTAACCGCATTCTGGTATTAACCGGCAAATATGCTAACGAAAATTAATTACATATTTTTAATCGGCATGCTGGCACAACTGTTTTTTGGCCTCCGTGTTTTGATTCAATGGGTTGCTACCGAAAAAAATAACAAGGTTACATCACCGGCTTTATACTGGATTTTAAGCCTTACCGCTTCGGTACTGTTTATGGCTTATGGATGGTTAAGAAAAGACTGGGTTATAATTGCCGGCCAGTCTTTTTCTTATTATGTGTACATCATAAATCTTAAAATAACTAAAAGCTGGTATGTT
>FWPU01004051.1_pt1 | contig 34964 bp, 31 predicted proteins | sample 2228361 | NCBI WGS metagenome assembly FWPU01 (sample SAMEA103939777, study PRJEB20133) | metagenome
TGGTTTATATTTTTTTAACGCCTTTCTGAGGCGCCGGAGCTACACTAGAGGCAGGATGGCGGTAACGGGGGGCGGCGCCAGGGTGCGGTGGTCAGCGGCGGGGTGGCGGCGATCGCCATATCGGGGACAGATGACGGATTCAGGAGAGGAGGGGTTGGCTGTCCGGCAACTGCCGGTGGCATCGGTTCACCGGCCATCGCGCCGCCGGAGGCCGGCCCGATGGAAGCCAGGCCACCGTCCACTACCCGCCAGAAGAGCCGCCCCGAGGCAACCACCAGGGGACGATGGACATATCCCTCGCCCACCTGCGGGCCGGGGAAGGGCCAGGGGACTTCAAAGAAGGGCATCGGGCCGGCGTGAACCGGGCACTGTCCGCCGGGGTCCGGTGGAGGTGGTGGACAGGCGTTCCAGTTGTCGGCCACGTTGGCGATGGCGATGAGCGCGCCCGTCTGCAGGTCCAGCGCCCCCAGCCGCTCCCAACTGTCCACAAAGAGCAGGTTTCCGCCGATGGAGATCATCGCCGGCTCGTCGGAGGTATAGCGCATCTGGTAGTCGAACGGCTGGCTGGCGGTCAGACCGACGATGTCCAGCGTGGCCACGTCCATCCGTCCCAGTTCGGCGTCGTAGCGGGTGGTGACATGGCCGGAGCCGCCGTCGGTCTGGATGCCGTGGCGGGCGCGGTAAACGAGGTAGATCTCCCCATCCTTGACCACGGGGGGGGCGGGGGCATCGCCGTCGCCGTAGGTATAGAGCACCGGGGCCGGGCCGCGCAGGGCACCGCTGTTTATGTCCAGAGAAAAGAAGGTCTGCCGATCGGGGTTGTCCGCCAGGTAGCTCACGATGTAGGGACGGACGGCGGCCCAATCGGCGGACCAGTCCGGGATCACCGGGCCAGCCTGGTCCATCACATCGTCCCCCTCGTGCAGGAGAAAGTGAAAACTGCGGAGGGATTGGGATCGGTAGATCACAGTGTTTCCGACGACGACCGGCCAGCGTTCGGCCAGCGATTGTCCCTGCAGGCGGGTGCGCCAGCGCAGTTGCCCATCGGAGGTGCGCAGGGCGTAGGCATAGATCTCCTCCGTGCCGAAAAAGACGGTCTGGCCGTCGGCGCTGAGGGCGGCGGAGGTGAGGATGGGCGCGCCGGCGTCATAGTTCCAGCGCAGTTGCCCGGTAGCGGCATCCAGCGCGTAAAAGTAGCCGTCGGCGGAGCCGATATAGACGACGCCGTTATCCACTACAGGCGCAGTGGCGATTCCCCCGCCGGTCAGAAACGACCAGGCCAGAGCGCCATCGGCGGCGTTCAGGGCATAGACCCGGCCATCGTGGGCGCCAAAGTAGACCCGGTCTTCGTAGACAGCGGCGGTGTGGCGGATCGGCGAGCCGACATCATAGGACCAGAGGATGGTGGGTGGGCCACCCCCGGCGTCCTGATCGGCGTCCAGGGCATACATACGCCCGTTGAGGGAGCCGGTGAACAGGCGGTTGTTGGCGACAACGGGCTGCGTGCGACCGGCAAAGGGCGCCTCATTCCAGCGCCAGTAATAGCGATAGGGTGGATTGACCTGTTGGGGGCTATAGCCGGTGTGTTGGGGGTCACGCTGGAGCTGCGGCCAGTCGCCAGCGGGGATGGCAGACGGCGTTGGGTCTGACGGGGCAGCAGGGCCCGCCGTGTCTGGTGTTGCCGTGATGGTCAGCACTGCTGCCAGTGCCAGGAAGCAGAATCGGAATAGAGCACCGAGTACATTCATAGTTCGATCCTTCGATAGTCAATCTGCGTGTATCCGCTGCCCCACGGATCTCCACGCTCGTAGACCCCCAACCCGGCGGTGGAGGCTACCTGCAGATATCCCAGGCATAGGGACATCCTTCGGCGGCCAGCAGATCGTACATCACACAGTCCACGGCAACCGGGTCTGTGGCAAAGAACAGGCTATTGGGGAACTGGTTGCCAAACGTCTGCCAGGGTTGAGGTACGCTATGGGTGTTATCCCGACTGCCAAAGAGCCCATCTCCCAGCACGAGGACCGTCTTCCCGCGGATGTATGGGGTCAGGTAAATATCCACCATCGGGCTATACTCGGGGACGTAGTACGATCCCCACATCGGGGAGATATATTCGTGCAGCGTGAACGGAGTGTCAATAGTTCCCAGGTGATTTTTGAAGCCAAGGGTCACCCCCGTAATGGAGTGACCTTTCATGATCGGCATGTTGATCAGGTAAGCGGCGTCTACCACCGCTTGTGACAAATGCTGCTCTGGTATGCCCGGTCGGCTAAAGGAGACCGGGACAGGAAAGTTGTAGTCGTTGTAGTCATAGAACCGGACGTTGGGATACGGGCAGCCGTTGCGGAAGTGGTCCGGGATGTAACGGACGGCATCATAAATCCAGATATCCTGGACGGCCACGCCGATCTCCAGCAGCCCTTGGATCACCGCGTTCACCGGATGGATGAGGGCGTCAATGATGTTATCGTCGCCGTTGTTGTTGAAATTGACCTTGATGGCCACGATGCCGCCGGAGTAGTTGGGGATGAGCGCCCGCCAGGCGTCGGCGCGGGTGGAGGTGCTGGTGAGAGCCATAACTCCCTGGTCTACCATGTTGTTCACCACTGCCTGGTTGACGGCCTCGTAGTAGTAGCCGCTGCCATCCCAGTCGGTGGCCGAAGGGGCGTGGGCGTGGACAACACGTGCGGTGCCCGGCGGGACGGTGGGGAGAGGGGTGGGCGTCGGAGTGGGTATGGGTGTAGGGGTGGGTGTGGAGGTGGACGTTGGGGTTGGTGTAGCAGTTGCAGTGGGAGAGGCGGTTGGGGTTAGGGTGGGCCCGTTGCCTATCACCTGCGGCAAGTACACGTGCAGCGTTGGGGTGACATTGCCCTGCGCGATCGAGTCGGCGCCCTGCAGCCAGCGGCGCGCGCTTCCTCCCGCCGCCAGTCCTCCCAATGCTACAGCGACCGCACGTAGAAAGTCTCTGCGCGACCATTTTCTGGATTTCACGTCACCCACCTCCTCTCTCGGCAGCCGAGCATTGGGCCCGATGGTGGTTTTTGTGCCATTGCCGGAGATTACCGGTTGCCGTCCATTATATGCAGGATCTAGGGAATGTCAAGCCGTTTGGGTAGAGCCAGATGTCGGGGTGTCTTTTAGCTTTTTGGGTCGCTTCGAGGGACGGCTATCACCTGTCATTAGAGTTTTTTTTCAGGAGCGCTCGCTTGTCGGACGATGGCTTTTGGGGTATAATTTCTAGTGTGTAAGAGGAGATGAGGGAAGGATGAACGTGCATCGAGCGCCCTTGCTATGCAGTTTCATGCTGCTTAGCCTGCTTTTGGCCCAGCCGGCAGGGTTGGCGGCCCAAACATCGCCCACCAGACCGGCCCCGGAGGTCCCGGCCTCGCCTACCAAACCGGCTCCGGTGGCCCCGCCGGCCGATGATGTCTGGCTGGATGCCATGTTGGAGCGCATGACCACGGCTGATAAGGTGGGGCAGCTCTTTCTGATCACCTTTCAAGGGAATAAAGCCGACGCTTGGTCAGACATTGCCCGGCTGGTGCAGATATTCCGTGTGGGGGGGGTGATCCTTTCGGCGGAAAATGGAAATGTGCGCAACGATATTTCTGCCCCGGAGCAGGTCCTGTCGCTGACAACGGCTTTGCAACAGTTGGCTTTTGCCGAATCGGCGCCCGTGACCATCACCAAGACGGTGCCTGTTACCGTGACCGTTCCCCTCTCGCCCACACTGCCGGCCACAGCAACGCAGTTATTGACCGTGCCCACCGAAATTGCTATTACCAACGTTATCACTCAACCTCCCCAGGGCATTCCGCTGTTGATCGCTGTGTCCCAGGAAGGGGATGGCTTTCCATTCACGGCGCTGCGCAACGGCTTCACCGAGCTGCCGAGCAACATGGCCATCGGCGCAACGTGGGACGATCGCAACGCCGAGGCGGTAGGCCGCATCGTTGGCCGTGAGCTGGCGGCGGTGGGCATCAACCTGTTGCTGGGGCCATCGCTGGATGTGCTCCGAGTGCCGCGGCCAGGGCAGAGCGGCGATTTGGGCACGCGGGTGTTCGGTGGCGATCCCTACTGGGTGGGCCGGATGGGCCGGCTCTACATCCGGGGGGTGCATCTGGGGAGTGAGGGCCGGGTGGCGACGGTAGCCAAGCACCTGCCTGGCCTGGGGGCCAGCGACCGCAGCCTGGAGGAAGAGGTCGCCACGGTAGATAAATCGCTCCAGGATCTGAGGCTTATTGAGTTGCCGCCCTTTTTCGCTGTGACGCAGGTCAGCCTCATCACCGACACAACCGATGCGCTGATGACTGCCCACATCCGCTATCGTGGTTTTCAGGGGAATATCCGCTCGGTTACCCCACCCATTAGCCTGCACTCTCAAGGCTTGCAGCAGATCATGATCCAACCGGAACTGGTACCCTGGCGAGATGCGGGCGGGGTGCTGGTTAGCGATTCGTTGGGGGTGCCGGCTATCCGCCGCTACTATTCGCCCAATCTCACGTCGTTTCCCCACCGGCAGATCGCTCTGGATGCTTTTCAGGCCGGAAATGACCTTCTGAACGTGTCGCGTTTTGCTCTTAGCGATTCCTGGGAAGAACAGGTGGGTAACATCGAAGATACCATCCTCTTTTTCCAGGCTCGTTATGAAACCGATGACAATTTTCGTGCCCGTGTGGACCAGGCGGTGCGGCGCATCTTGAAGCTGAAACGGCGCATCTGCCCCGACTTTGCCCTGGAAGCCTGCACCGGCCATGCCGAAGACCTGGTCGCCATCGGCGAGAACCGGGGGACTGTGGCCAAGATTGCGCGGCAGGCGGTGACGCTGCTTTATCCCTCAGCCGACGAGCTGGCCCTGCGGTTACCCCGCCCACCGCGTTCGGACGAGCAGATCCTGATCTTTACCGATGCTCGTGAGGCCCGCGATTGTGCGCTATGCCCGCCTTTTTACCTGCTGGATCCGCAGGTCTTGCGCGATACCATTTTGCGGATGTATGGGCCGGATGCTACCAAGCAGGTTACACCTGAACGGATCACGGCCTTTACCTTTGCTCAATTGCACAGCTTTCTGCTGAATGGCAGCCCCGATCTCAACTCTTATATCCGCGATGCCGACTGGATCGTGTTCGCCATGACCGACTATGCCCCCAATGCCGTTCCCAGCTCCTCGGCGCTCAAGCAGTTTCTTAGCGAGCGGGCAGCCGGCCTGGAGGCGCAAAAGATCATTGTCCTGGCCTATGGAGCGCCCTATTATCTGGACACAACCGAGGTTAGCAAGCTGACGGCCTACTATGGCCTCTATGGCAAGACAACCCCTTTCATTGAGGCCTCGGTGCGGGCTCTGTTCTTTGACTTTGGGCCAACGGGCCGGCCCCCGGTAACCGTCGAAGGGGTTGGCTATGATCTGACCCGCCAGGTGTCGCCCGATCCCAATCAGATCATTTCGGTGGATTGGGCCGACAAGCCGGTCACGAACGAAGGGACACCTTCGCCAGCGGTGGAGCTGGACGTAGGTGACCCGCTGCGCGTGCGTACCAGCGTCATTCTCGACCGGAATGGCAATCCGGTGCCCGATGGTACGCCGGTCATCTTTCACTCCTTCTATCTGCTGGAACAACTGGAGCGCCGGATCGAAGCGGTGACGGTCAATGGCGTGGCCGATGCCACCATCACCCTGGAGCTGGAGGGTGAGATCGAGATCCGGGCTACCAGCGACCCGGCGGTCAATTCCAGACCACTGGTGGTCAGGCTTCTGGGCGGCACAACCCAATTCTTGACCCCCACGCCAACCCCGACGCCGACCCCGACCCCAACCTCCACGCCGACCCCGACTCCAACCCCTACCCCCCGTCCCCCCTGGACGCCCACCCTGACCCCCACTCCTACTCCGACACCTGAGCCGTATATCCCTCCGCCACCGGAGCCCCGCATGCGCTGGATCGATCTGGCTCTTGCCACCTTGGGAATAATGGCGGCCGGGGGAGGTATCTTTGTGGTCGGGCGACGCGCAGGGGTAGAGAGCCGAGCGGCAGGGGCTTTGGCCAAGCTACCTTTGTGGAGTTGGGTGTGTGGCCTGGCGGGTTATCTGTTCTATGGGTTGAATCTGCCGGGTAGCGGGGTTCTGGAGGGCGTGACGCCTGGGCTGCGGGGTCTGATCATCGGCTTTGGATGCGGGCTGCTGCCGCTGGTGGGCGTTGTCTGGTTATTGCTTCAGAAGCGCAGGGGCAGGCGGTAGGAGAGTGGTAACTATTGCCACCACCCGGTTGCCGTTGGCCTTGGATAGGGCGTGACCGCGGCCGGCGGGCGTGGGGTAACCGTTGGCGTCGGGGAGGGGACGAGGGTCGGTTGGGAAGTGGGAGAGGAGGTTATCATTGGCATAGTCACCGTCGCCGTCGGCGTCAAGGTGGGGGGCACAGGCAAGGGAGAGGGCCGGGCGGTGATCAGGGTGGCGAATAGCAGCAGTGTGCCGATGACGGCCAGCAAGCCCCGGTTATTGTGGACAAAGCGGATGAGGGGCCGTTCCTGGTCAAAGATGCGGGCCATGGCCCGGCTGATAGGGCCGGGAGCCAGCAGCGCGGCCCGGAGCTCGGCAATGTTCGCCGGGCGGTCATCAGGATGCATGGCCAGGCACCAGAGAATGGCTTGCTCCGTCTGCGGCGAGATGGCCTGGTTGAGGCTGCGGGGTGAGGCCAGGGCCTTGGGGTTGAGAAAGCGTTGTTTGGCATCGAGGGGAGGTTGCCCGGTCAACACATGGTAGAGGGTGGCGCCCAGGGAATAGATGTCGGAGCGGGCATCGGTATGGCCGCTATCGCCGCCATATTGCTCCAGGGGTGTATACTGCACGGTGCCTCGCCCCTGGACCACGGTGATGGTGCGCTTGTCATCGGGAGAGAGCAGCTTGACCAGCCCAAAGTCCACCAGTTTGACAGTGCCGGCCGGGGTGATCTTGATATTGCCGGGTTTGATGTCGCGGTGCAGAACGGGCGGGTCCTGGGAGTGCATATATTCCAGAGCGTTACACAGTTGCTCGGCCCAGGCCAGCACCTGTCGTTCTGGGAGGGGATGGCCGTCGCGCAAGGCATTGGCCAGCATCTCTTTGAGGTCCTGGCCGGGGACAAAGTCCATCACCAGGTAGTCCCGGTCGTCTTCGGAAAAATAGTCCGACACTTTGGGGAGATTGGGATGGTCCAGACGGGCCAGGGTGCTGGCTTCCTGGTAGAACTGTTCGCGGCTCTGTTTCAGCTCTTCAGGCGTGGCGTCGGGGTCGGGGATGGCTTCTTTGACGGCGCAGAACCGGCCTTTCAGGCGGAGGTCTTCCGCCTTGTAGGTTGCGCCCATGCCGCCCCGGCCAACCAGCTCGATGATCTTGTACCTTTCCCGCAAAACCGTCCCAGGTGATAGTGTCCGCGCCAACGCGTCGCTCCCAGAAATTGGATTGAACAGCACAGGGCAAACCGGATGCCCCGGCTGATTGACTATAGCTTAGCGTAGAATCGGCATCTTGTCAAGAAGGTGCAGCCCGCTTCCAAACCGGGTGTGCTTCTATCTGGATGGCAGGGGAGGAATGAGCGTGCACAGAGAAGTAGCCATGTTGCTGGTGCTGGAAGGGCCTAATCCCGGCCAGCGTATTTTCATGGAACAACCAGAGCTGATTATCGGGCGCGATGAGAGCTGCGACCTGGTCATCCCCGAGCGACAGGTATCGCGCCGGCATGCCCGCATCTGGTTGGACGATGATCATTATGTGTTGGAAGATTTACACTCAAAGAACGGCACGTTTGTCAATGGCCAAGAGATCAAGGAACCGCACTCCTTGCAAGATGGGGACGAGATTCAGGTTGCCTTTTGCTGCAAGCTGGCCTTCGTCGGGGCAGAAGCTACCGCCCCTGTGGTTCGGGAGGAACGGAAGTGGGGGTTGCGGATGGATCTGCAAAGCAAGCGGGTGTGGGTGGCCGGGCAGGAGATCGATCCGCCCCTTTCCCTGGCCCAATACCGCCTGTTGGAGCTGCTCTATCAGGAGCCGGGGCGGGTTTACAGCCGTGAAGAGATAATCAAGGCCGTCTGGCCGGAAGACGATTCGGAGGGCATCTCCGAGCAGGCGATTGACGCTCTGGCCCGCCGCCTGCGAGAGCGCCTGGCCGAGGTGGACCCCAACACCCAGTATGTAACCACCGTGCGGGGACACGGCTTTCGGCTGGAAAACGTCTTGCCGTAGTGCCTTGATGGCAAAATCGTTGTCCGTTGGGCAAAAAAAGAGCTACCAGGGACACAAAGACAAAAGAGGGGGTATCTTTTGTGCCCTTGGTGGTTCCGGCTTGTTCGGGTTAGGGCAAGAGAACCTCTGGCCCTATTTCGACATAACTGTTGCCTGCTCCCGAATGTGGTCCAGCCTCTGGGCCAGCTCCAGGCGGCCGCTGGCGCGCATATCTTTGCTCAGCAGGCGCATCATCTCCAGCAGCCGGGGGGTGACCTGCTGTCGGTTCGCCTCCAGCAATGCCTGGACCTGGTTGGGCTCCTCGGCATTCAGCAGGGCATTGATGAATTGCACCTCGGGCGGTTGGTTTTCCAGGATGAGCTTCATGAGCGAGTCGCCAACCAGCCTCAACCGCTGGGCCTCCTCGGTGCGGCCTGCCTGCTCGGCGGCTCTCAGCCGGGTGGATAGAACGCTCAGAAACAGGTCATCCACCCGCTCCAGGTTGTCGTGGAGGGCTTTTTCCGGGTCGGTGCTGTCCAGGATCGTTTGCAGGACCTGGTCTGCTTCCTCTGCTGCCTGTTGCATTTCGGCATCAATCTGGGCCGTCAGGTCCAGGATGGTCTGGCGCAGTGCCTTGAGCTTTTGTGCCTGGTCGGTGTCGCCGGCCCGTTCTGCCGCTTCGATCCGCTCTGTCAGTTGCCGGTAAAAGAGATAATCAATCGCCGGCCGGGCGACGACGATCATGGTTTCGATCTGGGTCTGCTCTCCGGCCAAGGCAGCCTGCACCAGCTTGTCCAAAAGCCCTTCGCGGGTGATCTCCTTGCCCAGGCTGCGGATGGCTTTTTCCCGTGCGGCGATCTCCCGCCCTGTTGCCGTCCAGTCGAGCAATTGGCTGCGCAGCGCCTGCAACTGTTGGGCAACCTGAGCCTGACCGCCAACCTGCGCCATCTCCAGGTTCATGGTAAGCAGTTGGAAAAAGTCGTAATCCAGGAGATTTTCGTTTTCCTGGGCGATTATCCGGCGAGCCTCGTCGCCGGTGGCCTGCAGCAGCCGGTTGAGCAGGGTGGCTCGGGCGCGCTGTGCTTCAAGCATTTCGGGAGTGATGCCATCGGCCTCCAGGATGGCCTCGATCATCCCTTCCAGGCGCAAAAAGTTGCGTGGGCGGAGCAGGTAGCCTTTGCGTTGTTCGGCCGGCAAAGAGGAGATCAGCCGGTTGGTCAGGTCGCCGATGATGCGCTGCTGCTCCATCTCCGACAGGCCCAGCTCAGTGGGTGTGAAGGTGAGGAGCAGTTCCTTGTTCGGGTCGTGATAGACCATTGGTGTGCTCAGTGTGCCGGCAAAGCCGCATTGGGAACAGACAGCGATGTTGGCCTGGCCCGATAGGAGCAGGGCTTTGGCTTCCGGGCTTTCCGCAGCGTCTACAATGGTCAGGACCGGGGTTACAAAGCGGGACTTGCAGTTTGGGCACGATATGGGGACAGCTTGGTAGGTAGTTACGGTCAAGGTTCAGATCCTTTCTCGCAGAGATTGCAGCGGTGCACCAGGTCCCAGGCGGTGGCGTTCAACGCGGTCCGAGCTTCCTCCTCGGTCAGGCCGGCGCCGAGGGCTACCAGCCGGGCGCGAGCCTGGTCAATCATGTCGCCGGGGGCGTGGGTATCGGTGTTGACCACCAATCGGGCGCCGGTCAGCCGGGCGATGCGGGCGACGTGGCCGTTGGTCAGGTTGTGGCCGCCGCGGGCACTGATCTCCAAGATCACCCCGTTGGCGGCGGCCATCGCTGCTTCCTCCTCGGTGATGAGGCCGGGATGGGCCAGGATATCCACATCGGGGCATTCGACGGCAGCGCGGTTGGTGCCGGGAAAGACCGGTTCCATCAGCGTCTCGCCGTGGACGACCACCAGCCGCGCGCCCAGGTGACGGGCGCGACGGGCGAGGGGCGCGATCTGGGCGGGCCGTACGTGGGTGATCTCTACGCCGGGGATAAAGGTCACGTCAAAGGCGGTAGCTCCTTCAACGGCAAAACGGGCTAATTGGTTCACCACCTCATCCAGGTTGGAGGCGTCGGCGTGGTCGGTGATGGCCAGTGCGCCGTAGCCCAGCGCCTCGGCGCGGCGCAGCATTTCGCCAGGCAGGAGGGCGCCATCGCTCAAAAAGGAATGGGTATGCAGATCAACACGGGCTTGTTTGTCCATGCCAGGAAGTGTAGGCCAGAAGGGGCAATCTGTCAAATTGAGGATGGGGGTTGGGGGAAGGTCTAGGCCCCGATCATGGCGCATGCACAAAGAGGAGGCTGGCTGCCAGACGCACAACCCCCAATCCACACAGCCCCAGCCCCCACCACAGGTTACCGGTGATCAGCAACACAGGCGCGCCATAGACGGCAGCAAAAAAGACGAACAGGGCGTTCAGGCCCAGGACGAAACCGACGTTGCCCCGTCTCTCGACGGCCAGGCGGCGCATGACCAGGACCATCATCGGCATCTCGGCCAGCGAAAAGCCACCCAGAATGAGGGTCAAAAGCAGGGTAACAGTCGGGTAGGGCAGCAGGGCCGCGATTGTGCCGCTGCTTACCAGCCAGGTGGCCCCGGCGGCCAGGGCTCCGTTGGCCAGCAGCCCACCGATGCCACTCAACACCAGGTAGCGACGAAAAGAAGCCATGCAGATCTCCTCCTTTGGGCGTAGGCCATCTGGATTATAGCCGCAGTCGAAGGGGTTGTCAACCCCACTTGTCATTTTGCCCCTTTTGCGCTACAATGAGATTGGCCGGCCATGACCGGTTTATGCCTTCCTGATGGTGGAAGGTGGAAAGGGGGAAGATGATGGAGCAAACCCGTCTGTCTATAGCGGGAGAGGTGCTCTGTTCGGGGGTACGGTTGGCCACCTCCCGGTCAGAGGAACCGATTTTGTGCCTGCTCAAAGCCGAAACGATTAAATTCGTGGCGGTGAGTGGATTGCGTCTGGTTATTTCGTGGGAGAAACGGCTGCGCCAACCTTTCGCTGCCAGTTTGGCCTTTCTGATCCCACCCCTCGTCGCCGAGCTGCTCTCTTCTAAAGCCATCTGCTCCCAGATCGCTGTCGAGTTTGCTATGGTGGGGCAGATGGTCATGGCCAGACTGACCGATCATCTGGGCACGTACGAGATCCGCTGGAAGTCCGATCTGAGCACCTTCCCGGCGCCTGATGCCTTTGGTCAGATCCTGGAAGTGCCCCCCGTGCTGCTGGACGTGCCCTATCTCAAGTTCTCGGATGCTACCCATCAGGCTGTGGCAAAACTGGCGCGCATGGAGGCAGAGGAGCAGATCAGCCCCAGCAAGCTGGCCATCTTGATCGACCTCGACTTTGGTCGGTTGCGCGTGGATGGGGAAGAGATCGTCACCACCGAAAGCCGCCAATACTACTTTGACCCACGTCTTGTCATCCGGGCGCTGGAATTTCTGAAGGAGCGGAACCTGCGCGTGGGCCTGACGCCCCTGCCCGGCGAGCAGCGAGCCTACCTGTCACTTTTGTCGGAAGAGGAAAACTGGACGGTCCATTGCTCGTTGCTGTCCATCGGCAAGGACACGCAAAAGCTCTACCCACTTCCACCAGGGCGGAACCGATAGAACCGGTTCTGAAACGTTACCTTTTCATCGCGTATCTACCTGTAGCACCACAATTCCCCAGTCATCGTCGTATGCCTGTTCGTTGTCCATGGACAGTTTGCGGGGGAAACCCAGTTCGGGGTCAAACTCTAGAACGATCTTCCAGTCTTGATTCCCCAGCCGGCTTTCAAGATCGCTTGCGATCTCGAACAGGCCAGGCACCGTCCAGCGGGCCGCTTGTTCGGGCGACAGGGCCACCGGCTCATCCACGGCGTGATCGCCGTAGAAACCACAGCTCCGCGCCGGCCCATAGTGGGCTGTGGTGGTCGCTGCGATCACCCGCTCTCCCTGTACTTCGGCGACGATGTCATAGTAACACCACACGCTGCGGAATTCTTGGAGCTGGATCCGGTAATCGGTGATGGCCTTCTGTTGCCACCGCTTCTTTGCCTGTTCAACGGCGCTTGCCCGGCATGTTACCAGCCGCAGCAACACCAGCAGCAAGATGGCGACCCCGGCCAGGCGCAGCCAGGCTACTTCTTTTCTCCGTTGTACCTCACGACGCTCCTCTTCTGTTCCCATTGTCGCATCCTTTTTTCGATTGCTACTTTTCCAATTCGGAAGATGGCTGTGTGGCGGAACCCAAGGCCCGTTGAGGAATCTCTTCTCTCGCGGGGTGGCAATCCGGCATACAGGCAGGCAATGAGATTGTACCATGCCGTGACCTGTGGTGTCAAACTCTGGGGACAAGGGCGAGGGGAAGACCAGGTGGGGTGTCCTGCCATTTGTGCTGCAACAGGCTAGATGTGACAAACCGGCCTGTTTGTGGTACAATATCCAAGACCAATTGGGGTCAACGCCGCGATATTCAGACGAAAAAGGACATGCATAGGTGCATGGAAGGAGGAATTATGGAAAGCGATCTCAGCCATCGGCTAAGGATCTCGGTTGACCGGTTGGAAGAGATCAATGCGCTGTTGTTGGACCCGAACACCCGCGTCGTCAAAGACCTGCTCGCCGTCGTCGCCAAGTACGGCACCCCCGATGAGATCAATCAAAAAGCAGCAGAAGCACGTAAACTACCTAACCTGATGGGCCGTCTCAAGGAGATCGGCTCGCCCTACCTGGCCGACCTGGAATGGCTCATCGAACAGCGTGACCGGGGCGCGTTTATCAGCATTGCCGAGTACCGGCGTAAGGTGTTGGGCAACCGGGCGGAGGCGATGGAGTTCAAGGATGATTTTGCCGTTACGCTGGAGATCAGCGCCTTGCAATATTTTCCCTTCCTCATCGCCGAGGCCAGGCAGGCCATCGAAAGAGGGGAGCTGATGCCGGGCCGCTACATCCGGGTGCGCAAGATGAAGGAGCAGGAGGCCGACAATGGCGACATCCTGGCCGTGGCTGCTGCCATGCAGATTGTCGGGGCCAGTTACGTCGAGACGCTGGATACCAAGGGCACCGATGGCTCCAACATCCACCTGGGTGGGCCGGCAACCATCACCGGTTATTTTGGCGGCGTGGGGCAGCCCAACCACTATCCCCTGAAGTGGCTGGATGAGTTCTTGTACTATTATACCAACTATGGCATCCAGCAGGTGCTCAACATCAACCCCGGTACCGTGCTGGTGGGTTACTTGTTGCACAAACTGGGCGTGGACATCGAATTCAAGATATCAGTCTTTATGGGCAACGACAACCCCTACGCCGCGCTGTGGACCCTCATCGGTGCCCGGCTCTTTAGCCGCGACGACGGCACCACGCCGCTCATCGGTTTTAACTGGAGCAACAGCGTCAACAACGAGACGATCGAGATCACGGCCCAGGTGCGCAAGGCACTGAATCTGGAGGATATTGTCCGTTTCGAGCACCATATTACCGAGACGTGGAAGAGCATCGTCCGCCAGCCCTATGACCGCACCGCCGAGCTGGTGGAGCTGGCCGACCATGTGGCCAACATCTCGGCCAAGCATGAAGGGGGCATCCCTGAGGTGGATTCGGCCCGCGGTCACCCTTCCGACATTCTGGACTATTTCCGCGACAAGGAGGAGATCATCGCCTCGGGCGACTGGGCCGCTCTGGAGCGCAACTACCTGGACAAGCATGATGCGGTGAACCGCACTGCCTGGGCGCTGACGGAGCGGGGGCTGTCGTTCATCGCCGCCCGGAACTTGCACAAAAGTTGGCCTGGATAAAAGTGGAAAACCGGGAGATCAGCAGGTCGGGAGATGAGGAGAAAAATGGACGTGCAAGCGATAGAAAAGATGCCGGAGCCTGCGGCTCAGGCGGCGGTGAGAATGCCGGATGAGGCTACACGGCGCTGGTTGCTGGAGCTGGACCCGGCGGTGTTGGAGGCTTTTGAGCAAGCGGTAGAGCGGGCCGGAAGGAGTGAATCATGAGCCAAAAGGACTTTTGGCCAGGTGGCGTCAACCCTGCCCTGGTTACCCCCTTTGCCAGGGACCAGTCGGTGGACGAGGCGGCCTTTCGCGCCCTCATCCGCCACGTGTTGCCCTATGTGGATGGGCTGGTGCCCTGCGGTACCACCGGTGAGTTCAACTATCTGACACCGGAAGAGAATCGAAGGTTGGTGCAGATCGCCGTGGAGGAAGCGCAGGGCAAGCCGGTCATCGCCGGGACCGGTGCGGCGGGTACCAGGCTGGCCCTGGATCTGGCTCGTAGCGCCCAGGAGGTGGGGGCGACGGCCTGCCTCATCGTCTGCCCCTATTTCCTCCACCCCTCCGACAAGGGCATTTATCAGCATTACTATACCATCGCCAAAGCTTTGCCAGAGATGCCCATCATCCTCTACAACATCCCTCAGGTGGTAGATGCCTATCTGCCCCGCCGCGTCGTCGAGGACCTGGCCGACATTCCTAACATCGTCGGGATCAAGGACTCGTCGGGTAACCTGACCTACACCATGGAGATTCTAGAGTATGCCGGCGATCGGCTGAGCGTCCTGGTCGGCCACGATGAAGTGGTGCTCAACGCCCTGGCCGGCGGGGCCAGCGGTATGATCCTGGCCTCGGCGCAGGTTTACCCGGAGGTGTGGCAGCAGGTGTTGGCGGCTGTGCGCCGGGGCGACCTGGAGACAGCCCGCGCCTTGCAGCGCCGGGTGCAAAAGCTATCGCGCATCTTTTGCCGCTACGGTGGCGGCGTGGCCGTCAAGCAGGCGCTCAAGATGATGGGCCTCGAGGCCGGTATCCCCCGCAGCCCTCTCAAGAGCGTCGGCGGGGCGCTGATCCACGAGGACCGGGCCGAGATTCAGTTGGAGCTGGAAAAGCTTGGCAAGGTTCAGGTGTTGAGTATCGAGTGTCAGGCACCGCAAGGGCCGCTAGCGGGGCGGTTCGAGAGCGTGGGTCTGGACGCGGCGACGATCCAGGGCAGCGGGATGCGCCTGGGCAGCGGCAGTGCCGGGGACGCAAACTCTGTCGAGTGGTGTCAGATTGACCTGGTCTGCGGCAAGAAAGAAGGGCCGCTGGGCGAAGTGTGGGCCTATCAGCTCACCTATCCGCGCCACGGCTTTGAGGCGCTGACCACCATCCTGGAACCCAACCTGACGGTGCGGCCTAGCACGCTCATCGTGCCTACCAACGAGCTCAAGGACCTGCGGCAGGCGAATATGATCTACGGTCCGGTGCAGAACGCCGTGGCCAAGGCCATTGTAGACAAGCTGGCCGAGGGTCTTATACCCGAGGCGGCAATGCACACCGAGGTGATGATCGTCCAGGCGACCGTGCATCCCCAGGCGCTCAACCGGCGGGTGTTGCACCACAATGCTTACGCGGCGATGTGTGCGGCCATTGACAGTGCGTTCGCCGGGTGATCGCTTCCTGGAGGTAATCCTATGTCCAAGAAACAGGATTGGTTCAAAGGCATCTTTCCCGCCCTGGTTACGCCGTTCACGGCCGATGACCGGGTAGACGAGGCCACCTACCGCGAGTTGATCCGCTTTGTGCTGCCCCATGTGGATGGCGTGGTGCCCTGTGGCACGACCGGCGAGTTTAGCTCGATGACGTTGGCCGAAAAGAAGCGGACGATCGAGGTCTGCATTGACGAGGTGGCCGGTCGGGTGCCGGTGCTGGCCGGCACCGGCTGTCAGAGTACCCGCGAGACGGTGGCGTTGACCGCCTGGGCGCGGGATGCGGGGGCGACCGGCGTGCTGGTGGTGGCACCCTATTTTCTCAAACCGTCCTTCAACGAGATATTCGATCACTACAAAGAGGTGGACAAGGTCGGCCTGCCGCTGGTGCTGTACAACATCCCGCAATGCGCCGGCACCCACTATCAGTGGTGGACCGCCGAGGGGATGGGCCTGGCCTTCGACAATGTGATCGGCATGAAAGATTCGTCGGGCGACATGCCGTTCTTTATGGCAGCGTTGGAAAAGTTGCGCGGTACCATCGGCCTGTTCTGCGGCCACGACGAGATCGTCGGCGCTGCCCTGCTGGCCGGCGCTGACGGAGCCATCCTGGCTTCGGCCAACCTCATCCCCGACATCTGGCAAGAGATCTACCAGGCTGCGCAACGGGGTGAAGTAGAGTTTGTGCGCAAACGGATGAAAGATATCCAGATTCTGGTGCGTCTGGTTGCGCGTAAGGGTGGTCCCCAGGCGGCCAAAGAGGGGTTGCGGATGATCGGCCTGCCGGCCATGAGCAACGTCCGCTTGCCCATGATCCAAGGGGGCGAGTTCGAGCGGGAGGACTATGAGGACCTGCGCACCCAGCTTGAGAACCTGGGCAAGATCGGCACCCGGAAAGTGATGCTGGGCGGTCGGGAGGTCGAGTATGCCTTGCCCGTCGATCTCCCGCCACAGTTTGAGGACCTGACATTGTGTGTGGGCGAGGGGTTTGCCGGGCCGCCTTTTTCCGAGATCGCCCACATTGACCTGTTGTTGGGCTGGAAAACGGGGCCGGTGGGCAAGGCGATTGAGCGGGCCAGGAACGAGCCACGCCCCGGCCACGAGCTGGCGGTGATCAGCGAGCGGCCGCTGACCTTGCTGGTGCCTACTGTCACCGTGCGGACGGCTAAAGCCCGCCAGTTGGTCTATGAGGAAGCAGCGGGGGGCGTCAAACTGGCCCTGGAACATGCCGTCGCCCGCCATAACCTGCCGGAAGCGTTGCTGGACGACATCTGCCTGATCGCCAACGTGTTCGTCCATCCGGCGGCGAGCATCCGCCAGCGGGTTCGGATCAACAACTACAAGGCGATGCGCGGGGCCATTCGCAAGGCGTTGGAGGGACGGCCCACGCTCCAAGAGCTGGTGGCCGAGAAGGAAGCGGCCCGGCATCCGTTCCGCTATGCGCCATAGCAACAGGCCAGTCGAGGCGTTGCCGGTCCACAGGTATAGCGCCGCCGGTGGCGTGGTGGTTGATGCCACCGGCGCGCGCATCCTGGTTTTGCGACGCCCTGGCTGCCAGGGACCGGATGGCCGCCCGGAGGTTCGTCTGCCCAAGGGGCACGTTGAGCCAGGCGAAGATCGCCGCGAGACGGCCTGGCGCGAGGTCAGGGAAGAGGCCGGCCTGCTCGATCTGGAGATCCTGGCCGACCTGGGCCACCAGACCGTCGAATTCGATTGGCGGGGCAGCCATGTTATCCGGGATGAGCATTATTTCCTGATGGCCTTGCCGGAGGGCGCTCCGGTCACCCATCCCGAAAAGCAGTTCGAGCGTCTGTGGCTGACCTGGGGGGAAGCCGTGGGCCAGCTTACCTTCGAGGCCGAGCGGGAGTGGGTGCGGCGGGCACAGGTGGCATGGGCCAGGCAGCGCCCCGGGTCTTTAGAGGATGTCGCCGATCAGCACCCCTAGCAGCCCGACGATCACCCCCAGGTGGAGCAGCAGGTTCCCCTCGGTGAACAGGAACAGCAAAAAGCCCACGTGCTCGGTGGCCGATGTCAGGGGATAGAGCGCGCACCGCACCACAAAGTTCAAGGCCACCAGGGCCACGCCGATGAGAACCGGCAGGCCACGCACCGTAGCCAGCTTGTCCAAAAAGTGGCTCATGCTGAATTCAACCCCCTTTGCGCTCGACCTCAAGCGGAGGCAGGCCCAAAAGTGACCGGTTGTTTGCTGCTTAGCGAGGGGTCGAGCTCGACTGCACGGTTCAAATCCCGGCTGGCTCTATCATACTCCCCCTTGCTGCCATAGGCCAGGCCCCGATTGTAGTAGGCGATGGCCAGGTTGGGCTCCAGGGCAATAGCCCGGTCCAGGTCGCGGATGGCCAGCTCGTACTCCCCCAACTTTTCGTAGGCCGAGCCCCGGTCGGCCAGGGCCAGTGCCAGGCCCGGATTCAGCTCCAGGGCCTGATCCAGGTCTTCGATCGCACGACGATATTCCCGCATAGCGGCCCGTGCCCTGCCCCGGGCGAGGAAAGCGGCCGCGTTCTTGGGCTGAAGCTCAATCGCCTGGCTATAGTCGGCAATGGCCTGCCAATATTTCTCCAGGACCATGTAGGTATCGCCACGGGCCATATAGGCTGGGGCAAAAGCCGGGTTCAACTCGATGGTGCGATCAAAGTCCTTCAGGGCTTCTTCATACATCTCTAGTTGATGCCGAACCCGGCCCCGCTGATAGAACGGTTCGTACTGGTTAGGGGCCAGGGTACAGCCCCGATCCAGGTCGTTCAGCGCCCATTGCGAATCGCCGAGGAATGCCCGAGCCACACCGCGGGCTGAATAGGCATTGGCATAGCTGCTGCTGAGCTCCAGGGCACGGCTCTGGTCCTGGAAAGCCTTGTCATACTCCCCTAGCTCGGCATAGACCAGGCCCCGGCGATGGTAGCCTTCCACAAAAGTCGAGTCCAGACGGATGGCCCGCGTATAATCTTCCAGCGCCCGCTTGCTTTCACCCGACCGCTCCCGCAGCAGGCCACGGTAGAGATAGGCCCACGGCGTTTCGGCTATCTTGAGAGTGCGTTCCAGGTCTTGGGCGGCTTGTTGGTGCCGGCCTAGCGCATAATTGACCACCGCCCGGTCAATCATGGCCTCGGCGTCGTTGGGCGCGGCCTCAATAGCCCGGTCGTAGTGGGTCAAGGCCCGCTCGTACTGTTCCAGGTAATAGCAGGCCCTGCCCAGGCGGAGCAGCTCGCTCGCCCGTTGCTGTAGCTGCGTGGGGCTTTGGCTCTTTCTGATCGAAGCTGAGAGGACCAGCTCAATCCGTTCCAATTGGGAGACGAGTTGCCGCCACTCCCCACGCACGGCGGGCGGCAGCTCCGGCGCATCGAGGTTTGCCAGCTTGTCCAGCGATATGCCGCTGTTCCGCTGCAGGTTCTCAAACTGTGCCCAAAGGCGAGTCTTTTCCTCACGGATCAGGTCCTCGCGCAGCTCCAATTCCGCCAGCAGGCCCCGGCGCTCTTCCTTGAGCTGACTGATCTCCTGGTTCAAAATGGCCACTTCTTTGGCCTGCAGCCGCTCCAGCCGCGTCCACTGGCGCTCAAAGGCGCTGCTCCGCCGGCCTAGATTCAGAGCCCATACCAGCTCGATCACCCCTACCAGCAAGAGGACGGCTACCGGCCCCCAGCGCCCGATGTTCAGATCGAGGACCAGATAGTTGATCCAGGCTTTGATGAGTGCCGGGTGAGGCAGCCAGTTGCGCCACCACGGCCAGAAGATGGCCGCTATTACTGCAACCGCGATGACAATCAACAGGAAAACCAAGAACCGCAACGTCGTTTTTTGCATCAGCACGTTCTCCTCTCTCTTGGATGGTCTTTGGCCCTAACCCGGACGAGCCGGAGCCGGATGGCATCTCCAAAGCTTGTGTACAGGCCGAAGGCCTGGATTAGATCAAAAAAGGTCGAAACTGCTCCAGCCAGCGGCGCGGCAGATAGCCCTCCAGGATGGTGCCCTTTTCATCGTGCACGGTCTTGACCGCCGTGGCCCGATCGTGGAACAGAGCCGTTATATCGCCACGGGCATATGGCACCTGGACCTTGACATAGACCAGACCGCTGGCCAAAATCTCATCTACTCGCTCCAGCAAGGTGGGCAACCCCCAACCTTGGATGGCGGAAATGGCCACGCTGTTGGGAAACTCGGCCAGCCAGCCTTCGACTGCAGCCGGGTCGGGTAGCTTGTCAATCTTGTTCAGCGCCACCACGACCGGCCGATCCACCACCCCCAGGTCGGCCAATGTGCCCATCACCGTCCTGCTCTGGAGCAGGACGTTCGGGTGGGTGATGTCTACCACATGCAGGATCAGGTCTGCCTCGTGGATCCCCTCCAGTGTTGCCCGAAAGGCGGCGATCAGCTCCGTTGGCAGCTTCTGGATAAAGCCCACCGTGTCGGAGAACACCGCTTCCCGGCCGCCGGGCAGGATCACGCGCCGGGAGGTCGGGTCCAGGGTGGCAAATAGCTTGTCTTCGGCCACCACATCTGAGCCGGACAGGGCATTGAGCAGGGTTGACTTGCCGGCATTGGTATAGCCCACGATTGCCACGACCGGGACCGCCATCTGGGCGCGATGGCGGCGATGCAGATCGCGGTGCCGGCGCACATCCTCCAGCGCCTGGCGGATCTGGGCGATGCGCCGGCCGATCTCTCGGCGGTCCATCTCTAGCTGCGTCTCGCCCGGCCCGCGCAGGCCCACGCCGCCGACGCCCCCTCGGGCGGCAGCGCCCCCTGCCTGGCGAGCCAGGTGGGTCCAGGCGCGGGTCAGGCGGGGCAGGCGGTACTCGTACTGGGCCAATTCCACCTGAAGTTGGCCTTCCCGTGTCTGGGCATGTTGGGCAAAGATGTCCAGGATCAGGCCGGTGCGGTCCAGCACCCGAAATCCATCACCCAACGCTTCCTCCAGATTGCGCTGCTGCCGTGGGCTGAGGTCGTCGTCAAAGATGATCAGGTCACAGGCCAGGTCGTGACACAGCTCCTTGAGCTCTTCGACCTTGCCCGAACCGACCAGGGTGGCCGGATGGAAATGGTCCATCTGCTGCCAGGTCTGGCCGGCAACCTCGACGCCGGCCGTCCTGGCCAACTGGCCCAGCTCGGCCAGCGAGTCATGGACATCCCAGCCGTCCTGTTGGTGCTTCAGGCGCACACCGACCAGCAAGGCCCGTTCAACAGGGGGCTCAATGGCGATCATTTCCCGGACGATGGTTCACCTCTTCTAGAACTCAAGGCGGCGCAGGCGGTCCATCGCTTCGCGGATGCGCTCGGTGGCCATGCCCAACGACAGGCGGATATAGCCTTCCCCGCACTGTCCAAAGGTTGTCCCCGGTGTTACGCTGATGCCCGCCTCTTCTAATAGCCGGGTGGCAAACTCGCCCGACGTGTACCCGGCGGGCACCCTGGCCCACACATACAGGCTGGCCACCGGCCTGTTGGCCTCAATCCCCACCTCTTGCAAGGCGTCCAGGATCAGGTCCCGGCGCTGGCGATAGATCTCGTTGCGCTCGCCCAGCCACGACTGGTCCGCTGACAGGGCTACTGCTGCAGCATCTTGGATTGGCAAAAAGATGCCTGAATCTATATTGGTTTTGGTCCTGGCCAAAGCCTCGACGGCCAGGGCGTTGCCTACTGCCATGCCAACCCGCCAGCCGGCCATGTTATAGGTCTTGGACAGCGAGTTGAACTCTATGGCCACTTCTTTGGCCCCAGGCACTTGCAACAGGCTGGGCGCCACATAGCCGTCAAAGGTGATGTCGCAGTAGGGGTTATCGTGGCAGATCAGGATGTCGTACTTGCGGGCAAAGTGTACAACCTGCTCAAAGAACTCTAGCGGCGCGATCGCCGCGGTGGGGTTGTTCGGGTAATTCAGCCACAGGATCTTGGCCGCCCGGGCCACGTCGGCAGGGATAGCCTCCAGGTCGGGCAGGTAGCCATTTTCTGCCAGCAACGGCACGCGGTATGGAACGCCGCCGGCCAGCAAGGTCCCCAATGTGTAGGTCGGGTAGCCCGGATCGGGCACCAGGACCAATTCGCCGGGGTCAACAAAGGCCAGCGCCATGTTGGCGATCCCCTCTTTGGAACCGATCAGCGCAGCTATCTCCTTATTGGGGTCGAGTTCGACGCCAAAACGGCGCTTATAGTAGGTCGCTATCGCCCGGCGCAGCTCCGGCGTGCCATAGAAGCCGGCATAGCCGTGGTGGGATGGGTCTCGGGCCGAACGGTACAGCGCCTCGATGACCAGGTCGGGCGGCGGGAGATCGGGGCTGCCGATGTCCAGGCGAATAATGTCCTTGCCCTGGGCGGTAAGCTCGCGGATGCGCTCCCCTAACCGGGCAAAGATGTATGGGGGCAGGTTGCCAATGCGGTTTGCGACTTTCATGTGTGGTCTATACTCCTTGGAATCTGATCTGAATTCTATTGGGTTGATCTGGTCTCGAATTCTCCCCAGGCAGAGCGAACCGGCAACAGAATGTGAAACTTGCTACCGGGGCAGCGGATGGGGTCATAGCCTGGACTTTCAACCCAGATCCGGCCGCCGTGGGCCTCAACGATCCCCTTGGCGATGGTCAGGCCCAATCCAGGACCGGCGCCCATGAAGCGGCTCTTGCTGCTGGAATGCAGTTCTGGGCCTTCCACCCGGTAAAATTTGTCAAAGATCCGTTCTTGCTCCTCTACGTCAATGCCTACCCCGGTGTCGGCGATGACGATCTCGACAAAGGCCGGCTGGTTGGCCTGGGCCTCCAGATGGCGGGCTGTAACCTCAATGTGTCCTCCATCGGGGGTGTACTTGATGGCGTTGCCGATGACGTTGACGAACACCTGGTGCAGGCGCAGGGAGTCGGCTTCAACGTAGGGCAACTCGTCAAAACCGGACACCAGCAAGGTTTGTTTTCGCTCCACGAGCGACTCCTGCAGGTCATGGCGGGCCATCTCCATGATGTTGCCTAGCGATGCCATTTCCAGGCTGAGCGAGAGCACCTCTGTGTCGATCAGCGATACATCAATAATGTCTTCTACGATGGTCCGCAGGCGGGCCGTCCCTTTGACAATCCCCGAGACGACGCGCTCGATAGACTCAGGCGGCAGGTCTCGGACACTGTTCTCGGCCAGCATCTCGGCATACCCCTGAATCAGCGTCAGTGGGGTTTTGAGTTCGTGGGCGGCAATGGCCACAAAGTCGGACTTTTTTTTGTCAAGCTTGGCCAGCTCTCGGTTCAGCCGGGCCAGCTCCTCTGTCCGCTCCCGCACCCGCCGTTCCAGATCCTGGTTCAGCTGCACCACCTCTTCATACAACTGGGTATTGCGCACGGCCACGGCCGTTTGGCTGGCAACGGATTGGACCATCTCGATAATGGCTGTTTCTAGAGGGCGCTCTGACCCCAACCGGTCCACAGAGATCACCCCGATCGGCCTCTCTTCTCCCAGCAGCGGCACGGCGAGGAGCGTGCGCTGTGGAAACAGAGCGGCCAGGGCCTCTTCCGTGGAGCCGGGCACGCTGGAAAGCTGCATCTGTCGCAGCTTGAAGGCGCGGGTCACTGCCGATTGGCTTTCATGGAGAAGCAAATAAGCCCCGGCCAGTTTTTCAGCCTCGATCCCCTGGGCAGCTACGACCGACAGCTCGCAGCTTTCTTTGTCGGCCAACCATACCGCACAGCGGTCAATCTGGGGCACGGAAGACAGGTTTTCGGCCACCGCTACCAGGATCTGCTTCAGGTTTAGCGTGGAACTGATGGCGCGTGAGATGTTGTACAGGATGCGCAGCCGGGAAAGGGCCCGATCGGCCTCTTCGGTTGCCATCGCCAGGCGGCGGGTCATGAACTCGGCCTCGACCAGCCGCTTGGCCAGGAGCGCACTGCTGGCCTGGGTAAAAGAGCGGCCTAGCAGGCGCAGGCACTGGTCGAAAACCGGCTCGATGAAAAACATCCGGCTCAGGGCTGCTTCGGCGGCGTAGGTTTGCGACAGGCGTTCCCAAATTAGCTCTTTGAACAGGAAAAAGATGTCCAGCGTATCCTCTAGCTGAAACTCCTCTTCCACGCGGGTGACGGCGATCCGCTCCACGACTGTTTCCAGGTAGCCTGTTCCGCCCTCTTCGATGGTCAGGACGAAGGCATGATAAAAGTCGGTGAAGAATTGTCGTTCCAGTTCCTTGGTGGTAGATTGCCGATCGCGATCGCTGCCCCGCGAGCGTACCAGCTTGATCCAGCCGGGCACAATCTGTTGTTCATTTTGGCGCAACCAGGCGACAACTCGTTCTCTCATGGCGGCAAACTCTCTTCCGGTGTAACTGCCTTCTATTCCGTCAAGCGATCATACAATTCGATCGGCGTTACGGTCGTAAGACAACCGCTAGCAGTTGTCCTACTGCGTCCAGGCTCAGATCGCGCTTGCTCGCGTCGAGACGCCGAGGATACGTTCCACGCTTTCGATCAGCTCCTTGGGGGCAAAGGGCTTGGTGATATAGTCATCCACGCCGGCGATATGCAGCCCCAAGACCCGGTCGATCCCCTGAGCCTTGGCTGTGACGACGATGATGGGGATATTTTTCAGCGGTTCCCTGGCCTTGATCTGACGGTATACCTCCCACCCGTCTACGTCGGGCATCATCAGGTCTAGCAACACCAGGTCAGGAGGGTTTTGGACCATCGCCTCAATGCCTTCCCGTCCGCCAACGGCTCCTTCGACCTTGAAACCGCGCCGTTCCAAAATCAATCGAATCAGATCGATCATCTCTGGATGATCTTCGATACACAGAATGCGTTTCCCGGTCACGTACTACCTCCTGACAGATGCAAGCTTTTTTCAGGGGCGGGTCCGTTGTCGATCCGGCGGACGACAGGCGGCCAGCTCTCAGTAGACCTGTGCTTCTTCTTCTCCCCTCAGCACGCGGAGGGCTCCCTGGGCCAAGGCCAGCATTTCATCTTCCCCTGGATAGACCAGGATCGGCGCAATCCAGTCTACTCGCTCGCGGATCCAGCCGATCAGCATTTCCGAATAAGCTACCCCCCCGGTAAAGACAATGGCGTCTACCTGCCCTTTCAGAACAGTAGCCATGGCGCCGATCTCCTTGGCAATCTGATAGGCCATCGCCTCATAGATCAGGCGGGCGTGTTTGTCGCCGGCAGCAATGCGCTGTTCTACTTCAAGGGCATTATTGGTGCCCAGATGGGCGACCAACCCTCCCTGTCCTGCTATTTTCTTGAACATCTGCTCGTAGGTCAGATTTAGCCCTTCGTAGGGAGCCACGCCAAAACACATCCGTACCACATCACCCACCGGCAGCCCCCCTGCTCGTTCTGGGGCGAAAGGGCCGGTGCCATCCAGAGCCTGGTTGACATCTACCATGCGCCCCCGGCGGTGGGCCGATACAGAGATGCCTCCACCCAGATGGGCTATCACCAGGTTAATCTCGGAATAAGGGCGACCCAGGTCCTGTGCCGCTCGCCTGGCCATCGCCTTCAAATTCAGGGCGTGAGACAGGCTCTTCCGTTCAATTTCGGGCAGGCCTGACACGCGCGCAATGTCGTCGAATTCATCCACGCACACCGGGTCCACGATGAATGCCGGGATGTTGACCCGATTGGCAATCTCAAAGGCCAGCGGCGCCCCCAGGTTTGAGGCATGTTCGCGCTCCTTGTTCCGGCTGCACAGCTCGGCCACCATCTTGTCGTTGACCCGGTAGGTGCCGCTGGGGATGGGCCGCAGCAACCCGCCCCGTCCCACCGTGGCGGACAGGGAGGTGAGCGGGACCTCTTTGGCCTGCAACAGGTTCAGGATCGTTTGCAGACGAAAGTCATATTGGTCGAGAATGTGGGCAAAGGCTCCAATCTCCTGGCTGGAATGCCTCAGGGTCTCAACAAACAAAGGTTGCTCATCTTCGTAGACGGCAACCTTGGTGGATGTTGAGCCTGGATTGATGACCAACAAGCGAAACATGTAGTTCCTCCACGAACGCAGACGAATTATACCTCAAAAGCTCAACTCGCTCAAATTCGGCCAGGGGGTCCACACGCTTTCGACGCCTCTGTCAGTGCCTGGCGGTGCGCAGCAGCACTTCAAGCCCCAGTTCGTGCAGGCATTCGTCGGTTGGCATACTGGTCTCGGCATCCCATTTCATCAGCTCGTAGAAACGACGTTTGAACCAGGCAAAATCCTCATCGCTGATGCCGATGCCGGCAATGGGGCCGTCGGCAAAGGGGGTCATGACCCGCCGGGGAAGTCGGTCATCGGCTGCTGTGAACCCTTCACGCCGGTTGAACAGCCGGGCCAACGTCTGCGCCCGCGCTCCGACGGCCAGCACATCAGAGATGCCATATTCCACACCACTTACGCCGGAGAGGGCTTCGGCCATCTGCCGGTAGTCGTAGCAGTAAAACAGGCAGATCAGCGCACAGTCTGCGAAATGGGCAAAGTTGAGCTCGCGGTAAAAGATCTGGGCCTTGTCCTCGTTCAGCAGGTGTTTGGGCACCGGCCCGACCGGCGTTTCCAGGGCTGTGTTGACCCGCCGCAGCGAGTCGCCGTCACGGGCAAAGGCTGTGTCGTGCATGTTCATCATGTGGTCTGCACCGACCGGAGCCACGGCATACCCGACGCCCATAGCTGGCTTGAGCCGTGGCTCGTGCATTGGCAGCTCCTGGCCCTTGACGGTCAGGTTAAACGGCTCCGAAGCCGGGCCCAGGCGGGCGCTCAGGCGGGCCACCCCCTCGGCCATCAGGTTGCCAAAGCCCTGTCGCCGGGCGATCCGTTCTACGGAGCGCACCACCAGATCGCCATCGCCCCAGCGATATTCCAGGCCGTCGGTGTCGGCTGCGGTGAGGATGCCGTTCTCAAAGCATTCCATGACAAAGGCGATCACCATGCCGGTCGAGATGGCGTCCAGGCCGTAGGCGTTGGCCAGCTCGTTGGCTTTGAGCACGGCCAGGTTATCCTCGACCCCACAGCAGGGGCCAAAGGCGGCCATCGCCTCGTACTCGGCTCCGCCATACACCGGGTCGAGGCAGCGGTAGGGGTCCTCATCTTCGTGGGCAAAGACCTGCTTGCAGCTTACCGGGCAGCCCTGGCAGGTATCACGCCCGTGGAGGAACATCTGGTAGTTGCGTTCGCCGCTCAATAGCTCAGGGTGATCAAAGGTGGCCACTCCAAAGTTGCGCACCGGCAACCCGCCGATCTTGGCCAGCCCCGCCAGCCCATCCTGGGTGCCGCGCCCGATGCCGGCTGCGGCCCAGCCCATCCGTTCCTTGTAGTTATCCCCCAGCCATTGGGCGATCGCCGTCACCCGGGCTCGGTCGGCCACCGGGACGGTGCCGGTGCCGCGCACCGCCACCGCCTTGAGGTGTTTGGAGCCCATCAGCGCGCCCAGGCCGTTTCGCCCCGCCGCCCGATTGACATCGTGGATGACGGCGGCGTAACGCACCAGGTTCTCTCCCGCAGGGCCGATCTGGGCTATCCGTACCCGTTCGTCGCCCAGCTCCTGGCGGATGGTGGCCTGGAGCGGGGCGGTAGTCAGGCCCCACAGATGGTCGGCCGGGCGGATCTCCACCTCGCCGTCGTGGATCCAGAGATAGACAGGCGACGTTGCCCGCCCGCGCACCACCAGCGCGTCATAGCCGGCCCGTTTGAACTCGTGCCCCCACCAGCCCCCTACCTCGGAGCTGCCCAGGGCGCCGGTCAGGGGCGACTTGCCACCCACGCCATGCCTACCGGCGCCTGGAAAGTTGGTGCCCTGCATCAGGCCGGGAGCAAAGATGAGCAGGTTGTCGGGGCTGAAGGGGTCGGTGTGCGGTGGCAGATCGCGCAGCAGCAGGTAGGCGACCAGCGCCCGCCCCCCGACCAACAGCCGGTACAGATCGTCGTCCGGATGCTCGACATAAGTTTGGCCGGAAGTCAAATCCACATGCAGAATTTTGCCATGTGCGCCGCCGATCATTGTGTCTATGCCTTTCTACGGGTCTGCTTGGGTGTAGAGCGGATGTATCATAACAGCGACCGGCAGGAATGTCAAATGCGTTCGCGGACCTCTACTCGCAGACCCAATACTTCGCCCAGGAAGCGCCCTTTCTTTTCTGCTGCCCACACTTCAGATCTGCAGCCGAATGGGCAATCTACCAGTACCACCAGGCGGTCGTCCTCCAGCCACACCTCCAGGTCGCGTACGGCGTCGGTGTGGGTCCGATCCAGGCCGTCGGCCAGGCGGAGGATGGCTCCCAGGATGGTGACAATCTCTTGGTCGTCGCGGTCCAGGGCGGCAAAGCCCTGGTGCTGGGGCTTGGGTTTGGCTCCCCGGTGATAGCGAGCCACGTTGGCTACAATCTGCTTCTCCCGTTCGGTAAGCCCTGGCAGGCTGGCCTCCATAATCAACCTGTAGGCTGTTTTATGATGCCCCCAGTACCCTTCCACATAGCCGATGTCGTGCAATAGCCCGGCGCAATAGAGCAGGTCCCGGCATTCATCGTCCAGGCCGTGCAGGTCGGCGGTCAGGTCAAAGAGGCGTACCGCCAGCCGGGCATCCTGGCGACAGTGTCCCTCTTCAAAGCCATAGCGCCGGCCCAAAGCGATGCAGGCAGCGAAGGTTTCTTCCATCTGTCGCGCTCCAATTGTGCTGAGCAGATTGTAGCCGTTGTTGCGCTGCCTGTCAAGCCGGTGGAGGGGGCCGTCAGGCCGTGGAACGATTTTGCTAGCCGTTTGTGGATTTGGGGTTTGAGCCGGGTGGTGGTATAGTAGGGGCCAGGTTGAGGGCAAAGATGGGCTGTGTCAAACTGCTGGTTGCTACAAACAACCCCGGCAAAGTGCGGGAGCTGAAAGAGTTGCTGGCCGAGCTGCCGGTGGAGATCACCTTTCCGGCGCGAGAAGGGCTGGACCTGGAGGTCCACGAAACGGGCGGCACCTTTGAGGAGAATGCCCGGCTCAAGGCGCTGGCCTATGCCCAGGCCGGCGGCTTGTTGACCCTGGCCGACGATTCCGGCCTGGAGGTAGATGCGTTGGGTGGCGCGCCAGGGGTGTACTCGGCGCGGTATGCCGGCTCAGGGGCCACCGACGCCGACCGCTACCGTAAGTTGCTGGCGGCGATGGCTGACATCCCGCCAGGGCAGCGGACGGCCCGCTTTCGCTGTGTGGTTGCTCTGGCCCAACCCGACGGCACGGGATATACCGCCATCGGTGTTTGCGAAGGGGAGATCGGCTTCGCTCCCCGTGGCACCCATGGCTTTGGCTACGATCCGATCTTTCTCGTCCAGGGTTTTGGAGGGCAGACGATGGCCGAGCTTGCCCCTGAGGTAAAGAACCGGATCAGCCATCGCGCCCGCGCCGTTCTGGCCCTCCGCCCTGTGCTGGAGCAACTGATCTCCAGGTTCAGCTTTCAGGAGGGCCGGGTCTAGAATCGAAAATCGGCGATTGCCCCGGCCACGGCCTCCGGCTTTTCGATCATGACCATGTGCCCGGCTCCTTCCACCAGATGCAGGGTGGCGCCGGCGATCTGGTCCCGCAAAAAGATCGAGTACTTGGGCGGAGTCAGCCGGTCCTGAGTGCCGCACACGATCAGGGTCGGGGCGACGATCTCCCCCAGACGGCTCATCACGTCAAAGGCGTCGCAGGCTACGAAATCGCCGTGCAGCACTTGGGGCGGAGTGGTGCCCATCTGCCGGCGGCCCAGTCGTCTCATCTCCTGGGGAGCTTCCGGGCCGTAGGCCCACTCGCAGATGATCTGGACCGCGGCCTCTGGATTTTGTAAAATCCCCTCGAGGATGGCCGGTGCTACCCGCAGACGGGCACCTGTGGCTACCAGGCCCAGTCCGGCTACGCGGTGCGGATGGCGTAACGCCACATCCAGAGCGATGCCCCCGCCCATCGAGTGGCCGACCAACACGGCACGTTCCAGGCCGAGTGCTTCCAGGAAGGCAACGACCCAGTCGCCATAGGCCTGGATCGTGTCGTAGCCCATCCCCTCCGACCGGCCATGACCCGGCAGGTCTGGAGCATAGGTGGCCGACCGGGGCAGGTTGCGCACCTGGTAGAGCCAATGCTGGTGGCTGCCCCCTGCACCGTGGAGCAAGACCACCGGCGGCCCCTCGGCCGGCACCGGCCTGTGATGGACATAATGGACTCTGGTTCCTGCTACGCTTAGATAAGGCATGGCGTGATAAGGACGAGAAGGCGAGGAGCCGAGGGCTGGTGCCCATTGCCCTCGGTCCTTGGTCCTTTATCCGGGAAACTCGGTGGGCACGAAGGTGGCGCAGTTGACCAGCTCGGCGGCGGCTTTGGGGAAGCGCATGATCTTGCTCATCGTGCCTTTGAGTTTTAGCTGACCGGTAACCATCCCCTGGATCGGGTCCAGCTTTTTTTCGATGACCTTTCGCCAGGTACCTATCGGGGCGCGGATGACGAACTCGGGGTTCTTTTCGCTGGCGTCGGCCACCGCGCCTGCCGATCGGGCCTCGCCGTGCCACAGGTCAATGTACAAGATCACCGGTTCGGGCACGCCTGGCCCCGGCTCGCAGATAAAGTAAAAATCTCCCTCCCACTTGGCCTCGCTTTTGTTGATCTCGGCCATTAGCGCCTTGATCCATTCATCCGACGGGAATTTGTACGCCATATTATCCTCCTTGCTGCTATCTGCTATCTGCCATCTGCTATCTGCTATCTGCTATCTGCTATCTGCTATCTGCCATCCGCCATCTGCCATCCGCCATCTGCCATCCGCCATCTGCCATCCGCCATCTGCCATCTGGATATTGCTCATTGCCGCGGCGAAGCAAAGAGCCGGACATGTCGCTGCGGATCTTTGCCATAGCTGTGGGATACTAGATTGGCCTGGCGTGCCATCTCGTGCTGCAGGCGGCGGATATAGGAGTTCTGTGGCGTCAGGTCCACCGTCTTTTGGCCCGATAGCACTTTACGGATGGCTTCCTCCGTCTCGCGCATGGCCAGAGCCAGGGGGTCCATCTCGGCTATGTCCAGGCCAAAGAGATCGGCCAGGCAGCTTTCCATCTGACTGACGGTGTTGGCGCGCAGGACGTGGACAGGCACGCCCCGCCGCTCGGCATCGCTGATCGGCTGGGGCCGCCGCCGGTAGTAGTTTCTGAGCGTGATCACCACGTCGGCCTGGCGCAAGTCCTCGGTCAGTTCTACCGGCAGGTGTAGGTTCGCCGCTGCCTGCCGGAGACGGTTCTTGCCCACACCGTAGGCATAGACCCGCAACAGCCGCGGCGGTTCGGAGAGGGTGGCCGGCATGGGGTGGAATGGAGCCTCTTCCGGGGTCAGTTGCGGCGGGGCCATGGCCCGCTCGATCTGCACCTTGCCCGACTCGTCACGGTAGCGGATTTCGGGCGGATGGCTCCGGCCACGCAGCAGCGCGTCCACCGAAGCGGCCACGTCGTGATGCACCGCCAGATGCTGCCAGTCTTTGATCTCGATCACTACGTCAAAGGTAGGGGGAGCTTTGCGTTCCAGCACCGTCTTTTGTGTTCCACGCCGCCGTGCCTCTTCATCGCTCAGGGTCACGGCCTGGATGCCGCCCACCAGATCGCACAGGGTCGGGTTCTGGAGGAGGTTATCTAGCGTGTTGCCATGGGCGGTGCCCACCAGCTGAACCCCCCGCTCGGCGATGGTCCGGGCAGCAGCCGCTTCCAGCTCGCGGCCGATCTCGTCAATGATGATGACTTCGGGCATGTGGTTTTCCACCGCCTCGATCATCACTTCGTGTTGGAATTCAGGGCGAGAGACCTGCATCCGCCGCGCCCGACCAATGGCCGGGTGGGGAATGTCGCCGTCACCGCCGATTTCGTTTGAGGTGTCCACCACCACCACCCGTTTCGCTTCGGCCAGGACGCGCGCCGCTTCGCGCAGCAGGGTGGTTTTGCCCACACCCGGCTTGCCCAGCAGCAAGATGCTCTTGCCCGACTCTAGCAGGTCCTTGACAATGTCCACCGTGCCGTACACTGCCCGGCCCACGCGCAACGTCAGGCCGACAATGTCGCCCGATCGGTTGCGGATGCAGGAGATGCGGTGCAGGGTCCGCTCGATCCCCGCCCGATTGTCGGCGGTGAATTCGCTGACGCGGCTGACCACATAGTCAATCTCTTCCCGGGTGACCTCGTGCTCGCTGAGCGTCACCTCGCGGTTCAAGAAACGAGCTTCAGGCTGGCGGCCCAGGTCCAGGACAATCTCCAGCAGATCGTCGCCGTGGTTCTCTCGCCGGATCGCCTCGCGGATCGGCGGAGGCACGATCTGGAGCAGGGCCTCCAGGTCATCGGTAATATTATTTTGCATCTACTCCTCGTCAAACGTCAAATGTGCTCGGTGGCCAGCCGACCGTTTGAGGGCTGAAGCTCTGCTTCGCCGTTGATGCGGAAGGCTGGCGGCACCGGTTCTGCCCCACTTTTCAACACGGGCACCAGTTCCTGGGGGGCTACCTTGACCCAGGCCACGGTGTGTTTGACCATCAGCGAGCGGGTGGTGTACAGTTCAAAGCCAGCAGCAACCAACGCCGCTCTCATGCCACTTTCATACTGCCGCACGTTGCAATAGACCGGTTTCGGCGGTCCGCCGGCCGTCATCGCCAGTCCCCAACGGACAAGAGTGCCGGCCATGGGGTGCCGATCGGGGTGTACCAGCACCCGCAGCCAGTGAGCCAATCCACCGCTGTAGATGATGATGGCTGCCTGGAGGTCATCACCATCCTCGCTGGGTAGCACATAGCGCCGGCAATTCCTGTTCCCGCCGGTTGTCGGGGCGATGCTGCCTTCGGCCTGCCGCACCCGCTGTGGGGTAATGGCCACGCACAGGCGTTGAACGGCGGGCCAATCCTCCGGCTGCTGGGGGCGGATGGCCGGGAGTTCCTCCTTCTGCTGATAAAGCTGCAGCTGAGCCAGGCGGTAGACCTCCTCCCCAGCGTAGAGGGTGAACCCTGCTTGTTGAAACACATCTATCTCAGGCCCCGATTCCGGCAGGTTGGCAAACACACGCTGGATGCCCCGCCCGGCCGCATCGCTGCAGGCGCTTTCCAACAGACGCATCCAGGCATTGACCGTCCGCCGTCCGTGGGCCAGGGCCGGGGCCACATACACCACGTCGGCGGCAGCCTGATGTGGCCGGTAACGGACCTGGATGAACGCCTCCCCATCGTAGGGATCGTACAGGACATAGGTTGGCTGCCCCATCGCCTGCTGCGTCAAGAAGGCCAGCCAGGCTTCCCACAACGGCATGTGAGGCTGGGTCAGCGTCCATTGCAGGTCCAGCGAGATACCCTGCCGTTGCAAGCGATAGATGCGCAGGCTATCGCCTGCACTGAACGGTCCAAGCACCAGAACCCCTTGTCCCTTTCCAAGGCCAATTGTACTATTATTTTCCGCTGTTGGCAAGCTTTCAAGGTGCCTGGCACTAATAAAAAAGGCCTCCGCCGCGAGGCGCAGGCCCTTTCTCACTTTCTAATCCCCACATGCACCGCCACAGTACCCAACGACAGCCGTCGGTAATGCACCCCATGCCAGCCGGCCTGCTGCATCACCGCGACGATCTCGTCGGGGGTCAGAAAGGTCGTCAGCGAGTGGGGCAGGTAGGTGTAGGCTGACCGCTGACCGGTGATCAATCCGCCCAGCAGCGGCACCAGGCGGTAGAAATAGAGAGCATACAGGCGTCGCCAGATCGGCCAGCGCGGTTGGGTGATCTCCAGGCAGGCGATCCGACCGCCGGGGCGTGTTACTCGGGCCATCTCGCCAAAGGCGGCGGCAATGTCGGTCACGTTGCGCAAGGCAAAGCCGGTTACCACAGCGTCGAACGTGCTGTCGGGAAAGGGGAGGCGCAGGGCATCGCCGGCTACGAGGGATATTGGGCATTGGGTGTTGGATAGTGGGGGTATGATTTTTTGGCGGGCTAAGGCCAGCATTTCGGGAGTAAAGTCGAGGCCTACCACCTCGGCCTCTGGGTGTTGACGGAGCACTTCGAGGGCCAGGTCGCCGGTGCCGGTTGCCACGTCCAGGATTTTGTGATTGACGATTGACGATTGACGATTGACGTTTGACGTTTGACACCTGACGTTTGACGCTTGACGCTTGACGCTTGACGTTTGACGCTTGACGCTTGACGTTTGACGTTTGACGATTTGCGAGATGGTGTAACGGCGCCAGGCCCGGTCCCGGCCCAGGGTCATCAAGCGGTTCATCAGGTCGTAGCGGCGGGCGATGCGGCCAAACATCTGCCGCACGTAGGCCCTTTTGTTTTCTGGTGACGGCAGAGCTCCCCCCTGCTCCCCTCCTCCCTTGCTCCTTTGCTCCCCTGCCATCAGTCCAACGGCCACAGCCACAGGCCGGTCTCCGGGTCCCGTTCGCGGGCCTGAGGCTTTCCTTTCAGCTCCTGGATAAATACCTCAGCCACGTAAACCTCGGCGGCCAGGAGCTCGCCGGCCGACACTCGGCCCTCGGCGTCGCTCAGCACTGCATACGCATGGAGGTGAAAGCTATCGCCCTGAGGGCTGATGTTGCCACTGCACTCCACCAGGTCCTGGCCGGTCTCCAACACCTGGTGGCGCAGCTCGCCGGTTTCCTGGTCCAGGTGGCCGAGGGTGGCGTTGCGCACCGCCCCGATCACCTTGAACACGCCGAACTGCACGTCGAACTCGCGGCATACGCGATATAGCCCCACCCGCAGGTCCTCGCCGGGTGGCAGGCGCAATATGTAACTTTGGCCTAGCTTGTAGATGAATTTCCTCATTGACTAGCCTCCTTTGGCAGGCCAATTATAGCATAAACCAGATAAATCTTCAAGATTCAACGGTCCTATATTTCGGGTATCTGGCGCAGCAGGCAGCCTGACGACCGCGCTATCGGTTTACCCCCACCAAGGGCAGGTAGATCCGCTGTTCGACCACCATCGGCGTCGGAAGAGGGGCAGGCAGCACCGTGATTTCGGGCAACAGGATACGATCGTCGGCTAAGGGCTGACCGTCGGCGCCGATTGCCGACAGGCGTTTTCCGGTCTCCAGCCGGTACATGCCCACTTCCAGGGGATAGCGGCCCGGCGGTGTAGCCGCAGAGAGCAGGATGGTATAAGGGTCGGCCACCACTTCACCAGGTTGCCACAGGGTGGTGGGATAGGATCCGCTGCGCGGTGGCCCATCCTTCTGCCCCACGAACTGATTCTCCGGTCCCAGCAGGTGAGTAAAGACCGAATAGCTGATGTTCATCGGCCGCAGGGCTTGCCAGTAGAGTGTAAACGAGACTACCTCACCGGCCTGTACGGTGTCGGTCTCCAGGGTGTAGCCCAGGAAGCGGACTCGCTCACCGAGGGTGACCAGCATGGGATGAGCGATCGAAAGCCC
>FWPU01004052.1_pt1 | contig 34956 bp, 25 predicted proteins | sample 2228361 | NCBI WGS metagenome assembly FWPU01 (sample SAMEA103939777, study PRJEB20133) | metagenome
ACGTAGAAGAACTCCATAGAGGAAAAGAAAAGGCCGCAATGAGCGGCCTGTTAGTTGCGGGGGCAGGACTCGAACCTGCGACCTTCGGGTTATGAGCCCGACGAGCTACCAACTGCTCTACCCCGCGATGTATCTTAAATGTCTCACTTCACTTTTGATGATGCAAATATACGAACTTTCAAAAATTATGTCAATACTTTCGCTAAATTTTTTTTTTGCTTTGTTATATTCCTAATTTTGAACTATGATTTAATGAATGATGGGAAAAAAAAAGCATAAGAGCGGATTTGTTAATATCATCGGTTATCCCAATGCAGGGAAATCTACATTGGTAAATCAATTGATGGGCATGAAACTGAATATAGTTTCGCCCAAGGCGCAAACCACCAGGCACAGAATATTGGCCATAGATAATGGTGAAGATTATCAAATTGTATATTCTGACACGCCCGGTTTGTTAAAACCTGCTTATGAACTGCACAAAGCGATGCAATTTTATATAGAACAAGCTTTGGAAGATGCCGATATTTTCATTCTTTTGATAGACCTTACAAAAGATGTGGATTGGGAACCGGTAGTTTTGGAGAAGATAAAAAATACAGGTGTTCCGGTAATATTGACATTTAACAAATATGATCTGGTAAAAGAAGAGGATGTGGAAAAATCCATAAAAAAGTGGACAGGGATATTTCCTGATGCATCTTATGTGGTGGTATCGGCTTTGAATGGATATATGACCGATGTTTTAAAAACCATCATATTGCAAAAATTGCCGGAAGGTCCTGAGTATTTTCCCAAGAATGAAAACGATATAAGTGACAAAAACTTGCGGTATTTTGTATCGGAAATCATTCGCGAAAAAATATTTTTGCTTTGCCGCGAAGAGTTGCCATACAGCGTGGAAGTATATGTAGAACAGTATAAAGAGAACCCGGAAATGGATCATATTTATGCTGTCATAGTGGTTGAGAGGGAAAGTCAAAAACCCATGATCATTGGCAAACAGGGCCGGATGTTGAAAGAGATTGGAACTTTAGCCAGGAAGGATATTGAGGAATTGATTGGCAAAAAAGTATTTTTGTCATTACACGTTAAAGTTGACAAAAATTGGAGAAAAGATAAAAACAAACTGAAAAAATACGGATATTTGATACAAGATGAAAGGAATAGCGGTCATAGTAGGAAGGCCTAATGTAGGGAAATCAACACTTTATAACAGGTTGACGAAATCGAAAGATGCGATAGTGGACGAAAAGGCGGGTGTGACCCGCGATCGGCATTATGGAATTGTGGAATGGAATGGAGAAGAGTTTACACTGGTCGATACCGGTGGATGGATCAAAGGTAGCGATGACGATTTTGAGGAATTGATAAGAAAACAAGTGGCATTGGCTTTAAAAGAAGCCGACCTTGTTTTGTTTCTGGTTGATCTTCAGAGTGGGATAACCGGTACGGATGACCAAATTGCCGATCTAATCCGTAAATCAGGAATACCTTGCATCCTGGTGGTGAATAAAACAGATGAATTTACACAAATACCTCTGTCGCATGAATTTTACCGGTTGGGATTTGAGCATTTATTTCCCATTTCTGCCGTTAATGGATTAGGTACCGGCGATTTGCTTGATCAAGTGTTGAAAATGTTGCCGGAAAAAACTGAAGCAGTTGCCGGACGAAAAGATTTACCTTATTTTACCATAGTCGGCAAACCTAATGTGGGCAAATCTACTTTTTTAAACACTCTGTTGGGAGAAGAAAGAAGCATTGTTTCACCTGTTGCGGGAACAACTAGGGACCCTGTGGAGACCCTTTTTAAGGGATTCAACATGGAATTTTATTTGGTTGATACGGCCGGATTAAGAAAAAAAAATAAAATCAAAGAAGATATTGAATTTTACAGCACGTTAAGAACAATCCGTTCAATAGAAAAAAGCGATGTTTGTTTTTTGTTGTTGGATGCTACCGAGGGTATCAATCATCAAGATTTACAGATAGTCAGATATATTGTCGAGAATAAAAAAGGATTGGTAGTTTTGGTCAATAAATGGGACTTGGTCGAAAACAAAACATCCAATACGGCAAAGGAATATGAATCATTGATCAAAAAGAGGTTACAACCGTTTGATGATGTTCCGGTGGTTTTCATCAGTGCTTTACATAAAGTCAGAATATTGAAAGGATTAGAAGCAGGAATGAAGGTTTATGAAAATCGGACAAAAAAAATACCAACCTCTCAGCTCAATGAGGTGCTTTTGCCCATTATTGAAAACAATCCCCCGCCGGCTATTAAAGGTAAATACATTAAAATTAAGTATGTAACGCAACTGCCCACACATGCACCTTCTTTTGCTTTTTTCTGCAATCTTCCACAATATGTGAAAGAACCTTACAAAAGATTTTTAGAGAATCAGATTAGAAAAAATTTTAATTTTACAGGTGTGCCGGTTCAAATATTTTTTAGAAAAAAATAACCAAAATATATAACTATGAAAAAAACATTTTTAATTTCTTTGACAATTTTATTTAGTGCAATTGGTTTTGCACAAAAAGGCCAAAAAGAGGAGGCGTTGGGGGTGTGGATAACGATTGATGATGAAACCAAAAAACCAAAGTCTTTGGTGGAAATTTATATGAAACCCAATGGAAAATTGTATGGTAAAGTCATTAAACTTTTCAGAAAGCCTGAGGAAGATCAAGACCCGGTTTGCGATAAGTGTACCGATGACCGTAAAAATAAAAAAATCATCGGAATGGAGGTGATAAGAGATATGGTTTGGAATGAAAAAGAAAAAGTTTGGGAGGATGGAACCATTTGTGATCCGAAAAACGGAAAGATTTACGATTGTAAATTGTGGGTGGAGAATGGTAAATTGCAGGTGAGAGGATACATTGCATTTTTATATAGAACTCAAACCTGGATAAAATACGTACCTAAGGAGAAAAGAGGAGATTAAGCGAATAAAACGGCAGCCGGCCGAAGCGGATATCCCGCAGCCACGAAGCCCGGGAGGCAAGGCGGCCGGCAGCCGACGGCAGGAGGATCGCCGGCCGCCTTGCCTCCCGTTTGGCTGAGGGGCGAGGAATAGAAGCGGAGGCCGTGCATGCCCCAAATGAAACTCTTTCAAGTATAAAAAATCTTTTGAAGGTATCGTACCTTTTGATGATGCAGGGCAAGTTTCTTTTCAAAAATGCCTTTGAACGGAAAATTTTACTCTGATATACGTTGCTGTGTCGTAATTGTGTAATGTGTTATGTTGATTAGTTTCGAGCAAATGAAATATTTTGCATCTGCTTCTTTCAGTTGAATTGATAAGAGTTTTAATTCTTGAATGGATCGGGAGAAATGAAGTTGAAAGGTAAAAGATTTATTGATAGCTGATGGGTAAAAAATGTTGTGGGAAAGAGGGGCGGATTTTTTTATAATTGGACAATTTGGGCATTGCTGAATATTTTCTTCCATTTTTTGACGAATTTTTTGCTGAGCTTTTTTTGCTTTACGGCAACAAAATTCATGTAAAAAGATTGCAAACCCTGACGAAAATACCAAACTTGTGATTCGGGTGTGCCGGTGTCTTCGTATTGAGGGGATTCAATTGTGAAAATAATCCAGGGATATTGATCATCGGGTTGGTATTCGACGATCTTCATTTTGGCCTCGGGAGAGCTTTTTTTTATTTCCTGAAAAATCAAGTCTGATACCTTTTTTACATCGGCATCGGGCATATTTTTGATGCAAAGCATTTGCCCAAGTATGGTCCAATTGTCAACAGAATCTTTTTCAGGAATGATTTCTATGACGCGTATTTCTTCATTTTCTTGGTCGAGCACTTTTTTCCATCGATATTCGTCAGGCCATTCGATTCTTAGAGCTTCCTGGCTATAAGCAAAAGCGAACAAGAAAATGAATCCGGTGAATGCAAACAATTTTTTTTGAAAGCTTTTCATGAAAAAAATGATTTAAAGTTTAAAACGCGAAGGTAGTATTTCTGCAGGAATTGGTTTGGAATTTAACAAGTTTTCCAATAAAATCCCCGATGTATAGGCATAGACACCTGTGCCTTTGGTACCACCGCCATTGTTTATGAGCACGTTGGGATATAGCGGATGAGGGCCGGCTACAGGCCGGCGATCTTTCATGGCAGGCCGTATGCCTTGGTGAATGGAAGTGATGGTATAATCTTTGATGCCCAAAAGGTCTAAATTTTTTTTCAATGAACTGGCTGCCAACATAAAATTTTCGGGTGATAAATCCCAAATATAGGAACTTCCGAAAATGGCCGTATTTGTGCCGGTCATCCACAGAAACTTATCTTTTACGTAAAGTGTATGTTTTGTCAGAGAGTGTTTCAAGTTGAGATGAAACAGATGTCCGCCGACAGGTTTAAAGGGCAGATTGCCAAAAAATTTCCCTGATGTTTCGGAGTATCCACGGCAGAAAATAATATGACTTGCTTTGATAGGCCCGGTTTGAACAAAATTTTTTGCAATATGCAGTTGTGAGTCGTCAAAATGTTGCTGTATCAAAAGCCCGTGAGCGGTTAAAAATTTTTTCATATCGCTGAAAAAGCCGGAGGAATTCCACCACCATCCTTTGACGGCTGCTACAGGAACTTCCTGTCCAAACCAATCGATGGATTGAATGCCCAGGTAAAAATCGCACAGTGTATCATCATTTTGTTTTGATTGCCATTGTTTTATTTGTTGAGGATTGAGCAATTGATAAATGGTAATTTCGTGAAGATATGGTTTGCCGAGATGTTTTTGGCAAATCAAATTCAATTTTTTCAAACTTTCGAGAATGTTGAAAAAATTCCAACTTAAAGTGATGCGTTTAAATACAACCGGGTTTATCATAGCCGGTGAAATCAATGAACAAGGGGGAATGGTATCGTCTTCAATGAGCAGGAAGGGGATATGTTGGTCGAAAGCACGAAGTGCTGTAAAATAACCAGCAAAACCACCGCCTATGATGATAAACTCGGGCACTCAAAAGAATTGTTATTCTTCTTCAGTTTCTATTTCGAGGTCTGCATTATTGTATTCCATTAAAATTTTCAACATTGTGTTGGTTTCTGTTTGTTTGAGTTCTTCGAGAATTTGGGTGATTCTTTCAACGACTTTATTATTGTCTTCGATTTTTTGACGATATTCGAGAGCAGCCGGTTCGGTAGCTTTTAATTTTTTCAATTCGTCTTCATACAGTTTATTGGTTTCTTCGAAAGAAGATTTCAAATTATTTAACCCAAGAATTCCGCCGAGACGCACCCACCAGGCAGATTGGTCTTTGGCTACCGCTTGTAAAAGGTCCAGGTTCTTCAAGACAAAATCGGGTTTTTGTATTTTCAGGTAATCGGCGTAATGGCTCGCAAGAGTGTATTTTTCGTAAGAACCTGCACGTTGAAACGCAGTACGATAAAAGTTTATTTTGGACGGATCGCCGTCGTAGGAATAAAGTTCTGATAAAGTGCTGATAATCTCACTGTTTTTGTAATTTTCGTACTTTGATGCATAGGCCATTCCAAGATCCCTGTCAGTTTTATACAACCCGACGATGGCCATGGATAAAACCCTGAACGAAGAATCATTAAACGCTTCGAGAAAAAGTTGTTTGGCGTCCGGTTCGTTGTAATAATATTTAACCAGGGCCTCGAGGGCTGCACGTCTTACTTTAGAGGACGGATCATTTTTAAGCAGTTGTTTTAATTTGGTGTAAAGGTCCTGATTGTACTCGGTCAATAAATTTTTGCATTTTTTTACGGCATATTCTCTTAAATACCAGAATCTGTCATCCAGGGCCTTGAGGTGAGTTTTTTTTGCTTCGGGGTTGTTTGAGACGGTGATATCTTGCAATGCTTCCAAACGGTCTAAAAACAATGGCCCGTGAAGATATTGGAAAATTCGTTCTTCGATGGGTTTTTCTTCAACTTTTTCGCACAACAACATTTTTTCGGCATCCACATTGATCCAATCAGGTTTGACCGGACAATCGAAATCGAAATATTGTTCGGCCAATTCCAGCACAATAGAATGGGTAGTTTTGGTGCCGTTGTAATAAATATCCACGTTCATCGGTAATTTGTAAAGGGGGGTGCTTTCAAAATCCTGCAATTGTGAAATCTTTACGATCACTTTTTTGGCAGAATCGTTGTAAACGGTTTCAATTTCCAAAACCGGGTGACCGGAAGCGAGAAACCATTGATTGAAAAACCAGTTTAGGTCTTCGCCGGTAACATCTTCAAAAGCCAAACGAAGATGGTGAATTTCGACAGGGCTGAGTGCATGCCTGCGGAGATAAAGGTTGAGAGCATCAAAAAACGCTTCGTCGCCCACATATTTTCTCAACATGTGAAGCACACGTCCGCCTTTGGCATAGGAATGACGGTCGAACATGTCTTCACGGTCGGTATAGTCAAAACGTATCAAATCCACTTGTTTTTCCGACGCTTCGTTCAGATATGATCTCAGGTCTTCGTGCAGGTGTAGATCGGCTTCTTCGCGGCCTTTGTCGTATTCAAGCCAGAGATATTCGCCATAAGTGGCAAAACTTTCGTTCAAAGGAAGGTTTGCCCATGATTCACAAGTAACCCAATCGCCAAACCAATGATGAAACAATTCGTGCGCAATGATGTCGTCGTGGTTTCCATCGACCATTTCTTGTCTGGTTTGTTGAACAAATTCTCCATGAATTACGGCGGTGGTGTTTTCCATAGCGCCCGATACATAGTCCCGCACGATCACCTGAGCATATTTTTGCCAGGGGTATGGGAATTTTAAAACATCGGAATAAAACGTCAACATTTTGGGAGTACGGCCGAAAATATCTTTTGCATAAGGTTCATATTCTTTTTCGACCCAATAGCTTAATTCTATGGGTTTTTGATCTTTGTATTGCCATTGTTCTTTGACTACAGCATAATCACCGATGGCCATCATAAAGAGATATGGCGCATGCGGTTTATCCATTACCCAATAATCTGTGCGGGTACCATCTCCGTTTTTTTTACTCGAAACAAGCAACCCGTTGCTTAACGTTTTATATTGATCCTCTACAGTGATGTATATTTCCTGCGTGGTTCTTTCATTAGGGGCATCGATGGTCGGAAACCAACAGGAATTGGCTTCGGTTTCGCCCTGGGTCCAAATTTGTTTTGGTTTGGTTGAATCTGTACCTAACGGATTAATGAAATACAATCCCTTGTCGGAAGATATAGCTTCGCTGCCTCCTATGTTTGAACGCAAATCAGGTTTGGCTGTATAATCGACAAACAAAGTGAATGTATCGTTGCGTTGGAAAGTGCGGGGAAGGAAAATCACAATTTCCAAACTGTCTTCATAACGGTATGGCAGATCCTGCAAATTACCTTTTTTATCGACCAATGAAATTTTATGCAAATCAAATCCTTTGGCATCGATTCTGAAAGAATCCACAGGATAATAATATGGTTTGAAAGTTAACCATGCCTTTCCGAACAAAAATCTTTTTTCCCAACTGAATCTTACGTCCAGTTTGGTGTGAAGCAAGTCAACCACCCGTTTTTCAGATGGGTGGTATACTTTTGGTTGAGGCACGGAGCTCACTTTGAATGTATCCAAAAGTATATCGTCATTTCCTACTTCAACGGTATTTTTTTTAGTTCCACATTGTATAATGGTTAACCCAAGCAATCCGGTGAAGATAAAAGTTGAAATTCTGTTCATAACTTAAAAGTCATTTAAATTGATGCGGTAAAATTATATTTTAAATCTCTTTTCCTGTAAAATTTTTCAAAAAAAAGCCATCAGGCCTCAATTGTAAACTCCCGAATGAGCAAATGTAGTGATTTTTCCATACAACTCGATTCTTTTATCGGTTTCATCCAGTTAATAACATTTTTCTTAAAGTACAAACCTGTCAAATATTAGAAAATTTGGCCGAAGATTGATGAAATTATTTCATTCACAATAATTTAAAAACAAAATAAATTTTGCAAAAAATTTGTAAAAGAAACTTATTAGAAAAGATGATCGCAATACGCAATTCGTCTTTGAAAATTCGTAATACGTAATTAAAAGTTGACAGAAAGATTAACATTTTTTGTCAGACAAAAACAAACGGCAAAGAAACGGTGGGCATACCTTTGCTTTAAAAAAGCAATGGAAACACCGGAAAATTATTTGACCAAAGAACAATTTATCGAGTTGTACGAACAAGCACAACTTCCAGGACATCGAATGTATGAAGCGTCGATGAAAGAATACATAAAGTTGAATGCAACACGGTTTCATCGAATATTGGAAAATTACAAAGCCGATGAAGAAACAAGAAAAAGTATAAAAGAATTATTGGGAAGGAATAAAATTTTTGTGGATATCATTGCCGAACCCTGGTGTGGTGATGTTGCGCAGATACTGCCTGTGGTTTTCAATATGTTTGAAGATGTCGTTAATGCAGAAATAAGGATTTTTTTGCGGGACAGCAACGAAAAGTTGATGAATCGGTATTTGACAGACGGGCATAAAAAAAGCATCCCTATTATCATCATAAGAAACCAAGAAGGGGAAGAATGTTTTCATTGGGGTCCAAGACCCGGGAAAGCACAAGAAATTTTTTACAAAACATGGCAAGAAACTTCCAATAAAGACAATGCATACCGGGCATTACAAAATTTTTACAATCAAGATAAAGGAAAAAGCATAGAAAAAGAATTGATTGAATTGTTTGAAAAACACCGGAGATGTATTTTGAAAAACAATTAAATTCGCCCCAAAAAAATCATGCAGGAATATAATTTCGCCGAGATAGAAAATAAATGGTTAAAACGCTGGGAAGAAGAAAAAACATATAAAGTAGAAGATTATTCCGGGAAGCCCAAGTTTTATGTGTTGGATATGTTTCCGTATCCTTCGGGAGCAGGTTTGCATGTGGGTCATCCGTTAGGGTATATTGCTTCAGACATTTTTGCAAGATACAAAAAATTAAATGGTTTTCACGTATTGCATCCGATGGGTTTTGATGCTTTTGGCTTACCGGCCGAGCAATATGCGATCCAGACGGGACGTCATCCGGCCGAAACCACAGAAGAAAACATCGAAAGGTACAAAAAACAATTGAAAAAAATCGGATTTTCTTATGATTGGGAACGTGAAATACGCACCTGCGATCCCGGCTATTACCGTTGGACCCAATGGATATTTCTTAAACTTTTTGACAGTTGGTATGATTTGAATATTCAGAAAGCCCGACCGATAAAAGAATTAAAAGAAATATTTTCGAAAACGGGTACGGAAAACCTGAATGCAGCATGTGGGGAAGAAATGTCTTTTACTTCTGCAGAATGGAATAAATTTTCAAACAAAAAGAAGGAAGAGATATTGATGAATTACCGCCTGGCTTATTACAGCGAGGCATATGTCAATTGGTGTCCTGCATTAGGCACAGTATTGGCAAACGATGAGGTGAAAGATGGTTTATCAGAGAGGGGTGGATTTCCCGTGGAAAGGAAATTGATGCCCCAATGGAGTTTACGAATCACCGCATATGCCGAAAGATTGTTGCAAGGTTTGGAACAGTTGGAATGGAGCGAGAGTATTAAAGAAGCTCAACGCAATTGGATAGGCAAAAGCCAAGGATGTGAAATTCTTTTTAAGATTGAAAAAAGTGGAGAAAAAATAAAAATCTTTACGACACGACCCGATACGATCTATGGAGTGACTTATCTGGTATTGGCGCCCGAACACCCCTTGGTGGAAAAAATTACAAGTGAAGAACAAAAACAAGCGGTGGAAGAATACGTCAAATATGCCAAAAACCGGAGCGAAAGAGACCGTCAGGCCGATGTCGAACGTGTAACCGGGGTATTTACCGGAAGCTATGCCATACATCCTTTGACAGGAGAAAAAATACCGATATGGATAGCAGAATATGTTTTGTATAATTATGGTACGGGAGCCGTAATGGCTGTACCTGCCCATGATGAGAGAGATCACCGTTTTGCCTTGCATTTTGATCTATCCATAAAACAAGTGGTTGAAACGCCCGAAGGTTGGAATTTTCGTAAAGCCGCCTACACCGAAAAAAAAGGCAAATGCATCAATTCTGAAATCATCGATGGATTGGAAGTAAGCGATGCCATTGAGCGTATCGTTCAAGTATTGGAAAATAAAGGATTGGGCAAAAAAGTAACTCAGTACCGTTTAAGGGATGCTGTGTTTGGCAGGCAAAGATACTGGGGGGAGCCCATTCCTGTTTATTATGACGAAGAAGGTGTGCCTTGTCCTGTAAATGAAAACGATTTACCCGTTACCTTGCCCGAAATCGACAAGTATCTTCCTACAGAAACAGGAGAGCCGCCACTGGCCAGGGCAAAGAATTGGAAATACAAAGGAAAATTTGAATTTGAAAAAACAACTATGCCCGGATGGGCGGGTAGTAGTTGGTATTTTATACGATACATTGATCCACATAATCAAAAGCGAATTGCAGACCCCGAAAAGTTGAAATATTGGCAAAATGTAGATTTATACATAGGAGGCAGCGAACATGCCACGGGTCATTTGATTTATGCCAGATTCTGGACGAAGTTTCTTTATGATTTGGGAGTTGTGCCTTATGACGAACCTTTTGCCAGGATGATCAACCAAGGAATGATTTTAGGCAATAGTGCACTTGTATATCGAAGCAAACAAAAACCCAATCTATATGTTTCTGCCGAAAAAGTGGACAATCCCGCCGATTATTCCTTAATTCATGTTGATGTCAACCTGCCGGATGAAAATGATTATATTGACGTGAAAGAAATTGCAAGCAGGCCGGCTATGTATGGGGAAAATTTACAATTTGACACTTCCATTCCCGGAAAATTGAAATGTGTTAGAATGGTCGAAAAAATGTCGAAGTCAAAATTAAATGTGGTGAACCCCGACGATATAATTGAAAAATATGGTGCAGATACATTGCGTTGTTATGAAATGTTTTTGGGACCCATCACAGACCACAAGCCATGGGATACCAAAGGAATAGAAGGAGTGCACAGGTTTATAAAGAAATTTTGGCGTTTGTTTCACATGGAGGGCACTTGGAGTGTTTCTGAAGATTTGCCGGACGAAAAAGAATGGAAGGTGTTGCATAAAACAATAAAAAAAGTCATGGACGATATCGAACGCGCTTCATTAAATACGGTGGTCAGTCATTTAATGATTGCCGTAAACGAATTGCAAGAATTAAAGTGCAACAAAAGGAAAATACTTGAACCTTTGGTTGTGTTGATCTCACCGTATGCACCTTTTATTGCCGAGGAACTGTGGGAAAAATTGGGACACAGCCAATCTGTTTACCAAGCCACATTCCCTAAATACGATGAAAAATATTTGCAAGACAGTTCATTTGAATATCCTGTATCGTTCAACGGCAAGGTAAGATTTAAACTTGAATTGCCGGTGGATATGAGTGAAGAGCAAATCAAAGAAGTTGTAGTGAGCCATGAAAATTCAGCCAAATGGCTACAAGGAAAAACACCTAAAAAGATTATTGTTGTAAAAAACAGGATTATAAACGTGGTGGTTTAGTTTTATGGCTTGATAAGTTTATACCTTTGAACGTCATTGAGTGATCCCAATTCCAGAATATACATACCAGGCGGCCAATGACCGGTGTTTAATTGAACAGTAGGCCTATTGACAAAAGGGGTGTAATAGAGCAATTGACCGGAAGGAGAATAGACACTGATGTTTGGCTTATCCAAGAGGTTGGGAACATCCACATAAATTCTTTCATTAAATGGATTTGGGTAAATTTTTACGGATGTTTCGGAGAGGGATTCGATATTTAACACTGGCGTTTGGTTTTGATAAGAAGTATCGACGATCACATAGTCCTGGCAATTGAAATAATTTCCGTTGGAATAAGTTTTTACAAGCATAAAATCGCTTAGTCCGACAGAAGGTTCTTCCGAAAAGCCGACCATGAAAATTCCAAGTCCGGGTATGTTTGTGGCAGATAAGAAACGGTCATTTTCCAGTCCGCCTTCTGCGCCGGAAGTGATAAATGTCCCATTTGTCATGAACGTATAATAAACCCCTTCGTCATTGCCATAACCATAATTTTCCGCATAACCGGTCACTGTGATATAACCCGGTTGAAAGGAGAAAATTTGTTGCATGTAAGTGTTTATGTTTGCTATACCGGTCCAAAACTCGTTGATTAAATTCAAATTCATATCTCGTTGTTGGATATATGCTTTGTATTCATTGCTTTGTTTGGTGGAATTATAAACACTGATAAAAGTATTGGCAGATGTGTCATAAATAACTGAACTCAAAATGGATATGCTGTCTTCATTCTGAATGAGGGCCATTAAGCTGTCACCATTGTTTAAGTCGACCATTAAATAATATGGATTAAAAATACCGTTTTGGGCAATATCTGTATTGCCTGCGATCAAAACTCTGCCGGAAGTGTCTTCTGCAAGATCATTGGCAAAATCGTCAGATCCGGCAAATCCGAAGGTTTTTTCCCAAACTTTATTTCCGGCAGTGTCAAGTTTTAGAATATACATATCCTGCTTGCCGTTTGGGTTGTTATATGTATAGCCGGCAATCAACAGGTGGGTGTCGGACGAAAGCACGATGGCATTGGAATATTCCCAGGCATAAGAACCATAGGTTTTTATCCACATAAGATTTCCCGCGGTGTCCCATTTAGCCAGGAAAATATTCCATTGATTACCATCAACCGAATTAGTGTTGCCACAACCGTATATAAATTGATTTTGTAGGATTACCATTCCGGTTAAATCTTCCGATTGGGGGCTGCCATAGATTTTAGACCATACGATGTTTGATAAAGTGTCTACTTTGATCAAGTGAATATTGCCGCCGCCAAAATTGCCGGCACCGGTATTACCGCCGAGAATTAAATGCTTATCAGGAAGTGCCACTATAGTTTTTCCATAATCGTAAGTTTTGCTGCCTATTCTTGAGCCGAAACAATAATCCTGACTGTAAAGCTCAATGTTCGATATGAGCATGATCAAAAAGACATAGAGATAATTTTTCATACAAAATTTTTTATGTAAAAATAGTATTTATTTGTGATGTATATACACAATGGTGCCTTCTTTTATATGGTCGTATAATTCCATGATCTCATCATTTTTCATTCTGATACAGCCATGAGAAGCCGGCCGTCCCAATCTGCCTTCTTCGGATGTTCCGTGTATGTAGATATGCCTTTTAAAGGAATCGACTTTACGTCCTTTGTTAACACCCGGTTCGAGACCTTCCAACCATAAAATTCTGGTCAATACATCGTCGGTGGGCGAACGCGAAGTATCTGTATAGATCGTAGCAATTTTACCGGTAAATCTTCTGCCTACGAACCTGCCATAGAGGGGCACTCCATCACCGATTTTCATTTTTACCTTATGTAAACCATAAGGCGTTTTTTCACTGCCCCATTCGTTTCCTATTCCTTTTTCGGCAGTAGATATGGTAAAAGTTTTGACGAGTTGATTATTTTTAATCCAATACATTTTTTGTTTTCGAGGAGAAACAAACAGATATTCATCCGGTTTCATACCATATTTCAGTTCCAGAAATTCGGTAGCAAAATCGGCAAAAGTTTCGTTCGTTTCAAATGATTTTACCGCTTTTTCTTGAGCAGAGTCAATCGGCGCAGCGGAAGGTACAGTTATGATGTTTTTTTTGCTTCTACAACCGGCAAAGGCAATGACGAATAACAGCACACAACGTAGCGTATATCTCATAACATTTTTCATTCTTAAAAATAATTGACCAATCCAAAATGAATTTTTCCATTTAACCAGTCGACCGGGTTTTTTTGTTCCCTTCCTACAGCATAATAAACTGAGAAAAAACCGGCTTTTGATTCAAAAGTATAACCAATGCCGAATCCAAAAGGCCAATCATAAAAGAAACCATCAACAATATCTTGTTCATAATAAGCCAAATTATAGAAAATAGAAAAATACGAACTACGGTCGGTCAAAAACATATATTCCAACAACCCGGTTGCATAAGAAGTGGCATAAATGCTTTCTTCGTTGAAACCACGCAAACTGTTTATGCCGCCAATACGTTGCGATTCAGAAAAAAATATGACCGGATATTGTAGTGTGTATCCGGATATTGCGATCTTGACAATTTGCCTTTTCGTGATGGATTGATAAGTTGTGAATGTTCCGGAAAATTCAAATTGGTAACTTTTACTTTCAATATAATTTTTCCAAAAACTGTCGTTGATGGTTTTTCGTCCTACAAAAAAATCGGCATTGGCCACAATTCCTTTCGAGGGTATGATTTTTCCGGTGGTCGAGTTAAATATATAACCCAATCCGACAGAATTTTGATTGACATTTGCCAAAGAATAATTTATCGAAGAATTTCCCAGATTGCTGATATTCCTTTGCTTGATCCATAACCGGAGTTTTTGACGGGCATCAGGGATCAGTTGAATGCCGGTTTTGTTTTGTAAATCAAGGAAACTGGTATCCCTTTTAAATAATCTGAAATCTTCATCAATGCCAAATATTGAATTGAAAACAAAAGGATAGTCAAACTGTATGCTCAATTGTTGGGTTTGGACCTGAATACGTTTCCATTGAAAAGCAATCTTTTCTGCTTTATGCAAGGCGTTGTTCAATTGTAAAGACACATCGCCCGTAATCAAAGTTTTACCCGAGCGATTATCGGGAAATAACCCGAGGATGCCTGAAATTCGGTTGATTTTTCTATTGTCGGCGTAGATCTTTATGTAACAATAATCTTGTCCGAATATGACTTCACTTGGTTGGGTGACTTCAATAAACGCAATGCTTTTCAACTTTTCGTCCAACGTTTTTAGTTTATATTCTTGATATTGGTCGCCGGGTTTAAATTCAATGACAGTATAGAGGTATTTTTCCGGAATTTTGGCAGAACCTGTTATATGAATAGAGTCGATGGTAAAATATTTCCCTTTTTTTATTTTCATTATGCCTGACAAAGAGTCGTTTTCAATGAATATGCTGTCTAACTTAATTTGCACAAAAGGATATCCATGGTTTTCGTATTCTTCGAGAATGTGAATAATTTCTTTTTCCAATTTGTAGAGATTAACTTGAGAATTTTTAAATTTTGTGCTGAGCTCGTATTGTAGAGGCGCGTCATCGTCCGAAGAAATTTTAAGGTTTTTCCAGAAATATCTTCTCCCTAAATAAAAATAAACCATCATTTTATTGCTGTCTGTAACAATGGAATCAATACCGGAATCAATATATCCATTGACAAAAAGCAGATTCAAAAGTTTTTTTTGTTGTTTATTCCATTCATTGAACGTCATTTGGTTCGAAATATTTTCGACCGGTTTTTTTGATGATGCCTGTGCGGTGTTAAAAAAAATATATACACTGTCAATTTTTTGGGCAAACAATGTTGACGTCGATAGCAACAAGAAAAGCAAGAAAGCATTGTATAATCTCATGACTTAGATAAATTCCAATCAATGGGTTCGATATTGTGTTGCCTTAAGTAATGGTTGGTTTTTGAAAAATGTTTGCAGCCAAAAAATCCTTTGGCTGAAAAAGGAGAGGGGTGCGCTGCAGTAAGAATCAAATGTTTGTTCTTGTCGATCAAATTTGCTTTTTGTTTTGCAAAATTGCCCCAAAGCAGAAATACAAGGTGATTTTTTTTTGCGGAAAGGGCTTTGATAGTTTCATCGGTGAATCTTTCCCAACCAATGCCGTGATGGGAGGCAGGTTGATGTGATCGGACGGTTAAAATGGCATTTAATAAAAAAACACCTTGTTTAGCCCAATCGGTCAAATCACCATGGTTGGGTTCAGGCATCCCCAAATCATCGTGGAGTTCTTTAAAAATGTTGACGAGCGAAGGAGGAGGTTTCACGCCTTTTTTAACCGAAAAACACAAGCCGTGGGCCTGTCCGGGACCATGATAAGGGTCTTGTCCTATGATAACGACCTTTACCTTATCAAAAGGAGTTAAGTTATAGGCCTGAAAAATTTCGTCAGAGGGAGGGAAAATGGTATACCGCTTTTTTTCTTCCAGCAATTTTTTTTTTAAATCCAGAAAATACGGTTGTTGAAATTCTTCTTTCAAAACTTCATACCAGGACTCGTGAATATTGGGTTTTTTAATTTTAATTTCCATTTTTTATTAACAATTTATTAAAAAATGTATCTACAAATTTCTTTAATTATTATTTTTGTGAAAAATATTTTTCAAAAATTACAAGAAATGAAAAAGTTACTTTTTGTTTTTGCCGCTATTTTGACAATTGTGCTGTCGTCGTGCAAAAGTCATGAAAAATGCCCGGCATACAGTAAAAAGGACATGAACAAAGAAGTGCGTTCTTAACGTTGTTCTGTCTTGTTTGATTAAAAGTATTCATCACTTTCTGTATTCGAAATGGATTTCCCGGATGATGTCCGGGTGCAGGCTGAGTGCAACCGGACAGTTCAGGGCGGCTTTTTCGAGTATCATTTGTTCTTTTTCGTTTAATGGGTCACCGATAGTGATAGTGATTTTTATTTTGGCAATTCGTCTCGGATTCGATGCCATAACCTTTACGACACTTGCAGAAACATCGGTGAGAGTTATGTTGTGATGATCGGCGGCTATTCCCATAATGGTCATCATACAAGAAGCCAAAGATGTTGCAGCCAAATCGGTGGGCGAAAAAAATTGTCCCAATCCATGGTTGTCGACCGGAGCATCGGTGATAATTTTTTGGCCACTTTTCATGTGTGTGGCTTCAGTTCTTAAACTTCCCAAATATTTAACAACGGATGTTACATGATTCTCTGTCATAATGATTTTTTTTTTAATTTTGTTTTTCATAATAGCAAATGTACACGAAAAGCATCATATTTTTATTTTGCGTATTGATTTGTTTGATTTTTTCCCAAAAAGTCGATGCGCAACAAACCGTTTTTGAAGAAACTACAGTAATTTATAAAAGGGAAAATATCTGGGGGGCATATGTACATACTCAAGGAGTGGGTTTTTTATACAGGAAAACTTTTCATCGCACCGGATTCTCAAGGTATATATTTGAAGTGGAGATGGCCTCGGTGAAACATTCGAAGGAAATAAAGAAGTTTAATCCCTTAAACGACAACAATCGAGGGTATTTTTATGGTAAAAAAAATTCTGTTTGGTTTATCAGGCCTTCATTTGGATTGTTTAATACCATAGCCCCCAAACAAAGTTTAAAGGGTGTGTCGATTTCCTATATTTACAGTATAGGCCCTGTGATTGCCTGGGCAAAACCAATTTATTTGTTAATTAGAAACAATACACAAGATCCCGGGTATGCTTATTTGACGATCGAACCATACGACGAAAACAAACATAATCTGGACAATATCTATGGTCGTGCAAGTTGGTGGAAAGGACTGGGAAAATCTAAATTTTATCCCGGCTTATATTTAAAATGGGGAGTAAATTTTGATTATTCCATGGAGCAAAGCGAAGTGAATGCTTTGGAGGCCGGAATGATGATTGACGCATTTCCTGCACGAATACCCATCATGGCTCCGTCCAGGGTGAAAAACGATTGGTTGTACATAAATTTGTTTGTTAATATTACTTTTGGCAACAGATTTACACAATAAAACAAACATTTATGGAAGAAATTAAAAGTGAAATAAAAAAGAAGCCGGAATGGTTGAGGGTGAAATTACCTGTGGGTGAAAATTATAAAAAAGTTAGAAACATTGTTGACGAATATAAATTACATACCATTTGTCAAAGTGGCAATTGTCCTAACATGGGGGAATGTTGGGGAGCCGGAACGGCCACCTTCATGATTCTTGGCAATATATGTACCCGTTCATGCGGATTTTGTGCTGTGGCTACGGGGCGTCCTTTGCCCCCGGATCCTGATGAACCGATGCGAGTGGCGATGTCTGTTAAGTTGATGGGGGTAAAACATTGTGTCATAACATCGGTAGACAGAGATGATCTAAAAGACGGCGGTTCAATTATATGGGCCGAAACTGTCAAAGCTGTGAGAAAAGTATCGCCCGGCACCACCATGGAAACATTAATTCCTGATTTTAAAGGCGTAAGAGAAAATATTCAACGGATAATCGATGTAGCCCCCGAGATTGTTTCACACAACATGGAAACAGTAAAACGTCTGACCCGTCAGGTAAGAGTTCAAGCCAAATATGAAAGAAGTTTGGAGGTTTTGAGAATCTTAAAAGAAGGAGGCATGCGTACGAAATCCGGTATTATGTTGGGTTTGGGAGAGACAGAAGATGAGGTGATTGAAACCATGCAAGATTTAAGAAATGCCGGAGTAGATATTTTAACATTAGGACAATATCTGCAACCTACACCCAAACATTTGCCGGTAGCAGAATTTATTAAACCTGAGAAATTTAAAGAATACAAACAGATCGGATTGGAAATGGGATTTAAATTTGTAGAAAGTGGTCCGTTGGTCCGCTCGTCATACCATGCCGAGAAGCATTTGTTTTAAATATATAAAACAATAAGTTTAACAGATTTTAAAGAATTTAAATTAAATTTATATTTTTGTCCAATTGAAAAATAAATTCTATTTTATGATGAAAAATATGTACTTTAAAGGTTCAATCGTTGCAGGTATCGGGGTAGCCATTGCTTTAAGCGGATTTCAATGGGGCAGTGCACCAAAATATAAACCACGAAAAACAGACCCTGCGCAATCGGCAGAAGGTGTGATGTGGTGGTATAAAACGATGAAAGCCAATCAAGTAACCGGTGAGGTTGCCCCTGCTGATTACTATCAAGCTTGGAACCAAGTGAGAAAAGAAAAAAATTTAAATAAATCCCTGGGATTGCAATGGGAAGAAATGGGCCCATGGAATGTGGGAGGACGCACCCGTGCAATTTTGATAGACAAAAACAATCCAAACAGAATGTATGCCGGGAGTGTTACCGGAGGTTTGTTTTATTCAAATGACGGAGGTAATACCTGGAACATATATAATGCAGAATTGAACAATACGTGTATTTCTACAATTTGTCAAACTTCCAACGGACGGATATTTGTTGGAACAGGTTCTACTGCGGAAGTAAATTTAGCAGGAAATGCCAATAGCTCGGGGTCAGTTGGAGGAGGTATTTTTGAAATAACAGGAAATGGAAATTTCACTTGGATAGTTGGACCTGCTGCCACACCGCCAAACAACAGCACTTCTGTTGATTGGGCTTTTGTCAACAAACTTGAAGCCTATGGCAATAGGATTTATGCAGCAACCAGCAAGGGTTTGAGAGTTGCCGACCCGGACAATAACGGTAACTACAGCAACTGGTTTAACCCGATTTATGTTTCTTGTACCAATAATTTTCAAGTAACCAGCGATTGTAAGGATGTTTCGGTGGCATCTGACGGAACCGTGGCCGCTGCTTTTGGAAACAAAATTTATGTTTCTCCTAATGGCAACGATAATACATTTTGCACGATATACACTGTGTCCGGGGCAAGCAGAATATTGGTTGAGTTTGCTCCCAGTGATCCCAATGTGTTGTATTATTCGGCCACCAACACATCCGGTTGTCTTGCCTCTATAGGGATCTCTCTGGATAAAGGAAATACCTTTGATATCATTGCTCAAGGAGGAGGTTCGTTCGATCCTTATACGTTAACGCCCACCCAGGGTGGATGTCAGGGATGGTATGATATGTCTATGGCTGTTTATCCTAACGATCCTTTCAAATTGTTGGTGGGTGGAATCGAGTTGTTCCGTTGGTATAAAACCCAAAACAATCCTGTATTTGGGCAATGGCAAAAAATTTCATCCTGGGCCCCGCAAGGAAACTTCAATCCTTATTATGTACACGCCGATCAACATACTATTGTTTTTAAAGACAACAATACAGCTTATTTTGGCAATGACGGAGGTGTATTTAAATCATCCAATCTCAACGATTTGAATCCTACGTTTGTTTCTTTGAACTTCCGTTATGCTACTGCTCAGTTTTATTCTTTAGGAATAACCAATTACGTCAACCCAAACAATGGAGTGGACATTATTTTGGGAGGAACACAGGACAATGGTACACAGGTGATGGGGCTGCCTAATGTTTTCCATCCTAAATATGGTTTTGAAATTAGTGGTGGAGATGGATTTGATTGTGATGGTGCCACTGTTTCGGATGTTTTATTTTATACTGTTTATTTCGGATCGCTATCCAGGTCATCTTCAAGTGGTGCCAGTGGAACTTTTTATGACAGTGAACTTTCCACGGCCTGTCAAAACGGATGTGGTCCTTTTTATACTTGCATTCGTTACTGGGATACTTACTACGCTCCCAATACAAAAGATTCGGTTCAAGTGGTATTAAGCAATAATGTAAATCCCGGCGATACCATTTATTACGAAAGTTCAACGAATGACATTCCGTTGTATTTTGTTGCCACTCAAAGTTACAACAATGGTGATACCATTAAATTGCCCGATTATGTTCAAAACAAATTGGCATTTGCCAATCCGATTGCAGGCACAATCTACCTGACAAGACAAGCAGCGAATTTTGACAAAAATCCCGAGTGGGACAGAATTGCCGGTTCGCAATCCATACCGGATGCATTTTCGGGAACGGCCGTATGTATGGAATTTTCAAAAGATGGAAATCATTTGTTTGTTGGTACGTCGAATGGGTCTGTCTACAGAATCTCCAATTTAATGAATGCATATGACAGTGCTACTTCAGACATTAGGTCTTCATCATGTGTTTTAACTTGTACGCGTATCGGTTTATTCAGTGGAAGGGCAATAAGTGGAATTGCCGTAGACCCCAATAATCCTGACAATATCGTTGTGGTTTTGGGTAATTATGGTAATACCAATTATGTGTACAGATGCATCAATGCCACATCGGCTCCTTCTTCTAATAACACATCAAACTTTGTCAACATTACAAATGCAAACTTGCCGAAATGTCCGGTTTATGATGCCGAGATAGACATGAACGACAAAAACAGAATCATACTGGGCACCGATTGGGGGGTTTATGCATGTTCCAATGGATTTACCGCTGTGGGCCCCTTGGTAGATTGGGCTCCGGAAAAAACCGGAATGGGTAATGTGCCTGTTTATGAGATTCGTCAACAAACATTGCCTTGGGCTCCAAATGCCGGAGTTATATATGCGGCCACTCACGGAAGGGGCTTCTTTAAAACAGGCTCTTTGGTGGGCATTAAAGAAATTGAAAAGAATATTACCAATGTAGAAATAAGTCAATTGAATCTTTTCCCGAATCCGGCCAACGATGTGATTAACATCAAAATAGAAGGAAATCAAAATTCTATGGCCATCGTGCAAATCTACGATCTAAAAGGTGCTTTGGTAAAAGAAGCTTCATTCAATGGCTTATCCAAAGGTACTGCCCGTATGTCTATGAATGTAAACGAACTGAGGAGCGGATCTTATATTGTAAAGGTTGTCAATGGTGAACAAACTTTTACACGCAAGTTGTTGATCCAACATTAAGAAAATTTAACTGTTTCAAAAAAAGGTTGCCTTATACAGGCAACCTTTTTTTATTGTATCTTTACGCAAAACAAATTATTATGAAAATAGCTATCAATGGATTTGGCAGGATTGGAAGAACGTTTACAAGAGCAATTTTTAAAAATCCTGCAGCATATCAATCAATAGAAATTGTTGCCATCAACGATCTGACCGATATCAAAACCTTGGCCCATTTGCTGAAATATGATTCTGTTCATGGTCTATTTCCCGGTGAGGTGTGTCATGATGAAGACGGAATAATTATCAATGGAAAGAAAATAAAAGTGTTTGCCGAAAAAGATCCATCCGCATTGCCCTGGAAAGCATTGGAGATTGATATAGTATTGGAAAGTACCGGTTTGTTTAGAGATAAAGAGTCGGCAAGTAAACATTTGCAAGCAGGAGCAAAAAAAGTCATTATATCGGCTCCTGCCAAAGGGAATATTCCTTCGGTCGTCATGGGTATCAACCACCATATTTTAAAGAAAGACGATGCGATAATCTCCAATGCATCCTGTACAACCAATTGTGCAGCACCGATGATTAAAATTTTGGATGATCTTGCCGGCATTGAAGATGCGTTTATTTCTACCGTACATGCGTATACCAACGATCAAAGGTTGCACGATTCTCCACACAAAGACCTGCGGAGAGCCCGGTCTGCTGCGGTTTCTATTGTTCCAACCACTACCGGTGCAGCTAAGGCGTTGGGGGATATTTTCCCAAATCTCAAAGGACATTTAGGTGGTGCCGGTATAAGGGTTCCCGTACCTGACGGATCGTTGACGGATATTAGTGCCGTAGTTAGAAAAAAAGTAAGCGTAGAGGAAATAAACAAGGCATTTAAACAAGCTGCGGAAAATGAGATGAAAGGTATTTTACAATACTGTGAAGATCCGATAGTATCGGCCGATATTGTCGGAAACACTCACTCTTGTATATTTGATGCCGAATTGACAACCATTGTGGGAAATATAGTGAAAGTTGTAGGGTGGTACGACAACGAAACCGGATATTCAAACCGTTTGTGCGATTTGATGCTTTACTGTTTAAATTTGTAAAAACATCAACATAAATTACTGCTTAGACAATCACGTTGGTGGATTCTCATCGGTCAGCGGATTATTTTTAAATTAAAATTCAAAGAATGGGGATTGATTTATCTTGTTTTATTGTTCCTTTATAAGTATAGGTTGTGTCCCGACAAGTATAACATGATTATAATCAATCCTATGGCGATTCTGTAATAGCCAAACCAACGGAAACCATATTTTGTCAAGGCGGCAATAAAAAATTTGATGGCGAGTATGGCCACTACAAATGAAACAACATTTCCGGTGAGCAACAACGATAGATTACCGGAATCAAGCGTCATAGGGTTTTTGTATATTTTATAAACCGAGGCGGCAAACATAGTGGGTACGGCAAGAAAGAATGAAAACTCGGCTGCGGTTTTTCTGTCAATTTTTTGAACTAATCCGCCAATGATGGTGGCTGCACTTCGTGAAACTCCCGGAATCATGGCAACACATTGAAAAATGCCGATAATAAGAGCTTCATTGTAAGAGATGTCAGTTTTGTTTGTTTTGTTTTCGGTCCATTTATCAATGTATACAAGAATCCAACCGCCGACAAAAAGCGAAATTCCCACCGTCAGTACATTTTCTAAGAGTTGGTCGATAATGTCATTGAGCAAGAGGCCAAAAATCACCGCAGGAATGAAAGCCGTGAAAAGCAGATAGTAAAATTGCAAGTTTTTGAAAAAACGTTGAAAATATGTGACAACAACTGCCAGAATGGCTCCAAACTGTATTTGAACGATAAAAGTTTTGACAAAATCATCGGATGGAATACCTAAGAAATATTGGGCAATCATCATATGTCCGGTGGATGAAACAGGCAAAAATTCGGTGAGTCCTTCGACGATGGCCAAAATAATTGCGTCCCAAATGGTCATTGGTCAAATTTTTTCATAATACCAACGCCGATAATAAAATATCCCAACAAAACAATAACCGGTGCAAGCGTGATTCTGCGGAAACTGAAAATTTCGCGTGAAAAAACGTTAGGGTCTTCAGATCCACCGCCGACCATCAAAATGTAGCCAATGACCACGATAACAATACCGGCAACAATGATTTGATAGTTTTTTTTATTTAGTACAAAAGGGTTTTTCATAGCTTTAAAAATATAAATCGGATGTTTTTAATCGTAAATATTTGCTTACGGCAAAAATAGTAGAAATCCATGAAATAAATATTCCCAATAATATTTTGGCTGCAAAAAGCAACAAGATGTATTCTTTGGGCAGATTTTGGAGCATTTCGGGGAAATATTGATTTAAATAATAGAGTGTTAAGGAAAACAATCCGATAGAGATTAATGCTCCTGCAAGTCCGTTCATTATGCCGCGAAGAATGAATGGGCGGCGTATAAATGCAGGTGTGGCACCTACGAGTTGCATTGTCCGGATGATAAATCTTTTGGAATAGATTGAAAGGCGAATGGAACTGTCGATAAGAGCAAATGCGATGATAAACATAATGACAGAAAAAGCTAAAAGGAAAGTGCCGATTTTTTTAATGTTTTCGTGAACGGTTATCAACAAATTTTTTTCGTAATACACTTCTTTGACTTTGGGATATTCAGAAAGTTTTTTTTCTATAAATGTTAAGCTGTCGGGATGTGCATAACCGGCGATTAGTTTTAATTCGAGAACAGGCATAAGGGGGTTGTAACCTAGAAATGAGATGAAATCTTCGCCCAGGTCTTTGCTTAATCTTGCTGCAGCACTGTCCGGATGAATGTATCGTATTTTTTTGATGAATTTTTCGCTTTGTAATGTTTTGGTAAGGTGAATAATTTCGGGTTCTTTAATGTTTTCGTTGAGGACAAGTGTAATGGCTATGTTTTCTTTGAAATAATCGGAGAGATATTTGGCGTTGATCAAAAGAAAACCTATAATGCCGAGTGTGTAGATAACCAGGGCAATGCTTATGATTACCGAGAAATAGGAACTTCTGAAAGGTTTGATGTTTTTGATGGCCATAAATGATGAATGGTTAATTAATAATTTTTGCCGCTAAAATAAGTTTTTTTTGAATGATGGATTAAATTTTAAGTGCAGTAATAAGATAAAACCGGCAGCCGGGCTGAGCGGATATCCCACAGCAACGAAGCCCGGCCGGCAGGCTGCCCGGCAGCCGACGGCAGGAGGATCGCCGGGCAGCCATGCCGGACGTATGGCTGAGGGGCGAGGAATAGAAGCGAAGCACGTGCGTGCCCCAAATTTTTAACTAAAACTGGTGTTGTCAGGATTTTTTAGACGGTTTGGGTGGAAATATTTATTGCAGATTGGCGTTTTGTGGGAATGTGGAAATGAGTTTTTGCAGGTTGAAATACGATATTGTGATGAATTGGGTTAACTTTGGGCTTTATTTTTGATGAATGTTAAAGTGGATCATTGGTATATTGGTGTTGATATTTTTGCCGGCGGCAGGTTTTGCCCAGGAAGTTGAAATCAAAGGCCGTTTGCTGGATGTGCAAACCAACCGGCCGGTGGTCAATGCATCGGTATACATCCCTTCGATAAAGACAGGAACTGTGAGCGACTCGATGGGATATTTCAGTTTTAAAATCAGAAAATCCGGAGAGTATGAATTGGTGATATCCCATTTGAATTACCATACGAAAAAGATAACCTTGCAGGATAAATTTGATTTGGGGAATGTGCTTTTATTGACAAAAGATATTCAATTGCCCGAAGTGGAGGTAGTTTCGGAAGGAGAAAGAATGGACAATATGGTGAAAATCGATCCTAAATGGGTGAAAAAAATTACCACGGCAAGCGGGGGAATAGAAGCCATTTTGAAGACATTGCCGGGTGTCAGTTCCAATAATGAGTTGAGCTCGCAATATAGTGTGAGAGGTGGAAATTATGATGAAAACTTGATATATGTGAATGATGTGGAAATATACCGTCCGATCATCACAAGAGCCGGCCAACAAGAAGGACTTAGTTTTGTCAATCCTGACATGGTACAGAGTGTCTCTTTTTCGGCAGGAGGATTTCCGGCGTATTATGGCGACAAGCTTTCGTCGGTCTTGGATGTGAGGTATAAAGAACCATTGGAAAGAAAGAGCAGCATAACGGCAGGTATCCTGGGAATGGATTTGCATACGGAAGGCACGGCAATGAAATACCGGTTTACATATAACATAGGGGCTAGGTACCGGACGAATCAATATCTATTGGGAGCTCTGGATACGAAGGGAAGCTACAAGCCGGTTTTTTTTGATTGGCAATCGTTGATCGGTTATCAACTTTCAGAAAAATGGCATTTGAGTTGGTTGTCGAACATTGCCTTTAATCGCTATCTTTTTATCCCGCAAACACAGGAAACCGAGTTTGGCACAATCAATCAGGCACTACGGTTGACGGTATTTTTTGAAGGACAACAAATTTCCAGATACTTGACGTCAACCAATGCGATGACACTGGTATATAAAGACAATTTTAAAGAAGTAAAGTGGATCAATACCTGGATAAGAAGCAGGGAAGAAGAGCGGTTTACCATCGATGGTTTGTACAGGATTGATGCCCTGGAAAAAGATCTCAGTAAGAGCAATTTTGGCGAAACAAGCTATACGCTTGGTGTGGGATCTTATCTGCAAAATGCCCGAAATCGTCTGGATGTAGATATTTACAGAACAGAAGCAAAATTGACTGTTTTTAACGGGAAAAATCCGGTAAAAGCCGGAATTTTGTTTGAATTGGATCAAATAGAAGATATTTTTAAAGAATGGAGTTTGATAGACAGCGCAGGTTATATTATTCCCAGACCACAAGATTCGGTAGGTTATACCGATCCATCACAACAACCAAAAAAAGAAATTATACTTCCTTATTATGTCAATCAAAGCAATAATTTGGGTGTTTTCAGGACAGCGGCGTATATGCAGAAAGAGTGGCAAATATCGACATCAAAACAACACGAATGGAATATAAATGCCGGCATGAGAACTAATTTTAACAATCAAAACAATCGGTGGGTTGTTTCTCCAAGGATTCAGGTTGGGCTGAAACCTGATTGGGGGAAAAATTATGTTTTTCGTTGGGCAGTGGGTTTGTATTATCAGCCACCGTTCTATAGGGAGCTCAGGGATTTTGACGGAAGTTTAAATTTACAAGCCCGAAATCAACAATCATGGCATTTTATTGCCGGTGTCGACCATTTGTTTAAAATGTGGGGACGTGATTTTAAATGGATGGTAGAAGCGTATTACAAATATATGCCAAGGGTAATACCATATGAAGTGAATGATGTCAGAATTCGATATTTTGCAAAAGAAATAGCACTGGCCTATGCTGCCGGTATAGATATGAAAATAAATGGCGAATTTGTGGCAGGTACAGAGTCGTGGTTTAGTTTGTCTTTGATGCAAACAAAAGAGGATATTAAAGGAGATTATTATACGGTGGCATATAATACGGACGGTGAAAGAATCATTCCCGGCTATACCTTTAACACTACAGTTAGCAGAATAGATACGGTGGAGGTTGGTTATATTCCAAGACCTACGGACCAATGGTTGAATTTCGGAATGTTTTTTCAGGATTATATTCCCGGTTTTGACCGGATCACAATGTCGATGACCATGTTTTTTGGATCCGGTTTGCCTTTTGGACCACCGGATCATTCAAGGTATAAAGACACACTTCGATATCCGTTCTACCGACGGGCAGATTTGGGGGTGCAATATCAAATAAAAAAACATAACGATAATAAAGAATTTAAAGCGAAATGGTTGAATAAAATTGATGCCTTCTGGATAGGTTTGGAAGTTTTTAATCTTTTTCAAGTCAATAACACAATCTCTTATACTTGGTTAAAAGATGTCACCAACAGACAATATGCCATACCTAATTATCTTACGCCAAGACGAATAAATCTGAAATTTTATATTAGTTTCTAATGCACAGGGGAGTAGTGTATATGTTGCCGGCCAGGTTATTATTTTCGATAGTCAATGCTTTGGTCAAATTCTTACATTACATTCCGGTTTCTCAAATAGTATTTTTTCGTTCATTGATAACTTTAATCGTGGCATTTATATACTTATGGTTGAAAAAAATGAAAGATCCCCAATTCAAGATATTGGGAAATAACAAAAAGATGTTATTGGCAAGAGGCCTTTTTGGTGTAACGGCTTTATATTTATTGTTTTTGAGTATTAAACACCTTCCATTGGCCACAGCCACTACATTGCAATATACATCCCCCTTGTTTACCATTTTGATAGCGTCAGGGTGGCACAAAGAAAAAACATCGCCTGTCATTTGGCTGTTGTTATTGATGGCTTTTACCGGAATAATGTTGTTAAAAGGATTTGATAACCGTGTGTCAACCTTTTATCTTATTATAGGGTTAATATCTGCATTTATATCCGGGTTGGCATATAATGTTATCAAAGGTTTAGGAAAAGAAGATCCGGTGACGATAGTGATGTATTTTCCTTTGGTTGGTATACCTGTCATGATTGTTCCCGCCATTATAGAATGGCAAGCGCCCGGACTTACGGGGTGGCTATTGCTCTTGTCGATCGGGATATTGACATTTGTGGCGCAATATTATATGACACTGGCTTTGTTGAGCGATAAGGCCTGGGTAATTGTACCTTTTAAATTTGCCGGAGTGATTTATGCAATTATCATCGGTATAGTGTTTTTTAAGGAATATTTGCCGTTTTTTTCACTTTTGGGAATTGCTTTGATTGTTTTATCGCTCATTTTAATCAATTATTACAGAAATAATTTTGTTGAAAAAAATTAAAACAAAATTAACATTGAGAAATATTCACTTATCTTGACTCAATCTGATGAAAATCTTACAATTATTGGAGATTTTCTCTCATGGCAATAAACACCTGTTGGCAGAAACAGTTTCATAATATATTCATTTTGGCTTAACAAATGCTTAATGGCAATAGCTGAACTTTGCAAAAAAAAAATTGCAAATGAAAAATTTTATTTTCTTTACTTTTCTTACATTATTCATTATTCACCATTCAAATGCACAAACCGTTAAAGGAAAAGTATTAGACCTGCAAAATAGCCCTTTGCCCGGAGCAAGTGTTTATGTTATGGAAAATTTTAAGGGCACCATTACCGAAATGGATGGGAGTTTTGAAATATCCTTATCTCCGGGACAATATCATTTGATAGCATCATTTGTTGGTTATAAAAATGACACGGTCAAAATTACATTGGCGAAAAATGAAACTAAGACAATGCAAATAAAATTGAAAGAAGCATCATTGGATTTGGAGGCCTTTGAAATTTATGAAACACGCAAGACACAAACAACCACGGCAGTTTTGATGGAAATAAAGAACGCCCCCCAAGTGGCAACAGGTATATCATCCGAACAAATCAAACAATCACAAGATCGCAATCTTTCGGAAGCTGTAAAAAGATCAGCCGGGGTTTCAATATTCAACAATCGATTTATCGTAGTGAGGGGATTGAATGACCGCTACAACACTACCTGGCTGAATGAAACTGCTGCACCAAGCTTTGAAAGCGACCGCAGGTCATTTGCTTATGATGTTCTTCCTTCATCCATGATAGACAGAATTATCATCTATAAATCTGCCACACCTGATTTGCCCGGTGATTTTGCGGGTGGTGCCATTAAAATTTTCACCAAAAACCATGTTGACAGCAACTTCACGTCAATACAATATTCATCGTCATACAGACAATCGACCACTTTTGAAGCTTTCAATATAAACAGAGCCGGTGCAATGGATATGTTTGGATTTGGTCAGCAATATAGACAACTGCCTGTGGGGTTTGTTTCTGATATGAGAAAAATTCAGGAAAAAACAGATATAGTCAATCAGAGTCGCTTGTTGCCAAACACTTGGAATTGGAAAACCACACAAGCCATGCCCGATCAACGGTTAAATATTGTAAGAGGTTGGAACAAAAAAATTACGGGAGGAATCATTACCAATCTCTTGAGCATTGGTTATTCCAATACAAATTTAAGCTATAAGGCGCAAAATTTAAATTACAATGCTTTTGACATCAATACCGGAAGATCCGATACCATCTATAATTATGAAGATGCTGTTTATCAAAATACAATCAGAACAAATATCATAAACGCTCTAAGCATCGTGCATGGAAAAAATAAATTTTCGTTGACATTCTTTTTTAATAATAACGCTGACAATATTTTTACCGAACGGCAAGGATATAACCTGGAAGAAGGTTTCAGGGTGAAAAATTATGCCATGCAATATCGTCAGCGCACCTTAATCAGTCAAACTTTCAATGCAGAAAGAGAATTACCGCGTGGTAAAATATATTTTAATGCCAATTATTCACGGGCTATCGAAAATCAGCCGGATTTTAAGAGGATAAGAACCGTAAAAGACATAACCGACACGGATTTTAATACATCCTATCAAGTGATTATACCTCCATCGGCAAGTGTTTTGGATGCAGGGCGTTTTTTTGGTCGAACCGATGAAAATACATTTACGGCATGGTCTCAATACAGCCATAATCTGGGAAAAGATGAAAATACGAAAAATCAATGGATAACCGGGATTTATTATGAAAACCGTCAAAGAGCATTCAATGCAAGATGGATTTCGTATACAAAAGCCGGCAACTCAAAGTTTGACAATAATTTGATTTTTTTGCCGATAGATGTGATATTTTCTGAAAAAAACATCAATGATTCCACCGGCTTTTTGTTGGAAGAGGGTACAAATCCGAGCGACAGATATGTTGCAAATTCACAAAATCTTGCAGGATTCACCATGTTTAAGATGCAAATCACACCAAGGTGGTTTGTGACTACTGGGGTAAGAGTTGAAAATTTCTCTCAATACTTGAATTCAAAAAATTATTCTGGCAGTCCGGTTGTTGTCAATAAAGTGAAAACAAACATTTTGCCGAGTATCAACAGTGCATATGACTTGACCGAGAAAAGCAAATTCCGTACATCTTATTTTATGTCGGTCAATCGGCCTGAATTCAGAGAATTGGCTCCTTTTGCCTTTTATGATTTCAACTTTAACAATGTTTTGTTCGGAAACGATTCTTTGAAAATGGCCACAATTCATAATGCAGATTTGAGATATGAATTTTATCCTTCTATGGGAGAGATAATTACATTGGGCGTTTTTTACAAATACTTTCAAAATCCTATAGAAATGTATTTTGTGCCGGGTAGTGGTTCCGGTGGGACAAGAAATTTCACTTTTGACAATGCCCCCAAAGCGAATAGTTACGGTATAGAAGCCGAATTGAGAAAAAATATCAAAACAAAAAGCAAGATTTTGAGAGATAAATTTACGTTTGTTTTCAATGCTGCATATATTTTCAGCCGGGTTGATTTAGGCAGCCGTGCTCAAGGACAAGAAACTGTCAGGCCATTGATGGGTCAGTCGCCTTATACGTTCAACGCCGGAATTTATTTTCAAGATACAGCTTCCGGATGGCAGGTCAATGCCATTTACAACATCATTGGACCAAGAATTTTTGTGGTGGGAAGTTATGGAACGCCCGACATTTATGAGATGCCACGTGGAATGTTTGATATAAATATATCCAAAACTTTTTTTAAAAATCATCAATGGTTTATATCCTGTCAAAATATCCTGAACAGTCCGTTCAAACTTATGCAAGACGCCAATGAAGATGGTGCGATACGTAAAAGTGACCAGTTGATTATGCAATATAAAACCGGTGTTTATATTACAGCAGGTATGCAATTGAGATTTTAATTGCAACAAAAAATTATCACGTAGAAAAATACCGGTAATGCTTCAAGTATGAAACAGACATAAAAAAACTTGTTGTTGACCAAAACGGACAAAAAGTACAATCCGGTAAAAAGTACGCCTAAAATTAAAAACCTGATGAAATAATCGGGGTATAGTAAAATAAAAATCCCCAAAGAGGCATACATCAACAAAATGGCAATTATCAATGCCGGATACTTGCCAATTAATACGGGCAGGGTAAAAAAATTTTTTTCACGATCAATTTGCATATCCCTGATATCAAAAGGAATTGTATAAGAAGAGATAAGTAAAAAGATCGCAAAGTCAACGGGTTTTAAATTTAAAAGATCTTCGTTGACAAACCAATTTATTGCCAGAGTCCATACCAATGCTATATAAAAGGGTTTGATAGTGCCAAGTTGTCTGATACCGGCCTTCAAGAATGGAATTTTGACATACGCTCCGGCAAGAATCCCAAGAAAAAATAACTTCAAAATCAGGGTTTGGTTCCATTGTATTTCAAAAAGTAACATATAAATCAAGATGAATAACAATATCAAATTGATTATGAACATGGAGATTTTGAATTGACGTAGGAACGATAATAAAAAATAACGTTTATGTTTATCGGCAAATCTTTGCATATGATAGACGAAAATAACACCGATAAAAACAAAAAATAATTTTTTGAAAACAGGTACAGGCAGGTGGTTTAATCCGGCATAAATAATCATCCATAAAACAAAATTTGCCGAAACCCATAAATTAGAGAATATAATGAGTGAAAAAACATTTGCTAAAAATTTCTTTTTGAAATATTTGAAGGCAACCATGCTGAATTTTTATCGTTTATTATACAAACAAAAAATTAATGCCATGAAAAATATCTTTCGAAATGTTGGCCATATATTTCTTTTTATGGTGTCTTTTGTAATTATTCATCCATCTCATGGTCAGGTAGTTTCTACCAAAGGTAAGGATTTTTGGTTTGGGTTTATGAGTAATATTTATGGTCCCGGAGGAAGTCCTTATTATGTTTATATTTCTTCGGCCGTGAATAATTCAGGTTTGATTGAGGTGCCAGGCATAGGATGGTCTCAAACTTTTACTGTTGCAGCCAATTCAACTACGAAAATTACTTTACCAACTGTTGAGCCTCCAAAGCAGGAAGGACTTTTTAATCTTGCCGTTCATGTTACTACATGTGACTCTGCCGTTGTATATGCTCAGCTCGCAGGTAGTGCAACTAATGATGCTACTGTTATTTACCCCACACCAGCTCTTGGAGATAAATACATGGTGTTAAACATGACAGGCTCACCGGGGGATTGGGGGGATGAAGTGTTAATTGTTGCCACACAAAACAATACTCAAATACAAATTACTCCTAGTGTAACCACAACAGGAGGGAAACCTGCCGGGGTGCCTACAATCATTACGCTGAATCAAGGGGAAACTTATCAATTGTTGCATACGCCCGGAGGGGCGGATCTTTCGGGAACTATCATTGAAAGCGTCAACCCCGGTCAATGTGTGCCATTTGCTGTTTTTTCAGGAAGTAATTGTATTAATATAGGGGGATGTACTGCATGTGACCATTTGTATGAGCAATTGCTCCCCCTAAATGCGCTGGGCAAGGAGTATATTTTAGTTCCATTGGCCGGTAAAAGCCAAACATGGTACAGAGTTTTGGGAACCGTAAACGGAACACAAATCAGCATCAATGGTGGAGCGCCTATCAATTTGAATGCAGGACAGGTTTATCAGTTTAACAATAATGTACCCTCATATTTAAATGCCACGCAACCCGTGATGGTCATGCAATATTCTCAAGGTGGAAGTTGTGATGGTACCGGCGATCCTTTTCAAATATTGATGTATCCTGTGGAGCAATCAATTGACAATATCACATTTAACGCCTTTCAAACTCCTATTATTAATACTTATTGGGTAAACATCGTTGTGAAAACTTCCAGCTTGCCAAATATTACGCTGGATGGCAATAATATAGCAGCACAGTTTAATCCGGTCCCATCCAATCCGCTTTATAGTTACGCAAGAGTCAATGTTACCCAGGCAAATCATACACTTATTTGTCCGGGTGGGCTGTTGGCATATGTGTATGGTTGGGGAAGTTATGAATCTTTTGGTTATTGTGCCGGTGCAGCGGTTTCCGATTTGACCAATGTTATCTATGCCACCCCAAATCCCACTTGTGCATTCAATCCCATAAATTTCTCTACTCCCAACGATCCAAACACCCAAAGTTATTTATGGGATTTTGGCGATGGTTCTCCACAAGTATCCGGAATCAATGCCGTTCATTCTTATGGTTCGCAAGGAGTTTTTACGGTTACATTATATAAAGATAAAATTACAGGATGCGATGTGGTGGTTACCAAGAATATCTCCATCATTAATCCACCATTACAGATAATTCAGAATGATACCAGTGTTTGTTATGGTGAGTCATTGACATTGAGTGTGTTGGCCAATAATGACAGTGTGCCGGTGTATAATATCAATGGTTGTGGCGATACTGTGATTTCATACGTAGCAGCTTATTTTGATAGTATTGTATGGAGCACAGGCGATACGGGCGCAATGATGAATTTTATTCCAACACAAGATACAACCATATATGTATATGGTTACCAGGCCTCATCCATATGTTATGGAGTTGATTCTATACACATAATTGTTTCTAAACCTATTGCAGGTTTTCAATATAATTCTCAATGTGTATATGATTCGCTTTGCTTCCAGGATAGCTCAACACCGGTTGGTTATCCGATCACCTCTTGGAGTTGGAACTATGGCGATGGTTCTCCCATAAGTTCATTGACAAATCCTTGTCATCTGTTTCCTGATTCAGGAAATTTTAATGTATCATTGATAGTGACCGATCAATTAGGGTGCAAAGACACGGTCAATCAATTGGTTTATGTCCATCCTCAACCGGTTGTAAATTTTACATATAATAATGTTTGCGTGCATGATACCGCTAAATTTACCAACCTTAGTTTATTGGCTGCCGGGTATGTATGGGATTTTGGTGATGCTTCCACTTCCACTCAAACAAATCCCGGTCATTTGTATAGTTCGGCAGATACTTTTAACGTACAACTGATTGCATACACTTCTTTTGGCTGCTATGATACTTTGGTTCAACCAATCATTATATATCCTCAACCTCTGGCAGATTTTAATTTTTTAAATAATTGTTTTGGAGTAAACTCTAATTTCTATGATAATTCATCTGTAGTATATGGGAATATTACCGGTTGGTCATGGAATTTCGGAGATAACCCACCCGGCACTTCCGGTGTTTCGAATCCTTCTTATTTGTACAACAATCACGGATCTTATAATGTGACACTGATCACCACTACCAATTTTAATTGTAAAGATACTGTTATCAAAACCATTTATATCCATCCGTTGCCTCAACCTGATTTCACATTCCAAAATATTTGTGTTTACGATCAAGCACAATTTAACAATATATCGCAAATACCATATGGTAATATCATTGCATATCAATGGGACTTTGGCGACGGCAACACATCGGCACAGACATCACCTTCGCATTCATACAATCCGTTCGGGATGTATACAGTGAAACTGGTGGCATATACCGACAGCGGCTGTG
>FWPU01004053.1_pt1 | contig 34941 bp, 39 predicted proteins | sample 2228361 | NCBI WGS metagenome assembly FWPU01 (sample SAMEA103939777, study PRJEB20133) | metagenome
CCCCGGCCGCGCGATCGCGGCCGGCCCGGCGCCTCCCCCCGCCGAGGTGACGGCGGCCGCAGGTCGCGGGGCGGTGAGGGCGGCCGCGAGCCACGCCACGCCGACGAGGGGGAGGAGCCGCCTCCGATACCGCACGGTCCCTCCTCGGGTCACGGCGAGCCCGCCCGGGCCCGCCGGGCGAGCCTACCCCGAGCCCCGGGACCGCCGCTATGACGGGCGTCACCGGCGGCGGGGCGGGCTCGGTGGGGACGGGGGCTCGGTCCCGCTCGGTGGGGTCCGGGGGCTCGGTGCGGACGGGGCTCAGTCCCGCTCGGCGAGCTGGAGGCGGAGCCCGTTCACGGCCTTCGTGTGGATCTGGCAGACCCGGGACTCGGTGACCCCCAGGATCTCCCCGATCTCGGCCAGGGTGAGCCCCTCGAAGTAGTACAGCGTGACGACGATCTTCTCCCGTTCGGACAGGGAGTTGATCGCCGCGGCGAGCATCCCCCGGGTCTCCTGGCTCTCCACCCCGACCGTCGGGTCGTGGCCCCGGTCGGCCAGGGTGTCGAGGAGCGACACCTGCTCCCCGCGGTCCGAGCCCACGGAGAGCACCTCGTCGAGCGCGAGGACCGAGACGAACGAGATCTGCGTCACGACGTCGTGGAGCTCGGACACGCTGATCCCGAGCCGCGCGGCGAGCTCCGCCTCGGTCGGGGCCCGCTTGAGCATCGCCTCCAGGTCCGCGTACGCCTTCTCGATCTCCCTGGCCTTGAACCGGACCGAACGAGGCACCCAGTCCATCGCGCGGAGCTCGTCGATGATCGCGCCCTTGATCCGGGGGATCGCGTAGGTCTCGAACTTGTTCCCCCGACCCGGCTCGAACTTGTCGAGCGCGTCGATCAACCCGAACATCCCGTAGGAGACCAGGTCCGCCTGCTCCACGGAGCTCGGCAGGCCGGTGGCGACCCGGCTGGCCACGTACTTCACGAGCGGGGCGTAATGGAGGATCAGCCGTTCCCGCGCCTCGGGCGAGCCGCTCGCCTTGAACTCCTGCCACAGGCGCGCGAGCTCGTCGGGGGGCTCGGCGCCGGCCGGGGCGGGGCGAGGGGCCTTGCCCCGGCCCTTCGCCACCGCGGTGCGCTCGGCCCTGGCCGCCCTGGGCGGCTTCGGCTCCCGCGGGGGTTCCGGCTCCCGCGCCGCACCCGCCTTCCTCGCCCGCTGCCCGGCGGCCGGCTCACGTGCGCGGCCCGCCTTGCCGTCGCCCTTCGCCGCGAGCCGCCGGGCGGGCGCCGCCTTCCCCCGTGCCGCCTGGGTCCCTCCGCGTTCGGCCGCCTTCGCCGGCTTCGCCATCAGGCCCTCGGGTGGCTGCGCCGGTAGGCGGCGAAGAGCCGCGCCCGCGAGACGTGGGTGTAGCGCTGGGTGGTGGCGATCGTGGCGTGCCCGAGGAGCTCCTGCACGGCCCGGATGTCCGCTCCTCCTTCCAAGAGATGCGTGGCGAACGAGTGCCGCAGCGTGTGCGGCGACACCCGACGCCCCGACAGCACCTGACGAACGTATCTTTCCACGATCCGGCGGAGGTCGCGCGGGGAGGCGGGCCTCCCCCGCGCGTTGAGGAAGAGGGCGGCCCCCGCGCTGGCCCCCGTGGGGCCGGACGCCCCCCGGGCGGCGAACCAGGGACGGCCGTCGCGCAGGTACGCGCGGATCGCCTCCCGCGCGTACTCGGAGATGGGCACCTCCCGCTCCCTGCCGCCCTTCCCCCAGACCAGCACCCGCGCACGGGCCAGGTCCACGCGATCGACGGTGAGCCCCGCCGCCTCCCCCACCCGCAGCCCCGAGCCGTAGAGCAGCTCGAGCAGCGCCCGGTCCCGGAGCACCCGCGCGGCCGCGGCCTCCGCGGCGCCGCCGGCCGCGGGCGAGCTTCCGTCGGGCGGCTGCCCCGCCCCGGCCGTCGGGGCCTCGACGAGCGCCGCGGCCTCCGCGGGCCGGAGCACGGTCGGGAGGCGGGAGGCGACCTTGGGGCGTCCGAGCAGGACCGCGGGGTCCGCCTCCACGAGCCCCCGGGCCCGGGCCCACCGGTAGAAGGACCGGATCGCCGCGGCGCACCTCGCGATCGAGGCGCGCGCGTAGCCGAGCGTCGATCGCTGCGCGAGGAACCGCCGGAGCTCGGGGTAGGTCGCGGCCCGGAGCGAGCCGCCGGACCGGTGCAGGAAGGCCGCCAGCGCCTCCAGGTCGCGCCGGTACGCGGCGACGGTGTGCTCCGAGAGCCGCCGCTCGAGACCCAGGTGCCGGAGGAAGGATCCGATCAGCCGCAGCTCGGGGTGGGGAAGCTCGTCGCGGGACGCCACGACCTCTCTCCGGATCGGGTGCGGCCCCCTTGTACCAACGTCGGGAGCCCGGTTCAAGCTGGCGGACGGGCTCGGTCAGCCCGACGCGGCCCGCCGTTCCACCCTGCCCCCCACGGTCCGCACGAGGCCCAGGAGCTCGAGACGGGTGAGGGCGGCGAGCACGCGCGGCAGGGCCAGGCCGGCCGCCCTCGCCACCTGCTCCGGCAGCACCGGGCCGGCGACGTGCGCGAGCACCCGCTCCTCGAGCGGCCCGAGCCCCGTCGCGGCGGGCGCGGGGGCCGAGGCGGGGCCGAGCCCCAGGTCCTCCAGCAGGTCCCCGGGTCCCCGGATCATGGCCGCGCCCTCGCGGATCAGCGCGAGGGGCGCCGCCGAGAGCGGGCTCGTCACCGGCCCGGGCACCGCCAGGACCTGGCGGCCGAGGTCCAGGGCGTGGTCGGCCGTGATCAGCGAGCCGCTCCCCTCGGCCCCCTCGACCACGACCACGGCCTCGGACAGCGCGGCGATCAGGCGGTTGCGCGCGGGGAACCGGAACGGCTCGGCCGGCACCCCGGGCGCGTACTCGCTCACGACGCTCCCCGCCTCGGCGATCCGCTCGAGCAGGCGCCGCGACCGCGGCGGGTAGGCCAGGTCGATCCCGCACCCGAGCACCGCCGCCGTCGGCCCCCCGGCCGCGAGCGCCCCCTCGTGGGCCCGGGCGTCGATCCCCCTCGCGGCCCCGCTCACCACGCAGACGCCGGCGGCGGCCAGGGCCCGCCCCAGCTCCCGGGCGACCTCCGCACCCGTCGGGGTGCAGTTCCGCGCCCCCACCACCCCCACCCGCCGGGCCGGGCCGAGCCGGGCGCCCCGCACGAACAGCGCGGCCGGGGGGTCGGCCAGGTCGAGGAGGCCCGGCGGGTACTCGTCGTCCCCCGGGGCCACGAGGCGGGCCCCGAGGGCCGCCGCCCGCCGCAGGAGCCCCTCGGGGTCGAGGGTCCGGGCCGCCTCCCGGTCGTTCCCGCTGCCCGCCCGACCACGGCGCACCTCGTCCAGGCAGGCCGCCGCGTCCCCGACCCTCCACGCGAGCTCCCGGAGCCTCCGGGGCGCCATCCCCCGGAGCGCCGCGAGCGCCGCCAGGGCCCGGCGGTTCGCCTCGCCCCGGGCGAACCCGGGCGGCCAGCCGCGGGGCAGCTCGGGGCGCTCACCCGACACGGGCCACCTCCTCCTCCCCCACCGGCGCGCGGTAGGAGAGGGCCTCGGCCAGGTGGTCGGCCTCGACCCGCTCGGAGCCGGCGAGGTCGGCGATGGTACGGGCCACCTTGACGGCCCGGTCGAACCCGCGCCCCGAGAGGCCGAGGCCCTCCAGCGCCTCGACGAGGAGCCGCTGGGCGGCGGGCGCGAGCCGTGCCTCCCGCCGGACCAGCGGGCCGGGGAGCTGCCCGTTGCAGGCGATCCCGAGCCCCGCGTACCGCGCCCGTTGGCGCTCGCGGGCCATGGCGACCCGCTCGCGGACCGAGGACGACGGCTCCCCCGCCCGCTCGTCCAGCAGCTCCCCGCGGGAGAGCCGCGGGACGGCGAGCCGGAGGTCGATCCGGTCGAGCAGCGGGCCCGAGAGCTTGTGGCGGTAGGCCTCGACCCGGTGCGGCGGGCACCGGCAGGGCCGGCGGGGGTCCCCGAGGTAGCCGCACGGGCACGGGTTGGCCGCCGCCACCAGCGTGAACCGGGCGGGGAACTCCACCGCCCCTCCCGCCCTGGCCACGACGACCCGGCCGTCCTCCAGGGGCTGGCGGAGGGCCTCGAGCGCGTCCCGCCGGAACTCCGTGAGCTCGTCGAGGAACAGCACGCCGTGGTGGGCCAGGGAGACCTCCCCGGGCCGGGGGACGCCGCTCCCGCCCCCGAGGAGCCCCGCGGTCGAGATCGAGTGGTGCGGGGCGCGGAACGGCCGCGCCGTCACGAGCCCCGGGCGCCCCAGGAGCCCGGCCACCGAGCGGAGCTGGGTCACCTCGAGCGCCTCGTCGCGGGAGAGCGCCGGCAGGATCGTGGGGAGCCGCCGCGCCAGCATCGTCTTCCCCGCCCCGGGCGGCCCGACGAGCAGGAGGTTGTGCCCGCCCGCCGCGGCCACCTCGAGCGCACGTCGGGCTCGCGCCTGCCCCCGCACCTCGGCGAGGTCCACGGGGTGCAGCTCGGGCGGCGCGTCCGCCCCCGCCTGGACCGGCGGCGGGCGCCAGGAACCCCGGAGGAACCCCGCGACGTCCTGGAGCCGCTCCGCCCCGACCACCTCCAGCCCCTCGACCAGGGCCGCCTCCGGCGCGTTGGCGAGCGGCACGACGAGCCCCTCGAGCCCCGCCCGCGCGGCGGCGATCGCCGCCGGAAGCGCGCCGGGGGTGGGGACCAGTCCGCCCCGGAGCGACAGCTCGCCGTAGAACGCGAACCGGTCCAGCCGGTCGCGCGGCACCTGGGCCGAGGCCGCCAGGACCCCCATCGCGATGGCCAGGTCCATCCCCGGGCCCTCCTTCCGCACGTTCGCCGGGGAGAGGTTCACCACCACCCGGCGCAGCGGCCAGGCCAGCCCCGCGTTCTCGACCGACGCCCGGACGCGGTCCCGCGAGTCCGTCACCGCGGCCCCGGGGAGCCCGGTGAGCACGAGCGCGGGCAGCCCCCGGCCGACGTGGACCTCGACCCACACGAGCCGCCCGCGCACCCCCGCGAGCGTGACGCCGATCACCCGCCCGTACACGGTCCGGGGGACCCTAGCGCCCCCCGCCGACACCGACGTCAGGGGGCGAGGGAGGACACGTGGATCCGACCGTCGTCCGCGCCGGGTCCACCGCGTCGTCCAGGCCGCGGTCGGAGACGTGGGCGAGGAGCGCGCCGCCCTCCCCGGGGGCGAGCGCGACGCCCGAGGGGTGGTCGATCCCCGACGTTCGCCGGGCTCACCCTTCGAAGGCGTCCTCGAACAGCTGGACCGAGGCGCCCCCCGGCCCGGCGTGCACGCTCGCCACGTCGAAGCGGACCGAGGCCGGCGGCGCGTCGAGGGTGGCGAGGAAGGCCTCCGCGAGCGCCCGGAGCTTCCGCCGCTTCGCCGGCGTCACGGCCTCGAAGCCGCCCCCGAACGCCGCCCCGGACCTCGCCTTCACCTCGCAGAAGACGAGGAGACCACCCCGCTCCAGGACGAGGTCGACCTCGCCCAGGGGGCAGCGCCAGTTCCGCGCGAGCACCCGGAAGCCCCGCGCCGCGTAGGCCGCGGCGGCGGCGTCCTCCCCGCGCCTGCCGACCCGGGCCCTGCGGTCCACGGGCCGACCCTACCCCGTCCCACCGACACGGGGGCCCGCTCCTCAGGCGTCGATGGCGTCGTCGCGGCGGGCGAGGTGCTCGACGTTCACGTCCCGTCGGGTGAGCACGCGGACCTCGGTCACGAACCGCGCCGGGCGGAACATGTCCCACACCCAGGCGTCGCCGAGGCGGACCTCGACCCAGCCGTCGTCGGTCCGCCTGACGTCTACCTGGTTCGCGAGGTAGAAGCGCCGCTCGGTCTCGACGGCGTAGGAGAACATCGGGAGCACGTCCCGGTACTCCTTGTACAGCTCGAGCTCGCGCTCCTCCTCGAACCGCTCGATGTCGTCCTCGGTCACGCGCCCTCCCCTGCGGCGGCCTCGGCCCCATCGTACGCGGCCCCTGCCGCCCGCGCGCTCCCGAGGGCCGCGACCAGGGCGAAGGAGCGACGGTGGATCGGACAGGGGCCGAACCTGGCCAGGGCCTCCCGGTGCTCGGCCGTCCCGTAGCCCTTGTTCCGGTCGAACCCGTACGCCGGGAACCGTCGGTGGTAGCGGGCCATCGCCCGGTCCCGGACCACCTTGGCCACGATCGACGCCGCCGCCACCGAGGCGGTGACGGCGTCCCCCTTCCTGATCGAGAGCGACGGCAGGCCGAGCCGGGGCACGGGGAAGCCGTCGGTGAGCACGTAGTCGGGGCGGACCGGCAGCGCCCGCACCGCCCCCCGGAGGAGCCACAGGTTCGAGCGGTGGAGCCCCCGCCGGTCGATCGTCGCCGGGGTCGCCCGCCGGACGGCCACCGCCACCGCCCCGGCCAGGATCCGCGCGTAGCAGGCCTCGCGTTCGGCCGCGGTGAGCGCCTTCGAGTCGTCCACCCCCTCGAGGTCGAAGTCCTCGGGCAGGATCACGGCGGCCGCCACGAGCGGTCCGGCCAGCGCTCCGCGCCCGGCCTCGTCGACCCCGGCGATCAGCCGGAAGCCCTGCTCCCGGAGCCGGCGCTCGTAGCGCGCGAGGTCGCCTAGCGGATCCACCCCACCCGGGAGGGCGGCCACACCACGAGGAACGCCTCCCCCACGACCCGCCGGACCGGGACGAACCCCAGACCGAACCGGGAGTCCCCCGAGTGCAGCCGGTTGTCGCCCAGGACGTAGAGCATCCCCTCGGGCACCTCCACCGGCGGGAACGACCGCCGATCGGCCCGGCCCGCGAGCCACGGCTCGGGGATGGGTTCGCCGTCCACGTACACGACCCCCCGGCGGATCTCGACGACCTCGCCCGGGAGGCCGATCACGCGCTTGATGTAGTCCTCGTGCGCGGGGCGGGCCACCCCGAGCCCCTCCGAGAGCCACCGGAGGAACCCGCCGACGATGCCCCGGTCCTCCTCCTCCGCCCCGGCGTCGAACACGATCACGTCCCCCCGCACCGGCTCGCCGAACCGGTACGCGAGCCGGTTCACGAGCACGCGGTCCCCCGGGAGGAGCGTGGGTTCCATCGACCCCGAGGGGATGTAGAAGGCCTGGACGACGAAGCTCTTGAGCAGGAGCGCGAGGAGGAGGGCGAGGAGGACGAGCCCCGGGAGCTCGCGGAGGAACGAGAGCAGCCCGCGCGCTCGCGCCCGGGGGGGAGCCTCTTCGGCCGGCTCGGCCAGGGCCGGCGGCCGCTCGGCCACGGTCCTAGCTCCGCTCCTCGGCGCGGGCCGGAGCGGGAGCGCCCTCCCCGCCCGGCGCGGCGGAGCCCTCGGGCGCCTCGTCCGCCTCGACGGGGGCGGCGTCTGGCGCCTCCGGGCCCTCGACCTCGGGGGGCACCTCGGCCTCCACCGCCCCCTCGGTGGGGGCGGCCGCCTCGGCGCCCGGCGCCTCCGCGGCCTCGGCGGCGAGCTGCTGGGCCCGGGCGATCTCGGCCGGCGTCTCCCGGCGCTCGCGGATGCGGGCCTTCTTCCCGCGCAGCCCCCGCAGGTAGTAGAGCTTGGCCCGCCTCACGTCGCCGCGGGAGACGACCTCGATCTTCGCGATCGAGGGCGAGTGGACCGGGAACGTCCGCTCCACCCCCACCCCGAAGGAGATCTTGCGGACCGTGAAGGTCTCGCGGAGCCCGCCGCCCTGGCGCCGGAGCACGACGCCCTGGAACACCTGGATGCGCTCGCGTCCCGCCTCGACCACCCGGACGTGCACCTTCACGGTGTCGCCGGGCCGGAACCCCGGCAGGTCGCGGCGGAGGAACGGCTGCTCGACGAGGTCGACCCTGTTCATGGCGGGACCCCGATGATAGCAGCGAGGAGGTCGGCCGCCGGTGGAGCCGACCTCACGGGCCGCCCCGCCGGCAGCGGGCCCGGCGGGCGGGCCACCGGGCGCCGGCAGGGGCCGCGGGACCTCAGCGCCCCAGGAGCCCGAGCGCCTCCTCGGCCCGGCGGCGGTCCTCCTCCCGGCCCCGCCCCGAGGCCAGGAACGCCTCCAGCTCGGCGCGGAGCGCGGCCTCCGCGCGCTCGCGATGGCCGGCGTCGGGGGGGAGCGCGCCCTGGAGCTTCGTCCCCCCCTCGCGCCCGCCCTCGGGGAAGTACCAGTCCTTGAACCACCGGCACCCGGCCGCGAGGAGGGCCAGGCCGAGGGGGGTGGCCGCGGGCGGGACCCCCCGCCGCAGGGCCCGCTCCGTCTCGTCCCCGCCGTAGGCGACCATCAGGCTCCCGCCGGGCCCGAGGGCCGCGGCCACCTGCGGCAGGACCGCGAGGTCCTCGACCACGAGGTCCGCCCAGGGGCGGAGCGCGCCCCGCCCGCGGAACCACAGGCCGCGCGCGGCCACCCCACCGCCGGGGCCTGCCAGCTCGACGCGCTCCTCCCCCGCGACCCGCCCCGGCCGCCGGGAGAGGAACCGCACCCCCTACTCCACCTCGACCCGCGCGTCCGCCTCGACCCGGTGCCCGGCCGCCCCGCTCCCCGACGCGGGCCGCAGCGCCTGCTCCACCGGCCGCCACCGATCCGCGAGCCGCTCGGCCACGGAGGGCATCGTGGTGTACTCCATCTCGTCGAGCGGCAGCCGGTGCGGCTCGAACGGGCCGTGCCGACGGTAGTAGTCCATGATCCGGGCGCACTCCTCGCGGGCCCGGTCGAAGGCCGGGTCGGCGAAGAGGTCCCGCGGCCCGTGCAGCACCCCGTCCTTCACCTGGAACCCCAGGCACACCACCCGGGGCGGCCCGTCGAACCGGCTGGGGTGGGCGTCGGCGAGCCCCACCGGCATGAGCGGGGCGTGGTGCGAGCCGCGCATGCAGCCCGCGACCGTGTGCGGGAAGGCGAAGGGCTCGGTGATCTCGCCCACCGCCGGGAGCCCGCTCTGGCTCCGGACGATCATCGTGGGGTCGTCCTTCCCCACGTAGCGCCCGGCGATCAGCGAGAGCCGCTGGGTGCTCGTGACCGCCGCCACCTCGTCCAGGGCCCGCGAGAAGACCCGCTTCACCACGTAGCGCTCGGGGGCCCCGATGAACAGGAGGAGGTCGTAGGTCTCCTCCGGGGTGTCGAGGAGGATCACCTTGTCCTCGACCAGGTCCAGCACCTCGAACCGGAAGCCCGTGTGCATCTTGGGGTCGATCACGAGCCCCGGCGTGTTGAAGGGGTCGGCGAACATCCGGTACAGGGGGAGGTTCCAGGCGCCGGGGTCGGTCTTGTCCGCGAGGAACACGAGGATCGGCTCGGACGGCCGCTCCTCGAACTCCATCTCGGCGTAGCCGGGGCCCATCCCCCGCAGGTTCCCGGAGAACGCGTCCGAGAGGAGATCCTGCCCGGCCCCGTAGAGCCCGAGCTCCTTGGCCACCTCGGTGGTCCGCGTGAACACGTCCCACGCGAAGGCGTGGACCCCCTCCGCCTCCGGCCCGTGCCGGTGGGTCATGATCAGGAACACGTCGTCCCCGCAGGCCTCCACCTTCCCGTCGATCAGGAGGCCCCCCGTGGCTCCCGCCACCGCCTCCCTCGCCACCTCGAGCATCCGGGGGTGCACGGCGGAGTGCCCGACGAACCCCCCGGTGTCGGCCTTGATCACGCTGACGGTCAGCATCGCCGTTCCCTCCTCGGGGTCATCCGACGTCCCGATGGTAGTCCTCCGCGGGGCCCGCGGCGTCCCCCGGCCGGGGTAGGGCCTCACCCCTCGCCGGGCCCGTCCGCGGCCGGCGTCGGCGCCTCGCCGAGCAGGTCGGGGCGGTTGCGCCGGGTCTTCTCCCGGGCGGCCTCCCGCCGCCAGCGCTCGATCGCCGCGTGGTCGCCCGAGAGCAGGACCTCGGGGACCCGCATCCCCCGGAACTCGGCCGGCCGGGTGTAGTGCGGGTGGTCGAGGAGCCCCTCCTCGAACGACTCCCGCGCGAGCGACTCCTCCTTCCCCACCACGCCGGGGACCAGGCGGGCCACGGCCTCGATCACGACCAGGGCGGGCAGCTCCCCGCCCGACAGCACGTAGTCCCCGATCGAGACCTCCTCGGCGCCGAGCCCCTCGACGACCCGCTCGTCGACCCCCTCGTACCGGCCGCAGATCAGCACCAGCCACGGCTCCCGGGCCAGCTCGCGGACGAGCGCCTGGTCCAGGCGCCGGCCCGCGGGCGAGAGCAGGAGGATCCGCTTGGGGCCCGGCCCCAGGGCCCCGACGGCGGCGAAGATCGGCTCGGGCTTCATCACCATCCCCGGCCCGCCGCCGTACGGCTCGTCGTCGACCTTGCGGTGCCGGTCGGTGGCGTACGCGCGGATGTCGTGGACCCGGACGTCCACCAGGCCGGCCGCGATGGCCTTCCCCAGGAGGCTCGCCCGCAGCGGCGACCCGAAGATCTCGGGGAAGATCGTGAGCACGTCGATCCGCACGCGGGCAGGCTATCGCGCCCCGGCGGGTCGGGGCCCGCTACGCGTCCGGCGCGGTGAGCCCCGGGACGTCGCGGACCACGATGCGCTTGGCCTCCACGTCGACCGAGACCAGCACGTCCCGGAGGGCCGGGATCGGGGTCTCGACCTCCCCGGCGCGCGCCACCCACAGGTCGTTCGCGGGGTTCGACACGACCTCCACGACCCGGCCCAGGGAGCGCCCGGACTCCGTGACGACCTCGCACCCCTCGATCTGGTGGGGCCACCACGCCCCCTCGGGGAGCGGGGGGAGCATCGACTCCGGGATCACGAGGGTGCGGCCCCGGAGCTCCTCGGCGCGGCTCCGGTCGGGCACCTCGCGGAACTTGACCAGGAGGCGCGCCCCGTGGGGCCGGGAACGCTCCACCGTGAGCGGCGTGCCGTCCTCGAGGAACACCCGGGCCCCGGGGGCGAACCGCTCGGGGGTCTCGGAGAGGACCAGGACCGCCACCTCTCCCCCGATCCCGTGCGCCCGCGTGACCCTGCCGACGACGACGGTCGGCTCCCGCATCTAGGCGTCGACGATCTCGACGTGCACCCTCCGGCCCTGGCGCACGGCCGCCGCGTGGACCACCTGGCGGATGGCCCGGGCGGTCCGCCCGCCCCGACCGATCACCTTCCCCATGTCCTCCGGCGCCACCTTGAGCCTGAGGAGCACGCCTCGGTCGTCCTGCTCCTCGGTGACGACCACGGCCTCCTCGTCCTCGACCAGCTCGCGGGCGAGGAACTCGACGAGCCCCCGGAGGTCGCCGCCCTCGGAGCCCTCCGACGCCGCGGGCGCGTCGCTCACGAGGCGGCCTTCTCCCCCCGCCGCTCGGCCTGGAACCGCTCCCAGATCCCGGTCTTCTCGAGGAGGTTGCGGACGGGCTCGCTCGGCTGCGCGCCCACCCGCAGCCAGTGGAGCGCCCGCTCCTCGTCGATCTCGATCAGGGAGGGGTCGGTCAGCGGGTGGTACTTCCCGATGCTCTCGATGAAGCGTCCGTCGCGGGGGCTCCGCGAGTCCGCCACGACCACGCGGTAGGAGGGGCGCTTCTTCGCGCCCAGCCGCATCAGCCTGATCCTCGTCGCCATGATCCGCCTTCCTCGCCCGCCTCAGCCCGGACGCCCGGGCATCCCGGGGACCCTGGGCAGCCGCCGCCCCCTGCCGCCCCCGGTGAGGCTCTTCATCATCTTCCGGGCCTGCTCGAACTCCCGCAAGAGCTCGTTGACCTGGGCCGTCGTGGTGCCGGAGCCGCGCGCGATCCGCGCCCGCCGGCTCCCGCCGATGATAGCGGGTTCCCGCCGCTCCTCCGGGGTCATGGAGAGGATGATGGCCTCGGCGCGGCGGAGCCGCCCCTCGTCGACGCCGCCGGCGAGCTCGCGGAGGGCGTCCTTCCCCCCGGGGACGCCGGGCAGCATCTTGAGCAGGTCCTGGATGGGCCCGAGCTTGCGGACCTCCCGGAGCTGCACGAGGAAGTCCTCGAGCGTGAAGCGGGCCTCGAGCATCCGGCGGGCGGCCTCCTCCGCCTTCTCCCGGTCCACCGTCCGCTCCGCCCGCTCGATCAGCGTGAGGACGTCGCCCATCCCGAGGATCCGCTGGGCCATCCGGTCGGGGTGGAACGGCTCGAGGTCGCCCGGCCGCTCCCCGGTGCCCGCGAAGAACACCGGCTTGCCGGTGACCGCGGCGATCGACAGCGCGGCGCCCCCCCGGGCGTCGCCGTCGAGCTTCGTGAGCACGAACCCGGTGAGGTCGACCTCCCGGAGGAAGGCCTCGGCCTGGACCACCGCGTCCTGGCCCGTCATGGCGTCGCAGGCCATGAGCACGTGGTGGGGCGCGAGGGCGTCGCGGACCCGGCGCGCCTCCCGCATCATCTCCCCGTCCACGTGGAGCCTTCCGGCGGTGTCCACGATCATCGCGTCGTGGCCCTCGCGCTTGGCGCGCTTGAGCGCCTCCTTGGCCACCCGGACCGGGTCCCGCCCGTCGGAGGCCACCTCCACGCCGATCTCCCGTCCCAGCGTGACGAGCTGCTCGACCGCCGCCGGCCGCTGGAGGTCGGCGGCGACGAGGAGCACCCGCTTCCCCTCTCTCCGCAGGAGGTGGGCGAGCTTCGCGCAGGCGGTGGTCTTCCCCGAGCCCTGGACCCCGGCCACCATCACGACCGCCGGGTGGGCCCGGGGGAGCCGGAACGGGACGTGCTCGCCTCCCATGGTCGCGGTGAGCTCGTCCCTCACGACCTTCGCCACCTGCTGGGCGGGGGTGAGGCTCCGCATCACCTCCTCGGAGAGGGCCCGGCGCCTGACCCGCTCGAGGAGGTCGTCCACCACGCGGGCGGCGGCGTCGGCCTCGAGGAGCGCGGTCCGCATCTCGGCGAGGGCGGCGTCCACCTGCTTGGGGTGGAGCTTCCCCCGCGAGCGGAGCTTGCGGAAGACGGCGTCCAGGCGGTCGGTGAGCGTGTCGAACATCGCGCGGCCCGCGGGCCTCGGGCCATCCTAGCAAGGAGCCGTCGATGGGCCTGCCGCACCCCGGCGCTCCGGCGCGGGTCGACCGCGCGCCGGCGGGCCCGGACCCCGCGCGCCGGTGGCCCTAGTCCGCGCCGGCCCGGCCCCCCGCACCGCCCTCGAGCACGCGCTCCACGGTCCGGAGCAGCGCGAGCGGGCTGAACGGCTTGGTGAAGTACTCGTCGGCCCCGAGGGAGAGGACCTGTTCGCGGCCCTCCTCGCCGGTGGCGGTCACGATCACCACGCGGACCGACGCGGTGGCCGGGTCCTCCTTGAGCGCGCGCAGCACCTCCGCCCCGGGGGTGCCCGGGATGTTGAGGTCGAGGAACACGAGGTCGGGCGGGTCCTCCCGGACCATGCGGAGGGCGGCGTGCCCGTCGGCGGCCTCGCGGATCTCGAACCCCTCGTGCTCGAGGACGAGCTTCATCGCCTCCCGCATCGTCGGGTGGTCCTCGACGATCAGGATCGAGGCGCTCATGCCGCCCTCCCCCGGACCAGCCGCTCGGCGAAGGCCCGGGCGTGGAACGCCTCCAGGTCCCCGGGTCCCTCGCCGGTCCCCACGAGCTTCACCGGCACCCCCAGCTCCCCCCGGACCGCGAGCACGATCCCCCCCTTCGCCGTCCCGTCGAGCTTCGCCAGCGCCAAGCCCGTCACCTCCACGGCCTCCGTGAACGCCCGAGCCTGGGCGATGCCATTCTGACCGGTCGTGGCGTCGAGGACGAGCAGCGTCTCGTCGATCGTGCCCCCCGCCTTCTCCACGACCCGGCGGACCTTCCCGAGCTCGTCCATGAGCGGGGTCTTCGTGTGCAGCCGCCCCGCGGTGTCCACGATGAGGACGTCCGAGCGCCGCGCGAGCGCCGCTTTCACGGCGTCGAAGGCCACCGCTCCGGGGTCCGCGCCCCGCTGCTGCGCCACGAGGTGGGCCCCGGTCCGCTCGGCCCACGCGGCGAGCTGCTCGGCCGCCGCGGCCCGGAACGTGTCGGCCGCCGCCAGGCTCACGCGCCTGCCCTCGGCCCCGAGGCGCGCCGCCAGCTTCCCGATCGTCGTGGTCTTCCCCGACCCGTTCACGCCCACGACGAGCACCACGGAGAGCCGGTCGTCGGAGAGCCGAAGGGGCTGGTCGGGCCCGAGGACCTGCACCACCTCCTCGACCAGGAGCTCCTCGGGGTCGGCGCCCTCCGTCCAGCGCCGCCGGACCCGCTGGACGAGCTCCGCCGCCACCCGGGGCCCGACGTCCGCCTCGAGGAGCAGCCGCTCCAGGCCCTCCCAGGTCCCCTCGTCCGGCGCCCCGGCCCGGAAGAGCGACCGCACCCTCCGCCCGAGACCGGCCGCCGGCCCCGGGCCGGCGGCCCGGGGGGCGCCGGGCCCGTGGGTGGCGGTCCGCCGCGGCAGGCCGGCACGCCGCCGGAGCGCCACGACGGCCGCGGTGAGGACGAGCGCCACGAGGAACGCGAGCAGCGCGAGCTCCATCGGGCGGAGAGGCTAGCGGACGGCGAGCGCGGCGCCGTGGGGCCGCGGCGGGGCCGTCGATCCGCGCACGACGAGCTCGGTCGGCACGACGATGGTCCGGCCCGGCACGTCCCCCCGCTCGAGCTGCTCGAGCACGAGCGTCGCCGCGAGCCGGCCCACCTCCCGCTGCTCGACCCGGATGGTGGTGAGCGGGGGCGAGATCCGATCCATGAACGGGAGGTCGTTGAAGCCGGTCACCGACACATCCTGCGGGCACCGGAGGCCCAGCTCCTGGAGGGCCGCGTAGCAGCCGACCGCCATCCGATCGTTGCCGGCCGTGACCGCCGTGACGTCCGGCCTCCGCCGGAGGAGCTCGACCAGCGTCCGCGCCCCCTCCTCCTCGGTGAACCGCCGTGCCACGACCACGAGCCCGCGATCGGCGGGCAGCCCGTGCGCCCGCATGGCCCGGAGGAAGCCCCGTCGACGCAGGTGCCCCGTGGAGGTGTCCTGGGGACCGGCCAGATGTCCGATCGTGCGATGCCCGAGGCAGGCGAGGTGCTGGACGAGGGCACGCATCCCCCCCTCGTCGTCGGCCGTGACGGCGGGGAGTCCGCCTCCTTCCACGGTGCGGTTGAGCAGCACCACTGGGCGGTGGAGGGCCTGGAGCTCCGCGAGGAGCGGGTAACGGCGGAGGGCCGTCGCCACGATGAACCCGTCCACCTGCCGGGAGGCCATGATCTGGTAGTGGCGACGCTCGCGCTCGAGATCGTACCCGCAGTTGGCGGTGAAGACGGCGTAGCCCGCATCCTCGAGCACCTCCTCGATCCCCCGGAGGATCGGCGGGAACAGGGGGTTCGTGATGTCCGGGATCAGCACCGCGACCGTGGACGTCCTCGCGGTCCGCAGCGCCTTCGCTGCCGGGTTCGGCTGGTACTCGAGCCGGGACGCAGCCTCGAGCACCCGCCGCGCCGTGTCGGGGCTCACGAGCCCGCGGGTCCGCGGGTTCAGCGCCCGCGAGGCCGTCGCGGGATGGACCCCGGCGGCCTCCGCGACGTCCCGTAGCGTCACCTTCTCGTGGATGCGGGCCCCCTCGTGACTCCGTCCTTTGACACCTTCGGTCGCCCGGGCGATGATGCAATCGGTTGCATCCTAACCCTTCTTGACGTCCGGAGGTTGGAGCCACGGCCGGTCGCAGCGCGCTCGTCGCGATCCTCGGGACGAGGTTCCCGGACCTCTCCATCGAGGAGGAGGTGCTCGGCCCGGTCGGCGCCAGGCTGGTCTCGGCGCCGGGACGCGACGCCGAGGAGATCCTCAGGGTGGCGGGCGACGCCGACGTGATCATGTGCGGATCGGGCCCCCGCTTCGACGCCGCGACCCTCTCCCGGCTGCGCTGCGTCGGGATCGTCCGGTACGGGGTCGGCACCGAGACGATCGACCTGGACGCCGCGTCCCGGCTCGGCAAGTGGGTGGCGAACGTCCCCGACTACGGGACGGAGGCCGTGGCGCTCCACGCCCTCACGCTCGCCCTCGCGGGGGTCCGGCGGCTCCTCGAGGCCGATCGAAGCGTGCGCGCTGGCGGCTGGGGGTTCGCCCACCTCCGTCCGCTCCACCTCCCCCGAGCCTGCACCGCCGGCGTCGTGGGGTTCGGGAGGATCGGACGGCGCACCGCCGAGCTGCTGGCGGCGGTGGGCTTCCATGTCCTTGCCCACGATCCCATCGTCCGGGTGGCTCCCCCGACGGTCGAGCTGGTCGGGCTCCCGGAGCTCCTCGAGCGGAGCGACGTGGTCTCGCTCCACGCACCCGGCGACCCTGGCGGTGCCCCGCTCCTCGGCGAACGCGAGCTTGCCCGGATGCGCGAGGGCAGCGTCCTCGTCAACACGGCCCGCGGATCGGTCGTCGACCTCGAGGCACTCGTCCGCGGTCTGCGGCGAGGCCGGCCCGGGTCCGCGGCGCTCGACGTGTTCCCGACCGAGCCCCCGGCTCCGCGCATCCTGGAACCGGTCGCCGACCGACTGATCCTCACCCCGCACATGGCCTGGTACACGGAGGAAACCGAGACCGACCTGCGCCGTCGCGCGGCGGAGGAAGCCCGCCGGCTCCTGGCGGGGGAGCGTCCCCGCCACGCGGTGGCCGGCCCGACCAGCGAGCGAGGGAGGCCATGACCGCCTCGATGGACGAACTCACGAGCCCCGACGTGGCCGAGCACATCCGCCGCTCCCCCACCGCCGTCATCGCCTTCGGCAGCGTGGAGCAACACGGGCCCCACCTCCCCTGCGGGACCGACGCGTACGCCGCCGAGCTCGTGGCGCGGGAGGTGGCCCGGCTGCTCGACGCGCTCTACGTTCCCTTCTGCCCGTACGGGATCACCCCCATCCACGCCGGCCACCCGGGCACGATCTCGCTGCGCCGAGAGGTCTTCGAGGGCCTGCTGCGGAACGTCTGCGAGGAGCTCGCCGGGATGGGGGTGCGGGACGTGGTGCTGGTGAACTGGCACGAGGGGAACAACGCCTCGTTGGACGCGATCGCGACCGAGCTCCAGGCCGGCCTCGACCTGCGCTTCGTGGTGGCCCACGCCTGCTACGTGGCCGAGCGCCTGTACCGGGACCGTGGGGGGAGCCTCACCCACGGGGGCGGGATCGAGACGATGGCGGTGATGGCCCGGGATCCTTCGCTCCTGCGCCTGGAGCGGGTCGGGACGGCCGCGCGCCCCCCGCGGGCCGAGGCGCTGGACGCGTTACGCCGAGCCCGTGAGGTCCACGGGTTCGTGACCGACGTGCGGGAGATCGCCGACGAGGGGTGGTACGGAGACCCCGGGTGGGCGACCCCCGAGCTCGCCGCCGGGTTCGCCGGGACCGTGGCCGCGGAGATCGTGGCCAGGGTCCGGGAGATCATGGAGCTCACGTCGTGATCGTCTCCAGGAGGGCGGCCCTGGACTTCCGCGAGCTCCCGGGCAGGCTCTCGGCCGACCCCATGCCCGCGCTGGGGGGCGCGAGCGTCCGCGTCGTGCGCGTCCGAGGCGCGGCCGGGCGGGCCGCCCATCGGCATCCGTTGAGCGCCGAGCTGATCCTCGTGGTCCGAGGGCGTGGGACCGTGTGGGAGGACGGCGAGCGGGCCGTCGTGGCGCCCGGGGATTGGGTGCTGATCGAGCCCGGGCGCCCCCACGCTACGCTCCCCGAGGAGGGGACGGACATGGAGCTCGTCTGCTTCTTCCCCTGCCCGGACCTCGAGCGCAACCTGGAGGAGCTGCCGCACCTGCGGATCGAGGAAGGAGGGGAACGATGATGGAGAAGGTCCGCCTGGCCCCGGTGGGACTCGGTCGGTGGGCGAGCGTGCTGGCGCGCGCGGCGCGGCGGGGCGACGTGATCGACCTCGTCTCCTGCTACAGCCGCGACGAGCAACGCCGCCGGGCGTTCCGCGAGGCGTTCGGCGTCCCCCGCGAGGCGACGAGCTACGAGGAGCTCCTGGCCGACCCCGAGGTCGAGGGGATCGTGCTCACGACGCCGAACGACACCCACATGCCGCTCATGCTCCAGGCCTTCGAAGCTGGGAAGGCGGTCTACGTCGACAAGCCGATCGCGCACTCGATGGCCGACGCGATCCGGATCGCTCAGGCCTCGACCGAACTCGGGATCGTGTGCGCCGTCGGGCACAGCGCACGGCGGCTGGCCGGCCACCGGGAGATGAGGCGATGGCTCGACGAGGGGCGGCTCGGCCGGGTGTCGATCGCCGAGGCCAACTTCTCCAACGAGCGCGGGCTCCAGCTGAGCCCGCAGACCTGGCGGTACTACGCGTCGAAGAGCCCCGGCGGGGCGCTGATCCAACTCGGCGTCCACCACGCCGACACGCTCCAATACCTCCTGGGCCCCGTGGGGGCCGTGAACGCGAACCTCCGCCGGCTGTACACGCGCGCCGAGGTGCCGGACGCCGCCGTCGTGATCCTCGAGTTCGAGGCCGGGATGCTCGGGTACGTCGGCTGCAGCTGGGCGTCGCCCGGGGTCTACGCGATGCGGCTGTTCGGGACGGAGGCGACCCTCACGTACGAGCTGGACTTCCGGCGCTGGGAGGACTCCCACCTCCTCGACGGCTACAGCGCGCTCCGCTGGCAGGGCCACGGCGACGGCGAACGCGCGGTCGACCTTCCCCGGACGGACATGTTCCGCGAGGAGCTCGAGGAGTTCGCCCTCGCGATCCGGGGCCGCGCCGCCATCGAGGTCGGTCCCTGGGAGGGCGTCCGGGCCCTCGCCGTGGTCCACGCTGCCCTCCTCTCCTCCGAGCGCTCGGGCGCCCGCGTCCCGCTCGAAGAGCTGATCCCCTCCGCGGGCATCGCCCCGGGGCCTGCCGCGGGCCTGCCTTGACTTCGCGCGACCCTCGCCGTAGGCTCGCGCCTGCTCGATGCAAACGATTGCGGCACCTGGCCTCGGTGGGGGCGGCGACGAGGTGGACGCGGAGCCAGCTGTCGTCGCCCGCGATCTCGTCGTGGAGTACGAGCGGGCGCGGGAGCGCAACAGGCTCGTCGCGCTGCGGGGGTTCGACCTCGAGGTGCGCGAGGGCGAGTTCCTGGCGGTCGTCGGCCCGAGCGGCTGCGGCAAGAGCACCTTCCTCAACGTGGTGGCGGGCCTGTACTTCCCCGTCGCCGGGGAGGTGCGGATCTTCGGCCAGCCCGTCCGTGGGCCCGGCCCGGATCGCGCGGTCGTGTTCCAGGACTACGCCCTCCTCCCGTGGCGAACCGTCGAGGGCAACGTGCGGTTCGGCCTGGAGATGCAGGGTCGCCTGGACGGCTCGACCGCCGAGCGCGTCTCGCGCTACATCGACCTCGTGGGCCTCACCGGCTTCGAGCAGGCGTACCCACGGGAGCTCTCGGGCGGCATGCGGCAGCGGGTGGGCCTGGCCCGTGCGCTCGTCACCGAGCCCCGGATCCTCCTGATGGACGAACCCTTCGCCGCGGTGGACGCGATCACCCGTGAGGTCATGCAGGAAGAGCTCTCGCGGATCATCGGAGAGACCGGCCAGACCGTGATCTTCATCACCCACAGCGTCGACGAGGCCATCACCCTCGCGGACCGGATCGCGGTCGTGACGGAGCGACCCGGACGGGTCCGCGCGATCGTGTCGGTGGAGCTGCCGCGGCCGAGGACCCCGGCGTCCGTCAGGTCCTGGGCCGGCTACGCGGCGCTCCGCGACCGGATCTGGGGCCTCCTCGCAGCGAGGGACGGGGAGGGGGAGGCGACCGCACCGTGAGCGCGGGGGCCCAGGTCGCGGTCGCGCGCCGCCCGGTGCCCGCGCTCCGGGTGCCGTGGAGGGCGATCGCGGTCCGAACCGGTAGGGGGGCGGCGAGCGTGGCGACGCTGATCCTCCTCTGGCAGGGGCTCGTGGCCGCCTTCGACCCCAACCCCATCCTGTTCCCGGCCCCGGCCGCGGTGTGGGAGCAGTTCCTCGAGGTGTGGCGGAAGGGCCTCCTCTGGCCCGCGGTCGCCGATAGCGCGTCGGCGATGGGCCTCGGTCTCGCGCTGGCCATCGTGGTCGGGATCGCGTCCGGGATCCCGGTCGGGGTCGTGCCGCTGGTCGAGGCGGCCGTCACCCCCTACCTCTGGGCCCTGTTCGCGATGCCGAAGGTCGCGCTCACCCCGCTCGTGATCCTCTGGCTCGGGATCGGGCTCGAGGCCAAGCTCGCATTGGTGTTCCTCTCCGCGGTCATCCCCGTCATCCTGAGCTGCCAGGAGGGCGTCCGGACGGTGGACGAGTCCCTGATCCGGGCGGCCCGAGCGTTCGGTGCGAACACCCGGCAGCTCGTCGTCCACGTGATCGCCCCCTCGACGCTGCCGTTCATCGCGAGCGGGGTGCGGAACGGGATCTCGCGCGGGTTCGTGGGACTCCTCGTGATCGAGATGAGCGTCGGGACCGGCGGCATCGGCTCCCAGGTGATGCGAGCCATGCGGAGCTTCAACAGCGCGCGGATGTTCGCGTACGTGATCGTGCTCATCATCGGCGCGCTCCTCGTGATCGGCCTCTCGCGGTGGGTGGAGACCTACCTCTCACGCTGGCGCGAGGAGGCGGAGGTGTGAGCGCCGGGGTCGCGCTCCGCGAGGCGCAGGAGCCGAGGGTCGCAGGCCGCGGGCTCAGCCGGCGGGCCCGGCTCGGGGTCAGCCTGGCGAGCCTTCTCGTGTTCTTCGCCGGGTGGGAGCTGCTGGCCGCGTTCGGAGGGGTCCCGAGGATCTTCCTCCCGCGGTTCTCCGCCGTCCTGGCGGAGATCCCGGAGATGCATCGAGAGGGCGTCCTCCTCGCCAACACCTGGATCAGCGTGCGGATCTACCTGATCGGGATGGCGCTCTCCGTCATCGTCGCGATCCCGATGGGGCTCGTGATCGGGGGGATCCGGATCCTGGACAAGCTGCTCTCGCCCTACGTCTGGGCGATCTACACGGTGCCGCGGATCATCCTCATGCCGATGGTCCTCCTCTGGGTGGGGATCAACGAGACCGCTCGGGTCGTCATCGTCGTGCTCTCGGCGGTCCCCGCCACGCTCGTCGTCGTGATGGAGGGCGTCCGGACCGTGGACCCGCTGCTGCTCCGCGCGGCCCGGGCGTTCTGCGCCAGCCGGTGGCAACGGTTCGCCCACGTGGCCCTCCCGGCCACCGTGCCCTTCATCGCGACGGGCGTGCGGATGGGCGTGGCCCGGGGGCTCATCGGCCTGTTCATCGGGGAGCTGTTCACGGCCGCGTCGGGCATCGGCTTCGTGATGTCCGACGCTGCCCGGAGGTTCGACACCGCGAGGGTCTTCGCGACCCTGCTGGTGTTCGTCGCCTTCAGCCTGGTGGTGGTGGAGCTCAGTCGGACCTTGGAACGCAGGGTCTCGAGATGGAGATCGATCTCGATCGGATGACCATCCGCGCACGGACCGCGGGGAAAGGGGGAGGCGCGATGAAGACACGGTGGCTCGCGTTGGCTGTGAGCCTCGCGCTGCTCGGCGCCGCCTGCGGGAGGGGCGACGAGGGCGGCGGTGAGCTCGGCGTCGACCGCGTGCGGCTGATGATGGACAACGACGACTTCATGAACCAGGTCGCGTGGATCATCGCCGACGAGATGTTCTGGCCGGAACTGGGGTTCACACAGCCGGCCGAGGTGTCGGCCGGCGACGAGTACCTCTCCGCGCTGCTCGGGGGCTCGGTGTGGGTCGCCCAGGGCGAGACCGACGCGATCTGGGCCGCCATGGCGGAGGGAGCGGACATCGTCGCGGTCGGCGTGGAGAAGGGCAACGAGGTCTGGGAACTGGGCGTCCGCGAGGGGATCGAGTCGGCGGAGGACCTGGTGGGCCTGAAGATCTCCGGCGGCCCCCCCGGGGACCGCAACATCACGATCGGCGAGCGGATCCTCGAGGAACTCGGGGTGAACCCCGACGACCTCGAGTGGGTCTCGATCGAAGGCGGGTCCGACGAGCGCCTCGCGGCTCTGTTGGCGGGCCAGATCGACGCCGCGGTCCTCCAGCCACGGCACATCACCGCCCTCGAGGAAGCGGGCGGCAAGATCCTCTACTACGAGGTGAAGGAGGCCCCCCAGGAGCTCTGGGTCGTCCAGCGGAGCTTCCTGGAGGAGAACCGGGAGGCGGTCTGCGCCTACCTCCAGGGGCGGATCGCCGCGAAGCAGTGGGCCGCCGAGGGCGGGCCGCCGGACTACGACGTCAACAAGGAGGAGGCCATCGACATGGCCCGGGCCCGAGGGATCGACCCGACCCCCGGCGACATCGAGGAGTGGGCCACCGAGATGGAGACCAACTGGTCCCTCGACGGCGGCGCGAGCGTGGAGTCGTTCGACGCCTTCGAGGCCGACCTGAAGGCGGCGGGGACGATCCCGGACGACTTCAGCTGGAGGGACCACGTGGACTTCTCCTGTCTGTGGGAGGCTCAGGAAGCCCTGGGGCTCCCCAGGAACCCGCCGTCGATCTGACCGTGCAGGGGGCGGCTGGCGGGCTGGCCCGCCGGCCGTCCCCCCGCCTCAGGGGACGGAGCGAGCGCATGAGGGCTGACGGCGTGGGCTTGCGGCTGCTCGGGCACTCCGACCTGGGTGGGTTCGGGGACGGGATGCAGGTGATCCGGGAGGGGGACGCGCTCTACGTCGGCCACCTCGGGGCGAGCGGGATGGGGACCTCGATCCTGGACGTGTCCGACCCGAGGGCCCCGCGGCTCGTCCGGCAGTGGCCGGCCCCCCCGGGGACGCACACGCACAAGGTGCAGGTGGCCGAGGGGATGCTCCTCGTGAACCGCGAGCGGTTCCGCTCGGGCCGGGGATTCGAGTGGGGGGGCTTCGTGGTCCACCGCCTCGACGACCCGTTCGCACCGGAGCCCATCGGCGAGTACCGGTGTACCGGGGCTGGGGTCCACCGGATGTGGTGGACGGGCGGGCGATACGTGGTGGCATCCGCCACGCCCGAAGGGTTCCGGGACCGGATGCTCGTCGTGGTGGACCTCGCGGATCCCGCCGCCCCGGTCGAGGCGGGGAGGTGGTGGTGGCCGGGCCAGTGGGAGGCGGGCGGGGAGGCGCCCACGTGGCCGGCGGGTCGGCGGTTCGCCGCCCACCACGCGCTCGTCCACGGGTCCCGGGCCTACGCGGGGTGGGGGGACGCCGGCATGGTGATACTGGACCTCTCGGACCCGGCCGCTCCCCGGCCGGTGGGGACCCTCACGGGCCTCGGAGGCGGGGACGCCCACACCTGCCTCCCGCTCCCGGGCCGGCGCCTCGTCGTGCTCTCCCAGGAGTCGGTGCACGAGCGCTGCCGGGAGGAGGAGCGGTCCATCTTCGTGGTGGACGTCTCCCGGGAGGAGGAGCCGCGGGTGCTCGCCCGCTGCCCCCGGCCCGTGGGCGACTACTGCGAGCGCGGAGGCCGGTTCGGGCCCCACAACCTCCACGAGCACCGTCCGGGCAGCTACGCGAGCGAGGAGGTCGTGTTCGCGACCTACTTCAACGCCGGCCTACGGGTCTACGACCTCGCGGACGCCGAGCGCCCCCGGGAACTCGCCTGGTGGGTCCCCGAGCCCCCGCGGGGCCAGGAGGCGATCCAGCTCAACGACCTCTACGTCGACGCGGAGTGCCTGGTCTTCGTCACCGACCGGGTCCAGGGCGGCCTGTACGTCCTCGAGCCGGAGCCCGGGCTCCGGGAGCGGATGGAGGAGGCGAGGGTGTGACGGTCGAGGCCATCGACCTCCACTCCCACCTCGTCCCACCCGGGCTGCTCGACGTGGTGGAGCGCGAAGGGGAGGCCCACGACGTCCGGTTGGATGCCGGGCCTCGGCTCGGGTTCGGGGGCCGTGCCGGCTCGAAGCCCATCCGGCCGGACCTGTCGGACCTCGAAGGCAGGCTCCGCTGGATGGACGCCGTCGGCATCGAGCTCGCCGTGCTCTCCCCGTGGATGGGGCTCGCGGCCTACGAGCTCCGCGGGACCGACGCCCGGTGGTTCTCCTCGCTCCTCAACGACCTCACGGTCCGCGCGATCGAAGCCCGCCCGGACCGGTTCCGCGCCATGGCCGCCCTCCCCCTCGGGGCGCCCGACCTGGCGGCCCGTGAGCTGCGCCGTGCCGTGGAAGAGCTGGGGATGGTCGGTGCCGAGATCGGCACGTCGGTCGCAGGGCGGGAGCTCGATCACCCGGCGCTCGAGCCGGTCTGGGAGGAGGCCGAACGCCTGAACGTCCCGGTCCTCATCCACCCCCACCGGTCTATCGGCGGGGACCGCCTCGCCAGGTACCTGCTCCACAACAGCGTGGGCAACCCGGCCGAGGAGACGGTCGCCGCGATGCACCTGGTGGCGGGCGGCGTCCTGGACCGGCACCCCGCCCTCCGCGTGATCCTCACCCACGGTGGCGGGTTCCTCCCCTACCAGGTGGGCCGGCAGGATCGAGCGGCCTCCCAGGCAGCGGCCGGCGCCGTCGCTAGCGCACCGCCAACGAGCTACCTCGGGCGGTTCCTCTACGACTCGGTGGTGTTCCAACCCGAGGCGCTGCGCTTCCTCGTGGAGGTGGTCGGCGCCGACCGGGTGGTGCTCGGCAGCGACGCGCCGTTCCCGATGGGGGACCCCGACCCCGTCGGCACCGTCCGGCGGGCGAACCTGGGGGAGGGGGCGGAGCGGGCGGTCCTGCGGGAGAACGCGGAACGGGAACTCGCCGCGGTCGGTTCGGGGGGCGCCCCCTGAGGGCGACGTGTCCAACACACGAGGGAGGAGGCATGGAGCACGCGTTCCTGGTCCACCACGACGGCGATCACGTGGGGGTGGCCGTCACCGACATCCCCGAGGGGAGCGAGGCCGTGGGCCTCGTCATGGGAACCGGCCGGCGGGTCGCGGTCCGGGCGGCGGCGCCGATCCCCCTCGGCCACAAGGTCGCCCTCCGCGACCTCGAGGAGGGCGCCCTGGTCCTCAAGTACGGCTCGCCGATCGGCCGGGCCACCGCGCGCATCCGGGCAGGCGACCACGTCCACACGCACAACCTGAGGAGCGTCAGATGGTAGCTGGGATCATGGGGTTCCGGCGGCCCGACGGCCGCGTCGGCGTGCGGAACCACGTCGTGGTACTGCCGGTCGACGACATCTCCAACGCCGCGGCCGAGAAGGTGGCGGCCATGATCCCCGGGGTGCTCGCCCTCCCCCACGCGTACGGCCGCCTCCAGTTCGGGGAGGACCTCGAGCTCACGTTCCGCACGCTGATCGGGACCGGGCAGAACCCCAACGTCGCCGCGGCGGTGGTGATCGGGATCGAGCCGAATTGGACCGAACGCGTCGCCGAGGGCGTGGCGAGGTCCGGGAAGCCCGTCGAGGCCTTCTCCATCGAACGCGCCGGGGACCTCCGGACGGCGGAGCGGGCGGCACGCGTGGCCCAGCGGCTGTTGCAGGATGCCTCGGAGCTCGTCCGGGAGCCCGCGGGCCTCGGGGAACTCTGGGTCGGGATGAAGGACGGCGAGTCCGACACGACGATCGGCCTGGCCTCGAACCCCGCCACGGCGATCGCGATCGGGGGGGTGATCGAGGCCGGGGGCCGGGTGGTCTTCGGGGAGACGTCGGAGCTCACCGGAGGGGAGCACCTCATCGCCGAGCGCTGCGTCGACGACGAGGTGCGGGAGCGGTTCCTCACCGTGTACCGAGACTACGTCCGCGTGATCGAGACCTCGGGGGCCGACCTCCTCGGCTCCCAGCCGACGGAGGGGAACATCCGCGGAGGGCTCACCACGATCGAGGAGAAGGCCCTCGGGAACATCACGAAGACCGACGGGTACCCGGTCGTCGAGGTGCTCGGCCCGGCCGTCCCCCCCACGCGCCCGGGCCTCTCGTTCATGGACACGAGCTCCGCGGCCGCCGAGTGCGTCACCCTCATGGCGGCCGGGGGCTGCGTCGTCCACCTCTTCCCCACCGGCCAGGGCAATACGATCGGCAACCCGATCGTGCCGGTGGTCAAGATCACCGCGAACCCCCTCACCGCCCGGACGATGGCCGAGCACATCGACGTGGACCTCTCCGGGCTGCTGCGCGGCGAGTTCGAGCTCGAGGAGGGGGGCCGGCGGGTGTTCGAGGCGCTGGTCCGTACCGCGAACGGTCGGCTCACGGCCGCGGAGACCCTCGGCCACCGGGAGTTCGTCCTGACCAAGCTCCACCGGAGCGCCTGAGGGGGCCGGTGGAGCGGCTCGGGGATCCCGAGGGCCTGAGCACCGGCACGGCGGCCGGCCCGGCGTCGTCCCCGTTCCGGGTCCTGGCCCGTCGGAGCTTCCTCCCGTACTTCGCGGGGAACCTGCTGTCGAACAACGGCACCTGGTTCCAGAACATCGCCCAGGTTCTGCTGGTCTATCGGCTGACGGGATCGCCACTGTGGGTCGGGGTGGTGAACTTCGCTCAGTTCGCCGGGATCCTCCTCGTGGGCCCGGTGGCCGGCCGCATCGCTGACCGAGTGGACCGTCGCAGGCTGCTGATCGGCACGCAACTGACGGCGGCCGGGATCGCCGCAGGCCTGGCGCTGCTCGCCGCGACCGGGAGGCCAGCGCCAGGCGTCGTGATCGGCTTCGCCCTGGCGCTCGGGCTGGCCACCGCCTTCGCCACGCCGGCCCTCCACGCCATCGTCCCCTCCCTCGTCCCTCGCAGGGACCTGGGTTCGGCGCTCGCGCTCAACGCCGTGACGTTCAACCTGGCGCGGGTCACCGGTCCGCTCCTCGGGGCACTCCTCGTGGACCGGCTGGGCTTCGCCTGGGCCTTCGGGGCCAACGCGTGCTCCTACCTCTCGCTCGTCGCAGGGGTGTGGCTCGCCCGACCGGCTCCGGACGGCACCCCGCTGCGGGCGGACCCGGACGGTCCCATCCTGCTCCGGGACACGCTCCGAGCCGTGGCCCGGGACGACCGGCTGCTCGTCCCGCTCGTGGCGGTGGCGGCGGCCGGCGCCTCGATCGACCCCGTCACCACGCTCTCCCCGGCCATCGTCTCCCGGATCTACGGACGGCCGGACACCCTCGTGGGGGCGCTCGTGGCGTCCTTCGGGATCGGCGCGGTGACCGCCGCCTTCACCGTGGCCTGGCGGGGTCGGCCCTCGCCCCGGCGACAGGCGGCGTTCCTGTTCACGCTCGGAGCGGGGATCGCGGCCTTCGCTTCCTCCGGATCGCCGCTCGCGGGCGGCGCTGCCCTGGCGACGGCCGGCTTCGGCTACCTCGCCACGGCGACGTCGGCCTCCACGCTCCTCCACACGAGCGTGCCGGAGGAGCATCGAGGGCGGACCGTGGCGCTCTGGAGCATCGCCTTCCACGGCTCCCGTCCGGTCGCGAGCTTCCTCGACGGAGCGCTCGCATCGGCGGCGGGGCTCCGCGAGGCGGGGGTGGCGCTCGCGCTGCCGGCGCTCGGGGTTGGGACCTGGTTGGCGAGCGGGCATCGACGGGAGGCGACGTGATGGCGAGCCCCTTCGTCGCTGGCCTGTCCTGTCCGCGCTGCGGAGCGACGTTCCCGCCCGAGGGCCTGCACGGCACCTGTTCGTGCGGCGGTCCGCTGCTCGTCGACTACGACCTGGACGCGGTCGCGGCGGTGGTCCGGCGGGACCACCTCCGGGGACGGGCCCCGACGATGTGGCGGTACCGGGAGCTCCTTCCGGTACGGTCGTCGGACCCCGTGGTCTCGCTCGGCGAGGGGATGACCCCGCTCCTGCCGCTCGAGGGCCTCGCCCGCCGCCTGGGGATGCGCCGGCTCCTCCTCAAGGACGAGGGGATGAGCCCGACCGGGACGTTCAAGGCCCGCGGGGCCTCCTGCGGGGTCACGATGGCGGCGAGCCTCGGCGTCCGCGACCTCGCCCTGCCGACCGCCGGGAACGCGGGCGCCGCGTGGGCAGCGTACGGGGCGGCGGCCGGGCTGCGGGTCCACATCGCGATGCCGAGCAACACCCCGGAGGTCATCCGACTCGAGTGTCGCCTCGCCGGCGCCGATGTGATCGAGGTGCCCGGGCTCCTCCCCGACGCCGCCGCCGCGATCCGTCGAGGGATCGAGACCGCGGGGTGGTTCGACGTCGGGACCCTCCGGGAGCCCTATCGCCTCGAGGGGAAGAAGACCATGGGTTTCGAGATCGCCGAGCAGCTCGGTTGGCGGATGCCCGATGCCGTGATCTACCCCGCGGGTGGAGGGGTGGGCATCATCGGGATCTGGCTCGCGTTCCAGCAGCTGCGGGAGATCGGGTGGGTCTCCGGCGAACCGCCGCGGATGATCGTCGTCCAGCCTTCCGGCTGCGCACCGATCGTCCGCGCCTTCGACCAGGGCCGCCTCGAGTCCTCCCCCTGGGAGGGGGCGGCCTCGGTCGCGTCCGGGCTCGTGGTCCCCAAGGCGCTCGGGGACTTCCTGGTGCTCCGCGCCGTCCGTGAGACGGGGGGCACGGCCGTCGCCGTGGAGGACCGAGCGATCCTGGAGGCGGTGGGCCTCCTGGCCCGGACCTCCGGGATCCTCCCCTGCCCCGAGGGGGCGGCCACCCTCGCGGCGCTCCTGGTCCTCAGGGACCGCGGGGTGCTTTCGGGCGACGAAGAGGTCGTCCTGATCAACACCGGCTCCGGTCTCAAGTACCTCGAGGCGCTCCGGGCCATCGGTTCCCGGCCGGCGCCCTGAGCCGCTTCAGGCCGGGGTGGGGGCGGCGGAGACCTCCCGCTCGTCCCGGGCGCCGGCCGCGCGCCCCCCGTCGCCCGACGAGGCCGCCGGGGGGTGGTCGATCCGCTGGCAGACGACCTTCGAGGTGCCGTCCCGGTTCATCGAGACCCCGTACAGCACGTCCGCCACCTCCATCGTGCGCTTCTGGTGGGTGACGATCAGGACCTGCGCGTCGGCGGCGAACCCCCGGACCAGGTCGAGGAACCGGAGGAGGTTCACGTCGTCCAGCGCCGGCTCCACCTCGTCCAGGAGGTAGAAGGGCGACGGCCGGGCCCGGAAGATCGCGAACAGGAACGCGAGGGCCACGAGCGCCCGCTCCCCTCCCGAGAGCAGCGAGATCCGCCGCACCCGCTTGCGGCCCGGGCGGGCCTCGACCTCGATCCCTGACTCGAGCGGCCGGGCGGGGTCGGTGAGGACCAGCCGACCCTCGCCCCCCGGGAACAGCTGCGCGAAGATCCGCTCGAACTCCGCCGCCACGTCGCGGTAGGCCGCCTCGAAGGCCCGGGTCATCTCCTCGTCGATCCGGCGGATCACCTCCAGGAGGTCCCGGCGGGCCTTCCGGACGTCCTCCAGCTCGCGCTGCATGAAGTCGTGCCGCTCCTGGAGGGTCTCGAGCTCCCGGGTCGCGAGGAGGTTCACCCGCCCCAGGAGCGCGAGGCGGCGCTGCACGAGCTCGGCCTGCCGCTCGAGGGCCTGGACCGTGTCCCCCTCCCCGAGCGCCGCGACGGCCGCCCGGGGATCGGCCCCGTGGCCCTCCCGGAGGAGCCGCTCCGCCTCCCCGATCCGCCGCTCGAGCTCCCCGCGGGCCCGGTCCTCCTCCTCGTACGCGTCCCGCAGCCGCTCGAGCTCCACCGACGCCTCGCGCCACCGGCGGTTCGCGTCGGCCTCGGCCTCGGTCGCCCGGCGCTCGGCCTCGGCCGCCCGGTCCCGGGCCGCCGAGGCCTCGCGGGCCCGCTCCCCCGCCGCCCGCAGCGCCGCCTCCGCCGCCTCCCGGTCCCGGCCGGCCCGTTCGAGCTCGGCCCGGAGGGCCTCGGCGTTCACCGCCACGAGCGCCTCGCGCTCGGCCCGGAGCCTGGCCAGGCGCTCCTCGGTCGCCGCGAGGTCCCGCCGGAGGCCCTCCACCTCGACCCGGAGCCGGACCGGGGGGTCGGCCGGCCTCGGGAGCTCGGGGAGCTCCGGCCGGGGTGCGTCCAGGGCGGCCAGACGTTCCCGCCACCCGCGGGCCGCGTCGTGGAGGCCGGCGAGGCGCTGCTCCAGGACCTCCGCCTCCTTCCGGGCCGCGGTGGCCTCCCGCTCCACGGCGGCCAGCCGCTCCGCCGCGGCCGCGATCTCCGCGTCCAGCGCCTCGAGCTCGCCGTCGACCTCCTCGAGCTCGCGGACCACGGCCTCCAGGCGCTCCCGCCTGGGGCGGAGCCGCTGGCGGGCGACCGCCAGGTCGTGTTCCACCACGCGGAGCTCCGCCCGCACCTCCCTGGCCCGGTCCGACGCGGTCGGCGCGGTGTGGATCACGGCCGGGCCCACGAGGATCCCCTCGGGGGTGACGAAGGACGCCTTGGGGTGGCGGGCGTGCTTCTCCGCCGCCTCCTCGAGCGAGCCGGCGAGGTAGACGTCGCGCAGGAGCGTGCTCACGAGCCCGCGGGCGGCGGGCTCCGCCCGGACCGCGGAGAGCAGGCTCCGCTCCCCCGGGAGGACGAAGGCCACCGGCCCGCCGGACGCGATCGCGAGGATCGCCCCGTCGCCCTCGCGGGCGTCGGCGAGCGCCGCGTGCGCGTCCTCGTACACGACCGCGTCGGCGAAGGGCCCGAGGGCCGCGAGGAGCGCCCGCTCGAGGCCCTCGGGGGCCTGGACCAGCTCCCGCAGGAGCCCGATCGCCCGTCCCCGCTTCCGCTCCAGGAACCGGGAGCCCGGGGTCTCCTCGATGTCGCGGCGACGCTCGGCGAGGAGGTCCCGGCGCGCCTCGTGCCGGCGGATCGCCTCCTCGAGCTCCGAGACCTTCTCCACGAGCCCGTGGCGCTCCTCCTCGAGCGCCGCACGCCGCTCCCCGAGGGGCGCCCCGGCGGCGTCGAGCCGCTCGATCTCGGCCCGGAGCCCGGTCGCCTCCACCTCGGCGGCCACCACCCGCTCCCGGACCTCCGCGAGGGACCGCTCGAGGCGCTCCCGGTCCCGCTCGGAGGCCCCGAGGGCCCCCCGGATGGTCTCGACCTCCGCCCGCCGGGCCGCCGCCTCCTCGGCCAGGCGCCGTCGCTCCTCCTCGACCGCCCGCCGGAGCCGCTCCCGCTCCCCGAACTCCGCCTCGGCCCGGGCGAGCTCCCGCTCCCGGGCCGCGAGCTCCTCCGCGATCCGGGAGCGCTCGGCCTCGGCCCGCTCGAGCTCCTCGGCCACGGCCTCGGCGCGGACGCCCCGGGCGGCGTGGTCGGCGAGGTCGGCCCGCAGGCGGGCCTCGCGGTCGAGGGCCTCGCGGTACGCCTCCTCCGCGGCCTCCCGCGCCTCCCTCGCACCCCGGAACGCCGCCTCCGCCTCGCGGAGCGCCGCCGTGGCCGCGACCCGGGCGTCGGCCGCCCGCCCCACCTCCTCGTCCAGCTCCTGGAGCCTCCGCCTGGCGGCCTCCCGGAGCGCCAGGCCCTCCTCCCAGCCCGCCCGCCGCCGCTCCCGCTCGGCGAGGAGGTCGCGCAGGCGCGCCGCGGCCAGGCGCCGGGAGAGCTCCTCGGCCTGGGCCGTGAGCTCCTCGTGGCGGCGGGCCACCTCGGCCTGCTGGCGGAGCGGCTTGAGCTGCCGGCGCAGCTCGGCCAGGACGTCCTGGAGCCTGAGGAGGTCCTGGTCGAGCCCGGCGAGCTTCCGTTCCGCCCGCTCCTTCCGTCGGCGGTGCTTGGCGATCCCCGCCGCCTCCTCGACGTAGCGACGGCGGTCCTCGGGGCGGGCCGTGAGCACCTCCTCGAGCTGCCCCTGCCCCACCACGGTGTGGAGCGCCCTCCCGATCCCGGCCTCGGCGAGCAGCTCCTGGACGTCGAGGAGCCGGACGACCTCGCCGCCGATCCGGTACTCGCTCTCCCCCGAGCGGAAGATGGTCCGCGAGATCTCGATCTCGCTCATCGGGACGGGGACCAGGCCGGCGGAGTTGTCGATCACGAGCCGCACCTCGGCCATCCCCAGGGCCGGCCGCGTGGGGCTCCCGGCGAAGATCACGTCGGCCATCTGGCCGCCCCGGAGCGCCCGCGGTCCCTGCTCGCCCAGGACCCAGCTGATCGCGTCGACCAGGTTCGACTTGCCCGAGCCGTTGGGCCCCACGATGGCCGAGATGCCCGGGCCGAACTCGAGGACCGTCTTGTCGGCGAACGACTTGAAGCCCCGGATCGTGAGCGAGCGCAGGAACATGCGAGCGGATGCTACCCCGGGCCCGCCCCGAACCGTGGATTTCCGGCGCTCGGATCGGCCCGCGCCCGGGGGCCGCGCGGCCCGAGCGGTGCCCGGGCCGCCTCAGCGGATGCGGAACCCGGCCTCCCCGAGCGGCTCCTCGGGGGTCACCTCGACGTGCTCGACGCGCGCGTACGGCGGGCCTTCGCGGCACCAGGCCACCATCGCGTCGACCGCGGCGTCCTCGCCCTCGAAGGCGGCCTCCACCCGGCCGTCGGGGAGGTTCCGCACCCAGCCCGCGACCCCGAGCTCCCGGGCCCGCGCCGCGCAGGTGGCGCGGAAGAAGACGCCCTGCACCCGGCCGGAGACGAGCACGCGGACCCGCTTCATCCCGGGAGATGATGCTGCCATCCCCGCGTGCCGTCCGACCAACGGCACCTTCCGTCCCTCGCCCGGCGGCGCTAGCATCGATGGTGCGATGGTGCGGTACGACCCGGAGACGGCCCTCGTCGTGGTCGACGTCCAGAACGACTTCGCGCACCCCGAGGGGAGCCTCTACGTGAAGGGCGGCGAGGAGGTCGTGCCGGTCGCGAACCGCGAGGTGGAGCGGGCGCTCGAGGCCGGGGCGCTCGTCGTCTACACGCAGGACTGGCACCCGCCGTCCACCCCCCACTTCCAGAAGGACGGGGGGATCTGGCCGGTCCACTGCGTCCAGGACACCTGGGGCGCGGCCTTCCACCCCGACCTCGAGGTGAAGGGCGAGGTGATCCGGAAGGGCACCGGGGGGGAGGACGGCTACTCCGGGTTCACGGTCCGGGATCCGCGCACCGGCGAGGAGTCCCCCACCGGGCTCGCCGACCTCCTCCGGGGTCGGGGGATCACGAAGGTCGTGGTCCTCGGGCTCGCCACCGACTACTGCGTGAAGGAGACGGCGATCGACGCCGCCCGCCTCGGGTTCGCCACGCAGGTGCTCGCGGAGGGCGTCCGGGCGGTCGACCTCCAGCCCGGGGACGGCGAGCGGGCGCTCGCGGCGATGCGGGAGGCCGGCGCCGATATCGTGGGCTGACCGCTCAGCTCTGGCACTGCGGGCAGAAGTAGGCGCTCCGCCCGTTCACCTTCACCGACTGGATCGGCGTGCGGCAGCGCCGGCAGGGGAGGCCGGCCCGCCCGTACACCTTGAGCTCGTCCTGGTACTCGCCCGGCTTGCCGAACAGGTCCACGTACGCCTCGTCCTCGAGCGTGGTCCCCCGGTAGCGGATCGCCTCCTGGAGGACCTCCTGGATCGCGCGGTAGAGCCGGCGGACCTCCTGGGCCGAGAGCGAGTCCGACATCCGGTCGTGTCGGAGCCCGGCGGCGAACAGCACCTCGTCGGAGTAGATGTTCCCGAGGCCCGAGATGAACCCCTGGTCCATGAGGAGCGGCTTCAGCTTCGACCTCCGCTCCGCGAGGAGGTACTGGAACGCCTGCCAGGTGAACACCTGGTCCAGCGGGTCGATCGCGACGTGCTGGAGCTCCTTCACCTTCCCGACCTCGTCGGGCGAGGCCACGAACATCTCGCCGAAGGTCCGGGGGTCGACGAACCGGAGGTCGCCGCCCTGCTGGAACGTGATCACGACGTGGGTGTGGGGCGGGAGCGGCTGGCGCTTGTTCCCCCGGACGAACCGCCCGCTCATCCCGAAGTGGACGACGAGGGCGTCGCCGGAGTCCAGGTGGAGGAGGACGTACTTGCCCTTCCGCTCCGCCTTCGTGAACTTCCGCCCCACGAGCCGGGCGGTGAACTCCTTCCGCCTCGCGTGGCGGCGGATGATCCGCATCGCGTTCTTCGTCGGCCGGACCTCGACGTCCGCGATCTTCCGCCCGACCACGTCCTTCTCGAGGTCGCGGCGCATCACCTCCACCTCGGGAAGCTCCACCTACCCCTCCTCCCCGCCGCGCCCGGAGGCCGTCAGGCGCTCGAACGCCTGGCGCGCGGCCTCCTGCTCCGCCTCCTTCTTCGATCGGCCCCGCCCCCGGCCGAAGCGGCGCCCGCCCAGGAAGACGGTGGCCGTGAACTCCTTCTCGTGGTCGGGCCCCCGCTCCTCCAGCCGGTACTCGGGGAGCTCCCGGTAGTCCTGGGACGCGAGCTCCTGGAGGATCGTCTTGTAGTCGCGCTCGCCCTCGCCCCGCACGTAGGCGAGCATCCGGGGCCAGAAGAGCCGCTCGATCAGCCGGCGCGCGGCCCCGAGCCCGCGGTCGAGGTACACGGCGCCCAGCACCGCCTCCAGGGCGTCGGCGAGGATGCTGTTCTTGTCGCGGCCGCCGCTCTGCTCCTCGCCCTTGCCGAGCAGGAGGAGCTCGCCGAGGCCGACCTGGCGGGCCACGTCGGCCAGGGCCGACATGTTCACGATCGCCGCCCGCAGCTTGGCCAGGTCCCCCTCGGTGAGGTCGGGGAAGCGTCGGTACGCGAGGTCGGTCACGACGAGCCCGAGCACCGCGTCGCCCAGGAACTCGAGGCGCTCGTTCGTGACCGAGAGCCCGCGCTCGAACGCGTAGGAGCGGTGCGTGAGGGCGGCCTCCCGGAGCGCCGGGTCCCGGAACCGCACCCCCAGCGCTCGGTCGAGCCGCTCGGGCGAGCCCTCGGAGGACCCGGCGCTCACGCCCTCACTCGACCTCGACCGCCTGCCGGCCGGCGTAGTGCCCGCAGTTCGGGCAGACCCGGTGCGGCAGCTTCGGCCGGTGGCACCGGGGGCACTCCGCGTAGGTCGGGGGGGACGCCTTCCAGTGCGCGGCGCGCATCCTCGTGCGGGCGCGGCTCTTCTTCCTCTTCGGTACGGCCATCGATGCGTCCTTTCAGCTCGGTCGGTCCTGGAAGAGCCGCTCGAGCCCGGCCCAGCGGGGGTCCGGGACCTCGGGCGGGCAGCTGCACTGGCCGAGGTTGCGGTCGCCGCCGCACCGCTCGCAGAGCCCCAGGCAGTCGGGCCGGCAGAGCGGCGCGAACGGCATCGAGAGCACGACCGCGTCCCGGACCAGGGGCTCGACGTCGATCTCGCCCTCCTCCGAGAGCTCGTACTCCTCGGCGTCGGGGTCGGGGCGGCGGGTGAAGAGGGCCTC